>Ga0137403_10000021_pt1 | contig 162561 bp, 150 predicted proteins | sample CZOMad2_1_16fung_FD_122057 | JGI IMG/M metagenome (GOLD analysis project Ga0137403, IMG submission 122057) | Vadose zone soil fungal communities from Angelo Coast Range Reserve, California, USA - CZOMad2_1_16fungal (Hybrid Assembly) | ecosystem: Environmental > Terrestrial > Soil > Vadose... | reverse complement strand
GAAGTGACCGATCTTCAACGCGAAGTCGATTGCGACGTTTACAATTCGACCTTCGACGAGAACTCGAAACGGCACGTCGAAGTGGCGGAGCTGGTGCTCGAGCGCGCGAAACGCCTCGTCGAACAAAACAAGGACGTGGTGGTTTTGCTCGACAGCATCACGCGGCTGGCGCGCGGTTATAATTCACTCCAGCCAGGCAAAGGCCGGACAATGTCGGGCGGCGTGGAGGCGAAAGCGCTCCTGAAGCCGAAGAAATTTTTCGGCGCCGCTCGCAACTGCGAAGAAGGCGGCAGCCTTACCATCATCGCGACCGCGCTGGTGGATACCGGCAGCAAGATGGACCAGGTGATTTTCGAGGAGTTCAAGGGCACGGGAAACATGGAGCTGCATCTCGATCGCGCGCTGGTGGAAAAGCGGCTTTATCCCGCGATCCATTGCCTGATGTCGGCGACGCGGCGGGAGGATTTGCTCTATCACCCCGAGGAATGGGAACGCGTCCAGTTGCTGCGAAAAGCGATGGCCGCGCTGCCGCCGATCGAAGCGATGGAAAAACTGATCGACAATTTGAACGCGACCAAGACGAATGCGGAACTGCTGCTCAGCGGATTGAGATGAAAGAAAAAGCTCCAAATGCCAAGCTCCAAGCACCAGAGAAGCCCCAAACCTCAAGCTCCAATAATCAGACCGCGGCGATGGTTTGGTGTTTGGTGTTTGGTGCTTGGAATTTCTCTGGAGCTTGGAGCTTGGTGCTTGGAACTTCGTGATTGAGCCATGATTCAGACGGACTCAGAGCTTTCCAAACTCCTTCCCACGCTCGCCGCCGTCGATCGCGTTGCCGTCGATACTGAAGCGGACAGCCTGCATTGCTATTTCGAAAAACTTTGCCTGATCCAGATCAGCATTCCCGGTCACGATTATCTGGTCGATCCGCTGACGGATCTCGATCTCGCGCCCCTGGCGGATGCGCTCACCCCGAAAGAGATCGTGCTTCAGGGCGCGGACTTCGATCTGCGTCTGCTTCGGCGCAGCCTCGGGTTCGTGGCGACCCGGGTCTTCGACACGGTGATCGCGGCGCGATTGCTGGGGATGCGATCGTTCAGTCTGGCCGCGCTGGTCGAAAAATTTTTCGGCGTCACGCTGGTGAAAGGCTCGCAAAAAGCGAACTGGGCCCGGCGCCCGTTGCCGAAGCACATGGCCGAATACGCCATGAACGACACCCGTTACCTTTTGCCGCTCGCCGAAAAACTCGAGGCCGGTTTGCGCGAGCGCGAGCGAATGGACTGGTTCCGGCAATCGTGCGCGCGAGCACTCGAGCAGGCGCTGGTGCAGCGTTCGCGCGATGACGAAGAAGCGTGGCGAATTTCCGGCGCAGGCAAACTCACCGGCCGCGCGAGCGCGATTCTTCGCGAGCTTTGGACCTGGCGCGACCAGGAAGCTCAGGCGGCGGACAAGCCGTCGTTCCACATCCTGCAAAATCATCTGCTCATTCAGGCCGCCGAACGATTCGCGGCCGGTGAGACGCCTGATTACCGGCATTTTTCCGAGCGACGCCGCCAGGGTTTTCGAGAAGCGGCCGAACGCGCTTTGCAGATGCCTGAATCCGAATGGCCGGTGCGCCCGAAGCGCCGGGGAACGCGGCCAACCCGGGAGATGGAACGCGCGGCGGAAGAATTGCGCCGCCGCCGCGACGCGGTGGCAGATGCCCATGGACTCGAACCGTCGTTGATCGCGCCGCGCGGGGCGCTCGACGCGCTGGCGGCGGATGAGAGCCAGACGGAGTCGCTTCTCGTACCGTGGCAGCGCGATTTGTTGGAATTGTAAGGGCGGCCGCAGGTTTCCTTGCTTGACGCGTGGAATCTGGAGCGTCACAACTAGGCGCTCGTGATGCCCGGTGTTGTCCATCGTGTTGGCCTGCGTCTCGCCGCCGGTTTGCTGGCGGCGATGGCCTTGCTCGTGCCCGCGAGTGCGCTCCGCGCCCAACAAGTCTCCGTCCAGGATCGCGCTCAACTGCTGCGCCCGCCGAGTTCGCCTACCGATCCTTACTCGGAAGAAAACGGGGTGGACAACGGCCGCGCGGTCGAAAGCGAGAACGATGCGGACATCGGCGAACAGGAAATCCTGAAGCGAATCGAGCGCTACGAACCGTTTACGGTATCCGTCGCGACGCCGATCTATTATACTTCGAACGTGGCCCTGGTCCGCAATGGCGAGCAAAGCGACACGATTTTTGCACCCGCGGCTGGAATTTTTTACGCGCCACGGTTCACCCAAACGCTTTACGGCTCATTCAGCGTCCAGCGCCAGGAGTTTTACTATGATAAATTCAGCGCGCTCGATTTCGGCAGCTTTGATGTTCGCGCGGGACTGTCGACGATTTTGCCGAAAGCGCACAACCTGATCCTGCGCGCCGAGTACGATTACAACCGGCTCACTTTCAGCAACAGCTTCAACGATTTTTTTAATAACCATTCGATCTTCCTCAGCGCGGAGTTGCCGTTCCGGATCGGGCGCGCGCAGCAGCTCTCGATAGGCGGGGACACCAATGTAAGCCTCGGCGCGAGCCCATCCGCGCCGCAACGCGATGAATTCGATTTCTACGTCGGCTATTCTGCGAGCCTCACTCGCGCCCTTTCCGTGAGTGCGGTCGGCCGGATTTTTGTGCGCGATTATCGGGCGATCGATCGCACCGATGTGAGCGAGGTGTTTGCGCTGACCGCGAACTATCGCTTCAACAAATACATTTCGGCGGGCGCGGCCACGACGCTCGCCTGGAGCCAGTCGAACAAGAGCGTTTTCGATTACGACGTGGCGAACATCGGCGGCGCGCTTTCTTTGACCTTCAAATTCTAGCTCAATGAAAAGACGATTAATATTTGCGGGTGCGGCTTTGAGTTGGTTCGCCGCGAGCATCGTGTCGTCGAATGGGCAGGGCGTGATGAAGGAAGCGCGCGTCACCCAAGTCGTGAAGGACGTGAAGATTCTTCCGGCGCAGGCGGCGCCGCGGCCCGCCACGCTGAGCGATACCGTCCGCGGCGATACCGCGGTGCGCACCGGCGTGGAATCGCGCGCGGAATTGACCTTCGGCGATCTCACCATCGCGCGCCTGGGCGCGAACACGATTTTCAGTTTCAACGAGGGCTCGCGCACGGTGGAGCTGAACAACGGCGCGATTCTGCTCCGCGTGCCGAAAGGGTCCGGCGGGACCAAAATCCAGACCGCCGCCGTCACCGCGGCAATAACCGGCACGACGGTGATCGCGGAATATCATCCCAAGTCCTACGCGAAGTATCTCGTTCTGGAAGGCACGATGCGCCTTTATTTGAAGGGAGTGCTCGGCGAGTCGGTCTTGATGCACGCGGGCCAGATGATGATCCTCAATCCGAACACGACCCGGCTTTCCGAGCCGGTCGATTTCGATCTGGAGCGGCTCTTGAAAACATCGCTGTTTGTCCAGGGATTTCGTCCGTTGCCAAGCGTGCCGCTCCTTGCCGATGTGCAGCGGCAGCAGCTGGAATCGAAAGCCGCCGGGGAACTGATCGATACGAACCTCGTTATTTTTGGACGAGGCACACTTGTCACCCTGACCGACCCGCAATCGTCGGATGTGATCGATCGCAAGACTGCCGGGGTCACGTTGCCGACGCCAACCGCGACGGCCACTTCAACACCACGAGCCACGCCGTCGCCCACGCCGACGGCGAGTCCAAGCACGAGCCCGACTCCGGCACCGACTCCGAGCAAATTCGGGACGCCGCCGCCGATCGTGACGTTCGTTCCGTATCCAATCGACAACGGCACCGCGCTCCAGACCGATCCGGCGATCACCCGCGCCGGCGTGACCGACTTCGGAAAAATCTATCGCGATGCCGGGCAGGATGGTCCGTTCTCGGCGTGGGCCTTCACCGCGACCACCCCGTTCGATAACACCGCCGGCATCGATCTTCTTTACGGCGCCAACGTTCCGGTGGCGGCGTTCAAATTCGCGTCGTTGCAGCTGGTCGGTAATCCGACGATTTCGACCGCGAACGGCGGGGCGACGAATCTGGCCTTGATCTCAGTGGGCCCGATCACGTCGGCGCCGGCGGGCAACACGACGTTCACGTTTACCGGCATGCAGAGCGTGCTCATCGCCACGCAAAACGGCTCGATCACTTTGTCGGGAATCAGTTTCCAGAACATTCCGTTGCTCTTCTTTTATGCGCGCGGCGCAGCCTCGACCCTTGCGTTGGGCGCCCCGATTGCGAACTCGCTATCGTTGCGGCTCATTTCTGAGAACGCCATCCAGATCAACGCATCCGAGAGTCTGCAGAACGGGGTTAATGGCGGCACATTGACGGGCATAGCCGGTGGCAATCTCTCTGTGAACGCGTCGGTTGATACGCCGACTGCTCTCGTGCCTGCGGGGACATTCACGGGAGTCGGCGGGAACGTTTCTCTCTCCGCGTTGAACGGCACGCTCACCGTCGATTCTGTGATCCGGGTTTCCTACGCCAGTGGGGGAGCCGGGTTGTTATCTCGCAGTGCGAGTGGCGGGACGATCGATTTGAGTAGCGGCCTAACGACTGGAACTGGCATCTCATTGACCGCAAATGCCAACCTCCTTTCGCTCCTGGCTGCCGCCGCGCCGGGGCCGGGCGGCACCATCACGTTGTCGACGCCCGGCAGCGACATCGTCACGAATGGCGCTACGATCGAGGCTGATCGTGGATTGATCACGATTCAACAGGGCGCTGCGCCGGCAGCAGGGACCGCGCAAATTACGCTCAACGGCGGAGCGATCACGAGCGAAACGCTGCTCGCCTCTTCGCGCGGCGATCTTACGATCGGCAACACCACGCCGGTGAATCTGACGGCGGTGTCGATTGGGCTCCTCGCGTCGCGAAATCTGTCCTGGAGCGGCGGCACTCTTGTGGCAACGGCGAGCGCATCGACCGGCAACGTTGTTCTGCAGTCCGGCGGCACCCTCACGATTGCCGGCGCCGCCGACATCGAGCGCTTCAACGGAGGGATCACGAGCGGCCTAAATATTCTCATCAATGCCGGGACGACTTTTCAGGCGAACGGAACTCTGCGCCTCGTGACCGACGGCAGCGGCCTAACGAGCGGTGGGAATATCTCGATTACTGGCGGAACGATTACGCTGACGCGCCTGACAAATCTTCAGACGGGCCCCAACACCGCCGATCAGAACAGCGGAAGCAATATCACGCTCACGGCGGGCGGGCCGGTTACCGTCAGTAACATGTCCGGAGTCGTTACGATTGGGGCTGGTCGAACGTTGAGCACCGGCGGCAATGTTAGTTTTACGGGTGCCTCGTTCACCGGCACCGGACCGGACCTTGAGCTGGATTTGCGAGTCGTCAATTCTTCGCCGGGCGTCATCGGCAACGGCGGAAATGTCACGCTGAAGATTGACGGCAGCTTCACCACCGGTCCAGGGGCATCGATGAACCTGGAAGTCAACAATACCGGCGGAACAATCCAAAACGGGGGCAACATTAACTCGACGATTGGCGGAACTTTCTCAGCCGACCTGGCAACCATTCAGATCGATAATAATGGCGGCTTTATCGCAAGCAACGCCGGGATCAACTTCAGCGTCGTCGGCACAACGAATGTGAACGCCGGCCTGAGTTTCGAAATCCTGGATTCGGCCGGCGGCACGTTTGGGTCGAATGCGTTTATCAACGTTACCTTGGCCAACGCGAACGTCGGCAACTTGATCGCGTTCATCGACAGCGTCGGCGGCAAGATCGGCGGCACTGGCACCGTCACCCTTCAGATCAATGGAACCCTGGCGGTCACGAATCGAATCGATGTCCTGGGAAGTTTGACAAGCACAGGTCCTCTCAGCGCCAATCAATTGTCGGTGACGAATGTTAACGCGCCGAGCATCACTATCGGCGGCCTCGGCATCACGCGGTTCACGTTTCCGACGATTCTGAACGAGCTGACCATTAATCCGCTCCACACCATCACGACCAATGCGTTGATCTCCACTGGCGGCATTAATTTCAACGGGCCGGATTTCGGCACCACGGCCGGCGGCCCGATCGACGGCGGCTTGCTCACCATTAACGTGCCGTCGCTCACTTTCGGGTCATCCGCCGCGGATAATATCCAAGGGGCCGTCACTTTCAATGGCGGCGCCACTCCGGATAACACTCAGGCGCCGGGCAATGGTGGCGTGTTTACCGTCAACGCCACGGGCAATATCACCGTCAATTCCCCGATCCAGGCGACAACGGGGCTGCAGCCTTCGGGTTCTGAACCGGCTGGCGCGGGCGGGACGGTGAACCTGAATTCAACGGGTGGAACGATCTCTGTGGCCGCGCCCATCACAGTTTCTTCGGCTGAGCCCGCGGCCGGAGTACCTCGTCGGCACAGTCGATCCGGCGGCAACATCAATTTGACCAGCAACGCTACAGGTGTCGCCATCAACATCAGCAACACGGGACAACTTCTTTCGTTACTGGAACCGGCCGCGGCCGGACCCGGCGGCAAGATTACGATCCTGGCGACCGCGACTGGCAGTCGTATCAACGTGACCGGCGATCCCGGCTCGGCCGGTTCGCCACCGGTAGACACCATTCGCGCCGATAAGGGCACGGTGGATATTCGCAATACCGGCGCAAACGGCGTAATTAACCTGACCACTGCTCAAATCTCGGCGGACACCGTGAAGATCGGCGCGCTCGGCAGCAATGGGACCCTTTCCATCGGCGGTGGTCGCATCAATGCGAATACGCTCCTGCAACTCTACGCGACGGGATCGAACGGCACGGTAGTTTTCGTCAGCAACGTGCTCTTGAGCGGCAGCAGCATGAAGCTCATCGCGGGGAATACGGTCACCGTGAACAACGGAGTCGTGGTCAGCGTCTCGGCTCCGATCGCCGACATTTACGTCGCCGACCTCAATCACGCGAACTACTCGAATTTCAACGGCGGGAACAATTCCACTAACGGCAGTTTCCGCCTTGACACCAACCCATCGGCGCCCGGCGCATCCACTCACTTCGGCCCGCCGCCACCGCCGCCGTTCAGCCCCGGACACTAGACATTATTTCCGGCGCTGGTCGTCCAGATATCCAGCGCCGAGCGCAATCCCGGCGAGGATCAACGCTCCCGCGGTCGCGAACGGAACCGGATCGAATGGCGCGGGCGGCAACGAAATGATTCCGTGTTCGTCGGTCCGCGCGGGCCGACGCACGTAGCGTCCGTGGCGGGGCGCACGAAAGTTTTCGGCGAAACCTTCCAGGCGCGAGCTCAACTCGGAATCGCTCCGCGGAATTCCGTGCCCGCAACCGACGACGTTCGGTCGCAGCTTCGCAAGTTCCCTGACGGAAAGACGAGTCGCGCCCCAATCCGTGTTAAACGGTGCTCCAGCGCGCGCGAGCGTTCTTCGCCCGGTCACGAGCCCGCTCCACGAATCCATGTTCATCGTCGCGAACCCATCGCCGGCGAGAAGCACTCGGTCCGACGGACGAAAGAGCGAGATGTGGCCGGGCGAATGCCCCGGCGTGGCCAGCCATTCCCAGCCGGGTGCGCCGGGAACTTCGTTCGTCTGCAACTCGCGAATGCGTCCGGTAAGATTGCGCGTGCCGTGCGGCATGAACCGCGAAAGGAACGCGAATGCGCCGCCGATCGTTGGATCGGGTGGGGGATAATCGCATTTTCCAATCAGGTACGGCATCTCGAGCCGATGTGCATAGATCGGGACGTTCCAATATTCAGCCAGCGGGAGCACCGATCCCGCGTGATCGAAATGCCCGTGCGTAAGCACGATCGCTTCCGGCGCAACGCCGGCCCCGAATCGTGCTTCGGCTGCTTCAATGATTTGGTTCGCCCGGCGGGGAAGTCCGGCATCTACGAGCAGCCACGAGCCGCCCGGGCGTCCGACAAAATAGACGTTCACGAAACTGACTGGCAGCCAGCCGACGTCGGGCGCGATGCGAGTGATGGTGGTCACGGAGCGAGGTTGAAGGGTGGAAGCGTTGAAGCGTTACATCGTTGAATCGTAAGATCGTTCCATCGAGGTCTTATTTTCACGCTTAAACCCTTCAACGTTTTAACTCTTCAACCTCATCACGGAATCGTCAGCGTCATGCCCGGTTTTAACTTCGCCGGATCATCGAGGACGTTTCTGTTCGCATCCCGAATCTTTTTCCAACGGCCGGTCGACTTGTAAAACTTGCGCGAGATCGAGGCCAGGGTGTCGCCTTCGCGCACCACATAGGTTCGTGGTCCTGCCCCCGTTTTTTTGTCGGCCATTCTCTGATCAGCCACCGGTTTCTCGGGGGTGCGATGCGCACGCAGGTCCTCGACTTCCTTGTGCAAAGCGAGGTTTTCATTTTTCAAACGCGCCGCTTCCGCCCGGCTTACCACCGCGTCGCCGGAAAGCGACGTGCCCAGTTCGAGCTCGGATTTCTTCATGAAATTCTTGACCTCGTTCGCGTGCGGACCAGCGGGCGCCAGCGTGAGATAGCGCTTGAAATGATGGAGCGCATGCAACGGATCGTGCATCTTGTCGTCGTAAAGCAACGCCAGCCGATAATGCACTTCCGCGGCGCGCGGCGAATCGTCCAGCGCGCTTTCGTAAAGCGCGATCGCACGCAGGTAATTGCCGTCGGCCACCTTGTTTTCGGCGTCCTTGATGATCTGGGCGCTGCGCGGCGTAATCATCCGGTCGCAACTTGCACCGGCCAGGGCAAGGCCGAGCGTGGCCGCAGTCGCGAATTTCTTCAGGAAATAAAATGTCATCGGCGTCTAACTACAGCATGAACCTTCAGATGGATTCCCGGCGATTCTCCTTACGCGCGATCTTGCGGAGGCCGCAATGTTTTTTCCTCGCGCTGCTCTTCGTCGTCGCCAGCGCGCAAGCAATCCAGTTGCATCCGGGGAATACTTATCCGCTCGTCTTCACCGACGTCGATCGGCACCAGCTTTCCACTGCCGACGGCCACGTCACGATCATTTCTGTCGTCAACCGCCGCGATGAAGCGAAAGCACAGACCGTCGGCGATCGCGTTACCCAAATAACTTTGGGCGATCCAAAAGTCCGTCTGGTTACACTCGTGAATTTTCAGCAGAACATCCTGCCGCCGTTGCGCGGAATGGTTTCCGCCGTTATTCGGCATCGCCTCGACACGGAAGCGAAAGACATCCAGAAGACATATGCGCAGCGCCACATTAACCGAAACGCGCGCGACGATATTTACGTCATCGCGGATTTCGACGGCAAAGCGGTCACGCAGCTCGGCATCTCGCCGGTCTCGACCGAGTTCGGTGTTTTTATTTTCGACGGACACGGACGCCTGGTCCGGCATTGGAACGACGTGCCGACCGTCGAGATGCTGACCCAGGCGATCAAGGAAGCGCGTTAATTAAATACCAAGGAGCGGCGGTTTACAAACCGCCGTCGTTTTGTCGGCGGTTTGTAAACCGCCGCTCCTTGAAGTTCAATAACGTGGGACGCCGGGATCGATTTCGACCGACCAGGCATCGATTCCGCCTTCGAGATTCACCGCGTTGGCGAATCCGGCGTCTCGCAAGAGCCGTGCGGCATGTTCGCTGCGACCGCCGCTATGGCATTGCAGGACGAGCGGGCCGGTCCGCGGCAATTCATCGATCCGCGTCTCGAGCTCACCGAGTGGAATCAAGCGCGAAGCGGCGATATGCGCGATGTCGTACTCGAACGGTTCGCGCACATCGATCAACGTGAATGCTTCGCCGCGGTCCATTTTCGCTTTGAGTTCCTTCACGGAAATCGTCGGCACACCTTCCGGTGCCGCGAACCAATCTGGTTCCGCCGGTCCTGCGCAGAACTGTTCGTAATCGATCGGCTCGAAAATTGTCGGCGCATCGCCGCAGACCGGGCATTGCGGATCGCGCCGCAGATTGAATTCGCGGAACTTCATCTTCAATGCGTCGAAATGGAGGAGCCGGCCGGCGAGCGTTTCGCCCGCGCCGATGATCAGCTTGAGCGCTTCGGTTGCCTGGATCAGACCGATGATCCCCGGCAGAATGCCGAGCACGCCCGCTTCCGCGCAGCTCGGCGCCGCTCCGGGCGGCGGCGGTTCCGGGAAGAGACAGCGATAACATGGCCCGCCGAGATGCGGCGCAAAAACGCTCGCCTGGCCTTCGAACCGAAAGACGGAGCCGTAGATGTTTGGCTTCCGCGCGAAAACGCAAACGTCGTTCGAGAGATAACGCGTCGGAAAATTATCAGAGCCGTCGATCACGAGGTCGTAGTTCGCGATGATTTCCGTCGCGTTCGCGCTGGTCAGGCGGGCTTCGTGTAAAACAATCTCGACGTCCGGGTTCAGCTGCTGCAAACGCGCCCGCGCTTTCTTCAGTTTCGATTCGCCCACGTCGTCAGTCCCGTAAAGGATCTGGCGTTGCAGATTCGATGCGTCGACGCGATCGGCGTCAACCAATCCAAGCGTGCCGATCCCGGCGGCGACCAAGTAAAGGGCGGCCGGCGAACCGAGCCCGCCCGCGCCGATGCACAAAACGCGCGCCGCTTTGATCCGACGCTGGCCCTCCGCGTTCACTTCCGGCAACAAGAGCTGGCGCGAGTAACGCGAAAGATCGCCGGCGCTCAGCGCGATCTCAGTCAGCCGCGACGGGTCGATGATGCTCACAGTACTAAGATTGCACGAGCGACCAATCGATTCCCACGATTCGTTGGCCTTCGAACTTCTTCAACGATTTCGGAAACGCCAGAAAACGCGCGCCCGTTTTCTGATGGAAGCCGACCTCGCCAAAATCCGTCCCGCTCTCCGTCGGACGCACGGTCATCACGCGATTGTTTTTTAGAAGCGATTGAAAATGCCGGTCCGCTTTCGGCTTTACCCACAAAGTGTAAACCTCCGGTTTCCCGCATTTCTCAACGATCACGGCAAAGCGCGCAGTTTTGACCTTGAGGAGCTTCACGAGAAAAAAAGTCCGCCAGAGAACTACGGCAAAGAGGATCAGACTACCGTTGCTGCATTCCTGCTCTGGCGGGGTTCGTAAGTCCTCAGTCCATAGCCCCTGACGGAACGAAACTCTGCGCGCAAGAAGGCGCCCGCGCAATCTGCTTTTCAAGGATGGGCGCTTTCCAAATCGCCCTCTTTAGATACTTCGGCGGTTTGTAAACCGCCGTTCTTTGCTAAGCGAACGGCATGTTCGCCTTGATCCGCGCTTCGTCGGTCTTGTGAACCCGAGCGGATTTCGCCATCAGGCGTTTGCGTTTCGCGCTCTTCGCGGAAAGTAAATGACGGCGCGACGCGTGCTGGCGGAGCACCTTGCCCGTGGCGGTGATCTTGAACCGCTTCGCGACGGATTTCCGGGTCTTGCTGCGCGCAATCGGCTTTGGCATAAGGCGCGGAAGATAGCGCACTCCCGGCGCGTGACAACCGCTTTATCTTCTGTAGCCGCTTCGCTATGCGAAGCGCAGGCGGGTTGAACCTGCAGTCTGCCGCTCTCGGGTCGCCCATAGGGCGACGGCTACAGAAGACAGAAAACGCTCGCGTCCGATTCTGAGTCGCGGACAGTGCGCCGATGGAAAATGCACCTCCTCGCAAGCCGAACGTCGTCATCGTCGGCGCCGGCTTTGGCGGACTCGAAGCGGCAAAATTGCTGATCAAGGAACCAGTTCGGGTGACGGTGATCGATCGGACGAACCATCATCTTTTCCAGCCGCTCCTGTATCAGATCGCAACGGCGGCCCTGTCCCCGGCCGATATCGCCGCGCCGATCCGCGGCATCCTCGGCCGGTGCAAGAACACAGAGATAATTCTGGGCGAAGTGAAATCGGTCAACGTCGAAGCGCGGACCGTGAACACTGGCGACCGCGAGATCACGTACGATTATCTGATTCTCGCGACCGGCGCGCGCCATTCCTATTTTGGGCATGACGAATGGGAAAAACTCGCACCTGGATTGAAGAGCCTCGAGGACGCGATCGAGATTCGGCGCCGCTTGCTCCTCGCGTTCGAGTACGCGGAGAAAATGACGGACGAAGCGGAGAAGAAAGCGGCGATGACTTTTGTGATCATCGGTGGCGGGCCGACCGGCGTGGAAATGGCGGGCGCAATCGCCGAGATCGCACGTTATACGCTGGCGAAAGATTTCAAGCACATCGATCCCTCGAGCGCGCGAGTGGTTTTGGTGGAAGGCGACAAGCGCGTGATCTCGGCGTTTCCGGAAGACCTCTCGGCCAAGGCGCTTGAACAACTAAAAGAGCTCGGCGTCGAAGTTCACACCGGCGTTCACGCGACAAATCTTACCGATGCCGGACTCCAGGTGGGCGACGAATTCATTCCGTGCCGGGTGAAAATTTGGGCGGCGGGGAACACCGCGTCGTTTGTCGGTAAGACAACCGGCGCACCGGTCGATCGCGCGGGCCGCGTCATCGTGAACGACGACCTGACGATCCCCGGCCATCCTGAAGTCCAGGTCATCGGCGATCTGGCGAACTTTAGTCATGATGGCGGCAAACCACTGCCCGGCGTGTCGCCAGTGGCGATGCAACAGGGCCGGCACGCCGCCCGCAACATTTTGACGATGATGAACGACGAAAAGCCGCAACGCTTTCGCTACTGGAACAAAGGAAGCATGGCCACGATCGGCCGGAACCGCGCCGTGGCCGATTTGCATTGGTTTCACCTCAGCGGTTTGCCGGCGTGGCTCGCCTGGCTCTTTGTCCATATTATTTTTCTGGTCGGCTTTCGAAATCGCCTCGCGGTCCTGATTCAATGGGCATGGGCCTACGTCACATTCAACAAAGGCGCGCGGCTAATTACGCGGAATTTCCAGGCCGAAACGCGGCCGTTGACGTGATCCGCGTTCTAAATCGCCAGCGTCGGCTCGCGGTGGACTCGAATGCGCTGGCAACGTTCGCGGTGTCTGCGCTTTCTCAGTGCCTGAAGTTACGCCAGCGGAAATTGAGTGTGCTGAAGGAGCTCACGGAAATCAGCATCATTTTGGTGTCCGACGCGCGCATTGCCGAAATCCACAAGCAGTTTATGAACGAACCCGGGTCTACGGACGTGATTACGTTTCAGCACGGCGACATCGTCATCAGCGCCGAGACCGCGAAGCGGCAGGCTCGTCAGTTCGGCACAACCGTTGCCCACGAGCTCCGGCTCTACGTTGTCCACGGCCTCCTTCATCTTTGCGGTTTCGATGACAAGACTGCAGCGGGCGCCGCTGAGATGAAACGCGTCCAGGAACGGATCGTCCGGTCGCTGTCTTGAACGCGACTTACTCTGTGATACGATTAATTTCATGAATGGCGCCACGCGAGTTGGCGAGGGCATGGACTGAACGTTAACCGAATCGCCCCGATGTTCAGTTCATTCGGATCGTCAGTCGAAAATCCGGTCATCGAGCAGGAAACGAGCACTGTCGAAGAGCGCGATCTCCCCTGGCAGGTCATCGTGCACAACGATCCCGTCAACCTGATGAGTTATGTGACGATGGTTTTCCAAAAGGTTTTTGGCCTAACGAAAGAAAAAGCCGAGAAGCACATGCTCGAGGTCCACCAGCTCGGCCGGTCGATTTTGTGGAGCGGGATGCGCGAGCGCGCCGAGCTCTACGTCCAGCAGCTCCACGGTTATCTGTTGCTGGCCACGCTGGAGCGGACCAATTAACGCAATGGAATTTCGTCGCCAGCAGGATTGCCTCGAAATTACCGAGCTCGATCCTTTCCTCGCGGAGTTATTGCGGCAAATCCCCGAGAGCTGCAACGTCGAAGGAGTCGAGACCGCGCAGCAACGCATCTTCAGCGCGCCGGCGCCTGCGAGCGAAAAGGAGGTCTGCGCGGAATGGAAAGTTTACGTGGAACCGGAGCTCCGCCGGCTGTTTCGATCCGCTACCGAAACCGTCGAGGCCGACCTGCAACAGCTAAACGGCTGCACGAAGCCCTTCGCCAACTGCACCCTGCGCATCCCAACGGCGAATGCGGAAGCCTGGCTGAATGCATTGAACCAGGCGCGGCTCGCCATCGCCGCGAAATACAACTTCACCGACGGCGAGCTCTGCGATCATTATCGTTCGCCGATCGGATCGCGCCGCGATCTCGGTTTGTTCCAGGTGAACTTCTACGGGTTCCTGCAGGAGTTTATCTTGCAGGAGATGCCGGGCGGGAGTTGAAAGCGTTGAAGCGTTGAAGCGGCGCTAATTTCAACGCTTTAACCCTTCAACGCTTTAACGCTCCAGCTCAGCTCTTCTGCCGGTTCCGCACCATCGACATCAGACGCTCCTTGAGCGCGTCGGATGATTTTGCCGGGCGCAGGCTGAGCGCGAACGCTTCGTGCATCGAGTAACACTTGGCGATGAAATCCTCGGCCTGCTGGCCAAGGTCTTTCCGAGCGAGCTCAAATTCTTCCAGCTCTTCGGGCTCCAACGCCCCAATCACGTAGAGGCGTGCCTGGTTCTGGAATTCGTCAAAGCTCATCGCGTAGTTCTTTAAGCCCGTCATAAATCTTTTTCAGACCCAGTTCGAGCCTGGTTTTGACCGTCCCTAAGGGTGTATTCGTTTTTGCGGCGATTTCGCGCTGACTCATCCCGCGAAAAAATGCGAGATTTATCGCCTCCTGCTGAGCGACCGGCAGGGTGTCGATGACCTGCCGGACAAGGTGCCGCGTATCGCCGAACGTGATTTCTTCCTCGGTCGCGTTATGGACCCAGGCTTCCGGCTGTTGTTCGGTCTCGGTTTGCAAACGCTCGCCAGCGCGTGCGTAAGCCTGCTTTTTACGCAACCCATCGATCGCCCGCCGGCGCGCGAGCGTGACCATCCAGCCGAGCGGTTTGCCTTTTTGCGCCGAGAAATTTTTAGCCTGGTTCCAAATCTCCATGAAAATTTCCTGGAGAAGGTCGTCGGCCTCGGCCTCGTTGTGGATCACGCGCAGGATCAGCGCTTTGATGATGCCGTTGTAGCGGTCGTACAATTGCGAGAGTGCATCGGGATCTTCCGCCTGGATCCCATTCATCAATTCCAAATCGGTTGGCGCACCGGGCTCAAGGATCGGTGCGGCCGCCGGCAATCGGGCGTTGCGCGTCTCGGCCGTCTCCTCGGGCAAACCAGTCGACGAAAAATCCAGCGCCATCTTCGGCAAGATTTAGTGGCAAGTCTGCGCGGCGTCCAACGATTTGAATTTGCCACGGGAAAAGATTGCGCCTTGTCAGTCCCGAGCGGCGCGAGAACAATACCGCGATGCGCGGTCTCGGATTCCGACTGTTTGTTTTTCTTGTCTTCTTCCTCTCCGTCACCGGCCCGCTCTTCGCGACCACAAAAGGGCTGAGCGAAATCATCACGCCCGACCTTCAGCCGGAAGGCGATCTTTCGTTGAGCTTTCAAGCCCAGGACAAACTGATTGGAAATCCGTACCAGTTTCAGACCGAGCTGGGATTGACCAGATGGGCCGAGGTCGCAGTCTTCAAGGGCTTCCGGCCTAACGAATTGATCTTCGGAACTGAGCTCGGCATTCTGACCACGGAGCCGTGGCTGCTCGCAACCGGCTTCGCGAATTGGTCGCCGCATACCCACGTCGATCCGCAACCGTATCTCGAAGGAGGTTACTACACCGAGCACCAGAAGTTCATCGCCGGCGCCATTCACGCCGGATATCGGAACGAAGTCATCCTTGGTTACGCCTACGATTTCAACAAGCAATGGCGCGCCCAGGTCGATTTCCAAAGCGGGAGCGGAAACTCTACGGCGTTCGGTTTTACCTGGAACATGACGCCGAACTTTCAGATGAACCCGGCGCTCTATGTCACGAACGATTCGCCGCACAAGGTCCTGGGCTACGTCGTGTTTACCTACACGTTTCATCTTTGGAAGAGCGCGTCGGCGAAGAACGATCCGACCGTGCCGGGCGGTTGAGAGGAAACCGGCGGCAGCCGATCGTAAAGGTATCCTCTTGACCCGGCGGACGCACGCGGGCTAGCGTCGCCCAACGATTTTTCGGAGAAACAACCACATGCGCTCATTTGTTTTTGCCATCGCGTTGCTCGCCACGGCGGCCTTTGTTCGAGCGCAGGACGCCGCTTCGACTCCGTTTCTGGCGAAAACGCCGGCAGCTTCCGAAGAAACTCCGAGCCCCAGCCCGTCGCCGAGTCCCAAGCCAAAACCTACGCCGATCGCTACCGCGAAACCGTCTCCAAAGGCAACGGTCAAGCCGCTCCAAACCGCCGCGCCGGAAACGTTCGAAACGCCGTCACCTCTTCCGACCGAAAGCGAGACATTGTCGTTAGTGCCGGCGACTACGCCGCCGACTCTGCCCCTGACGACCGCCCCGCCGTTGACGCTCTCATCTCCAACTCCGGAGCCGCGACCTATCCCTTCCGTCGCGCCGACTAGTTCCGGCAAACCGCCGATGACATTCCCGACTGTGCGTCCGTTTTCGACTGCGAGCGGATCCCATCCGACCACTTCCTCGACGCCGCATCCGACAACACCGCGACCAGCAGCCAGCCCGAAACCTTCACCGACGCCGTCACCAAAACCGACTCCATCGCCGTCGCCAACTCCGACTCCCAAGCCGACACCGACACCGATGCCGTCTCCTTCGCCGACCCCAACGCCAACGGTCAAGCCAACGCCATCGCCAAAACCGAGTCCGACGCCAAGGCCAAGCCCAACACCAAAGCCAACTCCGAGTCCGACGCCGAAACCCACTCCATCTCCGACGCCGGAGCAATCGCCGTCCGTTGAAACTTCACCGGCATCCGACGATGCCACCTCGAGAATCAAAGAGCTCGAGTCGCGCTGGGAAGCTTCGCTGACGACACACGACGCAGCGACGATCGAGAAAATCGTGGCCGATGATTTCATCGGGACTTCGTCGAGCGGCAAGACCGGCGACAAAGCGACGTTGCTAGCTGAAGCAAAACGCGACACGAGCACCTATACATCCGCCGTTTCAAGCGACATGAGCGTGCGCATGTTCGGCCCGAACGTCGCGGTCGTTACCGGCGTCGCGAAAGAGACCGGCAAGACGAAGGCCGGCAAAACTTTCACGCACACCTACCGGTTCACCGATACGTGGGTGGAGCGGAACGGCGAATGGCAGTGCGTCGCCGCGCACGCCATGGCGTTGCCAAAGAAATAACGCCGCCTTCTGTAGCCGCTTCGCTGTGCGAAGCGTGAGAGGAATCGTCGCGCACAAAAACGTCGCCCACAGGGCGACGGCTACAGAAGCGATCAACGCGATTGCGCCGCCTTGTTTCTTGCGCCAACTGTCTAGTCTCATGGCGAACGCGACGCACGATCCGGCCGTAGACGCGCTCTGGTACAAAGACGCCATCATCTATGAGCTGCACGTGAAGACATTTCACGACAGCGACGGCGACGGCATCGGCGATTTCCGCGGGCTGATCGAAAAACTGGATTATCTCCAGGAACTCGGCGTCACCGCGCTCTGGCTGTTGCCGTTCTATCCGTCGCCAATGCGCGACGACGGTTACGACATTGCCGACTACTACGATGTGAATCCGAACTTCGGCACGCTCGATGATTTCCGGGCGTTCCTCGACGCGGCGCACCAGCGCGGGTTGCGTGTGATTACCGAGTTGGTCATCAATCACACCTCCGATCAAAACCCCTGGTTCCAGAAATCGCGCCGGGCCGCGCCCGGTTCGCCGGAACGGGAGATGTACGTCTGGAGCGATACGCCGGAGAAATACAAGGAAACGCGCATCATCTTTAAAGACTTCGAGACATCGAACTGGGCTTGGGACCCGGTGGCGAAAGCGTATTACTGGCACCGCTTCTATTCGCACCAGCCCGATTTAAATTTCGATAACCCGGCCGTACATGAAGCCGTCGAGAAGATGCTCGATTTCTGGCTCGGCATGGGCGTCGATGGCCTGCGGCTCGATGCGGTTCCGTACCTCTACGAACGCGAGGGAACGATCTGCGAAAACTTGCGCGAGACCCACGAGTATCTCGTGAAACTTCGCGCGCACGTCGACCGAAAGTTCCATGGCCGGATGTTGCTTGCCGAAGCCAACCAATGGCCGGAAGACGCGGTCGCGTATTTCGGGAAAGGCGATGAGTCGCACATGAATTTCCATTTCCCGCTCATGCCGCGGATGTTTATGGCGCTCCAGATGGAGGACCGGTTCCCGATCATCGACATCCTCGAACAAACGCCGCCAATTCCCGATACCTGCCAATGGGCGATGTTCCTGCGCAATCACGACGAGCTGACCCTCGAGATGGTGACCGACGAGGAACGCGATTACATGTGGCGCGTTTACGCGAACGATCCGACGGCGCGAATCAACCTCGGCATCCGCCGCCGGCTGGCGCCGCTTCTCGCCAACAGCCGCCGGAAAATCGAGCTGCTCAATATTCTCCTCTTCGCCATGCCGGGCACGCCTGTCCTCTATTACGGCGACGAGATCGGGATGGGGGATAATTTCTATCTCGGCGATCGCAACGGTTGCCGCACCCCAATGCAATGGAGCCCCGACCGCAACGCCGGTTTTTCCACGGCGAATCCGCAGCAACTTTATCTGCCGATCACGATCGATCCCGAGTACCACTACGAAGCCATCAACGTCGAGAACCAGCAGAAGAATCTGTCGTCCCTTCTCTGGTGGACGCGTCGCGTCATCGCGATGCGAAAAAACTTCCGCGCCTTCTCCCGCGGCTCGCTTGAGTTTCTCTTTCCCGAAAATAACAAGGTGCTCGCGTTTCTTCGCCGGCACGAAGAGGAAACGATCCTCGTTGTCGTGAATTTGTCGCGCTTCGCGCAGGCCGCGGAGATCGACCTTTCCCGCTTCGCCGGCTGCGCGTTGATGGAAGTATTTAGCCAGAATTTTTTCCCGGCGATCGGCAAATCACCTTACGTCATCACCCTCGGCCCACACTCGCATTACTGGTTTGTGCTTCGATCGGAGACCGCGGCCTCCATCGCGTCGAAGGAACGCAAGATCCCGACACTCGATTCCGCGCCGAGCGTGGCGGCTTTGCTCGAAAACGGTCAGCGGGCGCGAATCGAGCGCGAAGTTCTGCCAGCTTACGTCCGCAACTGCCGCTGGTTCGGCGCGAAGGCACGGACGGTTCGGCAAATGCGCATTGCCGAAGAAATCCCGGTCGCGAGCGGAGACGATGCCGCCCAAATCTGGTTCGTCGAAGTCAGTTATCTCGACGGCCCGACCGAGACCTACGCGCTTCCCGTTCAGATAGCGCGCGACGACGCGGCTCGCGCCCTGGACCGCGCCACCCCCAGTGCTGTCATCGCGCGACTGCACGCTGACGGCGACGCCGTTCTCCACGATGCCGTTTACGACGAGGCCTTCCGGAAAGCGCTCTTCAAATTAATGACAACGGGCCAGTCGTCTCCGGGAGAGCGCGGAAACCTCGTTGGCCTAACGAGCGGTGCGTTTCCGACCGACGCGAAAACGCGGACGCCGGTGTCGCAAGTGTTAAGCGCGGAGCAGAGCAATTCGTCGATGCTCTTCAAGAACAAGTTCTTCCTGAAGCTTTACCGGAAGCTCGAGGACGGCGTGAATCCCGACGTCGAAGTGACCCGTTTCCTGACCGAGCGCGCCAGGTTCCCGAATGTCCCGGCATTTCTCGGCGCGATTGAATATCGGCGAACGAGGAGCGAGCCCGCGGTCGTCTGTTTACTCCAGAGCGCGATCGCGAATGAAGGCGACGCCTGGACCCTCACGCTTGATGCTGTCGGCCGCTATTACGAGCGTGTCCTCACCCGCAAAGCCGATTTGCAAAGCCAGACTGCGCCACCCGGGCCGCTTCTCGAGGAATTGATCGGCGGCATTTATCCGGAGAAGGCGAAGCTGATCGGTCAACGCACCGGCGAATTGCATCGCGCCCTGGCCAGCAGCGATGACGAGCGTGCCTTCGCGCCGGAGAAATTCAACGCGATGGCGCAGCGCTCCGTTTACCAAAACATGCGCGCCTCACTCCGCCGCAATTTCGATTTGCTCGAAAAGAAATTATCGGCGTTGCCCGACGCGTTCCGCGACGAAGCCGCGCAAGTTCTCGCGGCCGAAGACCGAATTCTCGAACAGGAAAAGCGCATTCTCGATCGGAAGGCGAACGCCACCAAGATCCGGATTCACGGCGATTACCATCTCGGTCAGGTTCTCTACACCGGAAAGGATTTCGTTATTCTGGATTTCGAAGGCGAGCCGGCGCGGGCATTGAGCGAACGAAAACTGAAACGGTCCGCGTTGCGCGACGTCGCCGGCATGATGCGCTCGTTCCAATACGCGGCTTACAGCGCGCTCTGGCAACCCGCGATGCGCGTCGAGGACGTCCCGTTTCTCGAGCGCTGGGCCGATCTTTGGTATCGCCAGATGAGCAGCACTTTTCTTCACAGCTATCTCGCCGCCACCGACGGCGCCGATTTCATTCCGCCGGACGAAAGCGATTTCCAGATTCTGCTCGAAGCGTACCTGCTCGACAAAGCGGTCTATGAAATTGGCTACGAACTAAACAATCGCCCGAGCTGGGTCGTCATCCCGATCCGCGGCATCAAACACATCCTCGGGACAAGCTGATTTCTGTAGCCGTCGCCCTGTGGGCGACGCCGAGTCGATGGCTACGATTGCCCTCACGCTTCGCACAGCGAAGCGGCTACAGAAGAAAAAAGATTCGCGCATCATCGAACTCGCGATTACAACGAACCCAATCCGGAGAACCCATCATGAACAAACATCTCAACGCCCTTGACGCTCAAATCGCCGCCAAACATTTGCTCACCCATCCGTTTTATCTCGCCTGGACCCGCGGTGAATTAAGCCGCGCCGCGCTCGCCGATTACGCGCGGCAGTATTACCACCACGTCGCGGCGTTCCCGACTTATCTTTCCGCCGTTCACGCGAAGTGCGACGATCAACCGACCCGCCGGCAGCTCCTCGATAACCTGATGGATGAGGAAGCCGGCTCGCCCAATCACCCGGAGCTTTGGCTTCAGTTCGCCGAATGCCTGGGGGTTTCGAAAGCCGACGCGCAATCGACCGAAAAGTGGAACGAGACCCAAAACCTGATCGAAACATTCCGCTCGGTCTGTGCAAGCGGCCGAACCGCTGAAGGCCTCGCTGCTCTCTACGCTTACGAAAGCCAAATCCCAGCGGTCTCCGAATCGAAGATCAAAGGCCTGATCGAGAATTACAACGTGACCGCGCCGCGCGATTACCAATATTTCTCCGTTCACGTCGAAGCCGATCGCGAACATTCCGCCGCCGAGCGCCAGATGCTTTCCGAATACGTCACCGACGAAAACGCCGCGCCTGTCTCCGCAGCGGTCAATCGCATCCTGGATGCACTTTGGGAAATGCTTTCCGGCGTCTGCCGCCGCCACGCCATCGCGTGCGCCTGATTGTATCGCTACTTATGGTCGAACATCCGGGACGTCAGACGAAACAAGCGGCTCAGTTTCAAAATAGGCAACTTGAGCATCTTCACTCAAGTCGCGCTGGAGCCTGAAAAATTTCTCACGAAATAAGAGCATGGGATCTGATTTTTCTTCGTCAGGTTCAGCATCGTACTGCTTCTGCACCTGATGCTGCGCGACTATGATGAGGACGTAATTCGCTACCATCTCTAGAAACACCGGATCGTTTTCGCTCTTTGTTCGCCGTTCGACGATTCGTGGGTGGTTGGCGTTTACCCAGATAATTCCCTTCGTAACCATATCCCGGTCACTCACGGGATCGTCAAATTCGCCAAATATTCTTCGATCCTCGTCCGGAATATTCGGATCATCTGACATCAACACGCGCAGACCTTCCCGAGTCTTACGGGTTTCCGTTGTTGTCGTCGTTCTCGATCCTACACGTACGGCAAACTGATCGCCCTTCTCGTCGGGAACAAAAACAGGATTGCCCGGTTTTCGAGGACCGTTGCCCTCGTGGATTTTCTCAATCCATCGCCCTTTTATCAGAGCTTCGGGAGGATCGTCAGGTGTGGGTCGCCGATATGTTTCACCATTCGTCTCCTCATTGTCGTCGTCGATATCGGGCCGATCAGCGATTGAGCACCGTTTCTTCAGCTCTTTCAACTCCCGTTTGAAGTTGAGCTCGCATCGTTTCAGAAATTTGCTCAATTCCTTCATCTTCGCATTGGATGCAGTGAGGCGTCTTTCTCGTTCTTTTTTGCGTTGCTCCTCCTCTACTTCGGATACCGCTTCATAGACAGATTCTCTGAGGAAGGATTCAATTGTCTCGGTCAAATCGTCGCCCTCCTCTAAGCCTTTTCGATTTTCCTTAACCGCAGAGGAATTTAACAATTTCTTCAGCGTCAAAGACCCATTGAAGTATTTTGAAAACGGTCTCCCGTCATATCGCGAAACGTCCAAGTCGGCAACACTCGAAATGCTGTCGGTCACGTCTATGAAACTGTCTTTGTCGAGAGGCTTCTGGAAATATCTTAGCGTCAATGATGGGGGAATGGCTTCTCCGTCATGCAACGCTTTAGGCACTGGGAAAGTCCAGGTTTTCAGAGCATTTCTCGGCTCAGTGTATTGAAGAGTTAAATTCTCATCTTCGGACTTTTTGTGCAGACGAACTGTAACCTTTTGATTTTTCAGCACGTGTCTGATTCGCGCTAATCTTTCGAGCCCAGCCACGAGTTCCATTAGGTCTTGCGTCGATTTGATGCTGTTTACTAGTTCAACGAGTGTTTGGTTAGGTTTCTTTACCCGTTTGTTCTTGTAGCCTCCCTTAGTGTAATCTCGCAAAATCTTCTTCCTTTTTGGATCCCATTTAAACCATGCCTTGTTTTCGAGACCGTCCTTAACTGAGGTGATCCAGCAGTGCTGAAAATTCATGATGGCGTACGCCTTGCCGCCGGTACCGAATTGGCCGCTTACAAGTTCGCCTTGGCGCCTGCCGCTGGCGCTCTCAAAATAAAGAAAGAATTTATTCTCGAAATCATCAAAGGACATTCCTTCGGCAAAATCGTGAATGACGAGCTTGTCGATGTGTCGTCCGCGCCGAGAGTGAATTTCGACTTCGATCGTTTGGTCCCTGAATTTCTTCAGCCTTCGGTACGAATCGTCCGAATTTGTAATGTATTCTGCGATGCCCCGGCCATGGCTCCTCCCGCCTCGCCAGCGTTCGAGCTGCGCTTCCAGCATATTCCCTACATTAATGTAGACCTCGTCCGAGGCGGTGTTCTTGTTCATCGGTTGTCCTCCAATAGTTGGTTGCGCACGCGCGAAAATCTTTCGTTTAAGAGTGCGTGAACTGCGCGTAGCACAGGGTCGCGCTCAGCAAAGGTTTCGACGACTGCATCGACATTCTTGATGCGATTGTGGGCTACGCTCCGTTTCGTGTGCCAAGTCAATCCATAAAAATACAAGAAGTCGGTTTCGACGATTTGTTCTTTGTGATTCGCCGCGAACTTTTCGTATGCCGGCGTTTTTCTAAGCCGCTTATAGGGCGCTTCATCGAGCGCACTAATGCTCCGATCAGCAGCGTTTGATCCCAAGGTCGTGCGAACTTTTTTGTTTTTAACAAGGCTCACTAGGTCCGCATACAAACGCCGCGAGATTTCTGTTAAGACATAGCCTGAGACCTCCGATCCCGTGAGGAGGCCTTTCTTGCCCCGCATTTCGCCGGCACGCTTGAGGACTGTTCGGGAATCGGGAAATTGGGGATAGCCTCGTAACGAATGCTTGTCGGGATTGATCAGCCAGCACTCGAGAACGAGTTCTTCGAGGCTTAACTTAATGCCGAGCTCACGCGCGCGCCCAACCACCCAAATAATAAGTTTTTCTGTAGAAAGTTTTTTGAGTTGTTTGATTTCCTCCGGGTCGTTGGCAATCTTGGGCCGCAGCACCGGCGTTGTCTCGGATAATGTCATGATCTTAGGTGAAGTTATTTGAGCCATCTGATTTTCTTCAGATCGCTCTCGACGACTCTGAACTCGGGATCGCCGGTGACTAATTCGGCATTCTTGATTTTGGCCAAGGCTGCGGCGAAGCAGTCGGCGTAAGACATTTTCTTGGTGGCTTTGAACCGAGCCGCCTGGCGTACAAGCTCAAGATCATCTGCATCCACCGGGACAAGCTCGATCCGCATTCCGGCGATCTCATGGGCTTTCGCGTCCGCAATCTCTTGCGAGGCGCCACGCAGGATCGAATAATAAATCTCTCCCCAATTCACCACACTCATCAGGAGCTTGGGCGTCCCGCTTTCTGCCTTAAGCAAAATCTTTTCAACTTCATCTGCGCCGGGCTCATCGTTGAAGAGAACCATCAGCGCATGGGCGTCCAAAACCATCGTCGCCATGATTAGAGCTCCCGCTCGCGTTTCCGCTCGGACATGAAGACTTCCATCGCCTTCGTCCCTTTGAGCGATCCGCGTAGACGCCGGTAATGCTGAGCTGTTAGCGGCTTCAGGACGATATGATCATCCTGCTTGTAAACGACCGCGCGCGTTCCCTCGTCGATTTCAAAGTCTTTGCGCAGCCAGCGCGGGATGACGATTTGCCCCTTGACCGTAAAGGAGACGGTATCGGTTTTCTGTGTTGCACTCATTGTCAATAGTCTTACCAGTGCAGAAAAAGTAAGTCAAAGAAAAAAACGTAGGAGATATGACGTGTGCGCACACTTCTCGCCGCGATCGTTTACCCTCGCCGAGCATCAGAGGGGCGGTCAGCTAATTCTTGCCGTTCTCCAGCCCGCTGAAAAACGCGGCGAACACTTCGATCCCGTCCCAGAGATTCTGGAGACGAAGATTTTCGTTTGCAGCGTGCTGATTGTCGTCGTGGTTCGCGATCGGGAAAGCGATGACGGGCGCGTTGCTCGCGCTCTGGAAAAGATGGATCGGCAGGCTGCCGCCAGAGGTCGGTAACAAAACGGGCTCATGTCCGGCGGCTGTCATGATCTTAGCCAGCTCGCGCGACAGGGGTAAATCCAGCGGCGTGCGGGAGGCGGGATAACCGGCTTCCCAATCCATTTTGATGATTTTTTCTTTCGCTTTCCGCATCGCGGCGTCGGGCGGGTCGTGGACGATCGTGTAACCCTGCTCTGCGATGTATCGCTCGACGAGAAGCTTGATTGAGTCCGGCGTTTCGTCAGGCACGAGGCGGAAGTCAATCGAGGCGCGTGCTTCGGTGGGAATTTGGTTCGCTGCCTGCGAGGCGACGTGCCCGGCTTCGATCCCCCGCAAATTCAGCGCGGGCAGCATGATCAATTCATTCAGTGATGTTCCATTTCTCTCGGTGCTCGCGATCTGAAATTCGCGGCGGAGATCGGCTTCGACATCCGGAATTTTCGAGAAAACTTCTTTTTCAGCGGCGGAAATCGGACGGACATTGTCGTCGAAACCTTTGATCAGAATGCGGCCGTTTTCATCGCGCATCGAATCGATGAGATGAGTGAGGCGCACAATCGGGTTTGGCACCCAGTTTCCATAATGGCCGTCGTGCAACGCTTTGATGGGACCGTAAACCGTGAGCTCGAGCCCAACGCTGCCGCGCGCGCCGAAAACCAATTCCATTCGACGGCTTTGATGGACGGGGCCATCGCAGAAGACCCAGGCGTCAGGCTTCGCGACCTCCGGATATTTTTTCAGATATTCGGCGAGGTGCGGTGAACCGGCTTCTTCTTCGCCTTCGAAAAAGAAGCGCAGATTAACCGCCGGGCTGACCTGCTCATCGCGCAATGCATCAAGCGCTGCCAGCATCGCGATGATGGCGGCCTTATCATCGCCGGCCGAACGGCCGAAGAGCCGCCATTCCGGATCGATGGGTTTCGCATTGCGCCAATCGACATCCCTGCCGTCGCGATCGCGCATGAGCGCTTTCCACGGATCGCTCTTCCATTGGGCTGGATCGACCGGTTGTCCGTCGTAGTGCGCATAAAAGGCAATGGTTCGTTTCGCATTCGGTGCGAGAAGGTCCGCGACCACCACAGGGGGCGCGCCGTCGAGCGTCAGCACCCGAGTTGCGAGTTTGCGTTTTTCGCACATCGCTCGGATTGCATCCGCGTTGCGCTGAATGTTGGCCGAATCGCTCGCGAGATTCGGAATTGAAAGGAGGTCGGCGAACTCTGCCAGGATTTCGCGTTCGTGATTGAGGCGCCACGTTCGAGTGTCGTTAGTGGTGGAGGCCGCGTCGGCGAGCGGAGAGGTTTGGACGCCGAACAGAAAGAGAATCAGGATCGTTTTCATTTTTGGCTGGCGCTGTTCCCATCATCATCGCACGTTTCAGCCATGAAACATTTTCGCCGCAACATCCTGTTTTCGCTGTCATTCGTGGCCGCCTCGCTCGCCCTCGCCGCAGACAAACCGCGCGTCAGCCCGCACGAAACGATTACGGCCGACATAGACGGCGCGACCGTGACCATCGTTTACGGCCGGCCTTACACCAAGGATCCGAAGAGCGGCGCTCCGCGCAAAATCTGGGGCGAGCTGGTTCCGTTTGGTAAAGTTTGGCGGACCGGTGCGGATGAAGCCACTCTGCTGACGACGACCCAGCCGCTCGATATCGGGGGCACAAGCGTGCCGGCTGGAACGTATTCGATTTTCACACAACCCGAACAAAGCGGCCCCGCGAAATTGATCGTCAATAAACAGACGGGCCAGTGGGGAACGAAGTACGACGAGAAACAGGACCTCGTTCGAATCGACATGAAGAAGGACGCCGTGGACAAGCCGGTCGATCAATTCACCATGGCGCTTGAAAAAAATCCGGCGGGCGGCGGAACTTTGAAGCTCACCTGGGAGAACACTCAGTATTCTGTGTCGCTCAAGGCGAAGAAGTAGTCAGGCGACAGAGAATCTGTGCCGCAAAACGCCGGCACCGAAATCTTCGAACCAGGTAACGTGTTCGGCGACCATGTCGAACTCGATGATGTAATCGCCGGGTTGCTGCGGCGCGCGAAAAACGAATTCGATTTCCGCCGTTTCACTGGGCGCGAGATCGCGAGGTAGAATCGCGCTTGAAGGCAACGCTCAGGCCGAGAAGAAACGCGATGCGGGTCATTTGCTCGGTGCGCTTTTCGGGAGCGATGTCAACGAGACTGAGCCGAGTTGCTTCCAAGAGGAGCGGGACCGCCAGGAGATCGATCATGTAGGTGTTGATCTCGAAGAAGAGATGTTCGGCGGTAAAGATCAGGAGGACGGCCGCGGACCTCATCCACTCGTTAGGCAGATAAGCGCGCAATAATCGATCTACGATGCGCGCGGGCCCCGAGAAGGCTAAACAAATTAATTAGCGTGCCGAGCCGATTATCGGCCGGTCTCGTCCGACGAATCACGTTCGCGTCGTATTTGGTCGCCGAGCATTTGGAGCTGATAATCAAATTCCTGCGCGCGCCGGGCGATCGAATGAAGAAGGAGCCCGATCGCGCCGAGAATGAGCCCGCAGAGGACGAGGGCGCTGGCCAGCACGGCCGCGGGTAGCTTTACGAACCCGTTTTCGAAGTAGGCGGCGAGCACAGTCAAACCGGGGATGAGTGCCGCGGCGAGAAAGAGCAGGCCTAACGAACCAAAAAACGTCAACGGTTTGTAGTCGCGAAAGAGAGTGAGGATCGTCGTCAGGATGAGCATGCCATCCCGAAAGAAATGAATCTTGGAATGACTTCCTTCTGGCCGGCCGGCGAGATCGACCGGGACCTCGACGAGGCGATAGCCGCGCGCGACGGCTTTGATGGTGAGCTCGGTCTCGATCTCGAAACCGCCGCCGAAGAGCGCGAGGTTTTTGACGAACGAGCGATTGAACGCGCGATAACCAGAAAGCACGTCGGTCAATCGCACGCCGAAGACCAGCCGTAGAATGACGAGCACGAGGCGGTTCGCCCAGCGGTTGAGGTGCTTGAATTCGCTCCGCGAATGGGCGTGGAGCCGCGAGCCAATCACCATATCGGCGTTACCGGCGGCGATGGGCTCGATAATTGAATGGACTGCGGCCGCGGGGTAGGTCGCGTCGCCATCGACAAGCACGTAAACGTCCGCGTCGACATGGCGAAAGATCGATTGGACGACGAAGCCTTTGCCGCGGCGCGGTTCGTGGATGACCTGCGCTCCGGCCGCGCGCGCGCGCTCAGCCGTTGCGTCCGTCGAGTTGTTGTCGAACACGCAGATCAATGCGCCGGGCAATTCGTTGCGAAAATCCCGGACCACGCCGGCGATCGTGATTTCCTCGTTATAGCAGGGAATGAGGACGGCAATTTGGGCGCGGCGATGCTGGAGCGACATTCGCTCGGATCATAGCGAGGCGAACGAAAACCGGAAGCGCGCATCGCGCCGGCTTTTGCGTGCGCCGAAAGCCGGGTATGGTGACGCCGTTATGGCGGAACAAGTTCTGGCGGGAAAGGTCGGGTTGGTTTTCGGCGTGGCGAACAAACGCAGCATTGCCTGGGCGATTGCAAAAGCCTGGGCAGCCGCCGGCGCGAAATTGATTTTCAATTACCAGGGGGAACGGCTGAAGGAAAATGTCGAGGAGCTGGTGGGCGAATTCGGGGAGGGGACGCCGCTCTGGCCGTGTGACGTCTCGCGAGATGAAGATATCGCGGAGTTTTTTGGCAAGGTGCGCGGCGAGACGGACCGCGTGGATTTGATGCTTCATTCGGTCGCGTTTGCCCCCAAGGAAGCGCTCGAGGGCGATTTCGTGAGCACGACGCGGGAAGCTTTTCGAACGGCGCACGACATCAGCGCCTATTCGCTGGTGGCACTCGCTCGCGAAGCGTCGCCGATGATGACGAACGGCGGCAGCATCGTGGCGATGACCTATTACGGCGCCGAGAAAGTGGTGCCGCATTACAACGTCATGGGCGTGGCGAAGGCGAGCCTCGAAGCATCGACCCGTTATCTCGCTTACGATCTTGGGCCCAGGAAAATCCGGGTGAATTGCATTTCGGCGGGACCGGTGAACACGCTTGCCGCGCGCGGAATCAGCGGGTTCAGCGCGATGCTGAAGCATTATCAGGAGCACGCGCCGTTGAAGCGGAGCTGTGAGCCGGCCGAGCTGGGCGCGATGGGAGTTTTTCTCGCGAGCAATGGAGCCGGGTCGATTACCGGGCAGGTGATCTACGTCGATGGCGGCTACCAGGTAATGGGAATGTGAAAGCATTTTCGAATTTGAAGGCCCGGCCTCGCTCGCTGCGCGAGCTGCGTTACGGCGATTTTCGATTTTCGATTGATAGCCGGTGAACTTGAAACAACAGCTCGTCGAGCTGCTCGGCGTAGAGGTCGTGTCCAATGCGCCGGAAATACTCGAGACTCACGCCGGCGATAAGTGGTTCGCGAGCCAGGCGCCGGAGGTGGTCGTCTTTGCGGAATCGACGGAGCAGGTCAGCGAGCTGCTGAAGTTTGCGTCGGCCAACAAAATTCCGGTCACGGCGCGCGGTTCGGGCTTCGGATACGTGGGCGGTTGCGTGCCGAGCCGCGGGGGAATCGCCCTGTCGCTCGCGCGAATGAATCGGATCAAGGAAATCAATTTCGCGGATGCGATCGCGATCGTGGAACCGGGAGTGATCACGGCCGAACTTCAGGCGCGCGTCCGGGAGCAGAAACTTTTTTATCCGCCGGATCCGGCGAGTAAGAAGGATTGCAGCCTCGGGGGGAACGTGGCGACGAATGCGGGCGGGCCGCGCTGCCTGAAGTACGGCGTGACGCGAAACTATGTGGTCGGCCTCGAAGTGGTGCTTGCGAGCGGCGAGGTGCTGCGAACGGGCGGGCGCGTCCACAAGAACAAAACCGGATTCAACCTGGTCGGACTATTCGTTGGCTCCGAAGGAATGCTTGGCGTGGTCACCGAGATCACGTTGAAGCTGCTGCCGTTGCCGCCGGCGCGGGCGACGTTGTCCGCATCGTTTCCGAGCATGAGCGAAGCAGCCGCGACCGTGCAGAGAATTTTCGCGGCGGGTTTTTTGCCATCATCGGTTGAGCTGGCGGATTCCTTTACGCTCGAGGCGGCGCGACATGATTCGGGCGCGGCCGACGTTCCGAACGGCAACGCTCACTTGTTAGTCGAGCTCGATGGACAGCCAGAGACGGTTCTGGTCGAGATGGAAAAATTGCGGGCGCTGGTGAGCGAGGGCAAAACGGTCTCGTTGCAGGTCGCGACAACAGAAGAAGATTGCGAACGGTTCTGGGCGCTGCGGCGCGCGTTCAGCAATTCCTTGCGCGCTACTGGCCTGACGAAGTTGAACCAGGACATTGTCGTGCCGCGGAGCAAGCTCGTGGCGCTGGTGGAATTTGCCGAAGGACTTTCGAAGCGTTCCGGATTTCCAATCGCGTGTTTCGGTCATGCTGGGGATGGAAACATGCACGTCAACATCATGGCGGACCGATACAATCGTGAAGCCGAGGTCCGCGAACGGGCGGAGCGAGCGCTGGACGAATTGTTCGCGCAGGTTTTGGCGTTTGGCGGCGTGATTACCGGCGAGCACGGGATTGGCCTGGCGAAAAAGCGGTGGTGGCCGCAGGCGACGAGCGACGTGTCGCGCGAAATTCATCGCGCAATCAAGGACGCGCTCGATCCGGCGGGGATTCTGAATCCGGGGAAATTTTTGTAACGTCTATTGCAGCCGGAATATCGCGTTCACGGCGCGATGATCGCTGGATTGCGACGAGGTGTTTGCGACCCAGGCTTTCACGAGCGTCGCCCCGCGATAAAAAATGTGATCGAATGACGCGGCGGGATAACGCAAATCGCCGGGGACAGTGATTCGCGAATTGAACGGAATTCCTTCCCAAGCCCAGCGGAAACCGTCCGCACGAATACTCGCCAAAGTTTTCTCACTCGCGAAGCGCGGCTCATCGGGCGCGGTGTTGAAATCGCCGCCGACGATCCAGCTCAGCGTGCCGAGTTTCCCGTAAGCGGTGTTCATGGCTTTCATGTGCGCGACGAGCTGCTGCATCGATTCTTCGCGAATGCGCATGTCCTCGTGAATTTCGCCGCGATTGCTTTTAAGATGGAGCGCGTAAACGAGGAGGAGCTGGCGCGGCGCGACTTGGTAGGCGGCGAAGGAAAAGCCGCGCGGCGGGACGAGCGCGCCTGAGGGTTTCCATAATTCCGACCACGCGCTCAGCGGTTGAAGCCGGCTGGTGATCGCGACCTGTTGCGCTTCATTCTGTCCTTCGCGCGGGGGGAAAGAGGAGCATACGTCCACTTTGAATCCGGGAAGCGGCTTCACTGCCAGCGCGGCGTGATCGTAATCGCGAATTTCTTCGAGGGCGACGATGTCGGAATTCAGTGGGGCAAGATCGGCATGGACCGCTTTGATTTGCCGGTTTTCTTCGGCGCGCGAAGCGTTTGGGCGGCGGCCCGGGAACCATTGGACGTTCCAGAAGGTGACGGTGAGTTGAGTTGGCGATGGGGGTGGATTTTGCGCGTGGAGCGGGAGGGCAAGCAGTGTCGCGATGAATAATGCGAGGAGAGTTCTGGGAGGCATGGCGAGAGCGACTGTAGCCGTCGCGCTGTGCGCGACGCGAGCGCGAAGTGAAATCAACCCGAGCTTCGCACAGCGAAGCTGCTACAGAAGATGCGCTATCCCGGCTTTACGATTTGCCGGAGCTGCTCGATCGCGGCAGCTTCGGCTTTCGCCGGATCGTCGTAGCCCCAGGCGACGATCTCGAGCATTTGAGTGCCGATGTCGCGTTTGCCGCGCTTCACGGCATCGAGCCGTCCGGACGCGGTCCAGTTTTCCTGATTGACCATGTCGGGTGTCGGCAGAGTGCCATCCCAGTAGCAATAGAAAACGTGAAGCGGCCGCCCGGCATTTTCAAAAACGTAAGCGCGCATTGGCAACGGCACGCCATTCACGTTGAGCAATTTGTTTTGGACGCCACCGCGCTGGATCATCCCGCTCGCTGGAAGGCAAATGTCAGGCCGATGATTCTTGATGAAGAGGCCGGCGGTGCGGCCCGGCAGCCATTTGAAAAAATACATGCTCCAGTTGTGGCCATCGGCGAACCAGTCGCCGCCGCCGCCTTCGTTGTAACGGAGTAACCCTTGGGCGGCTTCGTCGACCGGCACTTCTTTCCAATTCGCGGCCTGCGTCGGCCACGCGATCGTCCACGGTGCGAGCTGCGCGGTGCGCGCTTCATGGATCCGATACCAAGCCTGGGTGCCGGCTTCCGCGATCACGATGAGCGCGAGTAACGTGATTAGAATGGCGCGCGGAATCCGAAATGATTGCGCCGAGGTGGCGAGGCGCGGCAGCTCCTGATCTTTGCGCGAAAGAATCCAGCTCAGCCCCCACAGGCCCAACAAACAGACCGTGAGAATCGTGTAGCCCGCCGGATCGTGCCAGTTCTTGATCGCCTGAAAACCGTGCTCGGCGCCGAGATAAACGAGGAGAAACGTGCGGATGAGATTGCAGAAGAAGGCAAGGAACGCGCCGGTGATGACGAGGATGATGCGGCGCAGAACCGAGAAGCCGTAGAATTCGCCAAGGAACAGCGAGACCATGAACGTCGCCTGCAACGACCGAATGCCGGTGCACGCTTCATCGATGCCGACGTAACCGGCGCCGACTTCGATGACGTTGCCGAGCTGGACGGCGGGGATCCCGATCGCGGTCAGAAATTCGACATTGATGAGCGCGTCGATGCGCATCAATCCCTGGATCACGATTTGTTCGAGGCTGGTCGGCCACGGCACTGCGACGAGAAAAAACAGGAGCGGAAACGCAAAGTGGCGCAGCCAACTTGCGCCGCCGGCGCGATAAATTCCCGCGCCCGAAATGAGGACCGCGCAAATTGCCATCGTCCAACTGAGCAGCCGCCAGTCGGGATTCGCTTCCTGGATAAGCCGAATTGGAACGAGAACCAATGCTGGCAGAATGATCAGCGCGATCAGAACGACGCGCGCTTTCGCCAGGGTGGCGGGCGGAGCGCTTTGCCAGCGTCGCCAAAAGATGTAGGCGGCGAGGACCGGCACGGCCCAGCCGTAGCCGTACTGCGGGTTGATCGACCATTCGAAGCGCAGCCGGGAAACGACTTCCAGCCAGACCAACGCGAACACAGCCACCGGAAACCACGCGATGGCACGCGAAGCGTTCGCGAGTTTTGGCGGCGGCGCGGTGGCGACAGCATTCATAAAAGATGGCGTCGGCCTTTGAGCAGGATACAAGCCGGGAGCCTCGCTGCCATGGCTTGCGGGCTGCTAGCGTGGAGAGGCATTGGTGGCTTCACGATCGCCTCGGCGGATTGACTTTGAAGCGAGCCATAGAATGCTTCACCCAACTTGGAACATCCTCACGACAAAATCGAGCGCTCGTTCCTGAAGATCATCCTCTGGACGGTCGGGATCATCCTGGTCCTTTCTGTCGGCGGGGCGGTGGGCTTCCACCAATTCCGCGCCTGGCAGCAACGGCGGCTCGTCGCGGAAGCAAACGCGCTCGTCAACGAAGGCGATTATCGCCGCGCCAGTCTCGATGCCCGGCGCATTTTGCAAATCAATCCGGACAGCGCAGAGGCCTGCCGGATCCTCGCGCGGATTTTCGAAAAAACAGGAAGCCGCGCTACCCTGGAATGGCGCCGGCGGGTGATGGAGCTCGGCCAGGCAACGCCGACGGACTTGATTCTTCTGGCCCGCGCGGCAGTGCGCGCGGATGACCGCCAAACAGCCGATGTTGCGATCGGTAAACTGCCCGCGAGCGCGAAAGAAACGGCGGATTACCACGCGCTTCTGGCGGACATCGCGTTTGCGCAACGCAACGGCGTGGAGATGGAACGCCAGCTCAGCGAAGCCGCCCGGCTCGATCCGTCGAACAAGGACTACCAGATGCGACTGGCTTCGCTCCGCCTCGGCGCGACCGACCGGGACTTGCGCGCGAAGGGCAAACAGACGCTGGTTGAAATGCAAAACGATCCGGCCTTGCGCCGCGAGGCGACGCGTTTCCTGGCCGAAGACGCGCTTCGCCAGAAGACCACTTTGGCCGCCGTGGAACTGGCCCGCCTGCTCGACAGTTTTCCGGACAAGACCTTCGCCGATCGACTCCTCCTTCTCAGTGCGCTCGACGCCGCAAAAGACAATGGCTTCGCCGCCTTTCTCGAGGAAATGAAAAAATCCTCGGCCGACGATCCAGAACAAGCGGCCGCTTTGTTGACCTGGCTCAACGTGCACAAACGCGAAGCCGAAGCCATCGCCTGGAGCGGGACTTTGCCGCCGGGAATTCTGGGACAAAAGATGGTGCAGATCGCGCTCTCCGATTCGTACGTCTCCGCTAAGGACTGGGCCGGTTTGCAGCGGCTCGTGAATTCCGGCAACTGGGGCACCGTCGATTTTCTCCGCCACGCGCTTCACGCCCGCGCTCTGCGCGAGCTCGGGAGCGAGCCTGAATCCGCGTCGCAATGGAACGATGCGATGAAGGAAGTTGCGCCCAATGCGCGGGAAGCTTTGAGCCTCGCGGAGACGGTCGAGAAATGGGGCTGGCGCACGGAAGCGGTCGAGCTGCTCTGGGTTGTCGCGAAGGACCCAGTACGAGGCGGCGACGCCTTGCGCGCTTTGTATAATTACTTCGCCCGGGCCGGCGACACGGAAAATCTTTACCGGGTGCTGCTGCATGAGGTCGAGCTGCATCCGGACGATCTGAACCTGCAAAATAATTTCGCGCAGCTCTCGCTCCTGCTGAGTTTGAATACCGATCGCGGCCAAAAAGCGGCGCGTGAGGTCTACGACAAAGATCCGAAGAACCCGGCTTACGTTTCGACTTACGCATACGCGCTCCACGTGGCGGGTGATTCGAAGAAAGCGCTCGCCCTTCTCGAGACTCTGACGCCGGAACAACTGCGTGAACCAAATGTTGCGGCGTATTACGGGGTCTTTCTCGCGGCGGCGGGGGACCAGACGCGCGCGGCTGAGTATCTCGATCTCGGCGAGAAAGCGAACCTGTTGCCGCAGGAAAAAGCGCTCATGGAAAAAGCGCGCCGTTCTCTGGCGCAACGCTGAATCCTGGGCGATACTAAGCGCGAACCGGTCCTTCGGGCCGATTCCTTAATTAAACCGTTTCATTCCGGCTGCGGTCCGGCGTTGTATGAAACCAGGAAAATTCACCCACACCATCGCCGTTCTCCTTTCCTCCATCACGGCGATGTTCACCCATTCGGCTCCGGCCGCCGTGCCGAAATCGAAAGTGAAGGTGAGCAAGAAATCGAATCCATCGAAGGGCGAGAGCCTGCTCAAAGTCGATCCGATTACCTACACGCCGCTGTTCAACAACGATGCGCCCGTGACCAAACCGGGCGAAAAATATCCGTGGCGAACTCAGATCGTCACCACCGTTTTCTGGATTGGCGAAAAACCGACCGCGAATAATCCGGTGCCGAATCGCTCCAGCTCGTGGGACGGGAGCTGGACGAAGAACTACGGCGGGTACGACGATCCGGAAAAATCGCGCCGGCACGATTTCATTCCGGCGAAATTCACTCCGCGGCAGAACCCGTTTTATTGTGCGTTGCCTTACAACGACAAAGCCGCGAACGGCCACCGGCCCGAAGCGCCGCGGGTAGTGCCGTGGTTCAAGGAGGCCTATCAAGGCCCCAGCGTTTCCACCTGCAAAGACCGTTGGATCGCGATCCGGAAAGGGAACAAGGTCGTCTACGCCCAATGGGAAGACGCCGGCCCGTTCCGGACGGATAACTGGCAATACGTCTTCGGCAACGAACGCCCGAAACCGAACTTGAACAAGGGCGCCGGCCTCGACGTGTCTCCGGCGGTCCGCGATTATCTCGGCATCGACGAAACCGACGTCACCGATTGGAAATTCGTCGACTTCAGCGAAGTCCCGCAGGGCCCGTGGTCCAAGCTCGGCGACAACAACACCTTTGTGATCAACGCCCGCAAAGGCATCACCACCTTGGTCGAAGGCCCCAAGCCCACACCGGGTGGCGTGACGGCCTATCCCTGATTCGCTCGGCGTCGCTATCGTCCCGTCGCGCCGTCTGCTTCTCTCATCCTGAAAAGTGCTCAGGGCTCTAGTGCTAGATCCGAGAGATGTCTCTTTGCGGTGAGCTCCTATCAGTAACGGAACATCCCGTCTCCGTCGCGAGCTCCGATGAGCGAGTATTGCAGGTATTTTCGAACCGACTACTCTCTCGTTGAGAAATCGGTTCCTTTATGCAATCCTCGCGTCGCTTCAGAAAACCCTCGGAGCGTGCACCCTTATGAACGTCGAACTAATCAAGGCAATTGCGGCCTTGTGGCCGCTGACTCTTATAATCTTCTTGGCTATCGTCGCGGTGGTGTTCAGGAGGGAATGTCGGAGCTTCATATCGAATTTGAAAAACCTGCAGGTCCGGCGCGGTAAAACTGAGATATCTGTAAATCAGCCTAGCGAAGTACCACTCCTATCACCGTCGACCGTTACACCTAGAACGCCAGCCACGATCGAACCGCCTAAAGTCAATGATGATACTCCGGAATCAAGCAGAGATTCAGCTGATCAACCAGAGCTGAATTTGTCACCAGAACTTAGGCCGTGGTATTACTTCATGCAGGGAGAACCAGACAAAGCTAAGCAGAGCTTTGAGATTCTACAGTCGGAGACCGAAGATCCCGAGCGGCGAGTTTGGCAAGAAGCCGATTACCTAGAGCTTTGTTACACAAAAGGGGACCTTGAGGCGCAAACGAAACTGCAACAGTTGGAGGCCCGGGCGCACGAGTTTCCTAAAGTACTTGGTTATGTTCAGCGTGTGCAAGGTCGCTGCTTCAACTTCGCAAGACAATATGACAAAGCAGCCGAGCGTTTCCTTGCATCTGTCGCGTCATGTGTAACCGAGAAAGGCAAAGCCGAGAGTGTGTCACTGGCGGCGTCTGCGATGTGGGAGAACAAAGAGACGACACAGGCCTATGACTTATTGAAGGGACAATTAATCAAGCTCGCAGAACCAAGCGCCAAAGTAATCTTGTATGGCATGCTGGCCGAACTGTTCAAGAAAGATGGCGATACCGTTTCACGTGCTTTGGCATTGCAGCGGGCATTAAGTTTTCAGCCGAATTCCCAGGATCGACTTTTCGATACTGCTTATTCTCTTTCCGAGGCCGACCTCGATTTTTTGGCCGTGCTGCATTACGAGCAACTCACAGAGGTGAATTACAAGAGCCCTGGTGGCCATAATAATCTGGGCGTCGCCTACGGACAGTTAGGATTGCGTGTGTGTGAAGTCGAGAGCTTTCAACGAGCGGTCGCCAACGACAGTACCCTCGCTGCGGCGAATCTGGCCAAGATTTTGATCCCAGCTGGCCTCGTACGAGAAGCGGATAAACTCATTGGAGAAGCGGCCGCCAAAAAAGACGTCGACAGCCAAGTCGGCCAAACGAAAATGCAGTTGCAAAATGTCCGCGAGAGTGCTGACACGGCTCGGACTGCCGTGATGTCGGTTGCCGGTGCAGCGTATCAATTCTTGCTCGGCTACGCGGACGCCCTTTTGTCTCCGCAGCCAGAGATGTTACCTTTAGGTGGCGGTCAATGGCGAGATGAACAGGAACAACCCATCGAGTTCCGCCACGAGGAAAAAAGCGGGTCGACCAGTCTAATTTGGAACGAGGTGGAACGCCCCGAAAGGCTGCGATTTTCGGCACAGTTCAAAAAGAACGTAGCCAGAGGAACGGTGTCTATTTGGCGGTCGAATCCGCTCGGTTCGCTTGCAGCGGTCGATAAAGACGGTTTCGAGACGTATGGTCAAGGATTCGCATATTATCAAACCGGTGCGGTGAACATCTTTGTTTGGAGCAAAGAACATCGAATTCATCGCCGACATATATTTAAGGTATCGCCGGTGCTGACGTAGGAATGGCAGAAGCCAGGATCAGCCGGTGAATCTCTAAGTGCGCTGAAGATTCTTTCTAACTTCGGCCGGCATACGCCGTAATGACAGGTAGACGGCAGACTCCTCAGACGAAAACCCCTCTTTCCGATGCCCCCAACGCTTCTCACCCGAGCGACGCGAGATTCTCGTGCGCCCGGTTCATTTTTACATCGCCGAAAACAACTGCTGATTAGGCTGGCGGCAGCTGCAACTTGGCGCGGGCAACTTCGGCGGGTGCGCCCGGATCCTCACACGGGTAATGCGGAAAGATCGCCGGGCGCGGCGAACGATTCTCTGCGTTGTCGGATAAGAGCGCCCTTGCTCTCGGGTGTGCTGGCTGGGAGCGCGGAACCAAGTGGCTTGGCCCCGGCCAATGTACTGCGCGCCCTGGGAGACCTTCCATTGAGCGCGTGCGTGTTTTCCGGGAGCATCGAGGCTCGCTCGGGCGTGACTGAGCTTTTGTTTGGCAACCCGGAGCGATCGGCCGCGCCTGCGGCTGACTTCTTTTGCGGCGCGTTGACCCTGTCGACGAGTCGGAAGCTGCTCGGCTTGTGCATTTTAGATGCGAAAACGGATGGGGCGCGTTTTCGTTCTCCTCAACCCAAAAAACGTCCCATCAAACCCTTCTCCACCCATGGCTGATAACAGCATCCCAGACTCATACGATCAACTGATCCAACTCCTCGAAGACGCGGCCGACGGCGCGCATACGCATGACGCGGCCATCGGGCTGAAACAAAATGACGAACCAGCGTTGCGCGCGGTGCTAACCGCACTGGTGGGAACACCCGCTGGTCCCGGGGTAACGTTCCGCCCGCGGTTCCCGGTCTGAAAGATAAATGGAACACTGCGAAAGCCGGCAAGACGGCCGGAACCGGCGGCTTTAGCGCGGCGAAACAAAACGGACGCGCACTCGCACGGGCATGTATCGGGGTTTTGAAACCGCGGCTGGGCGATCAATGGAACAACCAATGGCAGACGGCCGGGTTTACCGATGGTTCGCTCGCGATTCCGGAAAATCCTTTGGCGCTTCTCCAACAGATCAGCAGTTATTTTGCGGCGAACCCAACGCACGAAGTGGCCAGTCTCAACGCGACGGCGGCAGCGTGCAGCGCGGCGGCGGACGCCATCAGCACCGCGGCATCCGCGAGCAATCAAAGCAACACAGACGCGGGGATCGCGAAGAGCAATCTGGAAGTGGGGCTAGCTAATGCGCGTTCGCGCCTGAGCGGCCTGCGTTCCGAGCTAAGCCAGCTCCTCGAAGACGACGACGATTTATGGTACGCCTTCGGGTTCTCCAAACCGAGCGATCCCGATACGCCGGAATTACCGGAGAACCTTGTCCTCACTCCCGGGCCGGCCGGCAGTCACATGATATTTATCGATTGGGACAATGCGCTGCGAGCCACGAGCTACCGCGTGAAGATAAATCGGAACGTTGTGAACAGTCCGGAATTGAAAAACATCATCGTGACCGAGAGCGAAGTCACCGTCTCCGACATTGCCGCGGCCACGCCGATCATCGTCACCGTTTCCAGCCGCAACTCCAAAGGCGGCGAGAGCGGCCCGACTCCGCCCGTGAATGGGACGGTGCCGTAAACGCGAGAACCTGCGAAACGCCGGTCGAGTTAGACGAAAAATATTCGCCTTAAACGACGAACCTTCGTCTAATTCTCGTTCGATGCTCATGACTCCCGCGCAAATCTGGAGGCGACGATTTCTCTTGGCGGTGTTGGGGGAGTCGGATTTCGAAATCGGAGCCCCGCGCGGGTTTTGTAGTCGCCAGCAAACACAGTGCAGAAAGAAATTTCAAGAAATGTCTTGATCTTTTTTCCCTTGGCGGGGGATAAGAGAACCGAACTTCCCCCAACTCCCCGCTTACCCCCCGAAACTCCTTTTCCGTAACCCCCTCAACAAAAACAAGAATAGAAAGATAAGTTATGCTCAACAAAAGATCGATAGTCGCCTTCGCCATGGTTTTGTGTGCTACGCTTGCAGTCTTCGCCGACTACAACCGATGGGATTGGTCCTCGGCCAACGGCGGCGCCTGGTTTGGCACCCTGGTTTACAGCTCCGGTTGGGGAGGAGACATTTACTTCAATGATGGCAACCTCGTGCTAAACGGTCTTTACCGCTGCAATAACTGCAACGTGCCATAGAAACCGATACGGTCAGCGCGACATTAGTAGAGCGCATGAAAATCAGAGGCTTTTCCGCGGCGGCTGTCGCCGTTATTGCCGTCGCTTTTTTGCTGCTTGGTTATCACTTTTGGCGCGCCGACCGTCTCAACTCACGTCCTGACAATGCGCCTTTGAGGGCGCATCAGCCTCCCGCTTTAGAACCGGGCATAAGCTCGGATGGTTCGAAGGCGGTTGCTGATGCGAAGGATGATACTGCGACGTTGGATCAAATTGCTGGTGCTTCCTTGCAGCAGGTTCACGATTTGTTATCCAGCCGGTCGCGTAAGGAAATCATTCGTCTAGCCCAGCAATTTCGGGGACTACAGGCCGGCGCTCTCTCGAACGCTAAGATTTCGCTGTTCTTTAAGGCTTGGGGACAGATCGATCCAGCATCGGCGTTGCAGACGTCGATCGGTTTTGGTGGTTGGATTCAGGGGGTTGCCTTGCAGGCCGTTGCTGACGGTGTCGAACCGGCAGGAGCCGACGCATTTATTACATCGTTACGGCAGATTTCGCCTGAACTTTTGCCCAATTCACTCAGGCAGCAGCTGATCGAGAAAGGAATCGTTAGGTGGGCACAGGGTGATCCTGTAGCAGCTGCACAGGCTCTCGCGAGTTTTCCTAAGTCTGAGATAACGCGGCAGGCGTGGCTTCAAGTGGCCGAAAGTCTTGCCGCGCATGATCCAGCCGCCGCCCTTGACTGGGTGCAAAAAAACGGCGACCAGGAAAGCGTCTCCGCTGCCACGCAGGGATTGATCAGCGGATGGTGGCAAAAGGATCCCGCTGCAGCCGAGGCATACGCTCTTGCAAATTCAGATACGGTCGTCGGACAGCAAGCCGCCAGTATGCTTGCTAATCGCATGGCGGTCAGCAATCCCGAGAAGGCTGCTGCCTGGGCTGCTCAGTTGTCCAATCCTGACGCTCGCGCAATGAGCGAACTGACCGTCACCGTCGCATGGGCTAACAAGGATCCGATAGTTGCTAGCCGGTGGGTTGAAACGCTTCCGCCGGCTGACGGCGCTGCGATTGCCGGAACTCTTTCGAGTGCTTGGGCGCGCAATGATCCCGCTGGTGCGGCGCGATGGATTTCTTCGCTCACCGGGGAAATAAGGGATTCTGCAATTGCCGGCTATAGTCCCACTGTTGCTCTCAGCAATCCTGCGGACGCCCTTGCATGGGCGCTCAGTATTGAGAATGAACGACTGCGCACGAGGACAGTGATCCCGCTCGCGACAGGCTGGCTCGCACGTCAACCTGAGGCCGCGCATCAGTGGATTGAAAAGAGTGACCTCTCGCCAGCCGAGAAATCGCGTTTGCTCAGTGGACGCAACTGAAGCCTTCCACACAAAATATCCCAACGGCCTAATCATGCGATGGAGCGAACGGCGGACCGCCGCATGACAAGGCTGAGGGAAGAATTAAGAATTATGAAACAAGCAGCGCACGCTTTCGTCCGCCGTCGCTCATCTTGTTGATGAACTCACGCTATTTCGTTCACCCTCCGGGCTGCCCGTCTATGTCACGGCTTGGCAGTCCGTTCCATTCTCGTTAGATGTTTTCGCTCCTATTCCAATGCATATAATCAATTCGCTGATATCTGGATTCCTTCGTGAGCTTGACGATGCGGTGCTTTTATTCTTCCTCTGGGCTGCATTGACCGTTGGACCTATCGGCCTTTCCTCATACGCGTGGTCGGTACTGAGACAGGAGAGACGGTATACCTTCGGGTTGGCAGCGGCGATCGCCGCAGGATTGGCGGCACTGTTCTCCCTCTGGTTTTTTTATGCTCACGGGCTCGAGCTCATTCGGACGTCCATTTCCGTTGCGGGCCTGGTCTTTATCGCTGCGATTGTCTGTATCATTCTATTCCCGTTATGCCTGTTGGGATCCCAGTTCCGCGCGGCTATCACTTCCGGGCGAGCTCGTTACATTGTAGTCAGCATTCTTGGTCTAATCGTGGTAGTCGGCGGCTTGTTCATGCTTTTTCTCAACGCGTCTCTTGCCGCGGCCGCGTGGGGTGCTTTTATCGTGCTTGGTTCAATATCCGTCGGCTGCCTGAATCACTTCTTTGTGCCCGACGTTTTCCTTGACACCTAACCATGCAATGGAGCGAACGGCTGACGAGGAAGTAGCCGTAACGGATGCGCAGCAACGGCCGGGCTTTCAAAGTAGAAACAGGTGAGAAGGGGTTTCCTCCTACTGAACCTCTGACGAAGCACTGAGGAGACCAGCTAGAAGAGTTCCGGATGATCGTCGGCGACGGGTGGGGGGGCGATGATGGAGCGGATCTTGGCGAGGAGATCGTTGAAGTCGTACGGCTTTTGGATGGTGTCGATGACGCCGGCTTTCAACATCTCGGAGCGGATCGCCGGCTCGAGGTAACCGCTGGCGACGATCGCGCGCACGTCGGGACGATTCTCTTTCATTTTCAAAAACGCTTCGCGGCCGCCTAACCGCGGCAGGCCGAGGTCGCAGACGACGAGGCCAATCTCGTCGCTGTGCGTTTCGAAAAGGGCGACGGCTTCGACGCCGTCTTTGGCCGGGAGGACGCGGAAACCTTCGCTTTCCAGAATCGAGACACCGAGCTCGCGAAGCATGTCTTCGTCTTCAACGAGCAAGATAGTTTGCGGAATGTTCTGGCGCGGCGCGCCGGTCCGGTCGGGGCCGAGTGGCTCGGCGGCGACGTGTTTGACCGGCAAATAAATTATGAAGCTGGTGCCGGCGCCGGGCTCGCTCTCGACCTGGACGAAACCGCGATGGTTGTTGATGACGCCGTAAACAACCGACAGCCCGAGCCCGGTCCCTTTGCCGCGCTCTTTCGTCGTGAAGAATGGCTCGAAGATGTGCGACTTGACCTGGCGGCTCATCCCAACGCCGGTGTCGCGCACACGAACGCACGCGTAATTTTCCGCCGTCACCCCGGTGAACATTTCGGTGAGGTCGGCGCCGGCCGTGATGGAAGTGTGGAGGGTGAGAGTGCCGCCGTTCGGCATGGCGTCGCGGGCGTTTACGCAAAGATTGAGCAACACCTGGTGGATTTGGCTTTTGTCGGCAGTGATGAGGCGAAGATCGGGTTCCAGCTCGAGATGGAAATTAATTGTCTTGGGAAATGTCGCCTGCAACATCCGCTCCAAGTCCCGGACGAGCGCGTTGAGATGGACCGAAGAAAAACGGGCTTCAGTCTGGCGGGCTGAGGTTAGCAATTGCTGAACGAGCGCCGCGCCGCGGTCGACCGCTTCCTTGATGACTTTGATCGCGGCGGGAAATTCGTTAGGCCGGGCGTGCGAGCTTTCCAGTTTGTTGGTGTAACCGAGAATGATCGCGAGAATGTTATTGAAGTCGTGCGCGATGCCGCCGGCCAACGTGCCGAGCCCTTCCATTTTCTGCGCCTGGACAAGTTGCTGTTCGAGGCGTTTCCGTTTCGTGTCGTTGAAAAGGTAAACGTGGAGATCGGTCAGATCGCCATTCGAGAAATTTCCAATGAGCCGCGCCACGACATATACCGGGTCGCCGTTGCGCTGCCGCATTTCCAATTCGTGCCGATCGACCATTCCCTGCTGACGCACCATTTCGAGCAACTCGGCGCCGTCCTGCCGGCTGCGCAGGAACGAAAAGAAATTCGCGCTTTCCACCTCTTCGGCAGAATCGAAGCCGAGAATGCCGACGACCGCGGGATTGCAGGACACGATCTGGCCGTCCGTGCGCATGACGAGGACGCCGGTAAAATCCTCGGCCAGGAATCGCCGATAGCGATCGTTGTCCGTCGGTTGCGCGGCGTTCGCTGGATCTTTCATTACTACGGCGCGTGCGCGGCAGGCGTGGCGCTCGGGCGAGCTATGTCGCGGCTCCGGAATTCATCGAGTCCACCGGCGACGAAAACGTAGTAGAAGGCGAACGCGGCACCGACGACGACCGCAAAAAGGAAAATGAAGCTGGCCATGCGAAAACCGCGATAAGGGCTTCCCGCCTGCTCGCGCCTGGCCCGGCTTTGGGCCAGCTCCAGCTCTAGGAGGCGCAAGACCTGATCTGGATCTTTCGCTTCGGGCTTGCCGTCGCCGTGGGGATTCATCGAGAAAGAATCTTAACCATTCCGGCGAAACACAAATGGATTCTGCGCAACCCAGGTCAGACATGAGAAAACTCGTAGCGTTCACTCTGCCGATGGCGGTCTTCGTCACGCTCCTCGGGCTGACGAGTGCGGGCAACCGGCCCGAGACCAGTCCGTGGCTGTCGTATCCAGTCTACTGGATTTACCCCGTCCAGACGGTGATCTGCGGGGCGCTCATTGTTTGGTTCTGGCGCGATTACGAACTTCGCACGCCGCGGAGCGTTTGGTTTGCGTTGGTGATTGGCGTTGGTGTGTTCGTCCTGTGGATCGCGCCGCAGCAATTCTTCGGCGCTGATGCGCGGGTGATTGGATTCAGTCCGGAAGTTTTTGACAAGGGGTCGACGTTTTACTGGATCACTCTTCTTTTGCGTTTTGTCCGGCTCGTTGTCGTCGCGCCGCTGGTGGAAGAAATTTTTTGGCGCGGGTTTGTGCTGCGTTACCTGATCAGCGAAAAGTTCACGACAATAAGGATCGGAACGTTCTCCTGGGTCTCGTTCCTCGTCGTGACGTTCTTGTTCGGTATTTCCCATTCCCGAGCCGATTGGATCGCAGCCTTCCTCTGCGGAGCCCTTTACAATTTGGTCGCTTATCGCACCCGCAGCCTGACCTCATGCGTGGTCACCCATGCGGTGACGAATCTGCTTCTGGGCCTGTGGATTATGCAGACGCGGCAATGGGGATTTTGGTGAGGGCGGCGGGCACCGCTTTTGCTACCTATCAAGGGGTCCATGCACGCCACGTTTTTCCAGAAAGTCCTCATTTGCGCCATTGCCGGGTTTTTGGCGGCGGCGCTCTTGGAGTGGGGAAAGATGTTCGTGACCGGCGCCGACGATGCCCTCAACAAGGGGTATAAGCACACGGCGCCCGGGATTAGCCTGAAGAAGCCCTAGATCGGTCGCCTTCCCTTGCCGACGTGCTGCCCGCACATAGTTTGCGGCGCATGAAAATCGGATTCGCCCAGATCAATCCGACGGTCGGCGATTTGAGCGGAAATTTTGAGAAGATCGTGGCGGCATATGAGCGGCTCGCAAACGCCGGCGCCGATCTGGTCCTGACGCCGGAACTGGCGATCACCGGTTATCCGCCGCAGGACCTTGTTTTCAAATCGCGGTTCGTTCCGCAGAACCTCGAGGTGCTCGACAAACTTCAGTCAGGTCTCGGCAAAGCGGCGTTGCTCGTCGGTTACGTCGAGCCGAACCAGGACCGGGGAAAACCGTTTCACAATGCGGCCGCGCTGCTCCAGCCGGGCGCGCCGATTCAGAAAACGCTCAAGTCGCTTCTGCCCACCTACGACGTATTCGACGAGGACCGCTACTTCGAGCCGGGCTGCAACTCCGCGCCGGTAATGCTGGGCGCGAAAAAAATCGGCGTCACAATCTGCGAAGACATCTGGACGGAACATTATCTGCCGCGCCCGTTTTATGACGTCGAGCCGGTGCGGGCGCTGGTGGAGCAGGGAGCCGAGATCATCGTGAACCTGAGCGCGTCGCCGTTCAGCCTCAACAAACCGGCGGTCCGCCACGAAATGGTTTCCGCGCTGGCCCTGGCGCATCGGCGCGCCATCTTCTATTGCAACGCCGTGGGCGGAAACGATCAGCTGGTCTTTGATGGGAATTCGATCGCGGTCAACGCGAATGGCGAGCTGACCGCGCAATTGCCGGGCTTTCAAACCGCCGAGCAAATCATCGACACAGAAGCGGCGTCGTCGCTCGAGTTCAGCCAACCCGAGCGGAGCGTTGATCTGTTCGCCGCGCTCTCGTTAGGGGTTCGCGATTACCTGGCGAAATGCGGGTTCAAGTCCGCGGTGCTCGGGTTGAGCGGCGGGATCGATTCGGCGGTTGTCGCGGCAATCGCCGTCGACGCGCTCGGCGCGGAAAACGTCGTCGGCGTTTCCATGCCGAGCCCGTACTCGTCGCGCGGCAGCATCGAGGACGCGCTGGCCCTCGCGAAAAATCTCGGGATCAAATGTCTCGAGATCCCGATCGGGAATGCTTTCGCCGCGTTCAAAGCGCAGTTCGCCGAAATCTTTGCGGGCCTCCCGGAAGACGCGACCGAAGAAAACATGCAGGCCCGTCTGCGCGGCATGATCCTGATGTCGCTCTCGAACAAGTTCGGTCACATCGTCCTGAGCACCGGAAATAAAAGCGAGCTGGCGGTCGGTTACTGCACGATCTACGGCGACATGGCGGGCGGGCTGGCCGTAATCAGCGACGTGCCGAAGACGATGGTCTACGAGCTGGCGCGCTGGATGAACTCCGATAAATCGCGAGCAGGTCGCGACCGTGAGATCATTCCGCGATCAACCATCGAAAAACCGCCAAGCGCAGAATTGAAGCCGGGCCAGAAAGATCAGGACACGTTGCCGCCCTACGATATTCTCGACGAAATTCTGCGTCTTTACGTTGAGGAAAATCTGAGCGCGCGCGACATCATCGCCCACGGCTTCGATGAAAGGACGGTTCGCTGGGTGCAGCGGCGCGTGGACATCAACGAATACAAACGCGAACAAGCCGCGCCCGGCCTGAAAGTAACGAGCCGCGCTTTTGGCGTCGGTCGCCGAATGCCGATCGCGCAGCGGTATATCGATTAGCGCGGAGAAAAACTGCACCGCGTTGGAATCGAACCAACAACCCAGTGATTAAGAGTCACTTGCTCTGCCAATTGAGCTAGCGGTGCGTTTTCTTTCCGGCGAAGAGCCGCACTTTGGCGCAAAGCGGGCGACGAATCAACTCTGTCGACGATCCGGCAGCCCTCGCGCATCGCCACCGAGCGAATAAGAAAAGAGGTTGGTCCTAACCCCCGGCACCGTCGTCTACGTACATTCCCGTAGTTCGATTAGTGACAAGACCGCAGGGTTCCTTGCACGGTTCTGGCTCAAGTAAGAAGCATGACTACACATTGCTTCTCCGCCACGTTGGCCAGTTTGCCCCACCTGCGACCGACGGATAGATCCGTTAAGGATTCGGTCTCCCTGTTATTCTCGGGAGCTATTCTGGTTGCGATCGTGATCACCAGCCTGATCGCGTGCTTCTTCTGTCTGGCGATCTAACCCCTAATTCCACCACCATGTCCCTTATAGAAGTTGCTCCTCGCGACTCGCGGATCCTAATCATCGATGACGACGAGGCTGGCAACGCCGCCTTGGTCCGGTTGCTAAAGGCGACCGGCTTCAAACATTGCACCGCACTCAACTGCCCGGTGACGGCAGTGGAGCGCATACTCGAGATCAATCCCGATATCATCCTGCTTGATCTTCACATGGAACCGATTTCGGGCATCGAGGTGCTCAACCGGATCAACGACGTGATGGCGCCGGCGGTGCGCCCGCCAATTGTTATGCTCACAGCGGACACGAGCGCGGAGGCGAGACACGACGCCCTCGCCGCTGGGATGACGGACTTCCTTTCCAAACCTCTGGATCCGGTAGAAGTGGTTCTGCGAATCGGCAATTTGCTTACGTCGCGCGAGCTCTACCAACGATGCCAGCTTTATAGCGACGGACTTGAGCGGCTGGTGGATAAACGAACGGCAGAGTTACAGCAACGCACGATAGATCTGGAAAAGACCCTCGAGGAGTTGAAAGACACGCAGCATCAAGTCATTCAGCAAGAGCGAATGCGCGCGCTCGGAACGATGGCAAGCGGCATCGCGCACGATTTGAACAATGGCCTGTCTCTCATTCTGGGATACGGAGATATGCTTTTGAGCGACAAGGAAGCCATTCCCGCCAGCTCCGAAGCGGAGACCTACCTCAACGAGATGGTTCTTGCCGCGCGTGACAACGCCGAGCTCGTGAAGCGATTGCGGGAATTCTATCGACCGGCCGACGGCCGCGTACCAAGACAGGCGGTGAATTTGAATGAACTGGTCAATCAGGCCCTGTCCCTGACCTCGCCGCGGTGGCAATCGCAGGCCGATAATAAAGGCGCGACGATTAAGATTAAAAAAGATCTGGCCGACATTCCAAACATTGCCGGTTCGCCGTCGGAATTGCGGGAAGTTTTGACCAATCTCATCTTCAACGCGGTTGACGCCATGCCGCGCGGCGGGCGTCTTGGTTTTCGAGCGCGTTGCCGCGGGAAGACAGTACGGCTGCAGGTCTCGGATAGCGGCACCGGTATGAGCGACGAAGTCCGGCGCAACTGCCTGGAGCCTTTCTTCACGACCAAAGGCGAAAAGGGATCCGGTCTCGGGCTGGCCATGAGTTACGGAATTATTCGACGCCACGGCGGGCGGATCACGATCGAAAGCACCTTAAATAAAGGAAGCGTCTTCACGATTCATTTTCCTGTCCCGAAGGAGGCGATCAAGCCGATCGAGTTTGAATTTGAGAGGACCATGCCGGCCTTAAGAGTGTTGGTCGTTGACGATCATCCCGGGATTCGCGAGATCGTGAGCGCTTATCTAGCGGAAGATCGTCATCTGGTGGAAACCGCAGCCAACGCAACTGAGGCGCTGGAAAAATTCCGCGCGGGCCAGTTCGACCTGGTAATCACAGACCGAGCCATGCCGGAAATCAACGGCGATCAGCTCGCGGCATCCATAAAGGAACTTCGCCCTCAAGAACCGATCATCATGCTGACCGGGTTCGCCGACCTAATCAATGCGAGCGGCGGACCGTCCCGCCATGTCGACCTGGTGGTGAGTAAACCGGCGCGGCTGGACGACCTGCGAAAAGCTATCCTCGAAGTAATGCCGGACCATGCGGCGGACGAGCAAAGATTCGCCAAAGCGTCATGATGCCCGCTCGCGGGACATCACGGTAGCCAGGGCGCGGCGCAGACTCGCGTGGGACAGCGGCTTTGCCAGGACGAAATCAATGGCGGGCTTTTGGTCCGGTGTCCGCGAATTTTCCGCAAACCCGGTCACGAGAATGACCGGCACATTCGGCGCGAGCTCCTTGATTTTACCCGCGAGTTGTTCGCCGTTCATTTCAGCCATAATTTGATCGGTAATTACCAGATCAAAACGGCCGGCCCGAAACTTGTCGAGCGCCTCGCGTCCATTCCCCGCTGTCTCAAAGGAATGAAAATCGTTCCCCAGAAACTCGCACATCAACTGGCAAAGCACCGGTTGATCATCCACCACGAGAATCTTTAGCGGACGAAGCAAGCCTTCGTTGGCTTCAAGGGCTTTTTGCGCCGGCGGGACAGTCGTCGGAAAGCGGATGATGAAGGTAGTTCCCTTGCCCAGGGCACTCTTAATATCCATCCAGCCCCCGTGTCGCTGGACAATCCCAAACACCATCGCAAGACCGAGGCCCGTACCCTTTTTGCCCTTAGTGGAAAAGAAAGGTTCAAGACATCGCTCGCGCACTTCATCACTCATCCCGGTCCCGGTATCGGAGATTTCGATCCGGACGGCGTCTTGGGCGCCGACGGTGCGCAGGGTGATCGTGCCACCATCGGGCATGGCGTCGACCGCGTTGAAAATCAGATTCGTCAGCATTTCGCGAAGCGAAGCCGGATCGCCCGAGACAAAACCGATTTCATCCAAATCGGTGGCGACGTTAATCGGAGTGCCAGCGCCGCGCGATTGAGTTTCCCACCGCGGCTTGGTCAACGATACGGCCTGATCGATGAGTTCATTAAAGTTTACCGGCACTCGAAGAATATCCGTATCGCTATCGCGTCGATAAAATTCACGGAGGCGGCCCACGATCTTCGAAGCATCTTCCGCAGCGGTCAGGATCGTGGTCAGCGGTTGCGCGGCCTCCTCGTGGGTAAGGCCGTGCTCCGCCTTGCTCAGGAGAATGTCGCTAAAGCCCATGATCACGCAGAGGGCATTGTTAAAATCGTGCGCGATCCCACCAGCCATAGTCCCGAGGGCGGCGAGGCGCTCCTGCTGGACGATCTGGCGCTGGGTGGTCTTTAACTCGGCCAGAGCTTTTTCGAGATCGATGGTGCGCTCGCGCACATGGCTTTCCAGGGTCGCGTTCTGCTCCTGAACTTTCACGTGCGCGAAGCGAGTGTTAAGCACGTTCTCAACTCGGAGAAGAACTTCGAATTGGTCGAAGGGTTTTGTAATAAAGTCGGTCGCGCCCGCGGCAAGCGCGCGACGCCGCGTCTCCGGCGTGATATCAGCGGTCAGCACCACGATCGGCACGTAATCATCCCCGCCGATGGCGGCGTGAATCTGCTCGATCACGGCACAGCCATCCTGATAAGGCATAAGCCAGTCGGTCAGAATCAAATCGGGCTGGTGTTTTTCAAAAAGGGCCAGGGCTTCGCGGGGATCTGTAGTTCCAATGCATTGCCGGCAATTGGCGCGCTTGAGGATGCGCTCCAGCAGGCGGATGTTTGGGAGCTCGTCATCGATGATCAAAACCGAGGCTTTGCCGATCATGGCCGTGCGCGGTGGTTGGAGCGCGCCGCTGCCATCTATTTCGACCAATGGGGTCGGACGGATCAGATTTGGGAACATCATTCCATTTTGCGCAAGAGCGCGACTTGATCAAGCAGACAACAGTTTTGCAATCGCGTTTCGGAGATCTTGCTGGGAAATAGGTTTGGGTAGCATGAGATCGACCGTCGGCGGAAGCGTATCGCGCGGTAGCGCCGGGTCGGAATAACCCGTCAGCATCAACACCTGTTGCTCTGGCCGTTCGGATTTAATCAGGCGGGCGAGCTGCGCTCCATTCATCTGTGGCATGGCATGATCGGTGATGACGAGGTCGAAGACGCCCTGCTTCAGCTGTTCAAGAGCTTCGACGGCGGCAGTTGCGACTACGACCTCATGATCATCGGCGCAGAGATATTTGGTCACGACATCGCGCGCCACGGGCTCGTCATCCACCACGAGCACACGCAAAGCACGTAGCGGAGCTGTCGGCGGGCCGGCTGCGGTGTCGAATATTTTTACCTGGGTCGGAAACGAGATGCGAAAGGTAGTTCCCGTCCCCGGCTGACTTTCAATTTCCAATTCACCCTCATGCCGTTTGATAACGCCGAAGACCATGGACAAACCCAAACCGGTACCGTTGTCCCCTTTCGTCGAAAAGAAAGGCTCCAGGCAATGGGTCCGCACCTCCTCGCTCATCCCTGTGCCGGTGTCGACCAACTCGAAAATGACTCGATTATGGTCGCGGCGAGTGCGTGCCGTAATGACGCCGCCGTTCGGCATTGCATCCACGGAATTGAAGATCAGGTTCGTGAGAATTTCGCGCAGCTCCGTAGCGTTGCCGGCAATGCTGGGGAGCTTTTCGAGCTCGAGACTAAACTCGATGGTTCGCCCAGCCGCGAGCGCCTGGTCGCGCCACTTTGGTTGGGTCAACGCCACCGCCTGCTCGATCGCCTCATTGAGATCAACGCTCTCAAACACATCGGCAGCCTCGCGTGGCCGGTAAAACTCTCGGAGCCGGCCCACCACATGCGCGGCGTCGCGCCCCGCGGTATTCATTGTTTTGAGGTAACCAAGAACAACCGACTTTTCTTCGAGCAAGGCCGGATCTTGCAGGATAAGCTCGCTGTAGCCGATCACCGACATCAGCGCATTATTGAAATCGTGGACGACTCCGCCGGCCATCTCGCCGAACGCGCGTAACCGCTCCTGCTGCAGCATGACCCGCTGGGTCTCCTTTATCTGGTCGAGGGCTGCGGAAAGCTCCGCGGTTCGTTCGGTCACTTTCTGCTCGAGCGATTGGTTTTGATCCTGCAGAGCCAGATGAAGAAAGCGCGCTTGGAGAAGATTGCGAATTCGCATGAAGATCTCCGAGGCGTCGAACGGCTTGAGCAGAAAATCGCTGGCTCCGCTCGCGAGAGCCTTGCGCTTTGAGGCGGGCGTGATATCTGCGGTCAGCACCAAAATCGGAAGGCAGCTCTCATTCGAGATGAGGCCTTTGAGTTGCTGCATTACCTCGAAGCCATCGAGATAAGGCATCATCAAGTCGAGGATGATGAGATCCGGCTTGAAGGCCTCGACCTCGGGTAAGGTTTCTCTCGGGTCGGTGATGCTGCGCAATTGGCGGTATCCAATCCGCCCCAGCATATTCGTCAGCAGCGCGATATTCGCGACCGTGTCTTCGACAATGAGGATCCGCGCCTCGGCCGGTTTGAATTCGATCATGCCGGTGCGCAACTAGTTCACGAAGACTCGGTCGCGGCCTCGCCCAAAACGCTTTCGATGCTTCGGATGAGCACCGCGGCGTCGACCGGCTTAGGCAGGAACCGTTCACCGCCGCGAGTGATCATCGTCTGGTTCGCATCGCGAGGAGAAACCAAGGAAGTGAAAAAAATGATCGGGACATCGCGCAAAGCAGGATGAGCGCGAAACTGAGCTGCCACGTCCCCGCCATCGAGGCCGGGCATGTCTACATCGAGCAACGCGAGCTGGGGTTTAAAATTGCAGGCGGTGCGAAGGGCAAGATGCGGCCGCGTTTCCAAGGCCGTCGTATACAGGCGGGTTTTTTCCAGCATGATCGCCACCAGTTGAGAGACCTGGAGATCGTCATCGACGATAAGAACTCTAGTTTTATCCATAAATGTTCAGGCATTTTGCGATAACATCCGGTGGCGACAGCCGCGCCTGGCCAGTTGCCAGGTAAGTGTCGTCGCCACGCTTATCCGCGACGAGCTCTGCATGGGAGCTGCCGAGAAGGGTTGCGTCGATCAAGGCGATGGCACAGAGAAGCCGAACCCATGGGTTGGAGGTCCTTTTCACTGCTCCTCCCGTGGCTGAAACAAATCGGCGATGGAGATTTCCCGGTTCCGGGCGTCAGCTAAAGCCTCTTCAACTGCACGCTGCTGATCCGCTGGAACCAGGCTGGGGATTGCCGGGGACGCGCTTCGAGAGAAAGCCACCTCTGGCTTTGAGTTTTCCTTTAGGTGCGTGTCGATGACCGTTTCGACGCCGCCAATCAAACTGCCGAGCGAAAGAATAATTGCGCATAGTTTCATTCTGGCCTCCGATTGTTTTTATTTCTTGGCTGCTCATCGCTTCCTGCGACGCGCAACTTCACCGGTAGAAAGGAGCGTCTTGCGTGCGACGAGCACGAGCGTTGACTCCCGATTTTGTCCCGGGGTTTTTGTGTAGAAACGACGGACTATCCACCGCTCAAAGCGAAGCGTGGAGACTAACGGGCAGATGAACGAAGTTTAGTTCGAATCGCGGTCTTAAAATCGGCTGCTGTCAGACCAACCACGCCGCCTACCGCTCCGCCCGTGTTATCGGTCACGATTTCTCTGCCCGCGAGATTGTCCAATCGAACGCGAAACCGACCATGCATGATCCCAACCAGCGGAATAAATTGGTTTCCGTTGTTCTCCACGAAAAGAATGTCGCGGTCTCCTTTCTTGAAGATTGGCGCATCGGCGATCCCCATCGTTTCGCCATCGATCGTTCCGCCGAGCATGCGCAGGGTGTAGGTCGAACCAGGTTCTCCTTTAATTGGATCTTCGATGAGGAACGTCACGAAGCTCTCAATTCGGCGCTGCGCACCTTCGCCGACCCACTGGCATCGCACATCAGTAACGCTGCCTTGAAAGATCAACTGCGCCTCTTCGACCAATTGGTCGAAAGTGGGCGGGATGACGGTAGTGGCCACCGTGTTGTTCAAAGACAGCGCCGTGGCGATAAGGAAAAGTAAAAGGCGGATTTTTTTCATAGTGGTTACCTCATCGATCGAGATCGTAGACTTCTATGATGCCGATCCCCTGCGTAAAATTGGCGCCGCGCATGATCGCGCTGAAATTGCCCGGCGGCAGATTGGCAACGACGGCGGATTCGCGCCGGTCCGGAGGCGGCATCGTGCTCGCGACGATTTCTGCGTACTGGGGGCTGTCGACCCAGTCGTCGTTGGCCGCAAGCAGACCGCCATCGCGGTTATAAAGCTCCAGGGTGGGATCGGGCAATTCCCCTTGGACGGAACTGCCGCTGTTGAGTGAAGGCCCAAGCGCGCGAATGATGACTTTCTTTTGGGCGCTGCCTTGGACGATAAAACCGGCAATCATCACGTTCTGGTCAACGCCAACGCGGCCGCGTGTTGAAATGTTCGCCAGCCGTGTTGTCGTCGAATCAAGCTCGTACGCTTCAACCATGGCGATTCCGGTCGTCTCGTTCACCCCGCGCAGGAGGGCGGTGTAATTGCCGGGAGAGAGAGTTGCCATGATGGCGGATTCCAGGTCGTTTTGGGGCGGAAAGCCTGTCCCGATAATCTGATCGCGCTGGCCGCCCGTCTGCCAATCATCATTCCAGGCAATCGCCGCACCGGATGAGTCGTGTAACTCCAAAGATGGGTTCTCCAAACTCCCCGTTATTCCGGCTGAGGCGAGCGATGGACCGAGGCCGCGAAGGAGCAGTTTCTTTGGCGCCGAGCCGCTGACGATGAAGCCGCCGATCATCACATTAGCACCCAGGCCGACATTCATCCGAGTGGAGATGTTTGCGAGATGACTCACCGGACTTGGCGTCGGCGTCGCGCCCGGCGTTGCGGTCGGTGTCGGGTTGGGGGTTGGCGTTGGCGTCGGAGCAAGGAGTGAGGCTCCATAGAGAAACTGGCCGCCGTTAATGTCGTCCTGCGCCAGGCTGTTGCGATTACTCGTAATGGAATTCATCACGGCATCGACGGTTTGGCCGGCCATGTCAGGATGCCCGAGGCCGATGGCATGGCCTACCTCGTGCAAAAAGACACGGCGAATATCGGCGATGACCGTGCCGTTGGAGGCGAATTGCAACGATCCCCGGTAGGAGTTGAAGCTCTGCGCGCTGTTAAAAAGGATATCGGCGTCGATAAAACTGGAGCCAACCGTGCGGTAGTAGGTAACTGCGAGAGTGTATCGGCCGAAGGGTTCGCCGAAAATGGTGCTGGAGAAAACTACGGTGTTCAAGCGATCGCCCGAAGTTGCGGTCACGGGCGAGTTCAGGACCGCGGCTGTCTGGATCCGTTGAATGTATTGATTCCACATATCCAGGGCGGGAGCGACAGCGGCATTCCAGGAGGTATTGCCATCCTGCAGAGTCGTGTCTGGATTTCCGAGGTTAAGCTGGAACAGGACCACGCTGCCGGTTGGCCAGCTTGGCCCTTCGAGAGTGTACCCTTTCGTCTCCGGGCTGACCAAAGCGAATACCGTCGCCGCAACAGCGGCGACATTTCTCGCGGAGAGGACGACTGGACCCCGGGAACAAAAAGTTTTTCGACAAAACGACGCGATAAGCTGCAGTGCGTTCATACCTGCAAAAGCAGCAGGTCTCTCTCCGGTTACGCCGGACAAAGGTATGTAATTTGGGATGCGGGAAATCCCGAACAACGTCCAAAGATTTGAGTGGCGCGCTTCGGCGCCGACCGCTTACGACAGGATCACGCCTGCACAATCTTATGCCGGATCGCGTAGCGAACGAGATCGGCAAACGAGTCGCATCGAAGTTTTCGCATGATGGCCGCCCGATGTGTCTCCACGGTTTTGACGCTGATTCCGAGGATGGACGCGACGTTCTTGTTGCTTTTGCCTTCGGCGAGGAGCTGCACGACCTCGCGCTCGCGCGGTGTAAGCTCGCCTGATTCGCTATCACTAGCCGGCGTCCCGTCCAGGTACCGGGCGAAGAGGACTTCGGAGACGGCCCCGGTGAAGTAATGCTTATGCTGGCTGAGCGCTTCGATCGCGCTGACGAGATGATGCGTCATGTCGTTCTTGAGAATGTAACTGCGAGCGCCCGCGGCAAAGATTTGGTGAATGAGGTGCTCATCTTCTGCGCCGGTAAAAACCAGCACCTCGCACTCCGGGAGAATGCGCTTGATTTGTCTGGTGGCTTCAAGGCCATTGAGCTCCGGCATACCAAAATCCACCACGGCAATATCGGGGCGCGTCTTCTCCGCCAGGGCGACTGCCGTGCGGCCGTCGCCGGCTTCGGTGCAAACTTCCCATCCCGGCGTCTTCTCGATAAGAGCGCGGATCCCTTGCCGGACAACTTCGTGGTCATCCGCCAGGAGAATGCGTAATCGCCGCGCGGGAGCTGCGGCTGGCGGATCAGATTGGTTATCGCTGGCGGGACTCATCTACGAACTAAGACGCAACGAATATACACAGTTCACCTGCCTGACAAGGCGCAGCATAGGCTTGTCTAACATGAGTGTCCGCTGTGATCGCCTCAAGTCTCAGCTCGAGGATTTTGCCGCCGGCCTCGGCCAAGGGTCGCGGCAGCTTGCGTCCGCGCCTGGATAATGTCGTCCGCTGGTCGGCAGTGGTCACGGTCGCGATCGCCGCGCTTGTCCTTTTGGATTGGTCTTTCAATCTCGAAACCTTCAAGCGGCTCCACCCCGGCCTCGTCGCCATGAATCCGATGACAGCCGTGGCCTTTTTCCTCGCGGGTACCGTACTGGGCTTTTTCTCGTGGCGGTCGGGAGGCGTGATGCCGCGAATTGCGCTGGCTGGGATTTACGTTCCGGCGGCCGCGATTATCTCCATCGGTGTGCTCAAGCTGGCGGGTCTTTTTCTGAATTTTGATTCCGGCATTGACCGATTGTTTTTTGGATCGCAGCTCAGTGCACCGGGTGCGGCCAATCCGATGGCACCGAATACGGCCCTGAACTTAATTTTAATCGGATGCGCGCTGCTGTTTCTCAAGGTGCGAACGCGGCAACTGAGCGCGTGCACATCTCTCCTCGCTCTGGCCGCCGGCTTCCAGGCGATTGTTGCGATCCTTGGTTATCTTTACGGTATCGGCTCGTTTTACGGGATCGGTTCCTTTATTCCGATGGCGCCCCATACCGCGGTTTGCTTTCTCCTGATAAGCGTCGGCATCATCGCCTCAAAGGCGCGGCACGGTCTGATCGCCGCTCTGCTGAGTGATAATGCCGCCGGCAAGATGGCGCGCCGGCTGTTTCCGGCGGCACTGCTGGTGCCGGCGGCTACTGGATGGCTGAGCCTGCTCGGACAACGTTTCGGTTTCTATGAAGCGGGATTCGCCGCCGCTTTCTACAGCGTTACGAACATGGCCGTCCTCGGCGGAATTATCTGTTGTAGCTCGCTTTCGCTTTTCCGTGCAGAAGCGGGGCGCGGCAGGGCGGAACGGAAGCTTCGGCGCGCCAATGATGAACTGGAAGCCCGCGTCCGGGAACGGACAGAGGAATTATGGAGGGCGAATGCCGCGCTGAAAGTCGCCCATCGCGATCTCGAAGAGCGCGTCCGGCGACGCACGACGAGCCTGATCGAAGCGCAATCCATGTTGCGCGGCATCGTGGATCACGCCAACTCCATTATCTACGTCAAAGACATCGACGGGAAGTTCGTGCTGGTTAATCGGCAGGTCGCCTCTTTCTTCGGCGTTAGGGAAGCGCTCATCATTGGTCGAAGCGGACATGATTTTTATCCCGAGGAAATCGCCGATCTCTTTCGCGAGAACGACCTGGCGGCATTGCGAGCCGGAGCGACCACCGAATTCGAGGAGAGCGTACCCAAAGCGGACGGACTCCACACTTTTATTTCAAGCAAGTTTCCGCTCCGGGACGTTGCCGGCAAGACTTATGCCCTTGGCTGCGTTTCGACCGACATCACGGCGCATAAGCGCGCTCAGGAAGATCTCAGCGCGAGCAAACGCGAACTGGAAATCGTAGTCGAGGCGAACGAGCTCATCATGGACAACTCCAAGGACGTGATCGCCACCGTTGATTTCAGTGGACGATTCCTCAGCGTGAGCGCGGCCTCGAAAGAAATGTGGGGCTACGCGCCGGAGGAACTGACTGGCCGGCACTACACTCGAATAATCTTTCCCGAAGATATCCCGAAAACCGACGCGGTGGTCACGCGCATCATGGCTGGCGAATCGGTGGCTGATTTTGAGAATCGCTGCCTCCGGCAGGACGGTTCGCTGGTTCACGTCCTTTGGTCGCTCTCGTGGTCGCAGGCCGACGAAAAGATGTTTGTGGTGGCCCACGACGTGACCGAGCGCGCGGAAGCGAATGAATTGTTACGACGGGCCGAAGCCGAGGCCAACCGCGCTAATCGCGCAAAAAGCGAATTTCTTTCACGCATGAGTCACGAGTTGCGCACGCCGATGAACGCGATCCTTGGGTTTGCTCAACTCCTGGAAATGGACGAGCTGAGCCCCGAACAACACGAAGGTCTCAGCCATATTTTGCGAGGAGGCCGCCACCTCCTCGATCTTATTAATGAAGTCCTCGACATCTCGCGAATCGAAGCTGGGCGCCTCTCGCTTTCCCTGGAGCCGGTTGACGTTTCGGAGACTTTAAAAGAAACCTTTGACCTTGTGCAACCGCTCGGGCGCCAGCGCGAGATTCGGCTGAACGGACCGATCGGAGGCAGCGGCGCCTATGTCCGTGGCGACCGCCAGCGTTTGAAACAAGTGCTGATCAATCTCATCTCCAACGCGATTAAGTACAATCGCCTTAATGGGACCGTAACCGTAACCTGCGAGCCCCGCGCCAACCATATGAGGATTTCCGTGGCAGACACCGGCCCCGGCATATCGAAGGAGAAACAACAACGTCTTTTTGTTCCCTTTGAACGACTCGGTGCCGAACATAGCGCGATCGAAGGCACAGGTCTTGGTCTCGCGCTCGCAAAGCGGCTGGTTGAAGCGATGGACGGCAATCTGGGCGTTGAAAGCACGGTCGACCAGGGAAGCGTTTTCTGGCTGGAACTTCCCATGACCGAATCGCCTGTCCATCTGGCGGAGCTCGCCGAGACAACGCCTGCTCCGCAGCCCAATTATGACGGCGGCGCGCATACGGTGCTCTATATTGAAGATAATCTCTCAAACCTGCGCCTCGTGGAACGACTCCTGGATCATCGTCCTTCTCTCGCCTTGATCGCGGCAAATTCCGGGGCCGCCGGCCTGGATCTGGCGCGTCAGCATCATCCCAATCTCGTTTTACTCGATCTCAACCTCCCTGATATGGATGGCCGCGACGTCTTGCTGGAACTCCGCGCCCGCCGGGAAAGCGCCCAGATTCCAGTTATTGTCCTGAGCGCGGACGCTACTCCGGGACAAAGGGCCAGACTAACAGAGGCAGGTGCCTTCGCTTACCTGACGAAACCACTGGATGTTAAAAAATTCTTCGATGTCTTGGATAACGCCGTAATCGAGCATCCGTTTGGTAAGCTCACCATTGGCCCATGACGCGCGGTCGCGCCTCGCGCTGCTTCAGGCGCAAAGCGCTGCTCGTCCGCCATTGATAAATTCGAGGCCCCGCGTATTCGTCCACGATGATCATGGAAGTCCGGCAAGGGAGAATTCTTGTCGTGGACGACGAAGCCCTCGCGGCGGATTTGCTTCGCGAGATTTTAGTCGCCGAGGGATACCAGGGCGTCGAAACCGTGGTGGATCCGCAGACTGCCATCGCCCGGTTTCGAGAATTTCAACCCGACCTGGTGGTGCTGGACTGGATCATCCCGCCTTTGTCCGGCGCCGAGCTTCTCCGGGCCATTCGGGCCGAGAGTATCCGGGGAATCTATCTACCGATTCTCATCGTAACGGGACGCCATGAACCGCAAATCAGAAACGACGCGCTCCGCGAGGGCGCGACTGACTTCCTGGTAAAGCCGTACGATGTCACTGAGATTGTTTTACGGGTAAGAAATCTTCTTGAGACTCGGTTTCTTTATCTCGAGCTCGAAGAGCAAAATCGTCTCCTGCGAAGGCGGGTCGAAGAGCGCACCGCTGAGCTAAGTGAAAGCAACGCGGCTTTGCGCCAGGCACACGAAGAGCTCGAATTGCGCGTTCAGAAGAGAACTGAAGCATTAGTTGTCGCGAATAGGACCCTGGCCAGCCAGGACATTATCCACAAACGAACCGAAGCTGCCTTGCGCGAAAGCGAAGCGCGCCTGCGCGCGCTTATTGAATCGATCGACGAGCTCGTTTTTGAATTCGATGGCGCCGGCACCTGTTTGAATGTCTGGGTAGAGAACGAGGAACTCCTCGTGCGACCCAGGCGGGAATTGTTGGGCCGTCGCATTCCCGAGATTCTCGGTGAAGAAGCCGCCGCGCCTTTTATGAAGCTCATTGGTTCGGTCATCGTTCAGGGCCGCGCCGAGAGCATGATGTACGAATTGAAGGTTCAGAGTGGCCTGCATTGGTTCCTCGCCCGGGTCAGTCCAGTTTTTTCATCGGACGGAAGTTGCCAGAGCGTTTGTATGCTTGCGCGCGAAATCACCGAGCAAAAACGCACCGAGCAGGAACTACGTAAAACCAAGGAAGAAGCGGAGCGGGCCAATGCCGCCAAGAGCGAATTTCTTTCCCGCATGAGTCATGAACTAAGGACGCCTCTTAACGCCATCATCGGTTTTGCGCAGTTAGCGGACCTGGACGCCAGGACTGCGGACGAGCACGAAAACGTAGAGCAGATTCTACGCGCCAGCACCCATTTGCTTCGGTTGATCAATGAAGTGCTCGATATGTCGCGGATCGAGGCCGATAGCATACCCGTCTTTCTCAAGCCGGTTGCCTTTCAGCTCGCCGTGAAAGAGGCACTCGATCTTGTCGCGCCGTTGGCGGCTGAAAATAACGTGAAGTTGAAGGACTTGCCCTGCAATTACTATGTGAGCGCAGATGGCCAAAGGCTTCAGCAGGTGCTGCTCAATCTCTTGACCAACGCTATCAAATACAACAAACCGGGTGGCGAGGTTGTTATCCAGTGCCACGAGACTTCTCGCAGTATGTTACGCGTCGAAGTGCGCGATACCGGAGTGGGAATCGAAGACTATGAATTGCCGCGTCTTTTCCAGCCGTTTCAACGCCTTTCTGCGACGGCCGAAACGGCCGAAGGAATCGGCCTTGGTTTGGTGATTTGTCAGCGTTTGATCGGCTTAATGGGCGGCAGTATGGGAGCCGAGAGTGCAAGGGGCATCGGCAGTACTTTCTGGTTTGAATTACCCTTGGTTCGTTCGATGCCCGAGGCAGACGATGTGTTCGCGCCGGTGGTTTCCAATGAGGAGGGATTCTTCGGGGCTGAGGCCAAAACGCTTCTCTACATCGAGGATAACCTGCCAAATTTGAAATTGATCGAGCGTATCCTCTCACAGCGTCCGACTCTTCGGATGATCACCGCCCAGCAGGGGAGCATGGGCTTGGAACTGGCGCGACAACATCAGCCCGACCTGGTGCTGCTGGATCTTCACCTTCCCGATATGAACGGCGATCAAGTGTTGGTCTGGCTTCGAAGCGAACCCCGCACTGCAAATATTCCGGTGGTGGTGATCAGCGCCGACGCGATCGGCGGGGAAATCGAGCGCTTAAAACAATTGGGCGCGCGCGCCTACATAACCAAACCGTTCGAAGTCCAACATTTCCTGCACGTCTTGGACGAAGTTCTCGCAACGCCGGCAGAATGTCCTCCCTTACACGATCTGCAACCGGCGCCGCGAAGCACGAACGAATCTTAGCTCGGCTGGTCCGCGCGGCAATCGCATTGACCTGATGCTAACTTCGTTGTTTTACTCGGCGCATGTCGCGTCTTGCTCTCGGATTGCTTTGCGGGCTGATTTTCGGCGCTGTCGATATCGCGCTGATGTTGCCGATGTCGTTTCCGGATAAACGAACCGCGTTACTGGCCGCGTTCGCCAGCCGGTTCGGTATCGGGTTCGTAATTCCGCTTATCCAACTGCCGTGGCCAGGGTGGCTGATCGGTTTGGTTATTGGACTGCTCCTTAGTCTGCCCGATGCGGTCGTGACGAAGGCTTGTGCGCCGATCCTGCTATCCGGGGCCATCGGCGGATTGATCATCGGCGGTTTCGCCCACGGTTGGGCAATGCGCGCCTAACGAGTGGTTGCGATTACTTCCGGCGTAGCGGAACGATGATTTCCTGGTCGCGCCGGGCGAGAATGACGCGGCCGTCTTCGATCGCTTTAACCGTGAGCTGGTAGGTCTGGTTGCCCAGCTGCAAACCAAACACCTGACCTTCCTGCATCGCTTTGCCGTTGATGATCGCGAAACGCGCGCCTTGATCCAGGGTGATGGAACTAACCACGAAAGCCGTCGGCAAAATGTCGGGACCGGTGTGGTCGGTCGTGGTCTGCGCCCGAGCGACCGGTTTCCAGCCGATGGGCCAAAATGGATTGCGACCGCTGCCGTCCATGGTAAAGGCCGATTTGTTTTTGAGCTCAATGGCCGCCGGCGCATCGTCGGCGCGGAGGCAGGCAAGGGAGAGGGCGCTCAGGCTGAGAATGGCGAGAATCGTTTTCATCGTTTTACCATGGCGGTGCTGGCCACCATCGTGATCTGCTGGAACTGCGGATCATCCGGCAGCGCCTTAACGCTAATGCGCGTGATGGAAAGCAGCGGTTCGGCGTTTTCGAGGGCGGCGATGGCTGTGCCCAGGCTCGCGAAATCCGCTTGCGGCAACTCGATGACCCAGCTGTAACGCATCCAATTGGCGAGATCCGTTTCCTTATAGGCACTGCTGTTTTCCAGGCGCGCAGTCGCTTTGTCGATTTGCTGGTTCGCGAAAAAAGCCTTCATCCGCGGCGGGAACCAGGCGATAGGCGCGCCTTCCGGGCTGAGCGCTTTGAGTGCGGCGAAACGATTCGTGGCGGTCTCCGCCTGTTTCTCCAGCTTCGCGGTCTTGGTTAATTCGCTCTTCGAATTTGTCACCTTGTCTTGCAGCTCAGTGATCTGTCCGAGCATGGTGTCGCGACTGTTGTTCAGCGGCCCGAGAAAGAAGCTGAAGTAAACGTAAACCAGGACGACGAATCCCATCCCACTCAGCATGATCTTTTGGATCTGGTTCTTCGAAAGTTTTACTTTGATCTGTTTCATGATCCTGTTAACCGCGAACCTTCATTCGCGGTCCCGGGGTTGGCGACGGCTTGCTTACCTGCGTCGTAAAAGTTGCGTTGATGCCGAACCGCGCCATGGCCTGGTTCGCTCCGCCGATTTTCACGATCGTGTCGAGATCTTCGAGCGCTTTGAATTCGACCTTCACTTCCTGGTAACTCTGGCCGAGCTGTTCAAGCAGGAGCTGGCGCAGTTCTTCCGCCGCGGCGCGTGGTTCTCGGCCGGCTGCGAGACCTTCGATAACGATGCTGATCTTGCCATCGTCGAGGACGGTGCCATCGATGCTGGTCAGTTGGGCATTGAGCGCCACACAGCGGGAAAGTTTTTCCAGGAACGGCGCCCAGAAGAAACGGCCGTCGATCATTCCATCGAGGACCTTGGTCGTGCTAATGATTCCGTTCAGCTCGGCGGAACGCTTGTGCGCGCTCGTGACTTTCGGTTCGACTTTTGACCAATCGTGCTCGGCCTGGCTGAGCCGGCTGCGAATTTCGAGCACCTTGTAGGCGTTCCAAAGATAATAGAGAAGCATCAACGCCCCCAGGCCGCCGAGCACCATCATGCCGATTTTGAGCGGATCGCGCTGGCGCTGGCGTTGTTCGAAGATTTCCTCGTGGAGGAGGTTGAGATGGAGAGCCATGGCCGCGTCCTAGTTCCGCAAGTATTCGAAGGCCGCGCCGCAGGCGACATTGAGCGACACAAATTCGTTCGGCAACGCCTGGCGCTTGGCCGGCGGCAACGCCACTTCGCAGGTTTCGAGCGGGTCCCAGATTTCGCAGGGCAATCCGAGTTCGTCGCTGAGCGTTTGCAAAATCGTTTCTGTCTTCGCGAGGCCGCCGGAGACGAAAATTCGGTGGATGCTTTGTTCGTGCTGGCCTTCGTAGAAGCCAATCGAGTTCCGAACTTCGGTGGCAAGTCGCGTCAGGGAGCTGCGGCAAATCTCCGCCATGCCGGCATCGCCTTCCTCGATCATCACGCGCGCGGCGTTTGCGTCGAGCGCGCCGTCAGCGGTTAGCGCCTGCGTCAGCGCTTTGCCGCCATAATCAATGCTGCGAACGAGAACCAGTTCCTTCTTGCTGCCGATGAGCACCGTGCTTTGCAGATGGCCCATGTCGAGTAACAGGAACGCGTCGTTCGCGAAAATCTGCGGGTAGGCGAATTCGAAAGCGTTGAACGAGCAGACCGGCGCCAGCTGAAGAATATCCGCCGGCGTCCGCGTCTTGCTGCATGCTTCGGAAATTTGTTTGACGATGGGGCGCAGCATTCCGCCCACGAGATATTTTGTTTTGGCGACGCCGTTGGGGCCATTGAGTCCATCGTCGGCCGCACCGTTGCCGTTGGCGCCATTGGTTGCGTGGCCGTTGGTTTCCTCAGCAAGAACAGGCGCGCAATCCAAAACGAAATCTTTGCATTCCTGGTTCAAGACGGCGAGGCCATTGAGCCGAAGCGCGTTGCGGAGCAAATCGATCGGCGTATCGGGCTGCTCAATAATCCGGAGCAGGGAGGCCGGGTCGGAAATCGCGATCGCGCAGCCTTTCGCGCTGCCGCCGAGATCTTTGAACAGAAGCTTAAGATGTTGCGCCAGTTCTTCCGGCGTCTTCAATTCTTCGGGCACTTCGCGCGAAGCGTAGCTCGTGAGGACAAAACGATTGTCGCCCTTTCGTTGCAGAAGCACGCCTTTGAAGACGTGCTTGCCAAGATCAATGCCGAATACAGAGTTTCCGCGCCGCGCCATGGTGGTGTTCTCCCTATAGCCGGAAGCGTGCCGACACTCGCGGTTTTCTGCCCGCCGCTAACCTGTGGTTCCCACGGCAGAACGCCCGCCAAATGGCCGCTTAATTCGCGGCCGGAGCCCGATATCCGAAGAATTGCCGATCCTTTATCATCCGTCCGACTTCCGGCGGCACCATCGACTCCCAACTCGGGTCGCCGGACTGCAATTTGGCCAGCGTTTCGGGAGGATGAATACGGAGAAACTCGGGATTGTAGTCAGTGATTTCCTGGATGAATTCGTTCTCGAGCAGGTACTGATACAGCGACCGCAAATTCGGCGCGACCTCGAGCTTTGTCGCCGTCACAAGTTCGCCCGTTTCCTCGTCAATCTTCGGGTAAACGTAAAGCTTCAGGCCGCTCTTAAACATCCGTCCGAGCGCCTCCAAAATCCCGCCCTCGAGATTCAGATAATACTTTTCGTCGAAAATCTCGAGCAGACTTGGCACGCCCATCACCAGCCCGATCATCCGGTTGGTATAGCGTGAGAGATACGACGCCAGCCGGTAATACTCACCGAACTTCGAGATGATAACGGTGCGGCCGAGGGCGCCAAGAATGTCAACTCGCGCGAGGAAATCCGCGTGGTTCAATTGCCCTTCCGCGAGAAGATTTTCGAGAGTCATCTCCATCAACACAACGAGGTCGGCGTCGGAGCTGCCCGATTGTTTCAGGAAAGCCGTCCGCGCCCCGTTCAACATGTCATTTGTCGCGTAGGTCACCGGTCGAAAGCTGCCTCGCTCCACCAGGATCGATTTCTTGTAGAGAATGTCCGCGGCCTGCACCATCTCGCCGTCCGCGGTAAAAATCACGGCATCGGTCAATCCCTGGCTGACGAGTTGCAGACTCATTAGCCGGTTATCGACGTTCGCATAGGCCGGTCCGGAAAACTTGATCAGATCGATCTGCATTCGGTCCGGCGCCAGGTTTTCGTGGAGCGACGCGATCAGTTTCTCCGACTGCTCGTGGTAAAACGCGCCGAAGAGCAGATTCACGCCGATGATCCCGAGCGCTTCCTGTTGATCCACGTTCGCTTCATCCAGCATTCGGACGTGAATCACGATCTGGCTCGGCTCACCCCGCGGTCCGTTTTGGAAACGAACCCCGAGCCAGCCGTGCGATTCATTGTGCTGCTTGAAACTGCGCGCCGCCACTGTGTCGGCAAAAACGAAAAACGTTCGGACACCACCAAGCTTTTTGTCCAGCCGCTCAATGAGCAGCTTGTACTCATGGTCGAGCATCGTCTGGAGCCGGCCGCGGCTCACGTAGCGTTGCGCCGAGCCATAGATCGCGTCGCTGAAAGTCATGTCGTAGGCCGACATCGTTTTGGCGACTGTGCCCGCCGCGCCGCCCACGTGAAAGAAACGCCGCGCCACTTCCTGACCGGCGCCGATCTCGGCAAACGTGCCGTACTTCTTCGCGTCGAGATTTATTTGGAACGCTTTCTTGTCCGTTCCGAGATCCATCTCCGCCTTCATGGTCCCGCAAGATGCGGGACTTTGGCGGGGTTCACAACTTGCCGCGCTCTACATCCGCACGCGCTCTGCGCTCGATGCCGGGATCCAGCCGCGCTGGTCGTTCGGCAATGCGGCGTAAACCCAGTCGCCGCGTTCGCTCAGAATCTTGATTTCGCTTCCTGCCGGCAGAACCAAAACGCTCTTGGCGTTGTCCGCTGTTGCCAGCCGCGCTTCCACATCTTTACCGGTCACAATGGCCAGCGCATCTCCGCGCGCGCCATTTTCGAGCGTAAAGATCGCGAAAATTGAAGCGCCGCAAACAATCACGCTGAGCGCGATCAACGCGATCCTTCCTGCCGATCGTCTCGAGAAAAAGAGATGCGCTGTAATAAAGAGCGCGAACCAGAACGCGATTGCCGCCGCGATCGTGTCCTGCTTCACTGTCGCCATGCCGGCGTAGCGCTCGATCCAATCACGCCGCAATTCCAAGGCGCGCCCTTCATCACGCGCGAGCCGCAGATTTGCGTCGGCTTCCGGATGCCGTGGATCGAGCGCGAGCGCCCGCTCGAAATTCAAAATGGCCTGACCGAAATCGCCGAGCCGATACCGGGCGTTGCCCAAATCATAAAACAGGTCCGCGTTCCAGTTGCCGGAACGAATCAGGTTTTCGTAACCGGTTGCGGCTTCCTCGAAACGCCCTTCCGCGTAGGCCTGATTCGCCTTTCCAAACGCGCGGTCGTCGGCCGCGCTCGCCGTGAAAGCGACAGCAGTCAGCAGGATGATCAGGCAAAGTCGCCTCTTCATGTTCGCAGATTGTCGATCAACTCCAGGACTTCATTTCGCGTTTCGGCCGGCAGCAATCGGATGCCGTTATGAGTTCCGCTGTAGCGCGCTTCGTCGCTCTTCTCGAACAACCGTCGCAGCCGAAGTCGCGTTGCTTCATCCATTCGAAACGCCGATGCCGCGACATCCGCATCAACCGAATTCGGGTCCACATTTCGCAGCAGCGCGGTCTTTAACTGAACCGCGCGCGAAGCCCGCGAAAAATATTCGTCCGGCGAAACATCTTCGCGATGAAGGCTGCGTTGGAGCGCCGCTGCTTCGTGTTGCAACGCTTCCCGGCGCTGCAATTCGCGGTTGTTCAGATGCGCTGCACGGATCTTCCAACCGATGAATCCGAGCAATCCAACGAGCGGAATCAATTGCGCCAGCCAGAAACTTCGTTGCTCGAAAAGCGGTCTGAACGACTGCCTTTCCGCGGGAAGCTCCGTCACCTGATGCAGGATTTCCTGCTGAGTGGCCTGGCGCGGCGCGGCCGACGGCGCATTCGCCGACGCTTGCGGCGCGGGCGCAGGTGTTGTTCGCGGCGCGGTCCCGCCCTCCACTCGGACGGGGATCGCTTCCGCGCGCAACGTCGCATATTGTTCCTTCGCCGGGTCGAAATAACTGAAGAGCTGCGCAGGGATCTTGTCTTTCCGCTCATTTGCGCTCAGCACCGTCTCAAATGTTTTCGTCCCGCTAATGCCGACGTCGTCATCCTGTTTGAATTCGGATGACGGTGGATATTTGTGCCAACCGCGCTCGTCTTCGAAAGCCGGCGCCGTTACTCGATCGAAATTGCCGCGGCCAGTGATCGTTGCCGTGACCGTGAACGGATCGCCGACTTGCGCGCTCCTCGGTTTCGCGTCAGCCGAAAGCGTGAAGTTGCCGACTGCGCCGCCGAATTCCGCCGGCGCACCCGGCGGCAGCGCCTTCACGTCGAGCGTCACCGCCTGGCTCTTGAATCGGATCTCCTGCGGAATACTCGGCGCGAAAAACGGATCGCTGAAAAAATTGTTCATGAACGGATCGTTCAGGTCGAAGAGATCGCGCGGCATCTGATTACGCGACGGATTTCGCGGCAGACGCACGATCGCGGTTATCTGGACCGGACCGATCTCGATCTTGCCCGAGCGTGCCGGCGAGAGCGCGGTCTTAAACGTGAAGACCTGATACGTTTTTCCCTCGATGCTTTCGATCGTCGGCTTTTGATCGCGCATTTTCTGCGCAGTAAATCCCTGGCCGGTGATTTCCGCGCCATTGTAAGACTCGACCGGCGTCCGAATATTTACTCCGACCCGGAGCACGGCCGGGATCATCTCGCCCACGTACGCGGTCGTCTTGCTCAAGGTTAGCTCGGCGAATGCAATCTTCGTCGGATCGATGTTGCCGCTCGATCGGCTTGAGGAGCGCGGCGCTTGCGTGCTGCCCGAATCGGCGACCTGCAACGTGAGCGTCGGCGTGTGCAGAGCGCTTCCGCCTGCCTCGACCATTTGCGGCGGGATTTTGAAAGTGCCCGCCCTCAACGGCAGGATCGTGTAGTTGAAGACGAAGCTGTAAGTGAATTGGAAATTGTGTCCTTCCAGCAACTGCGACTGCCCCGTGTAACGAATCTCCAGGCCCTCGACGGTAATTTCGTTTGGCGACTTTACGTTCGATGAACCGGTCACTTTGATTTGTAACTGGACCATTTGCCCCACGACCGCGTTCGAGTTGCTCAACACCGCGGTCACACTTGGGCCGGCCGCGCGAACGGGTCCGGCAGCAAGCAACGCGCAGATCGCCACCACGATCGTGCGCAGAAAAAGATTCAATCGATTCCGAGACATGCCGGCGGAGCGGTTCCTACCAATCCTTATAGACATGGCGCGCTGCCCTGCGTTCATCAAGCTGCACCCGCTGCTCTTCGTCCTTCATCGATTGCAAAAGCATCTGCGCCTGCTTCTCGCTCATCTGGCCTTCCTTCTCCGGTTCCACTTCGGCGGCCTGTGCCTCTTTCGGCGGTTCCTTCGGTTTGTCGTCGTTCGCCCCTTCCACTTTGCCGGTCAGGGGTTTTCCCGGCGATGAACCGGGACTCGCGCTGGGCGAACCCTGAGGCTGCTGACCTTCGCCCGGGCCGGGTGATGCCGAGGGCGTGGCGCTTGCGTCATCTGATGGAGTCGGCGACGGCGAAGCGTCCGGCTCGCCCTTTTCGGGTGGCTGTTTGTTTTCCTGTTTGTCCGAGCCGCTGCCTTTATCGGGGGAAGGGGAAGGCGATGAACCGGATTTGTTCTGTTGCTGTTGCTCTTCGCCCGGGGACGGTGAAGGCGACTCGTTAGGCGGCGGTTGTTGTTTCTTGTCGTTCTTCGCCTGTTGCTGTTGCTTCTGATCGTTGCTGCTGGATTGCTGCTGTTGCTGATCCTGATCGTTTTTCTGCTGCTGGTCCTTCTGCTGTTGATCGTTCTGTTGCTCTTGATTTTTTTGCTGCTGATCGTTCTTGTTTTGATTCTTATTCTTCTGGGACTGCGGCGGCGGTGTCGGCGATTGCTTCGGGTGCTGTTTCAAGCGCTCGATCTTTTTCTTTACCTCTTCGAGGTTCGCCTTCGCCCGCTCGTCGTCTGGATCCAGTTTGACCGCCTCTTCGTAATGCGACTGGGCGTTGTTTAGTTCGCCGAGCGCCTTTTCGTTTGTCTGGGCTCGGTCGGCCCGTTCCTCCAGCGTCCGTCCGATGTTGTAATGACTTTTTTCCTGGATCGTTTTGTCTTTCGAAAGCAGCGAGCGACTGAACCACTCCAGCGCTTTGTTGTAATCACCCAGCTTATAGGCCGCCGTCCCGGCATCGAACTCGATCCTGTCCGCCGCATGCGTGTTCGGATGTTCCTGTAATGTCTTTTCGAATTGCTGGTACGCTTCCGTGTAGTTGTCGTTCCGATACGCATCGAGTCCTGGCGCGGCGGCAAAACCCGTGGCCGAAAAGAGCAAAAGGATCGCGGCCGCCGCGAGTGCTGGCTTCGCCCCAGCGGCCAACGACGATGCCCGACTGCGCTCGCGTTTGCGTTCGCGGAGCAGAAACGCCGCGCCAAAAACCAGCAGCGCTGCGGCGAGCGGCCATTGATAGCGTTCGATCGGCTGCCGCGAGAGGCGCTCATCGATCTCGCCGGCCTGCATCTTGGCCAATCCGTCGTCGAAAAGCTGTTTCATCGTCCGGGGTCCGTCTTCCAAATGAATATAGAACCCGCCGGTCGTCTCCGCGATTTCCTTCAACCGCTTTTCGTCGAGCTTCGATTTCACGACCTGCCCGTTGTCGTCTTTCACAAATCCCGTCCCGCCTCCTTCCGTGGTGATCGGAATCAACGATCCTTCCGGTGTCCCGACCCCGACGGTGAAGATGCGCACGCCGGCGTCGGCCGCGGCCTTCGCGGTCTTAATCGCATCGCCGCTCAACTCTTCGCCGTCAGTGAAAATAATCAGCGCCCGATTTCCGATCGCGCTTTTCCCGTAGGTCTGCACGGCGAGATCAATCGCTGCGGAGATATTCGTGCCGCCTTCGGGAATCGTGTTTGTGTCGAGATCGTTGATCGCTTCAACCGCCGCGTCATAATCGATCGTCAACGGCGCCTGCAGGAAAGCGCGACCCGCGAACGCGACGAGTCCGACCCGATCGCCTTGCAATTCGCTCAGCAAATCCTGGGCGGCGAGTTTCACCCGCTGGAGCCGGCTCGGGGCGATATCGTTCGAAAGCATGCTGCGCGAAGTATCGGCGGCGAAAATGAGATCGAGCCCCTTCCGTTTCACGTCCTGGTAAGTATAACCCCAGCGCGGCTTGGCCAGGGCGGTGATCGCGAGCAAGACTCCCAAAAGCGTCAGGGCGAATCGGAATTTTCGCCGGCGCGGGTCGACGGTCCGGGCCAGGTTCGGCAGCAACCTATCCGATACGAAGGACCGCAATCGATGCGCCGCGCGTTTTTCCGCGCGGAAGAATAAGAGGACCAGCAGCGGCACGAGCAGCAGTGCCCAGAACCAATTTGGAGCGCCGAATTCGATCATGGCAGTTTCTTCCAAACCGTTTGCGACAACAAAAGCTGCGCGACCAGCAGACTCAATCCGGCCCCGATGCACGCCGGAAAGAGATCGCGGTATTGCTGATATTTTTTCACGGAGACAGTCGTCTTCTCGAACTTGTCGATGTCCTTGAAAATCTGTTCGAGCGATTGCGTATCCGTTGCACGATAGAATTGTCCGTCCGCGATCTTGGCCACTTCCTTCAGTCCCTTTTCATTAAAATGGACCTGCTGATTCTGATAAAGAATGTTGCCGAACATGTCGGTGATCGGCTTGCCGGTTTGGGCGTTGAACACCGGTGTGGGTGCGATTCCGTTGATCCCGGCGCCGATTGCGTAGAAATGGATTTTCAGCGCCTTGACTGCCTCGGCCGCCGTGTTCGGCGGAATTTTTCCCGTGTTGTTTTCGCCGTCCGTCAGCAACACGATGACGTGGCTCTTGGAACGCCTGTCGTTCAGCCGATTCGCCGCCGCCGCCATTCCGGAACCAATCGCCGTTCCATCTTCGACCAGCCCGATCTTTACCCGCTCCAGGTTTTTCAGGAGCCAGTCGTGATCGAGCGTCATCGGGCTGACGACGTAGGGCCGGCCTGCGAAAGCGATGATTCCGATCCGGTCGTTAGGCCGGGCTTCGATGAATTTTCGTGTCACTTCCCGGATCGCATCGATCCGAGTGGCGGATTCGCCGCCAACCTTGAAATCCTTCGTCAACATCGAAGCCGAAACATCGAGAGCCAGGATGATGTCGATGCCGCTCGCTTCGACTTGCGTCAGACTTTTGCCCAATTGTGGGCGCGCCATGGCGATCGCAAAAAAGCCGAGACTGAGCAGCATCAAGGCGCGAAGAAATTTTCCCGCCCGGGCTGCACTGGATTTCCCGATGGCTCGTAGAGCGGTCGTCGAGGAAAAGGTTAGCGCAGCTGCCGGACCGCTCTTGCCACGGAACCACGCCAGCAGCGGGATCGCGAGCAAGAGCAGAAGGAACCACGGCTGCGCAAAGGTCAGGGCCGCTCCGCCTGAAAACCAATCACGCAGGTTCAAGCTTCCCTCCGGTTACGAATTGCTTTGCTTCTTCGAGAAGCCGTTGGCTGTCGTGAATCGTCGCGTCGTAGCGCGCGAACTTGATGAGGTCGCAGCGGTTCAGGAAATCTTCGAGGAGCGACTTCTCATCGTTCGAAAATGGCGAACTTTTCGCGAGCATGCTGAGAAACTCGAACGAGGTCTGCCGCGTCACCGGCAATTCATATTGTTCGGTGACGTAACCCCGCAAGATGTGGGATACGGCGATGCTGAACTGGTACGGCGTCATCGTTTCCATTTCGCGCTCGATCTCGGTCAGGGCGTCCAACGCCCGCTCGCGCGGCGAACGAATCGGTTTCGGCCGGAGAGCGCGCCTTCGAATCCACCAGGCAATCAAACCAAGAATGGCGACACCAAGCGCTGTTCCGGCGTAAATTACCCAGGGCGGCAACAGTGAGTAATCAACTGGCGGCGCGATTTCGTGAATGTCGCTGACCGCAACCAACCAATTCATCGTATGGCCATCCGGCGCTCGCGTTGTTTGAAGAACGAACGAAGCGCGGGCAGATAATTTTCTCCAGTCCGCAACGACACGGCGTCGATGTTGTTTCGGCGCAACGTCTGGTTGAGTTCGGCCCGATGTGTTTCGGCGAGAGCGTTAAAGCGTGCCCGGGTCGATCGGTCCGCGGTATTGATCTCGATCTGTTCGCCCGTCTCGGCGTCTTCCAGCGTAATGATGCCGACATTCGGCAAATTTTCTTCGCGCTCATCCTGAATATGGAGGGCGATGAAATCGTGCCGGCGACCGCTTACGGATAGCTCGCGCGAAAAATCGCTCGTCTGAAAATCGGAGATAAAGAACACGACCACTCGACGCGTCATCACGTTGTTTAAATAATCGAGGGCAAGCGCCGGCTTCGTCCCGCGTCCCTCCGGTTCGAAGAACAGAATTTCGCGAATGATGCGCAGCGTATGCGAGCGGCCTTTCTTGGGCGGAATGAAAAGCTCGACGCGATCGCTGAAGAGCATCAGCCCCACCTTGTCGTTATTGCGGATCGCGCTGAACGCCAGCACGCACGCGACTTCCGCCGCGAGCTCGCGTTTCGATTGCGCGGCGCTTCCGAAGTTTCCCGAAGCGCTTACGTCGACCACCAGAACGACCGTCAATTCGCGTTCCTCCGTGAATTTCTTGACGAACGCCGTCCCCAGCCGCGCCGTCACGTTCCAATCGATGGCGCGAATTTCGTCGCCCGGCTGATACTCGCGCACGTCTTCAAAGTTCATTCCTCGGCCCTTGAAAACGCTGTGGTAATCGCCGGCAAACATCGTTTGCACCAAGCCCTTGGTCTTGATCTCCAGCGCGCGGATTTTCTTGAGGATTTCCGCGGGGGTCTGTCGATCGCGAGCGCTCACGGGACGGGCAGGCCCGCGAAGATTCGATCGACGATCGTCTCGCTGTTGATCGATTCCGCTTCGGCTTCATAGCTAACGATGACGCGGTGACGGAGGACGTCGGTCCCGATGCTCTTCACGTCCTGCGGCGTAACGTAACCGCGGCCATTGAGGAAAGCGTGGGCACGGGCCGCCAACGCGAGATAAATGGTCGCCCGCGGCGAAGCGCCATAGCGCACCAGGCCCTCCAATTTCAGATTGTAAGCGCCGGGATCGCGTGTCGCCCAGACGACATCGACGATGTAATCCTTCACTCGATCGTCGATATAAATCTCGTTCACAATCGAGCGTGCGGCGATGATGCGTTGCGGATCGACCACGGGCATGACGGTCAAGTCAGGCGCAGACGTTGCCATCAAATCGAGGATCTGGCGCTCCTCGGCCTTTTCCGGATAGCCAATGTGCAGCTTCAACATGAAACGATCGAGCTGCGCTTCGGGAAGTTGATACGTCCCTTCCTGCTCGAGTGGGTTCTGCGTCGCGAGAACGAGAAACGGATCGGACAGCGGATAAGTGGTTTCGCCGATCGTGACCTGGCGTTCCTGCATTGCTTCCAGGAGCGCGCTCTGCACCTTGGCCGGCGCGCGGTTGATTTCGTCAGCCAGGATCAGGTTCGAGAAAAGCGGGCCGAGCTTGGTGGTGAATTCGCCGGTGCGCGGATTATAGATGAGAGTACCAATCAAATCAGCCGGCAAAAGATCGGGCGTGAATTGCAAACGCTGGAAGCCGGTTTGAATACAGGCCGCCATCGTTTTTACGGTGAGCGTTTTCGCCAGGCCGGGAACGCCTTCGAGCAGAATGTGGCCATTCGCGAGGAGGCCGAGGAGGAGCCGATCGACGAGATATTTTTGCCCGATAATCACGTGGCCTATCTGTTCGCGCAGGGGCGGAATCCATTGCCCCATTTCCTGGACCTGTTGCGTTATTTCCTGCGTCGATTTCATGAGAAAGGTGAGACCGTACGAGCGAAAGCTCGTTCGATCAAACCCCGGCTACGCCTTCTCGCTGCGCGCCCGGCAGCTGAAAAGAACCGGTATCCCATGAAACGGCCAGGCTGCGCGGATGCGGCGCTTGAGATATCGGGAATAGGTGTCGCTCAAGAGCTTCGGCTGATTGACGAACAGGACGATATTCACAGCTTCCAGCGCTTCCTGGTTTTCCGCCCCCTTTTGCGTCGCGTAAAATAATTTCAGTCGCTTGGTCCCGATCATTGGCGGCGGACTTTCCTCGAACGCGGCGCGAAGCAACCGATTCAGCACCCCGGTCCCCAATCGTGTCTGGGCCGCTTTGCGCATCATCTTTATCAGCCGAAAAAGTTGGTCCACGTTCTCGCCCGTGCGCGCGGAACCGACCAGGACCGGCGCATAGTCGAGAAAGAAAAGCTGTTCGCGAACGTCCACGATCGTTCGCTCCATCTCCGCGTTCGCGCCCCGGGCCGGTTTCATCAGATCCCATTTGTTCAGGACAATCACGCAGGGTTTCTCGGCTTCCTGGATCAGACCGGCGATGCGTTTGTCCTGCGACGTGACACCACTCGTTAGGTCGATCACGAGGACGGAAAGGTCCGCGCGCCGGACGCTCCGTTCCGCGCGCATGACGCTAAAGACTTCGACCGAGCTGGAATGCTTGCTTCGCGCGCGCATCCCGGCGGTGTCGATCAGCAAGAATTTCTCGCTGGCGCGCTCGTAAAGAATGTCCACGGCGTCCCGCGTTGTTCCCGGCAATTCGCTGACGATGGTTCGCGTGTCGCGCAGGATCGCGTTGATGAGCGACGATTTTCCGGCATTCGGCTTGCCGACAATAGCGAGAGAGAGGGGGAAATTTTCGATTTTCGATTCTCGATTGGCGATTGGCGATTGCGGGAGTAAAGCGTCGACCAATTCGAGGAGCGTGGCGATACCCCGGCCGTGAGCGGAACTGATGGCGACGGAATTATCGAAACCGAGCTGCGCGAAGTCCGCCTCGAGGGCTTCGTGCTTCTCGTGATCGATCTTGTTCACGACCAGCACCACCGGCCGTTTTGATTTTCGCAGAAGTTTCGCCAGGTCGCGGTCGATCGGATTCAACCCGGCCTGGCCGTCGACAACGAAGAGAATTACGTCGCTCTCGCGCATCGCGGCGTCGGCGGCAAGGCGCACCTCCGTTGTCAATTCCGTCTCGCCGCCGCCACCGATCCCGCCTGTGTCCCAAACGGTGAAGGCCCGGCGGCCACGTTTCGAAGTGGACGCGAGCCGATCGCGCGTGATCCCCGGTTGATCGTGAACGATCGCAATATTGCGGCCGACCAGCCGATTAAACAGTGCCGATTTTCCAACATTCGGCCGCCCGACGATCGCAACCGTGCCCGCGCTTTCCTCGATCGTTTTCGAGTCCATGAGCGTGCCAGCGCGCTAACCGAGCTTCGCGTTCGCGTGGCCTTCCGCGGATAATTGCCGGACGCCGTCGCGGACGTAAATGACGCCGGAAACGAGAGTGAAGAATCCCGCCGCGCAGACGATGTAGATCAACGGGATAATTCGCATTTGCAGCATCACCCACGCGATCGCCGCCATCTGCAACACGGTCGCGACTTTTCCCGTCCAGCTCGGCCGCACCCGGACTTTCCCATTCAAAATATGGAGTACCGCGCTCCCGAAGAGAATCACGGCATCGCGCGAGATCACGAGGACAGGAAACCAGGCTGGAAATTTTCCATAGTGCGGATCCACCTGGCTCCAGTTGCTGATGCTCAATGTAATAATTCCGCTGAGGAGAAGACCCTTGTCGGCGATCGGATCGAGAATTGCGCCGAGGGTGCTGCGCTGATTGTAGCGGCGCGCCACGTAGCCATCGAGCCCGTCGCTCACGGCCGCGAGGAGAAAAACCGCGATCGCGGTGAAGCGCATCCAATCCTGGGGGTGACCTTCCTGGATGCTTTCGCCGTAATAGATCGCGAGCGTGACGAAGATCGGGATCATCAGGATCCGGATCACCGTGATTTTGTTGGCGGTCGTCATGAGCGGGCGTCGCGATCGTCAAAAACTTGGAGGACGGGCCGCCTGCGTTGCAAGGCAATTTGGCCGCTAGGTTTCCAGCTCGGTCGCCGCTACGGATTTCACGGCGTGCCGTCCCTCGCAAAATTCTTCAATCATCTTTTCGTTGAAGGCGGGAATGTCGTCGGGTTTCCGGCTGGTGACGAGCCCGTTGTCGACGACAACTTCCTCATCCACCCAATTGCCGCCAGCATTTCGCACGTCGGTTTTGATCGCCGGCCACGAAGTCAGCGTCCGTCCGCGCACGACGCCAGCATCGATCAAGACCCACGGTCCATGGCAGATCGCAGCCACCGGTTTTCCTTCGCTGAAAAAATGGCGCGTGAACTCAAGCGCCGCCGGTGTGGAGCGGAGCGTGTCCGGATTCATCAACCCGCCGGGGATCATGAGTGCGTCGAAATCCTGCGGCCGCGCGTTGTCGAGCGTCATGTCCACCGGCACCGTGTCGCCTTTGTCGGCATGATTCATCCCCTGGATCTTCCCGGACTTGATCGAGACAACGCTCGTTTCCGCGCCTGCATCATCGAGCGCCTTTTTCGGTTTGGTCAGCTCCACTTCCTCAAATCCATCCGCTGCCAGGATCGCCACTTTCTTGCCTGCCAATTTCTCCGCCATAATTTGACTCCTCCTGAAAATATTACGACGCGGCGGCCCGGATCGGATGTTCCAAAACCGCTTGGTCTGCTCCCTCGATTCGGTAAGATGCAAACCGCAGCCGCCGATGTGGCGAAATGGCAGACGCAACGGACTTAAAATCCGTTGGGCTTAACCGCCCGTGCCGGTTCGAGTCCGGCCATCGGCAGCGTTGCCTAACGAATCCAAAAAATGGAAGACAGACCGCTTTACATTCCAATCATTCTCGGCACGGCGCGGCAGGGGCGGCAGAGCGAGCACGTCGCGAATTTTCTTCTGAGCGAAATGAAGAAGCGGCCGGAGATCGAGACGGAGCTAATCGATGTCCGGCAGCTCAAGATGCGTCTCGACGATGCTGGCGAGACGATGAAGGATTCCGAGTTCGCGAAGAAGATGACGCGCGCGGATGGGCTCGCCATCGTGACGCCGGAATACAATCACGGTTACCCGGGACTTCTGAAGCACGCGCTCGACATGTGCCTGGAAGAATACATTCACAAAGTCGTCGGTTTGGTAGGCGTGTCGGCGGGACCATTCGGTGGTTCGCGTGTGATCGAGCAATTAGTGCCGGTGGTCCGCGAACTTGGCCTGGCGGTAACGTTCACGGACGTGAATTTCGGCAAGGTCCGTGATGCGTTCGATGAGCAGGGAAAGTTGACGGACGAAAAATATGTCGGGCGCGTGGCGAAGTTTTTGAACGAGCTCGTCTGGATGGCGCGTGTTTTCCGGCACGGGCGCGAGAACATTCCGCCTCTATAACTTTCTGTGCTGCGCGAGTCCGACCTCGAGGAGACGTTTGCTCGTTCGGGCGGGCCCGGCGGGCAGAACGTAAACAAGGTTTCAACTGCCGTCACCCTGCGCCATCTTCCTTCAGGCGTCACGGTGACCGTGCAGGACTCGCGCTCGCAGGCGGCCAATCGCAAGCTGGCCCGGCAACGTTTGGCGGCAGCCCTGGAGCAGCGGCGCCAGGCCGAGCGCGCCGCTGAAATCGCGCGCCGGGAAAAGAAACGCCGGCAGCGACGGCCGCGGCCGCGCGCCTTGAAGGAACGCATTCTCGAATCGAAGCGGCAGCGCTCGAAAACGAAGCGTTTGCGTTCCCGGGTGGAAGATTGACCGAAATTAAATCAGAAAATTTGGCCCGAAAGACATCTGGTTGAGACATCTGCGCCGAATGGTTCTGTGAAGGAACAACTCCAACTATGAAAAAACTTATCATTCTTCCGCCGCTTTTGGCGGTCGCCTTGGCTCTGACTTCCTGCACCACGGTGGTGGAGAAGCCAACGCCGACGACGACAACGTCGACGACGACGACGACGAAGAAGAGCACGGCACCGGCAATGGAAACCACGACCACCCGCGCGCCTGGCTACTAGCCGTCGACAAAATCAGCAATCTGAAAAGGAGTCGCTTCGGCGACTCCTTTTCTTTTTCTTACGTCGCCTCGGCGGGCGCGGTCTCCGCTTCGGCTTCCGCGCTTTCCTGACTGACGACCGGCGCGATCGCCTGAAGTTTTTCGGTTCCGCGCAAATCCATCAGCTTTACGCCTTGAGCATTGCGCCCGGTTTCGCGGATTTCCCGCACCCGGGTGCGCACCATTTGTCCCTTGGTCGTGATCAGCATTAATTCGTCAACCTCAGTGACACTTAAAGCGCCCACGACCTTCCCGGTCTTTTCGCCGGTCTTCATCGTGATGATGCCTTTGCCGCCGCGCGATTGTTTCCGGTAATCGTCAAACGGCGTCCGTTTCCCGATCCCATTTTCGCCGGCCACCAGCAGCATCGCGTTTGGGTTTACGATCGCGTTCGCGACGACCCAATCGCCTTTCTTTGGCCGAATTCCCCAGACGCCGACGGTATTGCGCCCTTGATCGCGCAGTTGCTCCTCATGAAAGCGCAGGCTCATGCCTTCCTTGGTGATGAGAACGATTTCGTTGTCCCCGGTCGTTAACTTTGCATCAATCAAGCGGTCGCCTTCTTCGATCTGGATCGCGATGATCCCGCCTTTTCGGACGTTGCTGTAATCCGACAGGTTCGATTTTTTGACGATGCCCGACTTTGTCGCGAACACGATGTGCAGCTTCTCGTCCCAGGTTTCGTCCGTCTGCGCCGCGCCGGTGCCCGATTTCTTGGATTGAACCCGGATCGTTGCCGCGATTTTTTCGTCGGCGCGCAACTCGAGGAGGTTTGCAATCGAGCGACCTTTCGCGGCCCGGCCCATCTCGGGAATCTCGTAAACTTTCTCGACGTAGGCGCGGCCTGACTCCGTAAAGAACATCAGGTAATCGTGGGTCGTCGCGGTGAAGAGATGCTCAATGAAATCGCCTTCCTCTTCTTCGGTCGCGCCCTCGCGCGTCGTCATCCCGATCACGCCCTTGCCGCCGCGCCGTTGCGCGCGAAAGGCGCTGATCGCCGTCCGCTTGATGAACCCGCCGTGAGTGATGCTGATGATGCAACCCTCGTTCGCGATCAGGTCCTCCATGTTGATCTCGCCCTCGTCGGGAACGAGCTGCGTCAACCGCGGCGACGCGTGCTTGTCGCGGATCTCGCGCAGCTCTTTCTTGATGATCTGGAAAACGCGCGATTCCTTGGCGAGGATATCGCGCAGATCTTTGATCGTCTCGAGCAGCTCGATGTATTCTTTCGTGATCTTTTCGCGCTCGAGCCCGGTCAGCTGATACAATCGCAGCTCGAGGATTTGGTTCGCCTGATGTTCGCTGAACGCGTAACGGCCATCCGTGAGCCGCGCTTCGTTCCGAATTAAGATCCCGATCTTCTCGACCTGCTTGCGAGTAAACTCGAACGCCAGCAGCTTTACCCGCGCTTCGTCCCGGTTCGCGGAGCCGCGAATGATCCGAATAAATTCGTCGAGGTTCGCCAGCGCGATCAGGTAACCTTCGAGCGTCTCGGCGCGTTCCTCGGCCTTGCGCAGTTCGAAGCGGGTCCGGCGGAGGATCACGTCGCGGCGGTGATCGATGTAGGCCTGGTTCGCGGCCTTGAGGGGCAGCAATTTCGGCCGGCCGTGATCGATCGCCAGCATGTTGACCGCGAATGAGCTTTCTAGCGCGGTGTGCTTGTAAAGGTTGTTGATGACGATCTTCGGGTTCGCGTCCCGTTTCAGCTCGATGACGACGCGTGTGTTCTCGTCCGACTCATCGCGGATCGCGGTGATGTCGCTCAGCACCTTGTCGTTCACCAGCGCCGCGATGCGTTCGACCAGCGTGGCGCGATTCACGTTGTAAGGAATCTCCGTGATGACGATCTGCTCGCGGTTCCCCTTGAGCTCCTCGATGCCCGCTTTGCCGCGGACCTTCATGCTACCGCGGCCCGTCTCCAGATATTGCTTGATGCCGGAAAGACCGAGAATGGCGCAGCCGGTTGGGAAGTCCGGCCCCTTCACGTGCTTCCTCAAATCTTCGAGCGAGATTTCCGGGTCGTCGATCTGCGCACAAACGCCGTCGATTACCTCGCCAAGATTGTGCGGCGGCATGTTCGTCGCCATACCGACGGCGATGCCAGTCCCGCCATTGACGAGGAGATTCGGGAACGCCGCGGGGAAAACAGTGGGCTCGGTCCGGGTTTCGTCGTAGTTCGGAACAAAATCGACCGTGTCCTTGTCCATGTCGACCATGAGGGCCGCGCCGAGATGCGTCATGCGCGCCTCGGTGTAACGCATGGCCGCCGGCGGATCGCCTTCGACCGAACCGAAGTTGCCCTGACCGTCCACGAGCGTCTCCCGCATCGCCCAGGCCTGCGCCATGTGAACGAGCGTCGGGTAAATCACCGCTTCGCCGTGCGGGTGATAGTTACCGCTCGTGTCGCCGCAAATCTTCGCGCATTTCCGGTGCTGCCGATTCGGGAAGAGCGACAGATCGTGCATCGCGAAAAGGATGCGCCGCTGCGATGGTTTGAGGCCGTCCCGCGCATCCGGCAATGCCCGCGAGATAATGACCGACATGGAATAGTCGAGGAAAGATCGCGAGACCTCCTCGGCTACGTTGATCGGCTCTACTTTTTCGTTCGGATTAAACATGGAAAGGAAATGACGAATGACGAATGACGAATGACGAAGGAATGACGAATGACGGAATGCGTATCGACACTACGACCAAGACTTCCTTCGACATTCGTCATTCGTGCTTCGTCATTTTAAACGTCCAAATTTCGGACGTTTAATGCGTTGTCCTCGATGAACTGGCGGCGCGGTTCAACGACGTCGCCCATCAGGATGGTAAACATTTTGTCGGCGTCGACGGCGTTGTCGTCGTTCAGATCGACTTTGAGGAGCTTTCGCTTCTGCGGATCCATCGTGGTGTTGAAAAGCTCTTTGGCGTTCATTTCGCCCAGGCCTTTGAAGCGCTTGATCTGAACGCCGCGCCGGCCGATCTCGACGATTTTTTGATGAATCTCGGGAATCGAGAAGAGCGGATGAACGGTGGCTTTGTCGCCTTCGCCTTCGATCAGCTCGAAGATCGGACGATCGGCGGCGGCGTAGTGATCGACCTGAAGTCCTTTTCGCGCCAGCTCGCCGATGATTTTCTGGATCGTCGTCGATTCGTGCAGCTCCAGCAGCTTCGCGCGGCGGCGGCTGGCGCCATTGGTCTTCACGACTGTCGGTCCACCGAGCGGCAACAACTCCTGCTGCGTCTCGTCCTCGTAGAGATTCAGATCGGGATTTTCGGTGTGGAACTTCCGAACTTCCTTTTCGTCGTGGAAGTAATGCACCATCTCTTCATTGCCGTCGCGCACCTTCACGAGATACATCGGCAACTTGCCGGTCTTCTTCGCGCGCTCGCCGAGGAAGCTTTCGAAATCGCCGCCGTGCCGGCGGATCGATTCGCTCAGCTTCGCCAGCTTCTCGAGCGATTCGAGAATGTCTTTCAGCTGAGCGGCGGAAAGCTCCTTGTCGTCAGCGAGATTCTTCAGCCGCACGTCTTCGGCGCCGAGCGTGATCAGGATTTTGTTCAACTGCACGTCGTCATCGACGTATTCCTCGCGCTTCTTGCGCTTGATCTGATAAAGCGGCGGCTGCGCGATGTAGATTTTCCCGGCGCGCACCAGCTCGGTCATTTGCCGATAGAAAAACGTGAGCAACAGCGTCCGGATGTGCGAGCCGTCGACGTCGGCGTCGGTCATGATGATGATGCGGCCGTAACGCAGCTTCGAAATGTCGAAACTCGCTTCATCTTTGCTTTTCGCGACTCCATCAATGTCTTCCTTCGGCTTGCCGATGCCGGTGCCGATCGCGGTGATCATCGATTGGATCTCGGTGTTTTTGAGGAACTGATCGATGCGCGCTTTCTCGACGTTGATGAGTTTGCCGCGGATTGGCAGGATCGCCTGGTAGCGGCGGTCGCGTCCCTGCTTCGCGGAACCGCCGGCCGAATCACCCTCGACGATGTAAAGCTCGGTCAAGTCCGGATCGCGCTCCGAACAGTCCGCCAGCTTGCCGGGAAGTCCGCCGCCGGTCAGCGCGCCTTTGCGAATCGTCTCGCGCGCCTTACGCGCGGCTTCACGCGCGCGCGCAGCCGTCAAGACCTTGTCGAAAATTCGCCGCGCGATGGGCGGGTTCTGGTCGAAGAAGGTCATTAGCCCTTCGTAGACAACCGAGTTTACGATTCCGTCGATCTCGGTGTTCACGAGCTTCACCTTGGTCTGCGATTCGAAGCGCGGGTTCGGTAGCTTGATGCTGAGCACGCAGGTCAAACCTTCCCGGACATCTTCGCCCGAGATCGCCGGATCTTTCTCCTTCGTCAGGCCGTTCGTCTTTGCGTACTGGTTGACCGCCTTCGTGAGCGCGCTGCGGAACCCTGTCAAATGCGTGCCGCCGTCTGGATTCGGAATCGAGTTCGCGAAGCAAAGGATCTGGTCGTTGTAGCTGTCGTTATATTGAAGAACGACGTCGACAAAGACTTCGTCCCGTTGCCGCGAGAGCACGACCGGCTTCGGATGAATGACCTGTTTGTTCTCGCCCAGCTCGCGAACGAACTCCTCGATTCCCTTTTTGTAGACGAACGTTTCCTTTTTCCCGGATTCGCTCCGCTCGTCGACCAGCGTGATCTCAAGGCCCGGATTCAGAAACGCCAGCTCACGCAACCGGCTCGCCAGGCGCTCGAACTTGAACTCGGTCGTGATCGTGAAAATCGTCGGGTCGGGGAAGAACGTAATCAGCGTGCCAGTCTGCTTCTTGTTCTTCAGCTCAGCGATGACTTCGAGTTTCTGCGTCGTCTTGCCGCGCTCGAACGCCATGTGATGGACCTTGCCCTCGCGCGAGACCTCGACCTTGAACCAATCGGAAAGCGCGTTGACGCATTTCGCGCCGACACCGTGGAGACCGCCGGAATATTTGTAAGCGCCCTGGCCGAATTTTCCGCCCGCGTGCAGATTCGTCAGGACCAATTCGACTGCCGGCATCTTCCATTTCGGATGCATGTCGACCGGAATGCCGCGGCCGTTGTCCTTTACCGAAACGGAACCGTCGACGTGAATCGTCACGTCGATCCTGGTGCAGAACCCAGCCAGATGCTCGTCGATTGAATTGTCGAGCACCTCGAAAACCATGTGGTGCAACCCGCGCTCATCCGGGTCGCCGATGTACATGCCGGGGCGCTTCCGAACGGCCTCGAGCCCCTCTAATTTATCGATCTGGGCGGCGTCGTATTTCTGGCTTTGACTGATCCCGGTGGCGTCAGTTTGACGTTTCCGAGTGTCCGAGTTTTCGTCTTCTGAAACACGCAAAGCAGTGGCTGGCATATACGACAAAAAACATAGGCGAAAAACGCCCTTTCAACAACCGATATTCTGTGGTTTTTGGACCTAATTTTGCGCTACAAATGGGGGAGCGGCCAGGGCCGAGGCACAGTATTTAGTGGATGGCCGGCCCGGTCAGCGGGGCTGGTTTGGAGGCGTAACTCGGGCGTGCTTGACCAGGCCTCCGGCGACCCCGAAAATGCCCGTCACTCATGCGATTCCAAACTCTCTACGAAGCACGTTGGATCTTCGCCGTTCTCGTGCTCCTGTCGATCGCGAGCGGGATTTTTTTGCCCTGGCTGCTCGTGCTCGTACTTGCGTTAACGATTTACGTTTTCTGGTTCTTCCGTGATCCGGCGCGTGTTTCTCCGGCCGACCCAAATGCAGTTCTAGCGGCCGCGGACGGAACTGTCGCGGACATCGTCGAAATCGAAGAGCCGGAAGTGGTGCACGCCCGCCAAAAGCGTGTCGGCATTTTCCTTTCCGTCTTCGACGTCCATACCAATCGCGCGCCGGTCGAAGGCAAAATCATTTACAAGAAAGCGCACGCCGGCTTGTGCCTCGACGCGCGCCACGCCGACTGTACGACGAAAAATCGCGCGATGACCTGGGCGTTTCAAAATTCGCGCGGCATTTTCGTTGTCCGGCAACTAACCGGCATGATCGCGCGCCGGATCGTGGGCTGGTCGAACGTCGGCGACGAATTGGAGAAGGGGGAGCACTTTGGGATGATTCGCTTTGGGTCGCGAACGGAAGTATACTTGCCGCTGGACGCCGAGGTGTTGGTGAAGGTGGGCGACCGCGTCACCGGAGGGACCAGCGTGATCGCTCGGCTTCGCTAGAACATGAGCACGCCGAACCCGAAAATCTATCTGCTGCCGAACCTGATGACGGCTGGCAATCTTTTCTGTGGGTTCGCCGCCACCCTCCAGATCGTGCAGGGTGCGCTCCTGCAAGCGTCCGATCCCGACGCCGCCGCGCAGCTTTTTCATTTCGCGGTCTGGTTCATTCTCGGCGCCTGTATTTTCGATGTTCTCGATGGACGGCTCGCTCGTCTCGGCGGCCATGACAGCGCCTTCGGGCGAGAGTTCGATTCTTTGGCGGACGTGATTTCATTCGGGCTCGCGCCGGCGTTGATGGTTTACCGGATCGTCCTGCTCGCTTTTCCGCGCGTGGGCTGGGTGGTGGCGTTCGTCTATCTGCTTTGTGGCGCGCTTCGGCTGGCGCGTTTCAATACCCAGGCAGCCAACGGCGCGCCGTCTAATAACAAAGAATTCCTCGGGTTTCCGATAACGGCGGCCGCGGGCCTGATCGCTTCGATTACTCTTTTCATGCTCTGGTGGTTCGGCGAACGGGAACATGACATCGGCGAATTCAAGTGGGTCCTTCCACCGCTGATGATTTTTCTTTCGGTGATGATGTTCAGCCGGTTGCGTTATCCCAGTTTCAAAGCGGTCACCTGGCGAACGACTCGATCGCTCTCGCGCTTTCTGGTGATCGCTGTCGTGCTCCTCTTCACGGTCCTGAACTACGAATGGATGCCGGCGGTTCTGTTCCTTGCTTACCTGCTCTATGGGCTGGTCCGGCCATGGGTTTCAAAAGCATGGCAGCGCGAAATCGAAGAGGAGATTGGCGAACAACCGTCGACCGAAACTCCCGTCGAAGAGACGCCATAGTTGGAGCGACGCCGCTCTGTCGGCGTGATGCGCATAGCTGCCGTCCAGGCGTTTTACGGCGACAGAGCGCCGTCGCTACAAATCAGCGTTAAGCTGCGCGAGAATTTCGGGATCGCGGACATCGGCCCAATCGCCGGCAATTTCGATCGCCTGAACTTTCTTTCCGCCAAGAGCGAGATTTCGAATCGCGTCCGTCAGCTCGTATTCGCCGCGCGGCGACGGTTCCAATTTCGCGATGTAATCGAAAATGCTCCGCTGAAACGCGTAGACACCGGCGTTGTACCACGGACTCGTCGGCTCGCCGGGCTTCGGTTTTTCACGGAGATCGGTCAGCTCGAATTTGTCGTTGAGGAAAACCGCGCCGCCTTGACTGACGTCGTCGCTCCGCTTCACGCTGATAACGGCTTCCGCGCCGGCGAGCGCGTCACGAATGCGGCGGTAATTTTCCGGCGCGATCAGAATGTCGCCGTAGCTGAGCAGAAAAGGATCGGCGCCCACAAAATTTTGCGCCAGCGCAACGACGCGGCCGGTCCCATCCTGGACCGTTTGCGTTTCGTAATCGATCTTCACGCTGAGCTTCGATCCATCGCCGAAAAACTCCTTCACGACTTCCCCGCGCCAACCAACGACGATTAGAAGACTCGTTAGGCCATTATCGCGCAGGCCCTCGACGATATGCTGCAAAACAGGTTTACCGCGAACTTCGAGCATCGGTTTCGGCAATGCTTCGGTCAGGTCGCGCATTCGCGTTCCTCGCCCGGCCGCGAGGAGGACTGCTTTGTTCATTGCGGGTCGGGTGGTTTAGAAGCATCAAGGAGCGGCGGTTTACAAACCGCCGATGGATCGATTCGGCGGTTTGTAAACCGCCGCTCCTTGAGGTTTGATTTGCGTCCCTGCGTTAACCGTTTCATCATCGCGCGATGCGAATGGCTTTCCTCGCGAAATACGCTGACTTTGGCCTGCTCTTGCTGCGCGTCAGTGTCGGCATCCTGTTCATTCTTTACACGGCTCCGGCATTAATCGGCGGGCCGTCGGTCTGGGCGCATTTCGGCGCTGGTGCGCGAAACTGGGGAATTCATTCGCACTTCCAACTCTGGGGATTTCTGGTTGCCCTCCTCGGTTGCATCGGCGGTGTGCTCGTAATCTTCGGCTTGTTCTTTCGACCGGCGGTGTTGGTGTTGCTGGTTCTGGCAATTGGTCACGCTATCGGGGTAAAGCACGGGAGCGGTTTCCGGACGGCGTTGCCGTCCATCGAAATGTGTTTTGTCCTCGCCGGCATTCTTTTTGTCGGCCCAGGCAAATACAGCGTCGATAAGACCTAAAGCCGCTCATGGTTTTTCGCCGACGGAGATCGCCGGCAATTCGACCTGCCGAATCAACGCCGCGATTTTCGGCACTTCTTCCGTCTTGAGCTGCGCCCATTTCTTCAACTCACCACCGAGTCGCGTATCGAGTTGTTTGAAGACGTCGAACTCCGGCTGCGTCGGCCCGTAGTCGGCGTATTCGATCGTCCGGCTAAAGGAATAGAACGCTTCGTTGAGCATGTTCGGGAACGCGAGGTTGCCCTCGGATCCTTTCATGTTCACCTGAATGAGCTGTTCTTCGACGGCGACCATTTTCTTCTTCAATTCGTCCGCCGCCGCGAGCGCCGCTTTCAAACGGTCGTCGTCGCCAAAGCGTTTGTGCAGTCCGTCGATCTGCGTCTTCACGTTGCGGATTTCATTGATCGCCTGGTGCAGCTCGCCGATCCGATCCGCCACCTTCGCGGACAATTCGAATTGCTTCGGCATCAGCGGCTCTGCCTCTTTGATTCGCGGATCGAGCACGAGATGGAGCGGAACCGTTTGCGTTTTCCCGCCGGCCGTCATCTTCACCTGGTATTCGCCCGGCAGCGCGAGCGGACCGCGCGGCCCTTCGCCGTAATAAAAAGCGCCCGGCGTTTCGATCGGGTCGTCGTAATGCAGGTCCCACGCGAAGCGACTCATTCCTTCGGCGGCGGGAATCGTCCGCGGCGTTTCGATCTGGTCCGGCCATTCCGGTGGCTGATCGTTTTTCTTTTTCTCCTTGTTCGACAAGTGGCGCACGACTTTTCCCTGCGCGTCGATGATATCGAGCGTCACTTCATCTTTCGCAGCGACTTTCAGGTAATAATCGATGATCGCGCCGGCCGGCGGGTTATCGCCCACGGGTTGGCGTTTATCGGCCTCAGTCGGGTAATGCAAACGCAGCGCGGTTTCCGGCTGGTAAAGAAGAGCGTCCATCTGCGCTGATTGCGGCGTAACCTGGCGCAACGGCGTGATGTCGTCGAGCACCCAGAACGACCGGCCGTGCGTGGCGACGACCAGATCGTCCTCTTTCACCACCAGATCGTGGATCGGGGTAACGGGCAGGTTCAATTGGAGCGGCTGCCAATGCGCACCGTCGTCGAAGGACACATACATGCCGGTTTCCGTTCCGGCGTAAAGCAGGCCGCGCTTCTTCGGATCTTCGCGGACCGCATGGACGTAAGCGCCTTCCGGAATTCCATTCGTGATCGCCGTCCAGGTTTTTCCCGAATCGCCCGTCTTGAAAATGTATGGCTTGAAATCATCGAGCTTGTGCCGGTCGAAAACGACATAAGCGACCGCGGCATCATGCGGCGAAGGATCGATCAAGCTCACCGTGCTCCATTCCGGCGCTTTCGGCGAGACGTTCGCCCAATGCGCACCTTCGTCCGTCGTTAGGTGAACCAAGCCGTCATCAGTGCCTGCCCAGATTGTTCCCTGCTTTTTCGGCGACTCCGCGAGCGCGAAGACCGTGTCGTAATATTCCACCGACGTGATGTCGAGGGTGAGGGGACCGCCACTCGGTTGCTGCTTGCTCTTGTCGTTGCGGGTGAGATCGCCGCTGATCTGCGTCCACGTTTTTCCCTGGTCGGTAGTTTTGAAAACGCTTTCCGCGCCGGTGTAAATGACGTCCGGATTGTGCGGCGAAAGAACCATCGGCGAGACCCATTGGAAACGATGCGCGAGATCGACCGCGCCGTGCCCGGAATTATCCAGCGGCACAACGCTCGCATCGTGGCCGTGTTCCCTGTTCTTGTCGTAATAGCTGACGTAGCCTTCGCTGTTGGAATAAATGATGTGCCAGTCCCGCGGATCGGGAATGACGAAACCGCATTCGCCCCCGCCGGCCGGAAACCAGTCCTGCATCCCGATCACGCCCGAATCCGTTCGGCTCGCGATGCCGACGTTCGAGTTGTCCTGCTGCGCGCCGTAGATGTGATACGGAAACGCGTTGTCGACCGCGACGTGGTAGAACTGCGCCGTGGGCTGATTGTTTTGCGTCGTCCACGTCTTGCCGCCATCCGTGGAGATCGCGACGCCGCCGTCGTTCGCGTTGCCGATTCGTTGCGGATTGGTCGGATCAATCCAAAGACCGTGATGATCGCCGTGGCGCGCAGGAAGGAGCGCGAACGACTTGCCGCCATCGACGGAACGAAACAGGCCGGTGTTTAAAACGTAAACCGTGTCCGCAGCTTTCGGATCGGCATAAACTTTACTGAAGTACCAGGCACGCTGGCGGAACCGGCCGTCTTCGTTCACGCGCGTCCATTTCTCGCCGCCATCGTCGGAACGGAAGAGCCCGCCCTCTTTCGCTTCGATCATTGCATAGATGCGGTTCGAATCGGCGCCCGAAACGCTCACGCCGATCCGACCGAGAATTCCGTCCGGCAATCCGTTTCCTTCCAGCCGCTTCCAGGTCGCGCCGCCGTCCTGCGACCGATACAGGCCGCTGCCCGGGCCGCCACTCGAAAAATTCCACGGTTGCCGGCGCGCCTGCCAAAGCGCCGCGTAAACAATGTTCGAATTCTGCGGATCGAACACGACGTCGATGCCGCCGGTGTCCTGGTCCTTGCTCAACACTTTCGTCCAGGTTTTGCCGCCGTCGGTTGTCCGAAAAATTCCGCGCTCCAGGCTGGGCCCAAAGATGTGCCCGAGCGCCGCGACCAGGACAATGTCCGGATTCTTTGGATCGACGATCAACGCGCCGATGTGCCGCGTGTCTTTGAGCCCGATGTTTTTCCAGGTCTTTCCCGCGTCGACCGATTTATAAACGCCGGTGCCGTAGGAAATGTTCCCGCGCACCGCCGCCTCGCCGGTGCCGACATAAACGATGTTGTGGTCCGAAGGCGCGACCGCAATCGCGCCGATAGATGAGATCGATTCCTTGTCGAAGAGCGGCGCCCAATTCGCTCCGCCGTCCGTTGTTTTCCAAACCCCGCCCGCAACCGCGCCGAAATAATAGGTGTTCGGTTCGTTCGCGATTCCTTCAATGGCTAGCGCGCGACCGCCGCGGAACGGACCGACCTGACGCCATTGCATTCCGCGGAAAAGTTTTTCGTCGATCGTCCCGGGCGGGACTGGCGTGGAAGAAGGCGAGGGATCTGCGGCGCGCCCGGAGAGCGCGCAGAGGAAGGGTAAAAGGAAGCGGACGAGCGAAAGGCGAAGCGACATTCCGTAGATTGGGCGAAGCGACGCCTGCGCTCAATCGGAATGTTTTCCGGGAACCGGCGGGGGCTGTTCGATGATGCGAATCGGTTCCGGAACGTGCAATTTCAGTCCGGACGGCGCCTGTTCGCTTTTGATGCCGCGCTGTTTTTGGAGCAGGTCGAGTTCGCGGCGCATCTTGCCCTTGTTCGTGCACGAAACCAGAGCCGTTTCCTCGGTGATGATCCCGGATTTGCAGGCTTCGACGATCGACTGGTCGAACGTCTGCCAGCCCAGGCTCGAGCCGGCCTCGATGATTTCGTGGAATGATTTGTTTTCCGATTCGCCGTAAACAATCGTCTCGCGCGTCCGCAGGCTGCTGCCCATGATCTCGGTGACGAGCAGCCGCCCGCCGCCGACCTTGCTCACCAAGCGCTGGCTCACGACATAACGGAGAGAAGCCGCCAGCCGCTGCCGGACTTGCTGTTCTTCCTCGCGCGAAAACATGCCGAGAATGCGGTTGATCGTCTGTCCGGCGTTGATCGTGTGCAGAGTGCTGAAAACGACGTGGCCGGTTTCCGCTGCGGTCATCGCGATCTCCAGCGTCTCGCGGTCGCGAATCTCACCCACCAGGATCGCTTTCGGCGCCTGGCGCAAGGCTGCTCGCAAGCCATCGGCAAAGTTGGGAAAATCTTTTCCGAGCTCGCGCTGGCTGATCGCCGCTTTCCGATGGGTGTGAAAAAACTCAATCGGATCTTCGAGGGTTACGATGTGGATTTCCTGCGTCTCGTTTAGCTCGTTGATCATCGCGGCGAGCGTCGTCGTCTTGCCGGTCCCGGTGCCGCCAGTGAGGAGAACGATGCCGTCCTTTTCCTTGATGATCTCACGGAAAATCGGGGGCAGCGCGAGCTTGTCGAGCGTCGGGACATTCGATTGCAGCTTGCGCATCACGATCGCGTGCCTGCCGTTCTGTTTGAAGATGTTTACGCGGAAACGCGCGAGGTTTTCGATCGCGTAACTGCAATCGCATGAACCGGTGGTGGAAAACTCGACGCGGAGGCGTTCGCTGCCGTTCATGATTTGCCCGGCGATCTCTTCGATGAGCGCCGGCGTGAGAACCGCTTCCGGCGTGTCGATCGCGAAATCGCTCAAACGGCCGTGCACTTCCACGAGCGGCGGCTTCCCCGCGATGAAAAGCAGATCGGAAACGCCATCGGCGCTTTCGAGCATACCCGTCAATAAAGCGTCAACAGTTTGGCGGTCCATGCGTGGCGCCAAAAGATAGCTAAGATCGTGCCCTCGTTAGGTCTGCGGGCCCTGCTGCAGGGAAATCCTTATAGCTACCGGCTCTGCGATTTCACAGTGAGCAGATATTTCACCAGCGCTTCGTGCTGCTCGGGCGTCAGGCGGGCGCGACTCGACATCCAACCGACGATCCGCGGAATCCGCGCGGAATCTTGCCGCGTTACGTCCGGAAGCGCGTGACAGGCGATGCAACGATTAAGAAACACTTTACGCCCCGCTTCGAGCGTTCGGGCGTCGGCCATTTCCTGATGACCGGCACGGACAAAAGCAGCTGTAACCGGAGGGGCCGACTTCAGGCTCGTTTCGCAACTCGCGAAACCGAGGGCGCAAGTCGGCCCGATGACTGCGACAAGAAGACGTTTCATCTCAAAAAGAGAATCCGAAGACTGTTCGTACCTGAAAGTCGGGCTCGTCCCCGGCGCGCGTGATTTGGCCGAGCGCGGTCAGCGTTGCCCAACCGGTACCATGTCGAATGGAAATATTCGGACCCGCAAAAAATTTGCCGGACTCGGCCTCGGACCACTCCGGGAAAGCGATTTCGTGAACAAACTCTGCGCCGAAAAGCAGGTGCGGGTTGATTTCATAGCTCAGGCCTAACGACTGCTGGAATTCGCCTTCGCGCTCGTCCAGGCTTTCGCCTTCCCATTCCGCTTCGAGCGTTGCGTTGTAGGCAACGACAAACTTTCCGAAATTCTTTTGCGCCAATAGTTTTGACTCGGACTCGAACCGTTGATAACCGCCCTGGAACTCCTGGTAAACCGCGAGCCCGATCGGATCGGCAACCGGATTCGTTAAATTGTAAATCAGCTCGAGCGCCGAGCCGCTTAGCGTAAATCCGCGAGGATCGGCCGACATGTCCTGATGATAATTCCAGTCGGCCAGGTAAATCGCCGCCTGGAATCGTTCCGTAATGCCAAATTCCAGTTCGTGTCGGAATTCCACCTGATCGAACCCGCGATCGTCGGGCTTGTGCGTTTTCCAAGTGATCCAATTCTCGATTTCCACGTCGCCCGGCGGTGACGTTGTGACCTCGTAGACATAAGTGAAGCGACGGGAACCGGCGAACGCCGGAAGCGCGACGAGAAATGACAGGATGAGCGCGAGCGCTTTCATCAATGAATCCGGCCAGGCCCCGTTTAGGGGACTGTCTCCAACCTGCGCACGATCACGGCGTCCGACTCCGGTGTGATCTCGTGATCGGCGGCTCCGAAATGTCGGGCCGCGTAATAGGAACCGACCACCAGAATCGCGGCGAGCCCTTGCGCGATCAGCGTTTCGTAGGTTGGAAAGACCGCGAACCACATTCCCAGCCAGGCCGGCAACGCATCGACGAGCCACGGAATTTCCGTGCGCGAAATCCAATGGGCGAGCTGCATTTCCTGGGCTTGCTCGCCGACCATGACGAGCAGCACGACGCCGAGAAGAATGCCGGTCGTGATCAACATTTTTCGATAAGGGAGCCGCTGTTGAAGAACGAAGGTAAGCACTGCCACCATGCCGGAGAGAAGCAGGCCCAGGAGCGCGCCTTTCAAAACGACGCCGCCGCCGAGCCGGAGATTGTAGCTCTGGAGGAACAGCACGACTTCAAATCCTTCGCGATAGAGGGAAGTGAATCCGAGGAGAATCAAACCCCACCAAAGCCGCGAATGGCCATTCTTCCTCGCTGGATCGGCGGCGAGGAGCGATTTGCGGCGGCGATTGTGATGTCGAATCCAGCCGCCCCAATAAATTTTGTGGAAAAACCAGTTCATGATGACGAGCAACACGATCACGGCCAGCAACCCGGTCGCCGCCTGAAGATCGAGCGCCGGGACGTTGTCGCTCAGCGAACCGACAATGCCGATCGCGATGAACCACGTAATCAATGTCGCGCCGAAACCGATTCCTGCGCCGATCGCCACCGGCCGCCGATGCGGCTGTTTCGTTCCCGTCATGCTCGCCGTGACCGCCGCCAGAACGAGAATGCATTCCAATCCTTCGCGGAAAACCAGCACGCCGATATCGAGGAACGCGACCGTCGGGCTGGTGTTGGGCCGCAATGGATCGGGCGCGCCTTGTTCAGTCACGCCCTGCCAGATTAGGACTGCCACCACCGCCGCCGCAGCCAGACAGAGAATCGCGGCGATCACACCAGAACGGCGCCGTGCGCTCGCTCTAACAGTGCGACAATGAGGCGAGCACGGAGCCGGCGTGATTTCAACGGCCGGCAGTTTCGGCGTCGCGATGGTTCCTTTCACCGGGTAAAATTACCACATCACTCCGCCGAGTGCTGCCGGTCACTTGCCTTTTTTTAGCGGAGTGTTGCGCGCGCCAAGCGCGACACTCCTGTAGCCGCGACGCTCAGAGTGAATGGAGTGGACTGTCAAGCCACGACATCGACGTTAGCCCGTAGGGTATGGGAGCAGCGCGACCATATCAAAATGTGGAAGTCATCTCAAAAGTGGAGGGTGCGGCGGTCCGCCGTTCGCTCCATCGCTTGGTTAGGTGCGGGCGTGGCCTCATCTGCGAAGATGGACGGTACAGTTGACGAGCTGCGATGCGAACAGGCCGAACGTGCCGTAGCCTTCCATCGGCTTCGGATGAGATCCTGGAAAAAAACGCCGGTCACGAAAGCTTTCCGCGCATGCTATAGACGGGAGGCAACACCGCGTCCTTCAAACTGCCGCGGACTCTGCAGCAGTTGCATCACCGTCAACTGTTGTGCGGACGCGGTGGCCGCCGTCAACACGATGGCAAGCAGCAATGCGCAGCGAAGTATGCGTGGCACAGCACCTAACGAGACCCAAGATCAGCCACCGCTGGCGAGGGCGAGCTTAATCTGAAATGGAAGTGTTGAAGTCATATCAAAAGTTCGCATCCCAGCGGCCGGCGGTTGGCTGCATCGCCACCGGTTAGGCCTTTTGTGCGCGTTCATACATGAGCTGAACGATACCACTCTTAAATGGTTTCGCGGCGACAAAGCGGAGCGTGTCCGGCGACGAAGAACGCGGCGCAAACAGTGGAATGCCTGAGCCGAGGAGAACCGGGAATATCGAGATGATATAGCGTGAGATAAGGTGATCCGCGTGAAAGGACGCCGCTAGCTTGCCGCCACCCATTAGCCAAGCCCGACGCAAGCCGCGCGACGCCAGCAACTCGACAACTTCCCGCGGGCTTTGCCCAGTCAGGGTGATACTAGGATGAAGGATTCGTAGGTCGCGGCGAGTGAAAACCCACGACAGCTTATCTGGCGACGGCCACTGGCCAAGTTTCAGCGCAAACTCGTATGTGTGGCTACCAAGTAAGAGAGCATCAACGGACGCTTCTAGCTCGGCTGCACCCTGATCTTCTCCAGCAGTGTGGAAACGCGAGAGCCAGTCGACGCTTCCGTCGGCTGTGGCAATGTAGCCATCCAAGCTGCTAGCGACGTAATAAATGACTTCGGGCATCGCGGGTTGTTCGCCTAACGAGAACAAGATCAGCCACCGCTCGTGCGAGCGAGGGCCGCTTGAAATGATAGCTTCTTAATCGTCGAAAGTGAAGCCGTACGCCGTCGAGCGGTTGGCTGCATCGCCTGGTTAGGCGTTTCGCGTCGCTTCAGGATAAGCTTCGGTAGTCGGACCCAATCTGGAAGACCGCGGAAATCTTCTCGCCTCAATCGAAATGGCCTGGCACGTGTGATCTGAAAGTAGTGATACTTCTCGTCTGGACTGCCCTGACTTTCGAACCAGTGAACGCCTTTCGGTAATGCCTCGGGATCGATCTCGATACTCCAAACGGCGCGGTGGAAGCGCTCGGCTCCATCCGCGGTGATTCTCAGGGCGACTTCCTGGGGGTCCGGAGCGTGATCATCGGAGAGTCGGTAGCCGCCACTGGCCGTGCGAATATATGGAGGCTTCTTGCTGGGCACCACGCTGAAATCGATGCCGCCGCGCGACGTGGTGATAGCAATCAAAAAAGCCGCGATGTAGAGCGAAGAACGCGTGGCAGTCATACGCCTAACGAGACCCAAGATAAGCGACTCCGAAAGCTTTCGGAGTTCGCTACATCGCTTGGTTAGACGGTTGGGTCCACGTCTGATCGCTAAGGCTCTTTAGGAGACTCTCATGATCATGTGGCGCAAGCCGAAATGTAACTGGGAAGTCGCGCGACCAATCTCTGCCTCGCGCGTCGAAATCGAGGTCACCTATGACGCGTCTACGCACGCGCGCTGGCGCCGCCGCAAGAACGTCAGAGAACCGCCGATCGCCAAAGCGCGACAAGAGCGTAGTGAGGTAGCCAGCGTGAAGCGTAGCTCCGTCGCCGTCCGATACCACAGTAACCCGAAAGAGATCCGATAGCGCACGGGTGTCATAGGCGTACGCACGCCGCATCGCGTCGCGGTAGTCGACGCCAATCGTGGCCGCCTGATCGATAATGATTGAAACCACCCCGCGCGGATCGTAGTGCGCCAAAGGGTCGGTCGTGGTGCAACTGAACAGTAGAAGTAACGGAAGAAAAACTAGGCAACGCATATCCGTCTAACGAGACAAGCTCAGCGACCCGGCTCGCGGGAGGCGTGGATTGCAACCTGGACGCGATGGCCGGGTTCGCTGCAGCGTATGGTTAGGCGGCACATGATGTCAATCCTTGGCGATCTTGGACCAACGCTGCTCCCTCTCCGAGGACGAAGTCTCTTCGACGCGAGTGGCGATGGTCCAGACGTGCCCGGACGGATCCATAATCCGCCCAGTGCGATCGCCCCAAAATTGGTTCTTCACCGGAAGCACGACCTTCGCTCCGGCGGCCACCGCCCGCTCCACTACTTTGTCCACGTTCTCGACGTAGACGAAGATCACCACCGGAGAACTGCCGTCCGGCTGCGGAGCACGGCTCGCAAGGGTTGGCCACTCGGCTTCGATGATGACCATTGCCCCGCCGATCGTCAGTAGCGCATGAGCGACCGTTCCATCCGGGCCCGGTCGGCGCCCCAGCTCCACCGCGTCAAACGTGGTCTTGCAGAAGTCAATTGCAGCCGCAACGTCGCGGCACACCAACATCGGCATAACAACTGAGGAGTTGTCGGGAATCGGTTTTACGGTGCTCACGATCGTGTCTTTCCAGGCATAAGTGTTCGAGCCGTCTAACGAGAACAAGATGAGCGACGGCCACCGAGCGCGCGCGTTGCGTTCATTTCATCCTTCATAAATCTTACTTCTTCCTTTCCATGGCTGCCAGTCGTTCGCTCCATCGTATGGTTAGATGGTTTGTCTCGCCAACCGAATGCATAATGATGCCATGCCGACGGTAGTAACAATGGAGCCGGCGACATAAAGGCAAGTCATGAGCAACCGAGTGGCGGCGTCAGGCTCGGCGTGTGCCAGCACGAAACAGTAGTCGATAAACGCATAAACTAAGTAAAGCACGTTACCGGCGGCGAGTGCGAGTAGAGAAAGAAGTCGAGTGCGGCTGTATGCGAAGACGAGAAAACCCAGTGAGACAAGGCCAAGTAAATTTCCAGACCAAGATTCTATGCCGTACAGTATGGTTAGCGTGTTCACTTAGGGGGAAAAATCACCATCTAACGAGAACAAGATGAGCGACGGCTGGCGGGGCAGCGCGTCGCTACGGGCTGACGGTGGAATTTCGTCGAAAGTGAGGAGCCGAGGCTGCCAACCGTTCGCTCCATCGCATGGTTAGGCGGAGACGGGTGGCTCACGCTGTGCCCTCCATAGTATGATAACATAAATGATCGCGAACAGAATGTTCACAGGGATGTTGTAAGCCATCGCCCAATACCACTCCGTGTAGCCAGCGCTTTGGCACCAAGCGGTGAGCGCACTCACGCCTATCGAGGCGACAATCTGCAGGACCAAAGCGATGAGAAACGCTCGCCAGGCCCGGCCTCGAAAGCGTGTCCCAAAGAGGTAGCCAAGCGGAACTATGGCCGAGCCGTAATAGAGGAGCACGCCGAAAAGCTCGTTCATGGTTCAACGCCATTCGCCTAACGAGACCCAAGATCAGCGACCGCTGGCGAGGGCGCGTGTGGCTGCAGGTTGAATGTGGAAGTCATCGAAAGTCGAACGCGGAGCGGCCAGCGGTTCGCTGCATCGCTTGGTTAGGCCTTTTCATAGGTCAGAGCGTCCGATCGCCACGACCTTATGCGCGGACACAGGGTATTCAACGGCCCATTTGCCGTGACGCTTCGCCAGGACGATGTCTGTGAAAATATCGCCGACCCGCTGCTCGTGTCCGCCGATCACAGCAGCCTTGGGGCTAGACACAGCAAAGATGTGGAGAATCGGCGCGCAGAACTGCGACTGGCGCGTGGCAAGGGCTGTAATCTGGTGAACGTCCGCATCGGTAAGGCGGCGACTGCTACCGCGGCAATGCCAATAATCTGCATTGCAGCGTGGGCAGAAAGTGACGATGCCGCGCATCGTGTGAATACTCGTCGGATAGAACTTTGAATCGTCTGCGAGGCGATTTGGGCTGCGCTCGTCGCACGCGATCGAGAGAGGATCCCAATCGTGGACCAAAACCAACTTGTCGCGCGTGCGAACCGAATGATAGCCGATCACACTGATCGTCGGAATATCATGTTTTATGCAATAGGTCAGTCCTTTGACCTGTTTGGTGCCGTGCGTTTGTCCGGACGCGGACGCGGCAAGCGCTACTGCGATAGTGCAGACTAGCACGCGTTGCATAGGCCTAACGAGAACAAGATGAGCGACGGCCACCGAGAGCGAGCGTGGCTCGAAGCGACGAGGTTGTAGCGGTGCAAAACGCGAACGCACGACGGGTGGCCGTTCGCTCCATCGCATGGTTAGACGAATAACGTGGCTTCATGAGACGCGTGTAGCCCACCACACATAAGCTCCGACAACGAGCCCTCCAGCAACAGCGGCAAAACCGTAACAGCGAGCGCGTGACGGCGTGACATGCTCGATGAGCGTCGCTGGTCGCGCTCGAAGATGTGTAGTCGCATGAGGGAGGATGAAATCGGTCGGAAGCACGACACCTATTATGCCGCCGGTGATAAGCAGCGCAGCGATCAGTAATGCGACTTTGTCCATCGTTTCAAACTGATGCGCCATTTCGTCTAACGAGACGCAAGATCAGCGACCGCTGGCGGGACCCCGCGTCGTTGCAGATTTAATGTGGAAGTTATCGAAAACCAAAACGCGGAGCGGCCAGCGGTTCGCTGCATCGCCTGGTTAGGTGTTGGGTGGCTTGTCAGTAACCGCGGCGCCTCGTTTCTGCTGCAAAAGCCACTCGTAAATATCCGGCTGGTCATAGATATCCAAAATAAAATGATCCCGTCCCTCCAGAATGTTGAAACGAGGGTGTCCGCCGGCCGCCTCGATCGCCTGAATTAGCTCCTTCGTTTCGGCGATGGGCGCCTGCGCGTCTGCCGTGCCGTGAAATAGCCAAAGCGGAATCTGAGCGAGCTTGCCACCCCAGGCGGTAACCGGCGAATAGGTACCCAATGCTAGAGCCGCAGCGAAGCGCGAGGGAAGACGGTAAGCAAAATAAAGCGCGCCGCGGCCACCCATGCTGTGACCGGTGATGTAAATACGCTGCGCGTCGATGCGATAATCGCGCATCACCTGATCCAACAGTGCGTCAACGGCCTCTACATCCGTCCAGATCTCGCCCGCAGGACACTGCGGCGAAACAACGATGAACGGAAAATCCGGCTCGCTTTCCAGTTTGTGCGGTAACCCCCAAATGCGTAACCGCTCCACGTCATCGCCGCGCAGAGAACCACCGTGCAGGTAAAGAATGAGAGGCCAACGGGTATCCGGCGTGGTCGCGTAGCTCGCGGGCAAAAATAAAAGATAGGAGAGATGCACTCGTCGATGAGGAACCGGGGCATCGAACACGTGCGCTTGCTGGTGCGGAAGCGGCGCACTCCAACCGAAGCAGACGGAAACGAGAAGAACCAGGACGCTGAGAAAACGTTTCATGCGCGTGAAAAACACCTAACGAGAATTAGATCAGCTACGCCTACCGGGAGCGAGCGTCAATCGCAGTTGGAGGGTTTTGGTCATGGAAAACGTTGAGCGAACAGCGGGTAGGCGTTAGCTGCATCGTCTGGTTAGATCTATCGGGTGGCAAACACTGGAGGCTTCCCGGGAGTGATTTTTACATGCTTCGGGACAGGAATACTGACAGACTCTCGCTCAAATGCATAGCCGAACTTCAGACGAACTTCGTAGCAGCCCCTGAACTTCGTATCGCTGAGAGCCCACGCGGCATCTGCCGCTCCAGGAATGTCATGCAACTCGAAATCGACGATGCCATCATGATTGCGGTCGTAATAGGTGACGACGTAGCGCTCCCTCTCCAGCGCGCTCGTGGGGCCGGCGCAGCTCATAAGCACCGATGCCAGCAAGGCGATGATCGCAAGGCGCATTAGATCTAACGAGAATAAGATGAGCGACGGCGGACGAGACCGCGTGTCGCTCGGGGTGGATGTGTGGAAGTCATCTCAAAACTGGAGCGCACAGCGGTCCGCCGTTCGCTCCATCGCATGGTTAGATGCGGCCATAGTCTAGTGGACCTTCTTCATGCCGTCTCCGAAATCCGACAGCGGTATGTGAGGGGGCTTCCAATCGCGTAACGCTTCAGACAATGGGGGATCATGAATGTATACAAACTCCGCACCTTCTATGCTCCAGCGTCCATGACTCACAGACCGCGAGTCAGGATGATCGTCCTCTCGCTCCGGCTCGACGAACCACTCATCAAACGTATGATCCGAGCGAATGCGCATGCGTCCGATGGCGTCGATTGTCGTCCACGTCCAGACGCCGATGACTTGCTTTTCTGCGGCTGACAGGTGCGAGAAGAGTATGGCGTTGCGGACGCGGTTCGTGGCAAATCCGACAATCGAACTGGCCATCAGCACCCCAAGCAGAAGCAAAAGTGTCCTGTGTCGCGTGGTGCGCAGCATCTAACGAGAACAAGATGAGCGACGGCGGACGAGGCCGCGCGTTTCCTGTTTCATAATTCTTAATTCTTCCTTCAGCGTTGATCCACGGCGGTCCGCCGTTCGCTCCATCGCATGGTTAGACTCTCACTCGCCATGGGCAACGTGCAATATCCGTCCGTCGGCCTTTGCAATCATGGCAAATGCAGTTCCGCCAAACACTGGCCCGCCTTCGGGATCTTTGGGCAACGTGCCCTGCACCGTCCAGATGCCGTCCTCAAGCTCGGCCCGATACGGCTTCTGCGCTGCAATCGTCTTCTCACCGTAGATGCGTGTCCAAACGACGACCGCAATTTTGATCGCGGTGTCCGCATCGGGGACATAACCGTCTTTCGGAGGCATCTTTTCCTGTGCAAAAGCGCGGCTGACGAGAAAGCACATTACCGCAATCAGGCCCAGGTGACGGATACGCATGGAGTCTAACGAGAACAAGATCAGCGACGTCTACCGAGAGCGAGCGTTGATCGAAGGTGGAATGGTTTAGTCATTTGAAAGTTGGGGCGAACGACGGGTAGGCGTTCGCTGCATCGCTTGGTTAGGTCTTTGCTTCGCGAACATGTCACGCACTGGCGGCAGAAAGGACATCGCTATGATCGCACCGCTTAGAACGACAACAAACAGTGTCTCGGGATGAATAAATGAATCGTATGGTCGCGTCGCGCCGTAGGCGAATGCGGGAGCCAAAACAAGAATAAATCCCCATCGTGCCCAGGGGCGAAAGAACCACAAGCCCACGAGCACGGTCAGTAACGCCGCCGAGACGATAAAGCCAAAGAGTGGCTCATGTGGTGGTAGCCGACGCGACCAGCGGAAGAGGTGGACGATCCATTCGACAAGCAACCAGCATCCCCGCAGAAGCAGCAAACTACGAAAGACTGAGCCGGCACTCATAGACCTAACGAGAACAAGATGAGCGACGGCGGACGATGGCGAGCGTCGCTCGAGGTTGAAGTGTTGAAGTCATCTCAAAGGTGGAGCGCACAGCGGTCCGCCGTTCGCTCCATCGCCTGGTTAGGCGTCGGCTACGATCCAGCATGGATGTAAAATCCTGTCACTTTAACTCTCTCCGTATCTGCATAATCGATTCGCCAGTGTCCTTTGATTCTCCGAGCGTAAGTGAAGGTGTCAGGCGAGTAGTGAACTTCCACCGTGTTGTGATCAATGACGTGTATCCCGACAATAGGAACAGGCTTGAAGTGCTGCTCTCGGAAATGGCCCGGCATCAGCGCTGGGATCCTGCGAATGTCCGCGGCGGAAACCGCGTGGACGCTGCCATCGATGCGGGGCTTGCGTGGAGCGGCTGGCGGCTTCCCTGCGACTGCACACGTTGCAATCGTGAGCGAGAGAAGCGCGATGAGAAATCGTGTCATACGCCTAACGAGAACAAGATCAGCAATGGCTGAGAGCGAGCTTGGCTGCAGCTTGAACGAGGAAGTCATCCTATGGGGAACCCGGAGCGGCCAGCGGTTAGCTGCATCGCTTGGTTAGACCTCATCGCTGGCGAAGCCCCTCAAGCAACTTGCGATCGTTCTCAGCCCACATCTCGTGAAGTGATCTCGAAGCGCTTAGGACTTCTGCGTCTTCATGGTATTTCCGCAACACGGTCACCATCTGCTGCTGAGCTTGGGGCCCAACTGCGTCAAGACAATCGTGGAGTTGCTTTTTTGTAGCGATTATTTCGGCTGGTAGCGCTGTTCCGTTAGGGTGGTGTTCACGCCAGAACAGCTGTCCGTCTTCGCTCGGGCCGAGCTGAGCCGCGTCCCGCAAATAGGGATGTGAGCGGACCAACTTTAGCAGTGTTTTGATGGTTTGGCGCTGGCGTCGCACATTCTCACGCATAGCCGCTGCTACCTCGTGACCACTCCGAGCATGATTGGTCTGGGCAACCAGCGCACGGTAATCGTCGCAATCCTGCTTAACCCACGCGGCGAGCTCGTTGTGGCTTCCCGCCGATGCGCATTCGAGTGCGATCCAGCCGCATAGGAGTGTGCTGATAGCGCGCTTCATAGGTCTAACGAGAAGTAGATCGTGAAATCCCCTCTTTAAAGGCGGGATTTTCCCATCTATCAGGGTTGCGAGACGGTTGAGGGTTCGTCGACGGGGCTTCGAATTGCAAGGCAAGGGCGGTTGCAAACATGGGTGTAAATCATCGTCGTGGTCACGTCTTTGTGCCCGAGTAATTCCTGGACGGTTCGAATATCATAACCATTCTCCATCAAATGCGTAGCAAAACTGTGGCGAAAGGTACGACAGCTTGCCGCCTTCGGCAGCCGAGCGGCTCAGACCGCGTCGCGGTTTTGGGCGGGCACGGTCGGGGTTGAAGGCTCGATACGATTTTCTGGTTGCTGCATGACGGCGGTTCGATCGTGCACAGGGGCGCTTTCGTCCTTAAGGACTCGGGAGCGGATATAATCCTGTTGTCCCAGCGCTAAAGCGCTGGGCTATTGTCAGGGAAGATCGAGAAATCAGAGGCCGAAGATTAAAGACGCTTGTAAGGGATCCGAGCGCACCATCCGGATCAAGAGCGGCGGTTCGATCATGTACAGGGGCACTTTCGTCCTTAAGGACTCGGGAGCGGAGATAATCCTGTTGTCCCAGCGCTAAAGCGCTGGGCTATTGTCAGGGAAGAATCGAAAAATCAAGAGGCCGAAGATAAGGCGCTTGGAAGGGATCCCGAACGCACCATCCCGGATCAAGAGCGGCGTTTCGGTCGTGCACAGGGGCACTTTCGTCCTTAAGGACTCGGGAGCGGAGATAATCGTGTTGTCCCAGCGCTAAAGCGCTGGGCTATTGTCAGGGAAGAATCGAGAAATCAAGAGGCCGAAGATAAAGGCGCTTGTAAGGGATCCCGAGCGCACCATCCGGATCAAGAGCGGCGGTCGCAGTCGCTGTCTTGTGATTTGCCGCCGGGGGCGTAACTTTTCCGGATGCGGGTTCAGGTTGATCGGCGGTGGGGGTTTACTCTGCTTGAATTGGCGATCGCGGTCGTTCTTATCGTGCTGCTGATGATGCTGGCAGTGCCGAGCATGAGCGGCGTGATGGCGGATCGGCGGCTGCGGAAATCGCTCGATAGTTTCAATGCGATCGTGCGCGAAGCGCAGGAACGCAGCATGGCAGAGGGACGGCCGTACTTGATCGTCTGGCAGGAGGGCAAGATTGGATTGCGCCCGGAGGGATTGTCGAGGGGCGAGGATCCGGAGCCGGAGATGAGAATCAAGATAGCGAAGAACGAATCATTCCGGGTTTGGTTTCCGGCGGCGCTGATTGACGACGCACCGGCGGAATGGATTTTCTGGCCATCGGGAAATTGCGAGCCGGCGACGGTGAACTACGAGGGACGGGATGGGAAGTGGACAGCGAATTATTCCGCGCTCACGGCGCGATCGGAAACGGTTTCTTATGTGGCGAAATAAGAGAAAAGCGTTTGCGCTTTACGAGGTCCTCATCGGTCTTGCGATCTTTTCGCTGGGCGTGATTGCGCTCGGGCGTTCCGTCCAAAATTGCCTGAACGCGAGCGGTCTCAATGCCGAGGAAGACCGCATCCGGCAAATCCTGGCGGATCGGATGGCGGAAGTGCAGGCGACGCCGGGCCGTCCCGATCAGAAGAAAGAAACAAAGGTCGCGACCGGTTACGGCGACATTGTGCTGGTGCAAAGATCGATGCCGACGCCGTTGAAGGACGAGAACGACTTTGAGATCAACGGGATCAATCTCGTGACGTTGACCGCGGAATGGAAGCGGGGCGGAGTCGCGCAATCGCGCAAGATCCAGTTTTATGTTTATCGCCAGTGACAAAGGCCGGCGCCGGGCCGGATTCACCCTGCTCGAGATTATTCTGGCCACGGCGATTCTCGGGCTGATGGCGGTCGCGATTTTTCGTTTCGTGCAAGCTAACATCATCGCGTTGCGCATTTCCGCGGTAGAAAACATGGAGGAGGCGCGCTACAGCGGCCTGCTCGAGCTGCTCACCGCGCAATGGCAGGATTTGCCGACGGGTGTCGGCGCGCTCGCGGGGGACACTTACAAATTCAACGACCGGCCGCGCGATGAAATCGTGTGGGCCTGCGGCCCGGGTCCGGGATTAATGACGCGGTATGCGGCCGGCGAGTTTACGGTGCGGATGCGTTTGCGGCCGATCAAGGAAGGAAGCGACCGGCTCCAGCTCGGTTGTTATCGCAAACCGCGCGGAGAAGCGGAAGGCGAGAACGAAAAGGAAACCTGGGTGCCATTGATCGATGATGTGGGCGGTTTGCGGATCCGTTATTTCGATACGCGCCTCAACGCCTGGGTCGAGCGTTGGACGGATACGGCCACGTTGCCGCGGCTGATCGAGCTGGTTATCCAGCGCCCGAGCCGGCCGGATTGGCGGGCGATCGTGGCGCTGGGCCGGACTCCACTGTAATGCGTATGTCGTCTCGAAATAGAAGCGATTCCGGGGAGCGCACGCGCCTCGCGTGCTCAGCTTCGCGCCCTCGCGAAGCTACCGCCGATGAAGATGCTTTTCGGCGGGGCGCCGAAAAGAGCACGCGGGGCGCGTGCGCTCCCCGAACTTTTTCGCAGCGACGGGGCGCGGCCATCATGCTGGCGCTTTGGGCGCTGTTTCTGTTGAGCGCGATGGTCATTTCCTGGGCGCTCGACATCAATGCGCGGCTTAGCATTTCCAGCGTCGCAAACCGTAAGCTCGAGGCGGAAGCGATGGCGTGCTCGGGCGCCGAAGTGGCGCTGCATCCATCGGTGAAAGCTGGATCGCCGTTGCTGCACGGATCGTTTCCGCAGAAACAAAGTTTTTCGGTGCGAATCACCGGCGAAGGAGGGCGATTGAATCTGAATGCAATTGCCGCGGCGACGATTGCCAATCCCAATTCACCCTACCGCGAGCTGCTCCGAAAATATCTCGAGATCAAAGGGGTCGATCTGAATGAGCGCGACCATATGATCGACGCGCTGCTGGACTGGATCGATCCCGATAATCTGGTGCGAACAAATGGCGCCGAAGATGAGCCGGGGTATCAGCCGACGAACGGTCCGCTCAAGACGCTGGCCGAGGTGAAACGGATCCGAGGTTGGGAGGAATTCGCTTCGAACCCGAATTGGGATGAGGATTTCACACTCTTCACTCTGAGTCAGGGCGGGCCTCAGGGCGGAGGGCTGCAGATCGATATTAATTCCGCGCCCCGCGATGTGTTGCTGGCGCTGCCGGGATTTACCGAGCCGCTGGTGGATCGTTTCCTGGAGTTGCGTCGCGGGCCGGACGGCATCGAGGGGACAGAGGACGATGTGAGGTTTACGGTGGGGACGGCAACCGCGCAAAACACAACCGCGCAAGGCAACCAGACTACGGTTTCGCTGCAAATTGCACTTGGCTTTCGGCAGGATCAGTTTAATCAGCTTCTCCCATTGATCACCGATACCTCCCAGGTTGTCCGTGTGATCAGTGTGGGCAAATCCGGATCGGCAACGCGAACGGTGCGAATGGTGATGTTCAAATTCAATGGTGGCACTCGATTAATTTCGTGGAAGGAGCTTTGATATCGAGCCGGCAACGAAACGCGTCTACGTAGTTCCCTCGGCCAACGGCTGGGACCTGGTGCGCTTTGCCGAGGTGAATAAAGCCTGGGAAGTGCGCGGCGTCGGCACGGTCGAGGAAGCCGCCGGGTTGTTACAACCCGAGGACGATATCGTGCTCGCGCTGCCGATCGAGCTCGTGCTCGCGCAACGGATGCGGCTCCCGACGACCGATCCGAGCGAGTTCGTCGAGATGGTACGCATCCAGGTCGAGAAAGCGATGCCGTATTCGCCGGAGGAAATGACGACCGATTCGGAAGTGATCTCCCAAACCGAAGAAGGCAGCGTCATTTCCGCCGTCGCGGTGCACAACGAAAAGTTGAACGAGCTGGCGGCGCCGCTGATCGCGCGCGGATTGATCCCAAGCCAGGTCACCGTTTATGCCGGCCATCGAGCCGCGACCCACAGCCCCGAAGGAACGGCGCTCTTCATTTATCCCGAGAACGAATCGATCGTCTGCGCGATCGCGGAGGAGGGGAAAGTCAGTTTTACCCACAGCCTCGATGGCGCGGATGCATTGCAGCTCCAGCGCGATTTGCCGCAACTGACCTTGAGCGCGGAACTGCAAGGCATCAACACTTCGGCGCCGCGGATTCTTCTCGCGGAAAGTCTTTTCGAATTTCGCGACACCGTGGAAGGAATTTTCGCGACGAACGCGGAGTTGATCGCGGTCGAAGTTCCGCCGGCGGAATCGCGGCTCAATCTGCTCCCGGAAAGTTGGCGTCACCGCCGCGCCCAGCTCGTCCGGCAAAAGGAATGGCGGAAGCGAATCGTGATCGGCGCCGCGGCTTACGGCGGCTTCTTCCTGCTGTTTTTGTTTTATCTGCTCGGCCTGAAATTTTCCATCAGCCGGTTGGACAAGCGCATCTCGAAGGACGCGCCGCGGACCGAATTCGTCCGGGCCACGGAGACAAAATGGAAGGCGCTCGCGCCGGCGATTGATCCCCACTATTACCCGATCGAAGTGATCCAGCATTTGTTCGAGAGCCTGCCTTCGGCCGACGTGCGGATCACGCAGTTCAATCAATCGGCCCGCCAGATTTCGGTGGACGGCGAGGCGAACACCGCCGCGCTCGCGTATCAGTTTGCGGAGAAGGTCAAAAAGAATCCGGACTTGCAGACGTTCCAGTTCGAGCTGGGAGCGCCCCGTCTATTGCCGAACGATCACGCACAATTTCGCCTGGAAGGTAAACCGAAATGACGATCGCCGGCTGGTATCAACGCCTGAATCCCCGGGAACGGCGGCTGAGCGCCATCGTTGGCGGAATTGTTTTCCTGCTCCTGAATTGGTACATCTGGGGCAAGCTTCTCGGCGCGCTCGACCACGCCCGGACCGATCTCGTCGCGCGCCAGAATACGCGCAAGGTCCAGGAAGTTTTCATTCGCGAACGCGACCTGTGGGAGAAGCGCGCGAAATGGCTGAAGGAACATCAGCCGACGTTGAAAGGACCCGGCGAAGCCTCGACGCTGCTCGACCAGATCAAACAAGTCGCCGGCAAACATAACGTGCTGATCGAAAATCCGGCCATCGGGACGAGCGACGCGACGGCGGACCACCAGGCCGTTTTCGCGTCGTTCGAAGTGAAGAGCGCGTGGCCGCCGCTGGTCCATTTCCTCTATGACGTCCAGCAGCCGGAGTCGTTTGTCGTTTTTGAAAGCGTGACGCTGAACATCGATTCGGCTGATCCCACGATGATGCGCGGGAAAATGAAGCTGGCCCGCTGGTTCGCGCCAAAATAGCCCGCGAATCACGCGCCGTAACGGAGCGCGCGTAGCGTGCGAGGCCGGGCTTTCAATGGACGCGAATGAAAGAGATTGTTTTCCTTCTGATTCATTCGCGTCCGTTCGCGTGATTCGCGGGCAATAAAAATGATGTTCGAACACGTGCTGGTGCATTATTGTCGGACCGGAAGAACCTGGAAAAAATGAAGACAAGGAATCTCGCCCTCGCTCTGGTCGTGGCCGCGCCGCTGAGTTTGCTGCTGGCCGACGACGTGCCAAAGCCGTTCGCGTTCGCCCGCTACCAGCCAATGATGGACCGTTCGCCGTTCGCGGTTGCCACGGCGGTCGCTGCGCCGGCAGCCACGCCGAATTTCGCGAAGGACCTTTTCGTGGCGAACGCCGCCCATTCGAAGGATGGCGACTTCGTCACGGTGGCGTCGAGCGCGGACAAGAATTTTAAGAAATACCTTTCGACGAATGCTCCGGAGGACGGCTACGCGATCACCAACATCGAGTGGTCGGACAAAGTGGGGGCGACGAAGGTGACGGTTAGCAAGGACGGACAAACGGCGACATTGAGTTTCAATGAAGCGCTCCTGAAGCAATCGGTCGCGACCAACCAACCGCAGCCAGTGCCGATGCAGATGCAGCAGCCGAACGTCCAAGCGCAACCGATTGTCCCACCGCCCGTGGTGCCGCAAACAACGTTTCAACAAAAACCCGCGCCGATCCCGCAATTACCCACGCCGCCTCCGCGCGTGCGTGGCATCATCCCGAAAAACCCGGCGCCGAATACGACGCCATATCCCACCGTGGCGCCAGGGGCCACGCCGGAAGTGGAATTGTAACAGACTACTGGCCCCAATCGTCGTCCGCGGTGTCGGCTTTGCGATCGGGACCGGCGGAATAGAGATCGTAGCCGGTGGGATTTTTCCGGCCGGGCGACAGGTAAATGTAATTGCTCCCCCAGGGATCTTTCGGGATTTCCTTGAAGAGCTGATACCAATGGCTCGGGCGCGGATCGCTCGACGGCTGGGTCACCAACGCCTGAAGACCTTGCTCAGTCGTGGGCATAAAGCCGTTAATGCTTTCATAAAGTTTGAGCTGCGTTCCGATCGATTGAACGTCGGCGCGAACCGCCACGCTCTTGGCGACACCGGTCGTGTTCCCGAGCTTGCTTACGGCCACGCCGAGCAAAATGACGATGATGCTGATGACCAGCATGATTTCCAGGAGGGTGAAGGCGCTTTGTCGTTTTTTCATTCTCGTCATTCTCGGTTAGCGGTCGGTCTGCAATTCGTAATCTGATTTATCCCAGAGATACTTCAATTGAATCTGGGTGGCGCGAATGGCCGACACGGCCGTGCCGGATCCGCTGGTGATGAGGACATCGTTGGTTCCCGCTTTCAGGTTGGTGGCGGGAACCAGTTTCTGGGCGCGGAGCCAGCCGGTGTATTGAAAGCGCATCCCGCGCAGGAGCGACGCGGTCTGGCCGCGATAAGCCGGGTCCGCCAAATCGGGTAGGGTGACGGACGCGGTCCCAAGATTCTCGCCATTGACGTAAACTTCCGGCGGCGCGGCAATGTTTGGGCTCGCGACTTCGAACGTAATCAGCGCGACGAGCGGCTGCGATTCCAAACCGAATTGAAAGGCTGCGCCTTGCGATACGCTTGCGCCGATTCGAATCGTTTCGTCCGCGAGCGACGCCGTCACCGTCCCGAACTGTTCCGTGTCCTGGGTGGCCGGATGCAGTGGCGCCATCGCGGCGAACGGTTCCGGAATAAGATCGCGGCGCTCCGCGCTGGAGGGGTGAAGCACCTCGGCGTTCCGCATCCAATCGAGATACGCGCCGCGAACATTTTTTCCTTCGCCCGCCACTTCCACGTCGATTGTGGACACGCCGAGCATCGGCACCATCACGCTTTCGGATGTAGGCAAACCGATGCCGGCGCCGAGCGGGCCCGATTGCATGACGACCGTGCCGGATTCATCCCAGGCGGTGAGCTGCGGTTTCTGCTCGGCGTTATCCTCGAAAAAGAGGCGGAAAAAAAGGACCTGAGCGTCCGCGCTCGGATGGGCGAGGCGAATCCGAAAAATGGTCGTCTCGGGAAGGCCGGGCGTTTTTTGTCCGGGAACAATCGTGATTGCTTCGACCCATTCCGGAGTCGCCTGCGGTTTGGAGTTGGCCGCCGGAATCTGCCGGAGATCGAGCCACGCGCTCTGGATCAGGTTCGAACTGTGCGTGGTGCTTTTCGGTTGGCTTGGACCCAGGGTGGAGGTGAAAACTTCCTGGCCGTGAGTCGACGCGACCGCGAAGAGGAGGAGGAAAAACGCGGCAGCCCTTGGAAGCATTTGCGGCGCGAGCGTAGCTTAAGTCGGGCGAACCTGCAAGCTGTGCGTCATTTCGAACACGGCCGACAGGATGCTGTAAACGACGAAGCCAACCACGATGGCGATGAGCACAATGATCACCGGCGGGATCAGGGCTGAGATCGTTTTCACGGTGCGGTCCAGCTCGCGCTCGTAAACGTCGGCGATGGTCTGCATCGTCTGGGAGAAATGTCCTGTCTGTTCGCCGACCGCCATCATGTCGGTAAATAAATCCGGGAAGAGTTGCTGCGCGGTGAGCGCAGTCGAGAGGGTCGCGCCATCGATCACCGCGCGGCGCACTTCGGTCATCTTCACTTCGAGGTAACGGTTGCCGGCAATTTCGGTGACGAGATCAATCGCGCGCAAAAGCGGCACGCCGTTTTCCATGAGGGTCCCGAGCGTGCGCGAAAACTGCGCGTAATAACGATGGCGAATCACGCGCCCGTATCCGGGAATCATGAGCCGAAACCTGTCCCAGGCGATTCGGCCTTCATCGCTGCGAACAAACGCGCGGAAGGCGATGACGCCGCCGATCCCGATCGCTAAGGCAAGCCACCAATAATTCGTGATCGCCTGATTCACGCCCAAAAGAATTCGCGTTGGCAACGGAAGCGCGCCGCCGTTTTGCGACATGAAGCCGACCAGTTGCGGCACCATGAACGTAATGAAGAGCGTGATGAGCGCGACGCCGGCCAGCGCGAGGAACATCGGATAAATCAGCGCCTGCTGAACGCTGTCGCGAAGATTCTTCGCCTGCATCAAATGTTCGACGAGGCGGGAAAGAATATCGGGCAGCGCGCCGCTCGCTTCACCGGCGGCGACGAGGTTCACGTAGATCGGCGGAAAAATGCGGGGGAAATCGCGGAGCGCCTGCGAAAAACTGCGGCCGTCGACTAGCGCCTGGTGGAGCGAGTGGGTCATCTGCTGGACACGCGGTTGTTTGAGACGCTTTTCGAGAACGGACAATCCTTCGTCCAATGTCATCCCGGCTTTGAGCAGATGGCCCAGCTGCTCGGTGAAAATGAGCAACTGGCCATGCGGAATTTTCAGCTTTTGTGCCGGCGCCGACGGCGCTGCCCTTGGGGACGGAATGGCGACTGGGGCCGGCGCGCTGGTCCTGGCCGTTTTCGCGACCGGTGGCGGCGCGCTACCGACAAGCTCGATCCGCACCGGCATGTAATGCAGTTGCTCGATCTGGCGAATCGCGACGGCGCGGTCGGTGCACTCGAGCACGCCCTCCACGAGACCACCCTGGGCATTGCGCGCGCGATAAGAGAATTGTGGCATGCGACGAAGTCCTACGGCGCCAAACTTATCGCGCAGTTCGAAAATAATCTAGCGCCGGTCACCGCTGCGCTGTGAAAAGCGCAGCGGCGACGAATTAATTTCGACGCCTGTTTCTACGGTCCGTTGCCGCGATCGTAGATCTCGACGAGGCCGTTGCCGGTCGTGTTTCCGAGCCCGGCCAGAATGGCGCTGTAAGCGCCAGGCGGAAGGATGACCGCGATCGCCGCTTCCCTGGTGTCGCTCGGTGCGAGCCCGGCGGCGGCGACCTGAGCGGCATTCGACGGATTGTCCTGCCAATCATTGTTCGTGAAGAGCAACACGCCGTCGCCGTTGTGTAGTTCCAGCGTCGGGTTCTGGAGCGTATTGGGAACGCCCAGAGACGCGAGGCTCGGCCCGAGGCCGCGAATCACGATGTGATCGGCATTGTTGCTGTTGCCCAGGATGAATCCGGCAATGACGCTGTCGCCCGGCGTGCTACCCACGAAACCGCGGGTGCTGATGTTCCCCAGTTTTGAGACTGCGGCGCTGTCGAGATCGTAGACTTCGATGAGACCAATGCCGGTCGAACCGCCCTTCCCAAAGATGACCGCGGTGTAGTTGCCCGGTGGCAACGTAATGTCGATCGCCGATTCCACATCGTTAGTCGGCGGGATGCCGCTTGCCTTGATCTGGGCCTCCTGGGTATCGCGCCAATTATCGTTCGTGATCGTTTGGAACGAACCCGTTCCGTGCAATTCAAGGATCGGGTCCGGCAACGGATTTGGAATTCCGAAGCGGGTCAGCGACGGTCCGATCGCGCGCACGATGACGTGCTTCGGCACGGAGCCTGTGATGATGAATCCGCCGATGCCGACCTGATCACCCGTCAACACGTGGAGCCGTGTCGAGAGATTCAGCGCCTGCGAAGTTGGTGGTACTGTAGGCGTAGCGGTTGCAGTGGCGGTAGCGGTCGGTGTCGTAGAGGGGGAGGGCTCAGGTTCTGGGAAACTAGCCGTAAAATCCGCGCGCTCGTTCTTATTCGTAATGGTCACCTGACTGCTTGACGGGTTGTATTCATAGCCGAGACCGGATGGAGTCACGGTATAAGGGGCTTCAGGAACCGGTTTCAGATTGGTGAACTGGTACGTTCCCATCGCATCAGTCGTGGTGGTCGCCGTTGTGCTGTCAGGCTTGGTCAGCGTAATCGTCACGCCTTCGACGGGGCTGCCATCGTCGGCGAGAGTGACCTGGCCGAAAATGGTGAAGCCCTGGCCCTGGCCGATAACTGTCGACGTTCCTCCAACGAACGCGACGACCCAGCCATCGTCATCGGTGCTTGGAAATTCCTGGAACGCGCCTTTGGTCGTTGGAAAATCATTCGTGGTAACAATCGCAGGGCCGAAACACGGCTCCGTGGCGGTCTGGCTGCAATCCGAATCGGATGCGGTCCAGCCGGCCACATAAAGATTGCCGCCCGGATCGACTGTGATCGCTTCACCTTCATCCTGGTGGCTGCCGCCAAGGAAGGATGAATAGACTAACGAATTGCTCGACGAGACGCCGGGGCTCGTATTGAACATCGCGACAAAAGCGTCACGGGACTGTGGCGGCGAGCTGCCGGGATTGCTTCCCGGCTCAGGCTGGAACGCATCTTTGGTCGGGAAATTCAGAGGCACTTGTTGCGGGCCGTTTGGCCCGTCGCCTGGCGGAGCGGGCACGAAGGTCGATTCCGTCCAACCCGTAATGTAGGCGTTGCCGAGTAGATCCACGGCGACCGCGGCGCCATCGTATTTCGAGTGGTCGCAGGTACAACTGAGGTTGCCCCCATCGCCCTCGTTGGCGTCGCCACCAATGTAGGTGGAATAAATGAAGGCCGAGCCGTCAGGATTAATCCGCGTCAGGAAGGCATCGAAACCGCCGTTATTCTGCGGTTGGAAGGCATTCGCCGTTGTTGGAAAATCATCCTGAGTAGTGATGAGGCCGTTCCCGGCACTCTGGGCCATCAGCACGCCACCGGAATCAGTGTAGCCGGTGAGGTATGCGCTGCTATCCGTTCCGAGAGCAATTCCCCACGCTACGTCGGTTGCGGCGCCGCCAAGGAACGTAGAGTAAATGTACTCGCTGCCCGTCGGGCTTACTTTGGCTACGAATGCGTCTCGCGAGAAGCCAGTGCCGCCGGGATCTTTTTGGACTGCCAGATCTGTGGTCGGAAAACGCGAGGAGGCCGGAGTCGGGCTCGGGATGGGCGATGAGCTTGGAGTTGCCGATGGGACCGGCGTCGGCTCCGTGGAGTCCGTCCAACCAGTGACGTAAGCATTCCCGTCATGATCGACCTTCACGCCGAGGGCCACATCGTCCAAATCCCCACCGATGTAGGTGGAGTAAACCCGAAACTGGCCCGACGCATCGATCTTCGCCAGATAACCGTCGAAATTTTCTTGTCCGTTATGGATGTGGCTGCCGCGCCGGTCGATCTCGCTATTGCCCGGGATCGGGTTTGTCGTCGGGAACGCAAATGAATCGGTGTAGCCGACGACGTAAACATTGTTGTGGCTGTCGAGCGCGATTCCGCGGCCCACATCGGTTCCTGAAGCACCGCCGAAATAAGTCGAGAAGATCAGCTGATCCCCCGCGGCATTCATTTTGGTAATGAAGCTGTCGGATTCGCAGCAGGCGTCGGCCAAATGCGTTTGCATCGCATTTCGAGTGGGAAAATCGGCGGAAAACGTCCAGCCCGTCACATACACATTCCGGTCCGAGTCGAGAGTAACGCCGTATGCTCCCTCGCTGGGAGGCGCGTCGACAGTGTCGCCGCCGCCGAGATAGGTCGACCAGATCAGCTCCGAGCCATCCGGATTAAATTTCGTGATGAAAGCTTCCTCGGTGTCAAAGTTCTCACCGGGCTGATACGCGTTCTTCGTTGGGAAAAGCTCGGAGTCAGTCCATCCTACCGCGTAGGCATCGCCATCGGCGTCCGCAGCAATGTCGTGAACGCGGTCTTTTTCCTCACCGGCAAGGTAAGTCGAATACAGAATGATCGCCGGATCGATAACGAGTGGCCGCGAGTGATCGTATTCGCCCACGCTGAATCCGGCGCGGCTCCCATTTGCCGTGAAACCGCCGGAGACGGCCCGTTTGACGCCATCGACCTGCTGATAAATGAGAGGTTGGCCCTGGCGCATTTGCGCGCCGCCGGCCGCGTGCACCACCAGCGCGCCGGTTGCGGCATCCACCTCGAGGCGCTCGGCGCCTTCAAAGTTGAACGCGATCTGATTCGGGTCAGCCCCGGGTGCGATGACGAGATCGTATTCCAGCTGCCCTCCTTTGCCGTAATAGACCAAATCGATTCCGGGATAGACAGCGGCGTAGGAAACCTTCCGGAACGTCGGCACGTCCGTGATCCATTTCTGTTCGTCGTTGCCGCGGAAGTAATTGATCTTGCCCGGCAACGATTCCATTCCCGTGACGGCCGGGACCATGTTGGCGCCCACCAGACTCATGCGCACGACGGCTCTGGAAGCGGCGCGTTGTGCGGCGCGCTCTTGTCTTTCGCGTAGGATTTGCGCCGCACCAGCAGCTCCCTTGGCCGCGACAGTCGGAGCGTTCGAGGCGGATGCTACGCCGGGTTTTTTTAGAACAAAAACCGTCTCGCTCTGGGTGAAGAACGCTTTCACACCCGCCCCCCGGGAGGCAAATTGGACCTCGGCCGGGAACTGGCCGCGGTTTATTTCGAACGACAAAGGCAGTTGCCCGAGCGCCATCCGCGCGCGTTTTTGGTCGACTCGCGCAGCGGCGGCCATCGCTTTCTGGGTCGAAGCCGGGGGTGAAATTTTTGGCGCCGCCCCGATGGAATCTCCGTTCGGCAGCAACACATACGTCAGACCTATGAGGCCCAGCGTGACGATGAAGCTCGCGCCGATTTTCTTGATGGCTTTTTTCTTGTTCATGGGATTTTCCTTTTTTGCCCGCACCTCCTAAAACGCCTCGCGCGGAGATGCAATTCTGGAGAGGCGCGCTGGGAGGTGACAAGCCTTTTCTTCCGCCTGGGAGACGCGCATTTTCCCGGTTTGGTGCGATTCAAGAGTAAGGTATTCTATATCCTCGACGCCGCTGCTCTCTGCCGTGGGCCTATGAAGAACCCCGGTTTAACACGCAAATTGATTCAGTTTCTTTCCGCGACATCGCTCGCCGCGGCCGTCACGGTTGGCGCCCAGCCCGATATCAGCGCAACCAAGAGCCGCGCTTCGCGGGCCAGGCCGCAAGTGATCTATCATTTGCCGCCCGCCTCCAATTATGCGGCGACTTTGCATTCGCAGGCGAAAAGTCAGAATAACGAGCTGCCGATCGACAGCTCGATGGCGACATCGGTCCCAACGCCTCGTGCCAACGCGAATACCGACGCCGCGCAACAACCGGCCGCCTCTCATCCCCCGCACGAGCGCCAGCTGAAGCCCCGCGCGCGATCGAATCGGGCGCAGGGTCGGCCCCATTCCTTTGGCAAGTCATCCGGCCGTGGCAACGGACACGGAAATCATTCGCACAAAAAGTAGACGGACCCGGCGGGGGATCCCGATCCAACCTGAAGAATTGGTCTTGCGAAAGCGCGAGCACTGCGTTGCGTAGGCACTCTATGCTTAGACTTTGGTTAACCCTCGCCGCCGCTGCGTTCGCCGCCGAAACTCTTTTTGCAGCCGAAGTGGAGGTGAAACCTTCGGCTAGTCCCTCCAAGTCCGCTGCGTCGCCCTCAAACAAACCGGCCGCATCGCCGTCAGCCACGCCAGCTGCTGCGCAATTGCCGCAATATCGACCGGCGGTTCTTCCTCTCGGCCCGAACTCGGTTATCAACCGCATCGATGAAGCGGGCTTGATTCGCGATGGGCAAAAGGATGGATCGCTCTACTTCCGTTGCGCCGTGGGTAAAAATGGCGAGATCCTGGACACGTGGACTTATCGTCAATCGCCCGATTCCACCTTGCTCGAGCGCGAGCTCGTTCGCTGCCTCGACCAGGCGGTGTTTATTCCCGCCGTTTACGACCACGAGCCGGTCAGCGCTTTCTTCTTCGGCACCGTTACCTTCAAAGTGGTCGATGGAAAACCGCGCCTGCGCATTTTTGCGAACCAGGAAGAGGCGGAGTTGAAGAAGGAAAGCGACTTCATCGGGCCGCAACCCTTCGTCGGCCGGGGCTCGAAGTTTGAAGGACTCCATTATCCGAACGACACCGTCACCTCGGAGCTGACCGGGATGGTGGAAATGGCGATGAAGATCGATGCGACCGGCAAGCTCCTGGATCTCAAGGTGGTTTCTGAATATCCGCCGCTGGTGGGGTTCGAGCGCGCGGCTGCGGAAGATTTTCGGGTGGCGACGTTCATTCCGGCGTTTCGTGAAGGCAAACCGGTAGAGTGCAACATCACGCTGCCCGTTTATTACGAGCCGTAGAGTGGCGAAGGGCGCGTTTCTACCGTGTTCGTTTTTCGAGCGCGATCCGCTTGATTGCGCGCGCGACCTCATCGGCACCGAGCTGATCTGGGAAAAATGCTCCGGCGTCGTCGTCGAGGCGGAAGCGTATTTGACGTTGAATGACGAAGCCTGCCACACCTTCACGCGCCCGAGCACACGCGCCTTCGTCGAACGCAATGATCCCGGCGCGATCTACATTTATTTCAATTACGGCGTTCATTGGATGCTGAATCTCCTGGTCAAAGGCGACGAACGCAGCGGCCTGATCCTGATTCGCGCGCTCGAACCGCGGCGAGGCGTGCAGCTCATGAAGAAGCGGCGCGGCCTGGATGATGTTCGCCGGCTCTGTTCCGGTCCGGGAAAACTCACGCAAGCGCTCGACATTACGGACCGTCATCACGAGAAGAGCATTTGTGCCGGCACGCGGCATTATCTTTTGCCGCGTGTAAACGCTGACGTTCGTGTCGTCGTCGATCCGCGCGTCGGGATCAGCCGGTCGAAGGATTTACCCTGGCGCTTCACTCTGGCCAGAAGCGAGTTTGTCAGCCGGCCCGTCCGAATCGGTCGGACATGACACATCGGCGCCATGCATTACCTTAGCGCGCTATGAAAAAACGCGTCCTGCTCGGGATGAGCGGCGGGGTCGATTCCAGCGTGGCGGGGTACCTTCTGCGCGAACAGGGATACGACGTCGTCGGCGTCACGATGAAAGTCTGGCCGCAGGATTGTATCTCGCGCGCGGAAGACAAATGCTGCGGCCCGCAGGCCGTCGCGGACGCGCGCGGCGTGGCCCATTCGTTAGGCTTTCCGCACTACGTTGTGGATGAGGCCGATCAATTCGAGCGCCTCGTGATCGATTATTTTTCGAGCGAATACCAGGCCGGCCGGACGCCGAACCCTTGCGTGATGTGCAACGAGAAATTGAAGTTCGGCAATCTCTGGAACAAAGCGGAGGCGCTCGGTTGCGATTACATCGCCACCGGCCATTACGCGATCATCGAGCATCACGAAACTGCCGGTGCGGCTCGCACTCGCGCCGTTTTGCGGAAGGGGATCGATCCGCGGAAGGACCAGTCGTATTTCATGTTTAGTCTGCGCCAGCCGCAATTGCGCCGGGCCTTGACGCCGCTGGGAGGAATGTCGAAGCCGGCGATTCGCGAAATCGCGCGTTCGTTAGGCCTGAAGGTCGCCGACAAAGCCGACAGCCAGGAGATTTGTTTCGTGCCCGGCAACGATTACAAAGCCTTTCTCCGCTCGCATCTCGATGAAGCGGGATTTCATCCGGGCGGGATTTACGATCTCGAGGGAAATTTTCTCGGTGAACATGAAGGCATCGAAATGTTCACCATCGGACAGCGGAAAGGTTTGCCCGGAGGCTCCGCCCAACCGCGCTACGTCGTCGATCTCGATCCGGAAACAAACCGGGTCCTGGTCGGTTCCGCGGAAGATCTCGTGTCCGACGATTTCGAGATCGATCGCGTGAATTGGATTGGCGAGGCGGAAGAGAGCTTCGAAGCGACGGTGAAAATTCGTTACAGCCATCCCGGAACGCGGGCGACGGTGACCGCGATGGAAAACGGACGCGCGCGGATCGAACTGCACGAGCCGCAGAAAGCCGTCACGCCGGGACAGGCCGCTGTTATTTACGACGGCGATGTCGTGGTCGGCGGCGGATGGATCTGCCGCGCCGCGGCGTTGGAGCCCGCCTGATTGAATGGCTGAAGAAATCGTTCTCGCGCTCTGCACTTTTCCTGATGCCGAGACGGCGCGGAGGATCGCGCGCGAGTTGGTCGATCTTCGACTCGCTGCCTGCGGAAACGTCCTCCCGCAAATTCATTCGATCTATCGCTGGCAGGGAAAAATCGAATCAGCGGATGAAGCGCTCGGCATTTTCAAGCTGCCCGCAAGCCGCTACGCGGACTTCGAAGGCAAACTTCGCTCGCTCCATCCCTACGATGTGCCGGAGATAATTTCCTGCGGAATTGATCGCGGTCTGCCGGAATATTTGCGCTGGGTGAGCGATTCCTGCGTACCTCACAATCCTGACAGGTAATGCCGTTAAGCTCGCGTTGAGGGCGCTACAAAGCATATTTGAGTTCTGCGCTGGGGCGACGTTTCCCGTTGCCTCGGCGGTTATCTTGACGGCTTAAAGCCGTCAAGACCTGCGTTGCAAGGTCCCCCAGTTTATCGGGCGATCCGGCGGGAGGTGGGATAGCTTCGGGCGTTGTTTCTTCTTAGAACCCCGCCGAGCCTGCGGACGGAGTAAGGCGGCATGACGTGTCCGAGGCGATTTCTCGCTGAGTTCGACAATGCGGTGGATTTGCCGATAAAGCGGGTGTTTTCGGTTTGCCTGGTAAAAGCGATGAAAGCCGGTCGACCGGGAAGTGACGAGTCCGAGGGCGCTGAGTTTCCGCAATTCGTCCTGGACGGTGTGAAGCGCCAGGTGACTTCTCAGCATCAGTTCGCGGACGTAATACTCGGCCGTAGAAGAGGCGAAGAGCAGCTGAAAAAGCTTTGCCCTGACGGCTGGGAACAACACCTCCAAAACAGATCGCTTCGATTTCAAACCATCACGATATTGATCTTGACGGCTTAAAGCCGTCAAGCTCGCGTTGCGGCGCGTTGGCCTCCGCGTCCAAGTGGCCAACGTAGCAGACATGTATTCCGTCTTTCGGCGGACACATCGTAGGAGACATGGATTCCATTTCGGCGGACTCTTGACGGCTTAAAGCCGTCAAACTCGCATTGCGGCGCGTTGTTCTGCACGCCCAACGTCGACAATGTAGGAGGCATGTATTCTGTCTTTCGGGGGATCGTCGTAGAAGACATATTCCGTCTCCGCAGGCTTCTTGACGGCTTAAAGCCGTCAAGAGTTCTGGGCGCCCAAGGACGCTGGCGATAACGATTAGGTGGCGAAACGCGAACGTTTTCGTCCGAGAATAAAAATGGTCACGCCGATTGCGTTTGCGATCGCGGTCACGCCAATGACTTTGATGGCAAAGAGAAACGGGCTCGGGACATCAATGATGGGAAACACGGTGAAGAAAATCGCGAGCAGCGAAGTAATCATCCCGGCCAACGCCGCGATCCGCAGCCACAATGACGCTCCGTTCCGGAGGGCAGCGGCGCCGAACAGTGGAATCGCGAACATCGCGAAGTAGGCGATGCCGTAGAAAACATTCGCGGCGTTGTCGACCAGTTGAAACGCTTCCTGCACTCCAGCGCCGATCTGGCTGGCGATGGCGAGGACAAGCGTGATCGTGCCGACAAACAGGAGCGAATTGATCGGCGTCTGGTAGCGTGAATGGAGCCGCGAGAACCACCGCGGCAGCAGATTATCCCAGCCGGCCACCATCGGCAGCCGCGAGCTGCCGGTAAAATGAATGTTCATTGAAGAAATCGTCCGCACCGTCATGAACAGAATCGCCGCGGATGCGATTGCTCCGGCAATTTGGAACGAATGGAAACCGAGCCGGAGCGTTTGCGGCACCGGACCGATGAGATCGATCTGGTTGTCACCAATGAATGCGAGCACCGAGCTGGTGCCCAGAATGAACATGAGCGCGATGATCGGCGAAGCGATGAGAACGCTGCGCCCGATGTTGCGTGCGGGCGAGCGACATTCTCCCGCCAGAATCGCGACGTATTCGAATCCACTCAGCCCGCCGACCGCAAGTTTGCTCGTGATGTTGAGACAATAAAAGAGCGACATTGTCGGCGCCGCCATCGCCAGCGGATGATATTCCTTCAGCTCTCCCCGCCAAAGACTCACGAACGGCAGGATGATGAGCGCGCCGTAAGCGGCGAACATGACGATGCCGCCGAGATTGTGGAGCCATTTCCCCAGCGATAAACCGCGGACGCCGGTCGCGCACATTCCGAGGACGAGCAGGCAGCTCACCACGACGATGCACCATTTGCTTTCGCGCATCCAGGCGCCGCTTTCGCCGAGCGCATACGAAATGTTGGTCGTGATGAACATGCCGCTGAGCGCGAGCACAGTGATGGAGAGCAGCCACTGGTTCCACGCCACGATGAACCCGACGAATTCGTTGAACCCGAACTTCGCCCACTGATACAAACCGCCTTCGAGCGGCAGACGGTTGTTCAGATAGATCACGACCGCTCCCTGCGGAATGTAGAAAAGCACGATCGCGAGCAGCCAAAAAAACAGGTGGGCGTGGCCAAGCTTTGCCGCAGTGCCGACCCACGTCGATCCGACCACGAAAACGATCTGGGTAAGGACGAGATCCCAAAGTCCGAGCGGTTTTTTTAGGGAAGCGCTCTGCGCTTCAACGTCGTGCTCTGCGCGTTCCAGTTCCGTCGCCACGGCTGCCTAACGCGGTTCCGGGGACGTTTGCGGCGGCGGCGCGCTGCGAAATTCGCGGTGCCGAATTTTTCCGCCGGCGTGGGCGATGTAGGTGCCGGCGCCTAACGAGAGGATCGCGAACAGCATTGTCGCGAACACCAGCGGCGTTGCCGTGCGCGGCCATTTCTTTGGAAGGAAAATCGCGGCCGCCGAGATAGCCGCCGTTGCGTAAAAAAGAAAAATCAATTGATCGGCGCGATGAACGTGCGCTTTGAGCCAGGCTTGCCCGTCTTGGTCGGCCATCGAGAGAACGCGATCGTAGGCTTGATCGCCGTGATACTCGACCGGCCAGACCGCGATTGAACTTGCGAAAACCAGGACGAGCGCCGCCAGCTGCGCACCACGACTTCGCAGATAGGTGGCGGCGACTAATCCGAAGAAGGCGATCGCGAGCCCGTAGAGCGGCAGAGGATTCAGCAGGACGTGCAGATATTCCGGCTGTTGCAGCTCGCGCAGAATCGCTTCGTTCATTGCGAAACCAGTTTCAGTTCCGGCACCGGATCGAAACGCTTCCAGTCCGGCGCGCAAAAATGCCACCACTCGGTGCGCAATCCGTAAAAGCCGCCGTGCGCCATCGCCTTTTGGAGGAGCTTCAAATTTCCGCGCACGACGGAATCGTTTCCTCCGTATTGCATCAGCGCCGCGGGCGTGAAGCTATCGAAGTCCGTCGGCATCGGAACGTCGCGGCCTTCGGCGTCTACCAGAGTCGCGTCGACCGCCGCGCCGCGGATGTGCATCGAGCCGCGGCCTTCTTTCGGATCGGCGACAAAGGAACGGTTGTGCGTGGTCTGCCACAATTTTTCCTGCGCTGATTGCGGCCGATACGCGTCCCAGATTTTCAAGCCGTAACCTTTCTTCCGCAGATAATCCTGCACGATCGCGAGCCGTTGCGCGACGCCGGCGCGGACCAAAGCCGGTGTGCCCGGCGGATAAAGCGCCCGGTGGGCGACGTTGTTTGGACCAGCGTAACGCAAATCCACGAGGATCGTGCGGTCGACGCTCTTAATGTCAACGAATCCGTCGTCGTCCGCTTCTTTGCCGAATACCGGGGTGGAAAAAAGAAGAGCCTGGAGCAGAAGAGCGCGGAAGAATCTGCGGAAATTCACGGCGCGAGCGATGTCAATCCGCAGCGACTGCAGGCGCGGGAGTGACCTTCGCGAGACGTTGGAGGATGAGCCGCGCGCTGTTTTCCGGAACGTCGAAACGCAATTGCACATTCGAGCCCTGCACCTCGACATCGGGCGGTTGCGCGTAGAGGAGCAGATCGGAATCCGCCAGCTTAAGAAGGCGCTGAGGTTCATTGCGAATGCGCGCCGCGAGATCACCCGCGGCCTGCGCTGATTTGGCTTTGAGAATCAGCCGCGCCTTCACCGGAGTTTGCAACGTGAGCGACAAGGCAAACAGATCGCAGTTGTCGGTTAGCTCGTTGTTAAACACTGGCGCGAACATCCGGCCGAGCTTGGCCGGCTCGCGCGAAACCAGACGGATCGCGCTGCTTTCTTTCAACGACTGCAACGTGTCCAGGAGCGGGCCCGCGATCTTCAGATCGGGATCGATCCCGAGACGGACTCGGGCCAGCGCGGCCACTTCCTGTTCGCCGCCGATCGCCAGCGTCGTCGGTCCCACGCGAGCGAGGGCGAACTCCGGCCGCAACCACATTGGCAACCCGGAAATTGTCCGACGTTCGAAAGCCTTGTCGCGCTCGACGGAATTCACCACGCGGGAAACGTCGGTGCGCGCCTCCACGAGCACATATTCGCGGGTCGCTGGCTCATCACCGGAGGCCAGAGCGCGAGTCACCCGCACCGCATCGCGCGGCAGATTCAGGACTGGCGTTCGCTGCGCACTCGCGATCAGGCCGGCCCAGACATTTTGCCAATCCGCCGGCTGATCTTTTCGCCAGCGTCTCGGCAGATCCTCTTTCTCCAGTTGTTCCAGGTTCGCGGAAAGGATTGTGTCGGTTCCCTGCGGAAGCCATTCGCGTTTCTGCGGCGATTGAAAGACGAGCGCGACGATGATCAACGCGACGATCACCACGGAGAAGACCGCGAAATAAAATTTTCGCAGCTCCTGTTTGTCGACCTGGCTCGAAAGAATGGCCAGCTCGGCCGTGTGTTGCGAATGGCGCTCGACCGCGGCGCGGTGCTTCTGCACTTCGGTCAGCAAATGCGGCGCGTTCGGCGGAGCGATTCCCTGGGATGCGAGATGCCGGCCGATGTTCAGGTAGGCCGGGTTCTTCTTTTCCTCGACGGTTTGATGATGGCTGCGCTCTTCCTTGAGCGCGTCCTGTTGCGCGCGGCTCTGCTCATTCAACGCGCGATCGCGCCCTTCGTATTCTTCGCGGACCTTTCCGATCTGTTTGTCGATCGCAGCGACCGCGGCTTCCTGTTGCGTAAGTTTTTCCCGGGCTCCGCGACAAGCTTCGGCCGCTCCAAGACGGGCGCGCGTTACTTCCGCTTTTTCTTCGGGCAACCGGACGCGCCGCGCGCTGATTCCCGCCATTTGCGCGTCGAGGTCGTCGGGCGGGGGGACTTGCGCCTGTAATTCGGAAAGCTTCTTTAACAGGTCGCGGTCGGCGGCATCGTTTTCCTGCAACCGGCGCTCGACGCTGGCAAGCTCGCGATCGCAAAGCTCTGCCGCGGCTTTCGCTTCATTCTGCCGCTGCAGGATCGGCTTCTTCTGATCCTCGAGTTTCGCCAGCTCCGCGTTCTGCTCCTTCGCGTTTTGTTCCCGCTCCAATTCGATCTTGCGGATCCCTTCTTCGATCGTCGCGATCCGAAGCGCGACTTCCTTCTGTTCCTGCTCCAGTTTCTTGAGCGCGACGATCTCGTTGCGGACTTCGGGAAAGTTGACGGCCTGCGAGGTGCCTTCGCGGCCCAGATTGATCTCGCTCTTTTGCAGGACGCGTTTCTGGTGGCGCAACGCCATCCGCGTTTTCTGCCGGCGAATCTTTAACCCGATCTCACGCAGCCCTGTGCGAATGAAACTCACGGGATAAGGCTACGTGTAGAGGCGCTTGTGCCAAGCGCTCTTCTGAAGTCTACGCCCTGAGGCCGGCGTGAATCACAAGTCGGCGTGTGTTCCTCCAGATTGTCATGTTGAGCAAAGCGAAACATCTCTGACCATTTCTGCCCGTTAAGACCCCGGAAATATTCAGAGATCCTTCGCTGTCGCTCAGGATGACAGTCATCGAGGAACGACGGCAGTAATGCGAACGCTACTCCTCGCTGCTCAGCTTCGCCAGCACGCTCAGATCTTCCAGCGTTGTCGTGTCCCCGGTGACGGTCTTGCCGCTCGCCACTTCCTTCAATAATCGGCGCATGATTTTTCCGCTCCGCGTTTTCGGCAGCGCTTCGGCGAACCGAATCTCGTCCGGCTTGGCGATGGGGCCGATGTGGACGCCGACGTGTTCGCGCAATTCCGCTTTCAACGAATTACTCACCTTCACGCCGCCTTTCACCGTTACGAAGGCGACCACGCTCTGGCCCTTCAATTCATCCGGCCGGCCGACCACCGCAGCCTCGGCCACATTCGCGTGGCTCACTAATGCGCTCTCGATTTCCGACGTGCCGAGTCGATGCCCGGCCACATTGAGAACATCGTCGATTCGTCCCACGATCCAGAAGTATCCGTCCTTGTCACGGCGCGCGCCGTCGCCAGTCAGATAACGTCCTTTGAATTCACTCCAGTACTGTTTCTTGTAGCGTTCCTTGTCGCCGTAAATCGTGCGCAACATCGCCGGCCACGGTCGCCGAATGATCAGTTTCCCGCCGACATCTGGGCCGACTTCGTTTCCCCTTTCGTCCACGATCGCGGCGTCCACCCCGAAGAATGGCAACGTCGCGCTGCCAGGCTTTGTCGGGATTGCACCCGGCAACGGTGTGATCATGATCGCTCCCGTTTCTGTTTGCCACCACGTGTCGACGATCGGACAACGGTCGCCGCCCACTACTTTGCGAAACCACATCCAGGCCTCGGGATTGATCGGCTCCCCGACCGATCCGAGGAGGCGCAGCGAGGAAAGATCATGCTTCATCACCCAATGGTCGCCCCAGCGAATGACCGCCCGGATCGCAGTCGGCGCGGTGTAGAGAATGGTGACGGCGTATTCCTCGACGATTCGCCACAAACGGTCCGATTCGGGCCAGTTCGTCGCGCCTTCATACATTAGGGTCGTCGCCCCGTTCGCGAGCGGCCCATAGACAACGTAACTGTGGCCCGTGACCCAGCCGACATCGGCCGTACACCAGAAGACGTCATCGTCGTGCAGATCGAAGACGTATTTCATCGTCGAATAAATCCCGACCAGATAGCCGCCGGTCGTATGCAGAATGCCTTTCGGTTTTCCCGTCGAACCGCTCGTGTAAAGAATGTAAAGCGGATGCTCGCTATCCACCGCGACCGGCTCGCAATGCGCGTCCACGTATTCGAGCTCGCGGTGCCACCAGACGTCGCGACCTTCCTCGATGTGAACGTCGTTCCCGGCCCGCCGGAAAACGATGACGCGTTTCACTGATCCCGCGCCGGCGGGACCGCGCAGCGCGTCGTCGACATTTTTCTTTAACGGCACGATCGCGCCGCGGCGATAACTGCCATCCGCCGTGATCACCGCGATCGCGCCGCAGTCCGCGATCCGGTCGCGAATGCTGTCCGCGCTGAATCCGCCGAAGACAACAGAATGGACGGCGCCGATCCGGGTGCAGGCGAGCATCGCGATCGCCGCTTCCGGAATTGTCGGCAGATAAATGATGACGCGATCGCCTTTGCGAATCTTGTTTCGCTTGAGGACGTTCGCGAACCGGCAGACGTCCCTATACAATTGCTGAAACGTCAGCGCGCGTTTATCGCCCGGTTCGCCTTCCCAGAGAATCGCGACCTTGTTTTTCGTCGGGCTCTTCAGATGCCGGTCGAGGCAATTCTCGGACAGGTTCAGTTTTCCGCCGACGAACCATTGCGCGAAGGGCGCCTTCCATTTCAGAACGCTTTTCCAGCGCTTTCTCCAGACGAGCTCGCCCGCTTCGCGCCCCCAGAATTTTTCCGGCCGCTTGATCGATTCCCGATACATCCGCCGATACTGGTCGAGACTTTTGATCCGCGCCCGCTTCGCGAAATTTTTCGAAGGTTTGAAGACCCGTTTCTCGACGAGGTGCGACTCGATGTTTTCCGGCATGGCAACGAAGAGGCTAGCGATCTCGCCGGTTCACTCAATCAAAAGCTGTGCGCGGCTTTTCTTCTGTAGCCGTTTCGCTGTGCGAAACGTGAATAGCGCTCGCAGTGTCGGCGTCGCCCACAGGGCGACGGCTACAGTAAAAAAATTTGTCTTCGGAGTTAACGCGCCCAGAATGCCTGTATGAGCGATCACATTTACAAAAAGATCGAACTGGTAGGCGCCTCGGCCACGAGCATCGAAGACGCGGTCATGAATGCCCTGACGCGCGCGCAAAAAACGATTCGCAACATGCGGTGGTTCGAGGTCCTCGAAACCCGCGGGAACATCGAGGACGGCAAGATCAACGAGTGGCAGGTGACGGTGAAGGTCGGGTTTACTTTGGATAAATGAGTCTTCTGTAGCCGCTTCGCTATGCGAAGCGTTCCGTTTGGGCTGGCGGCCGATCACGTCGCCCACAGGGCGACGGCTCCAATTATTCGTCGCCCTGCGCCGCCTGATATAGCTTCGTCGCGCCGTAGGCCAGGATCGCCGGCTTGAAGGCGATGAATGCAAGGCGCACCATCGCGCTGAGAATCCGCCCGATCGGCAGGCGATTCAGAATAAATCCAGCCGCCAAGGCGAACGCGACCGAGCGCCCGGGATTTGCCCGCACGTATTCTTCCGTTTGTTCGAGCAACTGCTCGAGTTGGTCTTTCGTGTAGCGCAATCCGCGCTCCGCGACGTCCCCAGAGGTTCCAGAAAACTCTTCGTCCATGCTAATTAGGTATCGAATCCCGCGCGTTTGTCGCGTGTTTTAATATGTGGAGGAAGAGGCGCTTTTCTGTAGCCGCTTCGCTGTGCGAAGCGCGAGAGGACCTTGATAATCGAACACACGCCGCCCGCAGGGCGGCGGCTACAGAAGAGGCTAATGGTCTTACCTAAGTGTCAACCAGACCGTCGATGCGCCCAGCCCTGGGGGAAAATCGGCCAGGGGTGGTTCACGATGAAAATCGCCGGCGCGCCGCGTTGCCTTTAAACAAAAACGGCCCATCACTTCGAGGGCCTGCGCCCCCAGGGTCGAGCAATTCGTTGAAAGCAAAATGCGCGCATTCCGCGCCGCCACTTCGAGCGCGGCGAGAAGCAGTTTCTCGAAATCGTGCTCGATGTGGAAGGTCTTGCCGCGATGCGTTCGCGAAAACGTTGGCGGATCGAGAATGATCGCGTCGAACTTCTCGTCTTTTCTCGCGAGACGCGGCAGGACGGCCATGACGTCATCGGCAATAAATCCGTGGTCCGTCGTCGGCACCGAGTTGAGCGCGAAATTTTCGCGGCCGCGCGCGAGCGACTTTTTCGAGAGATCGACGTTCACCGTCGTCGCGCCCACCGTGGCCGCGGCAACCGAAAACGAACACGTGTACGCGAAACAGTTGAGGAGAGTCTTCGGCGCGAGATCACGGACGAACCGTCGATTCTCTCGCTGGTCGATGAAGAGACCGACGGAATATCCCGCGCTGAAATCGATTGCGTAACAGAGCTTCCGCTCGAGAGCGGTGCTTTGCAGGTTCGTGTCCGGGTCGCCGAGAATCAGCCGGGGCGCTTCGCGCTCGGCACTTTGTTTCGGAAGAAAACGCGCGAAGACGCGGCGGAACGTGAAATCGACATTGAGCGCCCAGAGGCAGAGCTCGGTCTGCAACTTTTCGAGCGCGACGTCCGTTTTGTACGAGATGAGGACGTCGACACCGTAGCGCTCGACCCATCCATCTGGCGCAGTGCAAAGCCGCAGCGCGGTGGTCTCTTGCGCGATGAAATCCCGGTGGACTTCTGGGTCGATCCATTCGGACATTCTCATGGCGCAGGGCGGCGGCAATCGCTGGTCACTACCTCATTCGGTTTTGGTTGCCCGAGTGTCCGTCTCTTGCCGGTTCAGGCCCGCCGGTTACAATGGCGCGGCTGCGGCTCGACCGAGTCCGCCCTACCAATCATGCGCCAGGTTACCGTTCGCGTGCCAGCCAGCACGTCCAATCTTGGTCCCGGGTTCGACTGCCTGGGCGTGGCGCTGCGTATATATAATGAAGTCACGATTTCGCGCGGGCGAGGGGAGCGTCCGGTGGCGATGGTTCGGCAGGCCGCGGCGGCTTTCTTCGATCGCGCCTCCACAAAACCGTTCGCCTTTTCCTGTTCGATTGCCGGGAACATCCCGCAGTCCCGCGGACTCGGCAGCAGCGCGGCGATCCGGCTGGGAGTTCTCGATGGATTGAATGAATTGGCGGAGCGCCCGCTTCAGCGCCGCGAATTATTTGAGATTGGCGCCGAGCTCGAAGCCCATCCGGACAATGCCGCGCCTGCCTGTTACGGCGGGTTCAATGTCGTCCGCGGCCTCGAGCGCCAGATGTTTACCGTCGGCGCGCAATTGCATTTCATTCTTCTCATTCCCCATTTCGAAGTCGCGACTGCGAAAGCGCGCGCTCTTCTTCCTGCCCGAATCGATCGGTTGCAGGCTGTCGAAAATTCGCGCAACGCCTGCGCGATCACCGCCGCGTTCGCGTCCCGCGAATACGCGGCGCTCCGAGGCGCCTTCGCCGACAATCTTCACCAGCCCTTCCGAAAAAAGCTCATTCCGTTTCTCGACGACGTGATCAACGCCGCCGAATCCGCCGGCGCGCTCGGCGCTTTTCTCAGCGGTTCCGGTTCAACCATTTGCGCCGTCTCTCTTCGCGCTCCAGAAAAAATCGCAGCCGCCATGCTCGCAGCCGCAAACTCTCCCGGCGCTCACACTCTCATTACCGCCGCCGACAATCGCGGCGCCAGAATTCTTTCCAATCGCCGTAACGCAGCTCGCGAAGCGCGCGAGGCCGGGCTTTCCAATTCGACAATCGAGAATCGAAAATTGCAATGAGCCAGCGCACGGAACGCCTCGAACAGTTCGCGATCGACGTGATCCTGGAACGTCGCCACGGCGCGCGCGCGGCGTTGCTCCGGGCGCTGCTTTACGCGCTTTCCTTCATCTACGAGCGGCTCGTCCAATTGCGGCTGTTCCTTTACCGCCATCGACTCTTGCGCGAGCACACCCTCGGCTGCCTTGTCATCAGCATCGGCAATCTTACTGTCGGCGGCACCGGCAAAACGCCGATCGTGGAAAAGTTCGCGCGCGCCTTGCGGGCGGGCGGACGACGCGTAGCCATTCTCAGTCGCGGTTACAAAAGTGTCCCGCGGCGTTCGCCAAAAAAATCGTGGAACCCTTTCGCAAAAAAGAATCCCGAGCCGCCCCGGATTGTGTCCGATGGAAAAACGCTCCTCCTCGATTCGTTGACGGCCGGCGATGAGCCCTACATGCTCGCGAACAATCTGAAAGACGTCATCGTCCTCGTGGACAAGGACCGGGTGAAGAGCGGCCTGTTCGCCATCAGGGAATTGAAGGCCGATACGCTTCTGCTCGACGACGGCCTCCAGTACCTTCACCTCAAACATCGCCTCGATATCGTCCTGATCGATCGCCAGGCGCCGTTCGGTAACGAACATTTGCTGCCGCGCGGAACCCTCCGCGAGCCGCCGCGCAATCTCCGCCGCGCCAGTTATATCTTCATTACCAAAAGCACCGGTGAGTCTAACGACCAGTTGATCAGGCGAATTCGGCGCTACAATCGGACCGCCGAAATCATCGAGTGCGCGCACCAGCCGCTCCATCTGCAAAACGTGTTTACCGGCGAACAGCTCCCGCTCGAGCGCCTGCGCGATACTTACATCGGCTCCATTTGCGGCATCGCCGCGCCGGAAAGCTTCGAGGAAGGCTTGCAGAAACTCGGCGCGCGCCTCGAACTGTCGAAGCGTTATACCGATCACCATCGCTACACCGAAGCGGAACTGAACAGCTTCATCACCCGTTGCGTCCGGCGCGATCTCGAGATGATCGTCACGACGGAAAAAGACGCCGTCCGTTTTCCGCGCCTGACGAAAACCGATGTGCCGATTTATTTTCTCCGAGTCGAGATCGAGATCCTGAGCGGGCACGAAAGCTGGGAGCATTGCGTGGGGCGCATTTGCCAGCCGCAACCGCTCCTTTCGCCGGAGCGTTTCTTCGCATGATCACCGAAGCCTCCGTCGAAAAACTCGTCGCCCTCTTCTTCCTCGTCACCGGTCTCTCCCACATTTTCCAGCCGCGCGTGTGGGTTCGGTTCTTCATCATGCTGCGCGAGAAAGGCGAAATCGGCAGTTTCCTGAACGGGTTTATCCATTTTCCGCTCGGCGCTTTCATCGTGGCGTTTCACAACATCTGGCACGGTTTTCCTGCGATTGTTGTCACGATTATTGGCTGGGGCTTGACCATTAAGGGCACGATCTATTTTCTTTTCCCGCGTTACGGAGTCAGAATGCTCGGCACGATTTCGCTCGAGCGATCGTGGCACTTCGTGGTTGCCGGCGTTTTTAGCGTTCTGCTGGCCGCCGTGATTTTCTATCAGCTTCTCTAAAAAACGTACGCGCGAAAACCGCCTCGCCCGATATCTTGCAAACGACATGAGCGATAAGGCGCAACTGATCGTCGAGGGAAAAAAGCTCGCGGTTTCGAACCTCAACAAGGTCCTCTATCCGAAAGCCGGATTCACGAAAGGTCAGATAATCGACTACTACATTCGCATCGCGCCGGTGCTGCTGCCGCATTTGAAGGACCGGCCGCTTACGATGAAGCGTTACCCGAACGGCGTGGACCAGCCGTTTTTCTATGAAAAGAATTGCCCGGTTCATCGGCCCAATTGGGTGAAGACCGCGAAAGTTTGGAGCGAAGGCAACCAGCGCGACATGCATTATTGCCTCGCCCAGGATTTGCCCACGCTCGTCTGGGCCGCCAATCTTGCCGACATCGAGCTGCACACGTCGCTCGCGCGGAAAAAAGATGTCACGCGCCCGACGATGATGGTCTTCGATCTCGATCCCGGCGCGCCTGCCGACATCGTCCAATGCTGCCAGGTCGGCCTCTGGCTCCGCGATCTCTTAGCGGAAATGAAATTGAAGAGCTGGGCGAAAACTTCCGGTTCGAAAGGATTGCAGGTCTACGTGCCGCTCAATACCGCCGCGACCTTCGACGACACGAAGGCATTGTCGCGCGCCCTCGCCGAACACTTGGAACACGAACATGCGAAGCTCGTCATTTCCAAAATGGCGCGCGCCTTGCGCAAAGGAAAAGTATTCGTCGATTGGAGCCAGAACGACGAACACAAGACGACGGTAAACGTCTATTCGCTGCGCGCCAAGGAGCAGCCGACAGTCTCGACGCCGGTGACCTGGGAAGAGGTCGCGAATTGCTTTAAGAAAAAGAACGCGAAGCTGCTTGTCTTCCCGTCGGACAAGGTCCTGCAGCGCGTGGAGAAAATGGGTGATCTGTTTGAACCGGTGGAGACGCTCAAACAAAAGCTGCCGAAGAAGTGGGATCTGTAACCAAGGAGGGGCGCTTTCCAAACCGCCCCTGTGTAGCGCCGATTCTTGGGGCGTTTTGGAAAGCGCCCCTCCTTGTAAGAAATGATTGAGCTGCTTGCGCTCGCTTCTGCGGTTCTTTACGGCTCGGCTGATTTCTTCGGCGGATTAACCGCGCGTCGGGCGAACACGATCGCGACAGTGGTGTGGTCGCAATTCGCCGGGCTCGTTTTGCTCTTGCTTGCTCTTCCGTTCCTGCCCGCGGCGACCGTCTCTTCGCGCGATTGGATATGGGGATTCAGCGCTGGTTTCAGCGGCGGAATTGGGGTTGCGTTTCTTTATCGCGCGCTTGCTGTCGGCACGATGGCTGTCGTCGCGCCGACCACCGCCGTCATCGCGGCCATGATTCCAATCCTGTTCGCGTTCGCAATCGGCGAACGATTGCGACCACTCACGTTTGCCGGCGTCGCGCTCGCGCTCCTCGCGATCTTGCTCGTGAGCCGTCCCCCGCCGGCGCAAAAGGTGGACACCGATTCAACGCGCCGCGGTTTTCCACCGGGCTTCGGCCTCGCGCTTCTTTCCGGGATTTCCGTTGGCATTTTCTTTCTTTCGCTCGCCCGGACGAGCGTGGCCGCCGGCATGTGGCCGCTCATCGCCGCTCGAATTTCGTCGATTACTCTTTTCGTTCTGATCGCATTCACTGCGAAGCGCACTTTAATGATGAATCGGACCGCGGCCGCGACGGCGACACTTGGCGGCGCGCTCGATATGGCCGCGAACGCCGTTTACATGACTGCCGCGCGGATCGGGCCGCTCAGCATTGTTGTGACGCTCGCGTCTCTTTATCCAGCCAGCACCGTTCTCCTCGCGCGCTGGATTTTGCACGAACACCTGAGCCGCGCCCAAATCGCCGGAATCATCTGTGCCCTGCTCGCCGTTGTCCTGATCGTCAGTCAGGGATCGGCGCTTTAACAATCCTGCTCATGCTCATGACCGTGCTCATAATCTTGGTCTAAGGCGACGTTAGCTCACAGGATCAAGATCAGGATCAGGATCATGATCATGAGCATGAGCATGAATCATTCGCTTACCCGCCGCCGCGGAACTGGTCGTCCTTATCTTTGAACAGAACGTTGAACGTCGTCATCGATCCGTAGCAGCGGGTGATGTACTGCTGGAGGTCGAACTTGTCCGCGTCGCTCAGTTTCTCGCTCGCGTTCACCTTCTGTTCGAGCACGCGCAAATTGTTCCGGATCATCACAATCTTGTGAAAGAAAGTTTCAAGCGGCACTTCCTTCGCCTGGAGTGATGAATCCGCCGGCTGCAGAATCACTGTTCCGTCCTGCCAGCGACTCGCCAGTCCTTCGACGACGACATCTTTCTTTTCCAACCCGAGCGCTTCCACAGTCGCCTGCGCGGTTTCGCGGATCAGACTCGCCAGCGGAACCTGAAGCTCGCTCAAACTAGCGGTCGCCTCAGCCGGTTCGAGGTCGCTCGATTCCGGAGCGATCGTGCGTGGCGCGTCGTCGAATCCGATCTCCGCTGTGTGTTCTGTGAGCGACCGGACTGTTCCGACGCCGTACTGCGGATGGCGCACCTTCATCCCGATATGCAACGATTCGATATTCATGATTGATCATTCACCCTGCGAGATCGCGACCGAAGCGCAAGTCCGCCAGTCGGACGGACTCGTCCTGCGGCGAGCGGCGCGCGCTTTTTCATTGTCTCACCGGGGCCGTGCCCGACATGCTTCCAGTTTCGAATGTCTGACATCCCAATCGCAGAGTATCCGGCCGGCTTTCGTCCCCGTCGTGGATTGAACTGGTTCGTCATCGGTCTCCTCTACGCCTCGTTTTATATGTGCCGGTATAATTTCCGGTTCGCGACGCCGGGAATAGTGGCGGAGTTCGGGTTCACCACTTTTCAAATTACCGGCATGCTCAGTGCGTGGTCGATCGCTTATGGTACCGGGCAGTTGATTAACGGACTTCTCACAGACCGTATCGGCGGCAAGATCGCGATGCTCATCGGTGCGGCCGGCACCATTGTCATCAACCTGATCTTCGGATTCGCTTCTTTCGCCGGCACCTTCGCTACCTTTTCGGCGATCTGGCTGATGAACGGTTACTTCCAGTCGTTCGGCGCGCCGGGCATGATCAAAATGAATGCAGCCTGGTTCCGTCGGACCGAGCGCGGCACTTTCGCCGGCATTTTTGGTTTCATGATCCAGCTCGGTCAATTCGCCATCAATAATCTCGCGCCGGTTATTCTCGCCGGCTTCACCGTCGGCGTCTGGATCGTCGCGAGAGATGACTGGCACTGGCTGTTTCGAATTCCGCCGATGGTGGTCGCGTTCGCCGCTTTGTTGCTCGTTATTTTCGTCAAGGACACGCCGGAAGAAGCTGGTTATCACGGTTTGATCGAGAACGCCGAGACTGGCGAGACCAGCAGCCGTGCCAGTGTGATCGAGTCGTTCACTACGATTTTCACCCATCCGCTGATCTGGTTTTATGCTGCCGCGTATGCCTGCACGGGCGCGGTGCGCAACAGTTCGGATCAGCTGATGATTCTTTATTTCCACGATCAATTGAAACTCAATCTTGCCGAAAAACCCTCCGCGGTTTTGTGGACGGTTAATCTCATGCCGTTGGTCGCGGTGCTCGGGTCTTTCAGTGCCGGGGTCGTGTCCGACAAGTTTTTCAAAGGCCATCGTTCGCCGGTCGCGATGACGCTCTACTTCGTCGAGTGCGGGGTGATTCTTACCGCCGCGTTTGTCATCGCTGCCGGGGTCGTCGGTCCTACGCCATTAGGAATTTTTGTGGGCTGTCTTTTTCTCGTCCTCGTCGCGCTCACGGCGAACTCGACGCACGCCATCGTCGGCACCGCCGCCCCGATGGACATCGGCGGCAGAAGAATGGCCGGTTTCGCTTCCGGCGTCGTGGATTCCTTCCAGTATTACGGCACGGCGATCGCCCTGCCGGCGACCGGTTGGTTGATCGATCGCTACGGCTGGGGAGTTTGGTATCCCGTCATGGCCAGTTTCGGCGCGATTGGCGGTCTCTCAATGCTGATGGTCATGCGGAAACAAAGACGGATGCAGTCGAGCGGCGACGCCCGCGCGCTCTCACGCTAAAAAAATTCGAGCTGCTCGCGCGGCCGGCAAAATGCCGCCGTCGATAATTCGGGGCGCCCATTCATTCCCGACCGTCGGCACGCCACTTCGAACATCGATCGGATTTGCTCGGCAAAAATTCCTTCGCCTTTGGTTCGGAATCCCCAGCGCGGGTCGTTGATCTTTCCGTTTCGAATGTGCCGGATGCGGCTGAGGACCTTCTCTTTCTTCTCCGGGAAATGCTCGTCGAGCCAATGCTCGAAGAGCGGCGCAATCGCCCAGGGCAGACGGACTATCGTGTATCCGGCAAATTGCGCGCCGGCCCTGGCGCACGCTTCCACGATCTTCGGCACTTCATGATCGGTCAGTCCCGGGATGATCGGAGCTACCATCACGCCGACTGGAATTCCCGCCGCGCGCAAGGCCGCCACCGTTTCCAATCGCGCGGATGGCGAAGACGTCCGCGGCTCGAGCACGCGTTGCAATTGCGGATCGAGCGAAGTCACCGAGACATTGACCGCGGCCGCGTCGTGTTGGGCGAGTTCGCCGAGCAGATCGATGTCGCGCGTCACGAGCCGGTTCTTCGTGATGATCGCGACCGGGTTGCGGAATTTCGCCAGCACCTCCAAGCAACCGCGCGTGATTCGCAATTTCCGTTCGACCGGCTGGTACGGATCGGTCACGCCGCTCATCACGAGCACCTGCGGCTTCCATTTCGGCGAGGACAATTCAGCTTCGAGCAATCTCGCCGCGTTCTCTTTCACCATGATCCTGCTCTCGAAATCGAGGCCCGCGGACATTCCGAGATATTCATGGGTCGGCCGCGCGAAACAGTAGATGCATCCGTGTTCGCAACCTCGATACGGATTAATGCTCGTCTCGAATCCGACATCCGGACTGTCGTTCCGCGCGATGATCGTCTTCGTCAGGTCGCGAAAAAATTGCGTCTCCCGTCGCGGCTTCGCTTCCTCATCGCTCGTCGGATCGATCTGGACGACGTCTTCGTCGCCAAGGTCGACGTGGAGTTTCTCGAACCGGTTTGCCGGGTTCCAGGAAGCGCTCCGTCCATGGATGGCCGGCGAAGGTGGCGGCGTTTCCTCGACGATCGGGACGAATTTGCTTTTTTTGCGTTTCGGCACCGCTCAAGTTCACATGAACATATCCGGTTGTCGAGGCGAAAGGTGGATCGGCCGCTCCGCCGGGCGATGCTACCTGCGCGGCGCGCCGCCACTCTTAACATCGAGCGGCGGAGCGCTCGATCCACCTTGCCGGTGGCTGCAGCGATGGCACAATTCCCGCGAGGCCAACCCGAACCTGGAGGGGTGGTCGAGTGGTTGATGGCTCCGGTCTTGAAAACCGGCAGGGCGCAAGCCCTCGTGGGTTCGAATCCCACCCCCTCCGCCCATTTCAATTTTCGAATTTCGAATTGGAAAGCCCGGCCTCGCTCGCTTAGCGAGCTGCGTTACGGCGAATTTCAAATCGTTCCTGGAATCGCTGGGTGACGAAGTACGCGACTCCGACACCAATCAAAGCCGCGCCCACTACGTCCGACAAATGATGCGCTGCAACGTACATCCGCGAGAAGGCAATCAGCAGCGGAATCGCCAGAAATCCCGCGCCGACCCGCCAGCTCGCAAACGCGAGCGTCGCGAAGAATGCGGTCGACGCGGCGGTGTGTCCCGAGGGAAACGCGTTGTAACGCGCGCTGAGCCGCGGGCCGTTCCAGCCCGCTTCAGTTTGGACATTTGGCCGTGAGCGTCCGGTCGCGATCTTGACCGCCCGGGCAGAAACACCGGCGAGCGCGCACGCGATTAACATTGCGGCAAAGATTCGCCTCCAACGTTTGCTCCCGCGCCAATAAGAAATTCCGAGCAGAACCAATCCGAGCGCGACGTGTTCCGGCCAATCGCCGTATCGGCTCACGGCCTGCATGAAACTTCGCGCGCTGCTGCTTTGATGCTGGAGAACCCAGCTCTGCACATTCGCATCGAGATAAAAGCTCGCCGGGACCAGGATTGAAGCGGCTGCGAAGAGGAGATACCACCAGCGCAAACCGCGGCGCGCTCGAAATTCTCGTTTGTCTTTCACCCGGCCCTATCTTTGAATCTCGGCTCTGCCACTCGCAATCCGCAATTTCATCGTCATTTTCCTCGGCGCGCTTCTTCTCCACGTCGCCGGGACCTGGATCATTCCGCTCGTCGATCGGGACGAGCCCCGTTTTGCCGAAGCTTCCCGCGAAATGCGCGAGCGAAGCGATTACGTTATCCCGTTTTTCAACGACAAGTATCGCTTTGATAAGCCGGCGTTGATTTATTGGACGCAAATCGCGAGCTATTCCGTCTTCGGCGAGAACGATTTCGCGGCGCGGTTTCCGTCGGCGGTCGCGGCCGCGCTGACGGCAGTGCTGCTTTGCGGCTGGGGACGCCGGGCCGGTGGCGAGCGCGTCGGCTGGTGGGCTGCGATTATTTTCACCTTGTGCCTTCAAGTCTTCATTCACGCGAAAGCTTCCGTTGCCGACATGTGGCTGGTCTTCTTCGTGACGGCAGCGCATTGGGCTGGTTACGAATTGCTGGCCGACTCGTTAGGCCGCGAATCGCCTTCAAGCAGTGGCCGCCGCTTCGCGACCTGGCGGATTATTTTTTACGTCGCGCTTGGTCTTGGTTTTCTTGCGAAAGGCCCGCTGGGTTGGCTCCCGCTCCTGACGGTCATTAGCACGAAACTTTTCCTGCGCGGCAACTCGCTCACCCGCCGCTTTTGGTTTGTCACTGGAATGCTGGGCGCATTCGCCATCGTCTGCACCTGGGGAATCCCGGCGGTCATCCGGACAAACGGTGATTTTTTTCGCGTCGGCATTGGCCGCCACGTGGTCGAGCGCAGCTTCAACGTCATGGAAGGTCACGGCGCCAATTCCTGGAACACCTACCTCGCCGCGATGCCGTTCTATTTTTTGACGGTTTTCATCAGCTTCTTTCCGTGGTCGATTAAACTTCCCGGCCTAACGAAGCGTCTCTGGCGCCAGCGCGACGCCACCGACAACTACCTCATCTCGGGCCTTCTGATTGTATTCGTGATCATGAGCCTGGTGAAAACCAAGTTGCCGCACTACACGCTTCCGGCGTTTCCATTGCTCGCGCTTCTTCTGGCGCGCCATCTTTTTGTGCTGCCCGGCTGGCTGTTCTCCTGGCGCGCTGCGGCTCGTATTGCTGTGGTTTGGCTCGTAGTCGTTTTCGCCTTGTTTCCACGGCTTGCGCCTTTTTCTTTCGGCCAGCTTTTGATAGTTGCTGTTTTTACTCTTCTCTTGCTCCCGCTCGCTCGGTATTTTTTTGGATTGCCCGGCTCGCAGTTCGCGCCGCGTGCCGCGTTCGGTGCGGGCATCGCCGCGCTCGCCGTCGCCTTCATCGCGTTCCCGTTGCTCGCACCGACGTTTCCCTCCGCGCAGCTCTACAAACTTTCCCGCAACGATCTCCGGCCGGAAATGGATTTCGCGAATATCGATTACGCCGAGCCCAGCGTGGTCTGGTATTTCCGCAGCCGCTGCCACGGATTTTTCCGCGGGCTGAACCCGGATCAGCTCGAGCAATTCATGACTTTCCCCGGGCCGCGCTTTGCCATTGTGCCCACCTCGGTGGCGCAAGCCTACTCCGCCAGGATCCGTCCTGACTGGAAAACGTATCGGGCCACGGGATTCACCATCGTCCATGGTCGACCGACCGATCTCACGATGATCTTGAAACAATCGCAGTGATGCCGCGGCTGCGTCCGCAGCCGCGGAAATCCCAAATCCCAAGATCCAAATCTCAAGGAAATCCCAATCTCCAATACTCAAAGGGGAGCGCACTTGTGATCCCGTTTCGGATTTATAGTTGGTTTTTGGAGTTTGTTTGGGATTTGGGATTTGGTTCTTGGGATTTCCAGCGACGCTGGCTAGGGATTGCGACGGATGATTACGTTTCTCAACGGCACCCTCTCCTCGGCGTTGCCCACCCAGGCGATCGTCGACGTGCGCGGCGTCGGCTACGAAGTTTTCATTCCGCTTTCGAGCTACGACAAACTCCCCGCCGCCGGCCAGCCAGTCCAGATCCTGACCCATCTTCACGTGCGCGAAGACGCGCAAATTCTCTACGGCTTCATGACCGCGGCCGAACGCGATCTGTTTCGATTGCTCGTCAACAACGTGAGCGGCATCGGTCCGAAGCTGGCGCTGGCGGTCTTGAGCGGAATGAGCGTCGAGCGTTTCAAAGCCGCCGTGGTCAACGCCGATATCGCGTCGCTCTCGAAGATCAGCGGGCTCGGAAAAAAAACGGCGGAGCGAATCGTGCTCGAGTTGAAAGACAAACTCGGCGTCGTCGCGGCCTGGGAAGCCGCCAGCGCCGAACACGCGCCTACGGCCGAGCAAAGCCAGGCAAATGAAGCGGTCCTCGCCCTGATCGCGCTCGGCTATAAGCAAGTCGATGCGCACAAGACCGTTCGCGATTTGCAGGAACGGGAGCCGGGGATCACGACCGCCCAAGAACTGGTGAAGAGCGCGCTGAAGAAAATGGCGGCGGGAAGATAAAGCTCCAAATTCCAAGCACCAAGCTCCAGAGAAGCACCAACAATCAAGCTCCAAAGTCGGCTACTCGCATTTTGATGTTTGGAATTTGAAGTTTCTCTGGAGCTTGGTGCTTGGAATTTGGAGCTTTTGAAAACTTTGACTTGATGAATCTCTCGGACGTACGCGCAGCCTTTCCGGCCGACGGTCTCTTCGCCGAGAAGGATTTTTTGTTTTCGCCGGATCCGTTTCCGGTCGATGAGAAATTCGCGAACGAGCTGGAGCAGCTTGGTCATCGTCTTTACGTTTTCCAGCGCGCCTGCAATGAGCTGTATCAGCGCAGCGTCAAAGGCAAACAACCAGCGTGGGTCGCGCAGTATCTCGATGCGGGAAAACCGCCGGAGCTGATCGAGTTCTCGCGCCAGAAACAATTTCGCGAGGACGTGCCCCTGGTGATTCGCCCGGACCTGATCCTGACCGACGCGGGTTATACGATGGCTGAGATCGATTCGGTGCCCGGCGGGATCGGCCTCACCGGCTGGCTGAACCAAACCTATGCGGGTCTTGGTCGCGACGTGATCGGCGGGAGCGATGAGATGCTCAACGGCTTTCGGAATCTGTTGCCGGACGGCGGCGACATCGTGATTTCGGAAGAGGCGTCGACATATCGGCCGGAGATGAATTGGGTCGTGGCGCAGCTGAACGCCAAAGTTGTAGCCGGGGTCGATGACCCCGGTTCCCCTCGGGCGCCGAACTCGGCCGGGATCGCCGATCCCGGCTACAACTGGCGCGTGACCGATGCTGAAACCTACGAACCAAAACATGGCCGCAACGTTTACCGTTTCTTCGAGCTATTCGACCTTCCGAATTTGCCGCGCATCTCCGCACTCCTCGATGCCGTCCGCGACGGTTCGGTGAAAATCACGCCGCCGATCAAGCCGTTCCTCGAAGAGAAAATGTGGTTCGCGCTTTTTTGGATGGAGCCGCTCCGCGAATTTTGGCGGCGCGAGCTGGGCGAAAAATATTTTCTGAAATTGCAGGAGGTCATTCCCTACAGTTGGCCGGTCGATCCGACGCCGCTGCCGCAGCACGCCGTTATTCCGCGGTTAGAAATTCACGACTGGCGGGAGGCGGGCAAGCTGAGCCAGAAAGAGCGCGACCTTCTTGTCAAAGTAAGCGGTTTTTCGCCGCTGGGGTGGGGGAGCCGCGGCATTGTCGTCGGTTCCGACGTTCCGCAAACAGAGTGGCAGGCCGCGATCGAACAGGCGCTCGCGGAATTCCAAACCACTCCGCGGCTGATGCAGCGTTTCCACAAAGCGCGCCTGATCGATCACCCTTACTGGGACAACGAGACCGGCGAACTGAAAACGATGCGGAGCCGCGTCCGGCTCTGTCCTTATTACTTCGTCGACAACGGCAAAGTGAAACTGAGCGGCGCCCTGGCAACGATGGTTCCCGCCGACAAGAAATTGCTTCACGGCATGCGCGACGCGATTCTCGCGCCGACTGGAAGCGAGCCGATCAGCGCCTCACGCTGAGGATGATTAGACTTTTTGTCTTAATCCTATTCTTCGCCGTTCTCCGGAATTCATTCGGCGCTGACGAACTCCCCAGCACCATCCGTTTTATCAAGGAGCAGACTGGCGACGTTATTACCTTGAGAGTGAAGAGCGATTACGTGACGGAATTTACTGTCACCGTGGAGGCAGCGCTCGAGAACACGACTGCGTCCCGTCCGCTGCCATTCACCATCGAATCGGCCGGCCGCAATTCGTTTGTCCTGGTTCGATTTGAACCAACGGACAAAAGGCGGCGGTGGCATTTCGAATATCACCCATATTGGCAGCTTGGGACGCGCCGAGCAACGACCAGCAACGACGCCGACTACGCCATGCCCTTCGGTCCCGGCCGTTATGTCGTGATGCAAGGCCCGCGTGGGACGTTCAGCCACAACGTCGGCTCAGGCAGCGAGAATGCGGTCGACTGGACGGTGCCCGAAGGCACGATCGTCTGTGCGGCCCGCGACGGACGCGTCGTCGGCGTCCGACAGGATTCGAACATCGGAGGCGCGGACAGAAGTCTTCGAGGCTTCGCGAACTTCGTAATCATCAAGCATTCCGATGGGACTTTTGCCGAATACCTGCATCTGCAAAAGGATGGGGTGATGGTGAACATCGGCGACCAGGTTACGACCGGACAGCCGATTGGCCTCTCCGGTCAAACCGGATTCGCCAGTAAACCGCACCTCCATTTCGACGTCTTTCAGGCGATCGACGGCAAACGTAAACTGAGCCTGCCGTTCCGGCTAAAAACCGATCACGGCACCTTCACTGAATTCATTCGCGGCCAGGCCTACTGAGAGCGCGTTACTTCCTCGTCCGGACAATCACAGCCGATACGTCGCTGGCATCGACGGCCGCATCGTAAAACTCGGCGCCGGTCAGCTGCGCGAGATGAACCAGTTTGTCGCCAACTTTCTCGAGCCTGCCCGCGATCTTCTCGCCCGATTTCATCCGCAGCTCGACGACTTGTCCGATATTTTTTTGGAGAATGCCGAGGATAGTGTCGCTCGTTTGGAGATCGATTTTTCCCTGCGCAAACAAGTTGGTGCACGCGAACGCGAAAACGAAAACAATGAGAAATGGCAAGCGTTTCATGCTGCCGTTCTGCCCGAGAGCAGTGGCGTTTGCCAGCGAATAATGTCAACGCGGATTTGGTTCGCGCTCTTCTCCCTTCTTCACTGGTAGAGGGCGAAATACTCCGTTTCGTGAATTTTCTTCAGATTCCGGCGAACATAGAGGACAACTTCGAAATAGCTGCTTTCCGGCAGAGGCGCAAAGCCGTTGGCCAGATTGTCAGCCGCAACTTTCTCGACAATCACGGTCGTGTCGATTTTCCCGGCGTCGATAGACCTGAAATAGCGGTTCAGGAGCGGAGCGGTCTTTAGTTCTTCGCCATGCGGCCAGACCGCCGGAAAAGGATTCGCTTGCGGTGCCTGCGCCCAATAGGCGGCGACATCCGGGATGATCGCGTACTTTCTGTGGCTTTGTTCGACAAACTCTATTGCGCGTCGCAAGTCGCTTAGAAAAGCATAAGTGTTTGCATTCGTATAAATGCCGTCGCCTCCCGGCATGACGTCTCCGATTGGATAGTTGAGGTGGGCGGCGGATTGATCGCGATAAATATGTTGGATCCTGCCCACGATAAAGCCTGCGACGATTAAGACGCAGAAAGCGGGCAGCGAATATCCGATCAGGCGTCGCTGCCAGCTGGGGCCCTGGCCTAAAATGGTTACTACCACGGCGACAAGCAGCGCGCCCGCGCCTAAAGCGGGGCTGTTGTAACCGCCCGAAATAGACGCCATCCATGCTGCCAGAAGCGCCAGTGACAGTATTCGCTTTGGTCCAGGTGAACCTTTAACGAACACAGTCCAGTAGGCCGCCATTCCCAGGCAAAGACCGAACAAAGGAAACGCGCTGGAGATCATAATCCCAAGGCCAAGGCTGACAGCTGTTCCAATAAAGGGCGTCACGTATAATACGATCAGTGCGCTCCATTGCCGAATTCCCCTGGCAGTTGCGTGGCTGAGCAGATGCGCGGCACCAAAACCGATTCCCGCCGGGAGAAGAACGCGCGGCTGACAATAGGTAAGGATTCCGGTTGATAAGAATTCCGAGTGCGACGTGAGCTGAGTTATCGCGTCAAAAATGCCACCGGTGCTGAGCACGTATCCCAGGTAGAGAAATCCAGGTAATACGCCCGCGACCCAGAATTTCATCGAGCGCCAGTCGCGCAAGAGAAGAAGGACGCCTGGGACTGCAAAAACAAAACTCTGTTTGCACAGCGGTGCTAACCCCAAAAGAAAATAACCTGCAAGCTTTGCCGAGTTTATTGATTGGATGCAAAGCGCCAGGCCAACAAAAAAGAAAAACAAGCCGTCGATGGTGTGCCATGCCGTCAGATGTTTGGTGTGAACGGTTGCTGCAAAGCAAATGAGACCACAGAAGAAAGCGGTGGACAGGGAAAGAGCCCGATTGGTTAGCCGTTCGGCGATAATCGTCCAGACCGCGGCGAGGCAGGCAAATTGAAACCAAACGACGAACCGGGATAGCCACAGAGTAGAGGCGCCGCCCAGCCAGACCTCGGGAACATGAATCAGCGGCGAAAAAAACGGCCGGATAATAATGAAATCGCGGTGAGGAACCTGCCCGTCGAGAATGCGACGGCTGTGGGCCAGGGTAAAACCCTCATCAGTCGGGGTGAAACCCATCCAGGAAAAACAGAAATGACAGCTCACCGCTACCACGATGACAAAGCAGCCGACAAGCAGGGCCCGCTTCATAATAAATGACATTGGCAGGCGGAGCGCCTGCCCTACAATTCATTATGGGTGACATCGCGGAAAATCTCGACCGCGTTCGAAATCAGATTGCGGAAGCGGCGAAAAAAAGCGGCCGGGCAATCGAAGAGATCGAGCTCGTCGCGATTTCGAAAACGCACGAAGCTGAGAAAGTCCGCGCGGCGTTTGATGCCGGCCAGCAAGTCTTCGGCGAAAGCCGCGTCCAGGAGGCGCGGGCGAAAATTCCGTTACTGCCATCCGCGGCGCGCTGGCATTTCGTCGGACGGCTGCAGAAGAACAAAATCCGGCACGCGCTGCCGCTCTTCGAACTTTTTCACAGCGTCGATTCGATCGAGCTGGCGCGGGACATGAACCGCATCGCGGACGAGGAAGGATTGCGTCCGCGCGTTTTGCTGGAGGTGAACGTCGCCGGCGAGGGAAGCAAGATCGGGTTCGCTCCGGAAAAGTTACGCGAGCAAATGGAAGCGCTGCTCGAATTGCCGCGGCTGACCATCGAAGGCCTGATGACCATCCCGCCGCTCGCTCCCGAAGCAGAAGCGTCGCGAAAATATTTTGCCAGGTTGCGCGAGCTTCGCGCCGAATTCGCCGCGCAATTTCAAATTTCCCTTCCGCATCTTTCAATGGGGATGACGGGGGATTTCATGGTCGCGATCGAGGAAGGCGCTACGCTCGTCCGCGTCGGAACCGCGATCTTCGGCCAGCGCACGCCCCTGCGCCAACGCTCTCAGGACGCGTTCGAGTCAGCCGACTGAATCGCGTTCAGGGCAACTGGAAAGCTTCCACCAGCGCGATTCCGGTCGCCGAGCCTTTGCCGGAGACAACCCCGCTGTAATTGCCCGCTGGCAGCGATGTCAGGATCGCGGATTCGGCGCTATTCGTCGGTGCCAATCCCGTCGCGGAAATGTCCGCGGCCTGGCTCGATTGCCAGTCGTCATTCGTCGCGAGGGTAACGCCATTGCTATCTTTCAACGTCAGCACTGGATCGGGCAGCGGTGAGGGAATACCAAATGCGGTGAGACTCGGCCCGATGGCACGCACGAGCAGCCGTCCGCCGCCGCGATTGATGAAGCCGCCGATGAGAACGTCGTCGCCGGTGCCCACGCGTCCGCGCGTCGAAATATTCAGCAGCCGGGTCGCTGTCGGCACGGCGATATCCAGGACGAGTTCGCCGTTGAGGCTCGTGGCGTTGCCGATCGTTCCAATGAGCGTGGCCGCGCCCGAGGCGAGATTGATAGTATAGAGGGCGGCGCTGCCCTGGGTGAGCGACGCGTAGGCGGTGCCGGTCGCCTGCGAAATGTCGAAGCCTACCATGGCGTTCGTGTCCACACCCAGATTGCCAACGGTGTGGAGCTGACCCGTATTGGCCGGGTCCTGATAAACGAGCGTATCGAAGGTCGAATCAATATCGTAGAGAATCGTAGTCGTCGCGCCGACAAAGTTATTCGTGTAGGCGCTGCCGACGATGTTCGGATTGCCGGCAACGTGCACGTCGCTCGCAGCATAAGCCAGATTCGTGTCCGTCGCGGTCAAGGACCCGTCGTTCGGATTCAGCCGGATATTCTGGTCTCCATCGCTGGTCACGCGGATGCGATCTACGGTCGGGTTGAAATCGAACCCAAAGCTCGTGCCCACGAGCGGCGTCGGCGCGGCGGGAGGAATCGACGCCGCGTTGGTGGTCAGGTTCAAGATGTAAAGGCGGCCGCTAACGGCCATCGCGTAGAGATCGCCGGTCGCCGGCCTGAAATCGATTGCGACCAAAGCCTCGCTGCCCACGGTCGTAATGGTGATCGTCTTCGTTATTGTCCCCGGCGTCGCGCTATCGAAAAACAAGAGCCGATTGCCGGAAGTAAGCGCGACTACAGTTTCTGCCCGCGCAAGAACAATGGAACCGAGGGCGAACAGAATTGAAAGAAACATGACCTTCATAGCGATACCTCCCGGTTGATTGTGTAGCTGGCGAACGGATTGGCAACGATATTTCGGCGACCTAGAGTTGGATCAGCATGACGCTCGAGTTGAAAAACGTGCAAATGATCGGCAGCGAACTCGCCATTCTTTGGAGTGACGGCGTGGAATCGTATCTGCCGCTCGAACGCTTTCGCCGCGCCTGTCCATGCGCGATGTGCGGTGGTGAGCCGGACGTCCTTGGAAACATTGTCCGTCCCGATGTCAGCTACACTGGCGCGAGTTTCGAATTAGTCGGTTGGCAGATCGTCGGCGGCTATGCTCTTCAGCCGCGCTGGGCCGACGGCCATAACACCGGACTTTATTCCTTTCAATATCTGCGACGACTGACGGCCAAGGCTGAATTGTGAGCAAGCACGAAACCAGCTTGACTCGTCTGCTAAGGTTTACTTCCCCGATGAAACTAACGACCAAGGCAGCGCTGCTTTTCCTGTGTTTCATGGTTTGCGCGCTCGGCGCCGTTCTTTCGCCGAAAGGAACTGCGAAAGACGAGCGCGATTCCCAGACCCAGGTCGTCCCGGTGAATAATTCCCATCGGCATCGCGGGATTTGGTTGCGCGTCTAGGTAGGGGCGATTGACCTCAATCGCCCGTCCGCATGAGCTACCCCCAGCCAACCAAGCCTGTTCGCAAACACCTCGATCACACGACCCATTTTGCCGGCCGTTTCGGCGCAATTTATTTTGTGACGATTTGCTGCGACCGGCGAGGCGTTAATCAACTTTGCCGCGAACCCATCGCGTCGGCGATTTTCGAATCCGCACGCCGTTATCACACGACGCGCCGCTGGTATCTCAGCCTGCTTTTGTTGATGCCCGACCATCTCCACATGCTTGTGGGAATCGAGGGCGAAGATTTCCTGTCGAATATTATTCGTGATTTCAAACGTGCCACGGCGCGGTTCGCGGGTGTGAATTGGCAACGAAATTTCTTCGATCACCGCTTACGGCATGATGAAAGCTTGCGGGAGAAAGAAGACTATATTCGCGAGAATCCGATTCGGGCGGGATTGATCGCGCGGGGCGAGAAGTGGCGTTTCGTGCTGGCGCTCGAGGATCTCGAAGGTAGGGGCGATTGACCCCAATCGCCCGACTTTGGCATGCGATGGTCGATGGACCCGGGCGGTTCGGTGAACCGCCCCTACCTCGGTAATATCACTCTCAGCAGCGAGGTTTCGGCTTCGAGAGGGCGCACGAGCCGGTCCGGCTGTTGCGCCGGCACCAGGAAAAAATCGGCGGCCTTAAATTGTCTGGCGCCGCATTCGATTTTCCCCGTCAGGCAGACCGCGATCGCAAAGCGGCCGGTCTCCGCGATTTCGCGGTCCTTTTGCAGGTCCCATTTGTCGATTTCAAATGATTCATGCCTAACGAGTGGTTCGCCTTTGGGTCTCAACAGTCCGGGCTCCGCGTCGTTGAAATCGATACACTGCATCGCCTCCGCGATGTGCATCTGCCGCGCCGCCCTGCCTTTCTTCGTCCGGTCCCAGTCGTAAATCCGATAAGTCGTATCGCTGTTTTCCTGGATCTCGACCAGAACGCTGCCGGCGCCGAGAGCGTGCATCCGGCCGCTTGGCAAAAACATGGCGTCGCCGGTTTTGATCTCGAGCGCGTGGAGATGCCTCTCGACTTTTCCCTGCCCGACGGATTTCAGAAACGAATCGCGGGTCGTTCCCTTTTTCACGCCGGCGTAAAGCCGTGCTTTGGGCGCGGCGCTTGCCACGTACCAAAGCTCCGACTTCGATTCGCCCCCCAGTTTTTTTGCGATCGCGCGCGGAGGATGAACCTGAAGCGAAAGATTTTCCTGCGCATCGAGCAATTTGCAGAGGATCGGAAAACGCGAAATGCCAGTCCGGTCGAAGACTGGCCGTGGCGAGCTCGGACAGTTCGGGGTTTTCCCGAAAATCTCTTCGCGATGGTTGCACCAGAGTTCGTGCAGCGTTTTGCCGCGCAACGGTCCTTCGTGCACCACGCTTTGCGCTTGCGGCCGATCGACGATTTCCCACGACTCGCCGATTAGCGCGGCCGATGGCAGTCGTTTCCCATAAAGCGATTCCAGCCGCCGCCCGCCCCATACCCGTTCCATGAAAATCGGCTCGAACACGAGCGGCTGCGTGAGTTTCAATTGCGTCACGGCGGGCAGATTAGCACAAGCGCCCGCGTTGTGGTTTCGTTTTTGATGCGCCGATTTCTGAGATACTGGCTGCCCGTTCTCGCCTGGATGATTTTCATATTCGTCGGGTCAACCGACCTGCTCTCGGCGGAACACACCTCGCGTTTTATCGGGCCGTTCCTCCGCTGGTTCGCGCCGGATGTTTCGGACGCAACCATCGCTTCGATCCAACTGATCGTTCGAAAGTGCGCGCATCTCACCGAATACGCGATCCTGGCCGCGTTGTTCTATCGCGCTTTGCGTTTGCACCGCGCACGCGTGCTCGGCGCTGCGTTTGTTTTCGCGGGGCTCTACGCCGCGCTCGATGAGTTCCACCAATCCTTTGTCGCGTCCCGAACCGGTACTGCATATGACGTAATGATCGATTGTGCCGGCGCCATGATTGGGTTGGTGATTTACCGGCTGATCAATCGAAAATCCAAAATCGAAAATCGCCGTAACGCAGGTCGCGCAGCGACCGAGGCCGGGCTTTCCAAATGACTCCGGTTCTTCTCCCGCTCGATCATCTCGATGAGATTTGGCCCGAGAAGCTGCGCGGCGCGCGGATCGGAGCGCTATTGCATTCCGCTTCGGTCTCGAGCGGGCTCGAACACGCCTCGCGCATTCTCGAACGCGCGCCTGACTCCCTATTTCGCCTGCGCGCCCTCTTCGGGCCGCAACACGGTTACCTCGGGCAGACGCAGGACAACATGATCGAGTGGCAGAGTTACAAACATCCGCGTCTCGGCATTCCGATCCACAGCCTTTACGGCGAGCAGCGGGAACCGACGCCCCACATGCTCGAAAACCTCGACGCGCTGGTCATCGATCTCCAAGACGTGGGCGCCCGCTATTACACATTTATTTGGACGATGTATCTCGCGATGCGCGCCTGCGAGAAAGCCGGGCTGCCCATTATCGTTCTCGATCGGCCGAACCCGATCAACGGAGTTACGACGGAAGGACCGCTGCTTGATCCGGCCTATTCCTCGTTCGTCGGGATGCATCCATTGCCCGTCCGGCACGGGCGCACAATCGGCGAACTGGCTGGGCAATTCCGTGCCGAAGCGTTTCCGCGCTGCCAGCTCAACGTGCTGCCGATGAAAGGCTGGAAGCGCGCGATGTGGTTCGATGAAACCGGCCTGCCGTGGGTAATGACGTCGCCAAATATGCCCACGCTCGATACAGCGACCGTTTATCCCGGAATGTGTCTTTTGGAAGGCACCAACATTTCGGAAGGGCGGGGGACAACACGGCCGTTCGAAATTTTCGGCGCGCCTTTCATTAACGCCGAGGCGCTCGCCCGCGAACTGAACAAGCTGAAATTGCCTGGCGCGCATTTCCGAGAAAACTGGTTTCAGCCCACGTTCCACAAGTTCGCCGGCGAAATGTGCGGTGGCGCGCAGTTGCACGTCACCGATCGCGACCGGTTCACGCCTTTCCGCGCCGGGCTCGAGATCATCCGAACCATTCGGCGCCTGGCCGGCGAATCTTTTGCGTGGAAGCAACCTCCCTACGAGTACGAATACAAGCGCCTGCCCATCGAAATCCTGTTAGGTGGCCCCGTCTCAGACTTTTTCGGAGACTGAAAATATTCGTCGCATTTGTCCTATGCGCCATTCGCAGCGCGCAAGCCGACATTCCCTGGGCCGAAGCCAAGGTGCGCCTCGCGCAGGAAAATGAAAAACTGGCGCGCCGTTCGCAAGGACATGCCGGCACTTACTTCGTGATTTGCACGCTGTATTACACGCCGATGGAATCCGGTTTCACCGCCCAACGCGGTTTCGATGTTACACCGGTGGCCGCGCGCGGTTTGCGGGGGCAGCGCTATCCGCGCGAATTCCTGGCGGCCGTGAAGAAAGAAGGATTTGGCCGCATCGTCACGCCGGTCGAGGGCTTGAATTACATTCGATACAATGGTGGCGGCGTCTATCGCTTTGCCGCGCACCCCGTTGGACGAGGCGCAAACGTCCTGGTGTCACGCTCATCCGCCGCGGCTCGAAAAGGCAAATACGGTTTTGTGGATGGTGCCGAGCTGACCACGCTCGACAACACGGTGAGCGCAGTTTTCCGCAGCGCCCGCTGGCGGATCGCGGATACGGGCGGCGCGCTCAAGCGGTGGCAGGTCGATCTCTACTGGGGGGATGACGAACCGCTGGGCCCGGGCCACCTCGCGGCGCGACCGCACGGCACGACGTTTGAATATGCGTATTCGTTGGTGACTGTGAAATGACATGAACGTCGCCATTTCTGCGAACCCGTTCACCGTCCGTTTTTACTTTCATGGCGCTCTCTCTTTTTTTCTGCGCCGCGAAGACCGGGCCGAACCGATCACGAAACTTCTCCGCGAGAAAACGTCGGTGAAAGACGCGATCGAATCGTGTGGGGTGCCACATCCGGAAGTAGATCTGATTTGTTGTGACGGCCAGCCGGTGTCGTTCGAACATTGCCTGGTGACGGATGCAATCGTGGACGTTCATGGAGTCGTGGGTTCGCCCGCGAAGCTGGGCGAAGGATTGCAGCAGCGCCGCGTGACTAAGTTTGTCGCGGACGGCCATCTCGGGAAGCTGACGCGCGATCTTCGGCTGTTCGGTTTCGATGTTCTGTATTCGCCCGATGCTTCCGATTCGTCGCTCGCGGCCAGTTGCTGCTCGGAGGACCGCGCGCTGCTCACGCGCGATCGCCGTCTCCTCATGCACAAGATCGTTCGCCATGGGTATTGTCCGCGCTCCCACGATCCCGCCGAGCAAATCATTGAAGTGATGCGCCGCTTTGATCTCGCTGAACTCGTTGCGCCATACAGGCGTTGCCTGCAATGCAACGGGTTGCTCCTCAAGGTCGGCAAAGCTGAAGTCTTCGACCGGCTCGAGCCGCTGACGAAAATTTACTACGAAGATTTCCGCCGTTGTTCCCAATGTGGAAAGATTTACTGGCCCGGCTCTCATTTCGAAAAACTTGAAACGCGAATTGATCGAATTCGAAATCTGACCTCCGACTTCTGACCTCAAAAGTGTCGGCGGGCGAACTCGCGACCTGAACCACTTTTTAAATATCGCTCAAACGCTCGCGCTTTTGATTCCGATTGGAATGCGATCGCCGTCTCGATTCTCCAAGGCCGCCCTGTGGCGGTGTGCGAGCAAGCACCTCGGTTATGTTCTTTTAGGCGATCTCGAAGGCTTTCGGTTACTCCGGTGTAATGTTGTGTTTTATCTCGTTCGCTCACCAGAATGTAGACGTAGAAAAAACTTTTCATTTGCTGGCCTGCCAAGCCGTAGTCTCGGAGCGCCGGTGGAAAGCTCAATATAATCAGGCCCGCCTCCGTTTCACTCCGGCGTGGCAGCCTTCGCACTCCGCTGCGCTCCGAGCGAAGGCTGGGCCTGGCTGGGCTCGAACCAGCGACCCTGCGCTTATCAAGCGCATGCTCTAACCAACTGAGCTACAGGCCCGTTCCTGCGCGACAACGCAGGGGAGATTTTGGATTTGGAGTGGGGAAGGCGCAAGCGGCTATTTAAACAAGCAGAAAAAAGGGGCAACGACGCGCTGTCGATGCGCTTATTCTTTTCGCGCGACCGCCATCAGCATCTGCGGCTCGACGTGCTCCACATCGCCCAGAGCCACCAAACTATGCGCGGCGCTCAACGCGTCCGCAATCTTCCCGGAACCTGCCCGCAACCAGGCCGCATGTTTCGCCCACCTCGGCGATTCTTCGAGATGGAATCCCGCTCTCGCAATCGCGACGTCCTTTGCCGCGGCGTCGATTCCTTTCTTGAAGCGAACCCAGACGCGCCCGGTCGGAATCGCAAACGATCCCGACGGCTCCGCGCGATAGACGGGCAACGCGATGCCTTCCGCCAAATCGCTCGGAGAGGGCGGACCCTGAAACACCGCGAAATTATCATCTAACTTTTGGACCAGCTTGGCACTCATAGCCTGCGCCGCGGAAGAAAGTAGGGCATGAAAGTCGGGCGCTAATCGATAATGCGCGGAACGCCCGTCGCTTGATGGCACTTCGAGTTCAGCTGGGTATTCAGTAGACATGAAACGGCGCGGTCGGAGCCAAGAATAAGCTTTACCGCGCGATCGCGTTCCGGCAACTTCGAGGGCACCCTCTCGCATTGTAGAGGAACAAAGGGACCCCCTATGTTGAACTTCCGGTATGGTGGTAAGACTGGCCGTAGCTTCAGTCTCAAAGAAAGTCTGCGGGATATTGTCGTGCGCACAGAAAGCCGGCTGCCCGTCACCGGCGAGGATGTTTTCGCCGAAGCCCCTTTGTCGAAAGCGGCCCGCGCGATCGTGGGCGAATTCGATCTCGTCGCGCGTTTTCAGGAAGCCGGCGTCGAAGTGCTGCGTACCAGCGTCCGCACGGCGAAAGCCATGCGCGATAAAGCCCGTTCCATTTTGAAAAAAGAGCCGGCGATCGAGTTTGCCGGCCGGGTGTTGATCGACAGCCGCTCCGGCGAGCCGGTCGTTTACACGGAAAACTTCTTCGTGAAATTCAATGGCGACATTTCTTCGCGCGCGTGCGTGCAGACCATCAAGAGCTACGGTCTTGAAGTAAAGCGTCCGCTGGAATACGCGCGCAACGCCTACTTCATCGGGGCGAAGGAAGGGACCGGCCAGAAAGTCTTCGCCATCGCGGAGCGGCTTCTCGCGGAGAAGAATGTGGAGCTTTGCCATCCGGAACTTCTGCGCCGCAAGCGTTCGCGTCAGGCGTTTCCGCAGCAGTGGCACCTCAAGGCAACGAACATCGGCGGCCAGGCCGTGAACCAGCATGCGAACGTCGAAGCCGCCTGGACGCTGAGTGACGGCACCGGTACCATCATCGCAGTGATCGATGATGGCTTCGATATCGATCATGAAGAATTTCGTTCGTCGGGGAAGATTGTGGCTCCACGCGATGTCGGTGAAAAAAACGACAACCCGCGGCCGCGCACGGGAGACAGGCACGGGCACGCCTGCGCCGGCGTGGCCTGCGCCGACGGAAATATCGGCGCGTCCGGCGTAGCGCCGCGCGCGCGGCTGATTCCGATTCGTTCGAATGTGGCGTTGGGATCCCAGGAGGAAGCCGACGGGTTTGTCTGGGCGGCGCAGAAGGGTGCCGATGTGATCTCGTGCAGCTGGGGACCTTCCGATGGCGACTTCGAAGACGCGAACGATCCCGCTCATCAACAGGTCGTTCCGCTTCCCGACAGCACTCGGCTCGCGATGAATTTCGCCGCGGAAAACGGCCGGGGTGGAAAGGGCTGCGTGATTTGTTTCGCCGCCGGTAATGGCAACGAGAGCGTGGATAACGACGGTTACGCCAGCTACGAAAAAGTGATCGCCGTGGCTGCGTGCGATGATGTGGGCAAGAAGGCGCCCTACAGCGATTTCGGTCGTGCAGTCTGGTGCTGTTTTCCGAGCAATCATTATTATGCATCCGTCACTCCCGGTATCTGGACGACGGACCGAAGCGGAGGCTCCGGTTACAACACAGGCAGCGCTTCGAAAGGAGATGCGGCTGGAAATTATACAAACAGCTTCGGTGGCACCTCGAGCGCGTGTCCCGGCGCCGCCGGAGTTGCGGCGCTCATCATCGCCCGCAATCCAAATCTGCGCGGAGACGAGGTGCGCCAAATTTTGCGTGCCTGCTGTGATCGCATCGACCCGGCGGGCGGCAATTACGACGCTCAGGGCCATAGCGCCTTCTATGGTTACGGCCGGCTGAATGCCCGGAGAGCGGTCGAGTTGGCGATCCCGCCGCAACCTAACGCGGTCGCCATTCGTACCGCGCAGCAGGATGTTCCGATCCTCGATCTGAAGACCGCGCGGCTTCGCCTCGCCATTGCGGACACGCAGCCGGTCAAATCGCTCAAGGTGAACGTCGACATCGATCACACCTATGTCGGTGATCTCCGGGTGACATTGAGGGCGCCTGCATCGGTAAGTAGCCAGCGAGCGATGTTGCACGATCGCAAGGAAGGGCCGACGGATAATTTGAAACGCACCTACGATATCGTGAACGCGCCGGATCTCGCCCGCTTCCTGAACAAGAATCCAGCCGGCACTTGGACCCTTGAAGTGGCCGACCTGGAAAAACAGGACACAGGGACGATCCGCAGCTTCACGCTCGAGATGGGGTTCTGAACCCTGGTCGGGACGGTGCAGCGCGCGTCTCGGCCAATTTCATTTTCGCGTTCCGCCATGTGCATCGCGCATTTCGTTCGCGCGTCGCCGGAACTTCGCTACGGTATCGGACTTTCGTGAGATCTGCTGTCGTCGTAATCGCCGTTCTTTCCGTTTTTTCGTGCCCATTCCTGCGCGGTGAGGATTCGCCCGCTCCAAAATCGGTCACCGTTCCGGCGATCGATTTTAAACATTCATCGCTCCCAAACGGCCTCGAGGTTTACGCCGTCGAAGATCATTCCGCCCCGATCGTCGCGGTCCAGGTTTGGTATCACGTCGGATCGAAAGACGATCCGCAAGGGCGGAGCGGATTCGCGCATCTGTTCGAGCACATGATGTTTAAAGGCAACGAACACATGTCGCCCGACACGTTCGACAACCTTACCGAAAACATCGGGGGCGAGAACAATGCCTATACCGCGGACGACGTGACCGTTTACCACGAGACAGTGCCGTCGAATTACCTGAATCCAATTTTGTGGGCGGAAGCGGAACGCATGTCGGCGCTGGCGCTCAACGACGGGAATTTCGCCTCGGAGCGCGACGTGGTGAAAGAGGAATATCGTCAGCGGATTCGCGCGAATCCGTACGGAGAGTTTTATCACGACATCGAAAAGAAATCGTTCGCCGTCCATCCCTACAAACGGCCGGGCATTGGGAACATCGAGGAGCTGGACGCGTCGAAGCTGCCGGAAGTGAAGGCGTTTCATTCCACCTTTTATCGGCCGGACAACGCGACGCTCGTTGTCGTCGGCGATTTCAGTCCGGCCGAGCTCGAGGGTTGGGTGAAAAAATATTTCGGCGCGGTTCCGAAGCCGTCGACGAAAATTCCGCGCGTGGCGGTGAAGGAACCGCCGCGCAAGGCGGACAAACGCGACACGACTTACAGTCCCCGCGCGCCGTTGCCGGCGGTGGCGATCACATATCTGGCGCCGTCGATCCGCAGCAACGATTCGCCCGCGCTTTCGTTGGCCGCGGAGATTCTGGCCGGCGGCGATTCCTCGCGGCTCTACGAAAAGATGGTTTACGAACAGCAGGTCGTGCAAAGCGTCTCATGCGATTCCGATCTGCGCGAAGATCTCGGGCTCGTGGTCTTCCGGCTGATTTTAGCGAGCGGCAAAACGATCGCCGACGCGGAAGGCTCGCTGAACAAGGAGATCGAGGACGTTTTAAAGAACGGCGTCGCCGAAGAGGAATTACAAAAAGCGAAGAACCGTTTTCTCACCGGGAAATTGGAGGAGCGTGAGACGGTTAACGGGAAAGCGAGCGCGCTGGGTCAGGCCGTCGTCATGTATGGCGACGCCAGCCGCGTGAATACCGACCTGGGAAAACTCCAGGCGGTGACGACGGCGCAAATCAAGGAAGTGATGAACCGCTGCATCACCGGCAAGAAGAAGGTGGTCGTTGAGTATTTGCCGGAAACGATGAAGCCGGGATCGGTTCCGCCTCCGAGCCAGAAGAAGGAGGCAAAGCCATGAACCGTTTCCGAGTGATGTCCGCTGCCGGCCTTTTGATTTTAGCAATTGGGTCGTCTGCGTTCGCGATCGGTGGAGTGGACGCGCCTCCGCCCGCCGCCGCCCCGCACGAGACTACGTTTAGCCAGCCGAAAGAAACCAAATTGGCGAACGGCTTGCGGGTGATCGTAGTCGAACGGCCAGGCCTGCCTTTGCTCGCGGCCGAGGTTCTCGTCCGCAATGGTGCAGAGGTGGACCCGAAAGATCTGGCCGGTACTGCCAGCATGACTGGCTCGCTCCTGATCAAAGGGACCGGAACGATGACCGCGCCGCAGATCGCAAGCGCGATCGAGTCGTTAGGCGGATCGATTGACTCGGGCGCGCATTGGGAAGCCAGCCGCGCCACGATCGTCGTCATGTCGGACAAGGCTGAGCCGGCCTTGAAAATCCTCTCCGATGTCGTGTTGCATCCGACATTCAAGCAGGAAGAGATCGACCGGTTGAAGAACCAGACGCTCGATGGATTGCGGGTTGCGTTGCGGCAGCCCGGCGCGCTGACGCAGTTTGTGCTAGCCCGCGCCCTTTTTGGCAATGCGCCGTATGGACACTCGCACACCGGAACGATGGAAAGCGTCCAGGCGATCAAGCGCGACGATATCGTTAAGCTTTACCAGACTTATTACGTTCCGGAGAACGCGGCCCTGATTCTGTCCGGCAATCTGACGTTGGAGCAGGGGAGGAAGTACGCTGAACAGTTTTTCGGCGAATGGAAGGGCTCGCTGCCGTCGCAGCCGGTTCCATCCTCTGGCACGGCGAAAGAATGGAAGCCGAGCAACATCGTCATCGACATGCCGGAAGCCGGGCAGGCGGCAGTCACGGTGGCGCGGCCCGGAGTGAAACGGAGTTCGCCCGACTATTACGCGGGGTTGGTGGCAAATGCGGCGCTGGGCACGGGATTCGTCTCGCGATTGAACCGGGAGATCCGGATCAAGCGGGGATTGAGTTATGGCGCGCGCAGCTCGCTCGAAGCCCGGCGCGACGTCGGTCCTTTCATCGCCACCGCGCAGACCAAGAACGAATCCGCCGATGAAGTGGCGAAGCTAATGCAAATCGAACTGAAACGGCTGAAAACCGAACCGGTGCAGGGCGACGAGTTGAAATCGCGACAAGCGGTTTTGGTTGGTTCCTATGCGCGCAGTCTTGAAACCAATGGCGGTTTCGTCGGCAAGATTTCCGCGATGATCACGAACGATCTGCCGCTTGATACGCTGAACAAATTCATTCCGGCCGTGAACGCGATCACGAGCACCGACGTCGCGGCTTTCGCTGACAAGTATTTCGAGACTCCTCCAAGCCTGATCATCGTCGGTAAAGCCGCCGATTTCATCGAACCCCTGAAGAAAGATTTCGCGGACCTGAAAGTGATCCCGATGCCCGAGCTCGATCTCAACCGCGCCGAGCTGACGAAGGCGAAGCCGTAGCAAAACCGGAAAGCGAGACCGGAAGAGCGGAAAGGGAGAGACCGCTTGCAATCGGAAATCGGCAATCGACATTCGGCAATTCTTCTCGTGGGGGGCATAGCTCAGTTGGTAGAGCGCCAGCTTTGCAAGCTGGAAGTCAGGGGTTCGAATCCCCTTGCCTCCAAAATTTCGCTTTGAAATTGTAGGGCAGGTGCGCCGCCTGCCATCTCGGTCGGCAAGCGATGCGCTTGCCCTACAATCTTTTGTCACGGGCAACAAAAAAGCCGGACAGCGTTAGCCGTCCGGCTTCAAAGTATCAGCGACTCCTGAATTGTGCGTTATCGTCTCGTCTTCTCTGAGCTCTGGTTTCTTTCGATTTCCGAGGTCTTGACGGCAGTGTCCTCGGCTAAATGCAATCACTGCAAAGAAAAGAAAAAAATAGGACCGATTCATAGCCGCGGTGCGAAATCGAGGATGAAATAAGTCACTCCCTGACCCTCCGCCCCATGAGCTGGCCTCCCAGCTGGACGAATCGCCTTCGAGCGACACAACCAGACCAGCTTATGAAAAAACGTTATTACATTCTTCCTGTCGTTGTCGCCATTGCCGGCGGCACCGTTGCCGTTCTCCAAACAGAACGTTCTCCCCAGGCATTGGGGATAGTATCGGAAACCCGAGTTACCAGACCTAACCACGGTTCTGCCCAGACCCTGGGCAGCCTGGACGAACGCATCGGCCTCGATCCGGGCGAAGCAATCGCACTCGACGTCAAACTCAACCCGGGAACGGGAAAAGTTCGGGTGACTGCACCGAACGGCGGATTAGTAAACCGCGCTCGCGGGCATGCCGAGTTTGACCCCCCCGGTGCGGGTCAAAGCATTCACTTTGAATTCGCCGCCGGTGTAAGCCCGGGTCGTTACACCTTGGAGGTGGCGCAAGGTCTTGCCACCAAAACGATGGAATTTTGGGTTGGACCCGAGCCTCCACTTGGCCAGCCGGGTCCGGAACGGATTTTTAAACACTAAAAGCGAGGCCTCCCATGAATATATTTATTCGAATAGTCGCCGTGATTTGCCTGGCCGCCGCAAGTGCAGCTAATGCTTACGACAACAGTTGCAGCAACAACAAGGATCCCAAACCATGTTGCGGTGGAGACGCCGGAGATCCGATTGACCCAGCTACCGGGACTGCGTATCGGGAAGTAACTGATCTAAAGACCTATGGAATTGCTCCCATAGAGTTTACGCGTATTTACACAAGTCGGGCGACTAACTTCAATGACTCCTACTGGGATTTCGGCAGTCGACAAACCTGGCAGCACAATTGGAATTACGAAATGCGTCAGTTGAGTAGCAAGACGTTCAACCAATTCGACATCAAAGTGCGTTACCCTGACGGCCGCGAGGTGAATTTCAAGGCACCGGATGCCACCAGTAATCAGCGCGTACCACCGGCCGACAATGGCGACCGCCTTTATAAGTGGAGCGGCAGTACGGTCGGCTACACCCTCGTTACCGCGGACGGCCAAGAATACGATTTTTGGCGGTACCTTTCCCCAGCCTTCCACCTGACGGCAATGCGCGATGGCAAAGGCTTGAGCTGGACGTTTACCTATGGTTCGGACGCAAAGCTGCAAAAAATCGCTAATTCCTTCGGCCGCTGGATCCAGATAGAACGGGCTAGCTTCAACGGAATTTCCTGTATCTCACGCGTCTTCACCGACGACAATCGCCAGGTGACGTACAGTTATTCGACCTGGCCCCAGACAGGGAGTGTTGTTCTCACCACTATTACCTATCCGGAAGGCGAACAGGCACAATATAGCTGGGTAACGGCTGATCCGAGCTCGACGACCGCACGGCCTCTTCTCGAGACGGCCAGTGATCCGATGTATTCAGGCGGGGGAGCGCGAACCAAGTTCGTCTACAATTATAACGCCAGTTATTCGGCATCATTTGGACTGGTCACCGGCACCGTCCTGGAAGAGCGGAACCTGGATACAAACGCGTTAATCGTCAGTTTGCCCACTGGCGGGGGCTCCTACCCTCAAGTTATCGAAGGCGACGGAACCGAGATCACACGGATTTTCTCCAATGGTTTGCTTGTAGAAACCCGCGATGGAGAGGGGCGTTCGACTACCTACACCTACAGCGCCGGCGGATTCGGTTTCATTGAAACAATAACAGAACCTAACGGCGCGGTAACGCATTACACTCGCGATTACGCGGGGCGGATTCTTACGCAAACGAATGGCCTCGGCCAAACGCGCAGTTTAACTTACAATAGCGCCGGATTCGTTTTGACCGCCACCGACGCGCTCAACCGCACCACGACAACCACACGGGATTCATCCAATCGGCCGTCGCGCATCGATTATCCCGATGGCAGTTTTGAAACGTGGACGTACAACAGCACCGCCCAACCGCTGACCCATCAATCACGGAACGGCGGCATTGAATCGTTCGTTTACGAAGCGGCGGGTAACATGACACGGAAAACGGATCCGCTCGGCAATGCAACAAACCACACCTATTACCCGAATGGGTTGCGGGCAACGACGACGGACGCCAGACAACTCACGACTTCGTATGCCTACAACTCGCGCGGCAACGTCGTCAGCATCACCCACCCGGACAACACGACCGAGTCATACGCCTACGATACATTTGGAAAACGAGCAGCGGTTACAGACGAACTGGGACATACAACCACGTTTACATACGACGAATACAATCGCGTCAAGACCGTGACCGATCCGCTCGGCCGAACAACGACGACCGACTACGGCTCCGCGCCGGGATGCAGCAGTTGCAATTACGCTGAGACCGTTACAAGCATCACGTCGCCCGGAGGAAAAGTGACCACCTTTACCTACGATCGAAGCCGGTTGCGTACATCGCAAACTGTCGCGGCCGGAACACCGGATGCCGCCACAACCCTTTATCATTATGATTCGGGGAAAAACCTGTCTCAGGTAACGGATCCACGCGGCAAGATTTGGCTTTTTGGGTTCGACGTTTTGCATCGCAGAACGACGGCAACCGATCCACTAGGTAACGTCACAACATTCACATATGACGCGGTTGGCAATAAGCTGAGCGAGGGACGTCCCGACCGGAGTACGACTAGTTTCACCTACGACGCCAAGAACCGCTTGATCCGCACCATCGATGCCGCCGGCAATATAACCCAGATGACCTACAATGCAGCGGACAATCTCATAACCATCCAGGATCCGAAAAACAATGTATATGCGTACGCCTACGATTTGCTCGGGCGCAAGCTGTCCCTAACTTATCCCGATAATTCAGTCGAGACTTATGTGTATGATGCGGTCGGCAATCAATTGACCTACACGGCTCGCGCGGGACAAACCAAGACATCCACTTATGACAACCGAAACCGCGAAACCGGCTTTAGCTGGAGCGACTCTACCCCGCCGGTGACCAAAAGCTACGACGCTGCCAATCGCCTCCTGACTCTGAACAACACTGTCAGCAGTCTGAGTTACACATACGATTCCGCCAATCGCTTGCTCAGCGAAAGGCAACAAATTGGCGAGAATGAACCGCCCAAAAGTACAACTTATACCTATGATGCAGAGGGAAGGCGCGCTACGCTCGGGTATCCCGGCGGGGACCAAATCAATTATAGCTACAACGCTCGCAACGACATCAGTTCGATTACCGCGGCAGACGTGGCAGCGAATTACAACTACGACGCCAATGATAATCGATCGAGCGAAGCTTACAGCAACAATACCAGTGCTACCTATCTCTACGACGATGCCGAGCAGCTGCTATCGGTCGACAATAAAACCAATGGGACTAGCTTCGCCAAATTCGATCATACCTACAATACGGTAAAGAATCGCACGAGCCGGACAGAAACGACCGCCGGAACCCCATCTGCGACCGATACCTATGATTACGACGCCACCGATCAGCTTACGCGAGTAAGGTATAATTTCGACGCCGGCGCGAACACCCAAGTTCGACAAGTGGATTACAGCTACGATTCTGCAGGAAATCGGGCGACTGTAACCGATAACGGTTCGGCGACCCAATATGGCAGCAATCCTCTGAATCAATACGACAGCGTCGGCTCAGATCATCCGATCTACGATCTGAACGGGAATCTGACTGCTCAAGCCACAGGCAATTATGTCTACGACGCCCAAAATCGTTTGATCTCGGCAAACTCCGGCGGAGCGACGATCACATTTGCCTACGACGCGCGGAATCGTTGTGTTAGTCGCGCTATCGACGGTGTGATAGCGCTGTTCTATTACGATGGGTGGAATTTGCTTGAAGAACGCAGTCCGGCTGATGTACTGCTTGCTCACTATGTCCATGGCCCAAAAACCGATGAGATGATTGCGCGGATCGCACCGACGGCGACGATTTTTTATCACGCGGATGCGCTCGGCAGCGTTGCCGCAGTCAGCGGAACTAACGGACAACTACTTGAGCGTTATCAATATGACGTCTATGGCGCACCAACGATCAAGAATGTTGCGGGTGAAACGCTCTCAGCATCAGACTTCGGAAACCGCTTTCTTTTTACCGGACGCGAATATATCCGTGAGGTCGAATTGTACGACTATCGCAATCGAATTTATTCTCCGAATCTGGGTAGATTCTTACAGGCCGATCCAATTCGATTTACCCCGAAAGAACTGAACTTGTATCGTTACGTAGGTAATCGAGTGACAGGTTTAGTTGATCCAGAGGGACTTGCCGGAACGGTGATCCTCTATTGGCATTGCACGGCCAGGATTGAACTCGATCCAACTAACGCAAACGGCGTTTGCTGTCCCGAATCGGCCACAGGAGAAGCTGAAACCTTTGTCCAGGATGATCCCGATGGACAGGCAGCTGCGAGAGAAGCGGAGGAGCAGGCGGCGGCTGGGGTTCCGCCCAGCTGTACATCATCGGCTGGCGGTGTCGTTCAATGCGACGCAGGGGTACAGGGCGTAGACGAGGGAAGAACATGACATGCGACGTTGCTCGCAGTACGATTCTGTTGACCGCTTGGCTGATTTTGACCGCAACCACTGTTGCGGCCCAAGAAGCCTCTCGCCGAAGGATACCCTCGTGGTTTGTCGATACGGATATCGTCTTGATCGGAGAAAGAATCGACGGTCAAGGAAGCGACAATAAGCTTGCCATCACCGAAATTTTGAAGGCGTCGAAACCTGTCGCGCTATCGGCGTTGCCATTGTCGGCCGTTGGAACGTCATCCAGAAGAGTTCTGCTTTTGATCAATATTCCGCGAGTGGACAAAAATCCGGGGGCGAATCCGACGATCGGAATGACGGTGCGCCAGCTTCCGATCTTTGATGATGCGGTTACGGTCGTTTCAGCGGAGCACCAAGCCCGACGCTACAGTCTGCTGGAGCTTCGTATCGCACTAGTTTTCGAAGAATCGACAAAGTAGGCTGTGTGAGATGCCGCAGTTCGGCATCTCACCAAATATACTTGTGAGTTCGCGAACCGCCGGCGGCTTCGCTCACACGCGGGGCGCGTGATGCTCCCACGCCGTAGCCTCGGCGAAGGCGGGTCAGCGACTCCTGAATTGTGCGTTATCGTCTCGTCTTCTCTGAGCTCTGGTTTCTTTCGATTCCAAAGTCTTAACGGCATATCTGAGTTCTCGAGAGACCTCAGATTTAGCCGTCGACCTATTCAATCATCCTTCGAGCAAGCTCTCAGGTTGATGAATTTCTCCTTAGAAAGGAGGTGATCCAGCCGCAGGTTCCCCTACGGCTACCTTGTTACGACTTCATCCCAGTTACCGCTCATAGCGTAGGCGGCTGCCTCCTTGCGGTTAGCGCGCCGACTTCGGCTACAAGCGACTTCCATGATGTGACGGGCGGTGTGTACAAGGCCCGGGAACGTATTCACGGCGCCGTAGCTGATGCGCCATTACTAGCGATTCCGGCTTCATG
>Ga0137403_10000020_pt1 | contig 162979 bp, 122 predicted proteins | sample CZOMad2_1_16fung_FD_122057 | JGI IMG/M metagenome (GOLD analysis project Ga0137403, IMG submission 122057) | Vadose zone soil fungal communities from Angelo Coast Range Reserve, California, USA - CZOMad2_1_16fungal (Hybrid Assembly) | ecosystem: Environmental > Terrestrial > Soil > Vadose... | reverse complement strand
TTCGCGGCCTCCGATTCGAGCTGTTTCCTTCCCAGGCGGGTGAGTGAATAAAATTTTGCCCGCCGGTTATTCTCCGTTTGTTTCCACTCGGCGGTGATCCAGCCTTCCTGCTCCAGCTTGTGCAATGCAGGGTAGAGGGATCCCTCGCTGACCTGCAGCACGTCTCCGGAGATGGATTTCAGGCGGAGGCTGATGGCCCACCCGTTCATGGGTTGAAGCGCGAGGATCTTTAGGAGAAGGAGGTCGAGCGTGCCTTGGACCAGGTCAGACGGTTTGCTCACGGGCTCTCCTCGGTTACCGAGGGTATAATACTCAAGCTCCTCTCGGTAAGCAAGGGGAATCTTCCGTTGACGAAACCGCGTTGCGCCACCCACGGCCGACGGCCATCGGCGTCATCGCCCAACTGGTTTTTCACATACCCGGTGCGGATGCTACGTTCCGCTTACGAGCGGCTCGATGGGTATTCTGCTTTCGACCGATTGCCTGCTTGGAGGGTCCGGCCTGAGTGGAGTGGGTTGCGTTCTGTACCTTCGCGGGCTTCTTTGTTGGCGGCTTCTTCGCTGGGTAAACGTCTTCGACGCCCGTATCCGTAAAAATCGCTGGACTTACCTCTTGCGCTTTGCAGGACGGCGTCCAGCCTAGAAGCATCGTCGCAACCCCAATTGTCCCGAGCCACAGTGTTTTGGGCAGCAACAGTTTGAAGTGATTCATGGCCGTTGTCCTTTCCTTTGCCGATTCTGCGCGACTGGTGACACCGGTTGCCGGCTCTGTCTGGCGCGTTCATCCGGCGTCGAGTGCGCGCACATAATGAGCGATTCTTCGCACACTCCGCTTTTCCTGCCAATGCACGCCGTCTGGAAAACGAATGAACAAAAGGTGAACGCCTAGCTCACGCATTCCATGGGAGATTTCTGCTTGCAGGGGCGCTAAAGGGGGGACTCCACAAACGCTTGCTCAACGCTACAGAGGAAACTGCCCTACTTGATCTGCTGGTCTCCAGACAATGCCTGGTTGATGCTCTTTAAGGTCTGGAATCCGTCTTTCACCACCGTTGTCTTGATATTGTCCTTTGTCACGAGCACTGGTTTCAGCATTATGGTTGGCACTCTTATCTTGCCATTGCTGATTGTCCCATCTGCATGCGGCTTTTCGCCCTTCGCCAGGCGAACGGCTTCCTCTGCTGCCCTTGCCGCTTCGTTTACGATGGGTTTGTAAACAGTCATCGTCTGCGTACCCTGGGCAATGCATTTAACGGCGGCCAAGTCCGCATCTTGTCCGGAAACCGGCACTTTGCCGGCAAGATTATGTTCGCGGAGGGCCTGAATCGCACCGCCGGCCAATCCGTCATTGGAAGCGACAACGGCAGCGATCTTGCCCTCGGCGGAATCAATCGCCTTCAGCATAAAAAGATACGCCTCGGAAGGCAGCCAGTCTTTGGTATATGCATCAGCGGTCACCTTGATGTCGCCCCGATCGATATAGGGCTGCAGAACGCTCATCTGTGCTGCATGCAGAGTCTTCGCATCCTCGGCACTTGGAGAACCCGCGATCAGTACATAATTCCCTGTGGGCGCATGTTTTACCAGATATTCCGCTTGCATCCTGCCGATCTCAAGCCGGTCAAAACTCACGTAGAGATCGACGTCGCTGTTCTGAACCAGACGATCGTAACTGATGACCTTGACATTGGCCGACTTCGCAGCGTCCACCATCCGGCTCGCATTTGTCGTATCGCGAGGCATTAAAACCAACACTTTGATGCCGGCCTTGATCATGTCCTGCACTTGCTGGAATTGACGATCAGCGTCTCCGCCACCGTCGCGGGAGATCACCTCCACCCCTAACTGCTTGGCCCGCACTTCGAAGGAGTTCAGGTCCGTCTGCCAACGCTCTCCCTTCATGTCTTCTATGGAAAACCCTATTTGCAGTTTGTTCCTGTCTTGCGCATGCGTAAGTTGCCCCTTAAGGACAATAAGGACTATAACGAATGCTGCGGACAGAACCGTTATCCTGCGTAGGGCTTTAGCCAAGACACTTCCTCCCTGTTCAGGCCGACCATAGCACGGCCGGCTGAAATTCAGCGGTGGTCAGCAAGATGTTGTGCGCTACTGAGAACGGGCAACGCCTGCATCTAAGCGACTGTTCTACCCATATTGGTTAACTCCCGAGTAGTTGGCCCGCCAGCGATTCGTTGGTCACTGCTGACTATGCCTGCCGGGGCACTCCCGATTGAGTCATAGCGTTTTTCGGTACTAACCCAACGGGCGAGCTGATAGACGAAGCTGTGAGCCAACCCCCTTCCTGGCGCAAGACTGCGCCCGAGCCGTCCGCACTACTATCGGTCAGAAATCGCTATTAAAACTAGTAGGCATATGTTTTAATAAGAAGTGAGCTTATTAAAGCGAGGTTGAATTACGCTGTGTGCGCCGACAACACCCTACGGCTAGGCAGCTATATCTCGACGACGACTGCGGGCGAGACTGTAAAGGCTTTTGTGCCTCCGGCTCTACCGCCAGACCCTCCTCTAGACCTTGGCGGACTTTACCAGCATCTAGACAGAGCGAATCAATCTCTCGGTCGGCTAGATGGTCTCACAACGCTCCTTCCGGACACACGGCTCTTTCTCTATCTTTATGTCCGCAAGGAAGCGCTTCTTTCCTCGCAGATCGAAGGCACCAAATCTTCGTTCTCAGATTTGCTTCTCTTTGAGAATGAAGCGGTGCCCGGTGTGCCCATTGATGATGTTGAAGAGGTCTCCAACTATGTGGCTGCGATGCAACATGGTCTCCGTCGCATCAGGGGAGGCTTTCCCCTTTCGTTGCGCCTGATTCGAGAGAGTCACGCAATCCTGTTGCGTGGCGGACGCGGAGCGAACAAAACACCGGGTGAATTTCGCCGATCACAGAATCGGATTGGTGGCAGCCGACCGGGCAATGCTGCATTTGTGCCGCCTCCGCCAGAACAAATGATGGAATGTCTCGACCGCTTTGAACACTTCCTTCACGACGAAAAACACAAACTTCCCGTTCTCGTTGCGGCTGGACTTATACATGTACAGTTCGAAACGATTCACCCGTTTCTCGATGGAAATGGGCGTCTTGGTCGTTTGCTAATTACGCTGCTTCTTTGCGCCAAAGGCGTATTGCGCGAGCCCCTTCTGTATCTGAGTCTTTATTTCAAGACGCGCCGCCAACGCTATTACGATCTCCTTCAGCGTGTCCGAACAGAAGGGGTCTGGGAAGAATGGGTCGAGTTTTTTCTGGAAGGAACCGAGACTACGGCTCGCCAGGCGGCCGACACAGCCGTGCAAATTCTTCATCTTTTCGAAGTGGACCGGAAAAAGATTCGAGCGATGGGACGCAAAGCGGCGTCAAGCTTGGCTGTTCACGAGTACTTGCAAGCACATCCGCTGACCAAGATTGGCCCGGCGGCGAAAGATCTCAAACTATCTATACCCACTGTCACCAGTGCTTTAGAAACGCTCACTAAGCTCAAAATTGCGAAGGAATCGACCGGAAAACGCAGAGACCGACTGTTTGCCTATCCGCGATACCTAAATATCCTTAGTGAAGGAACGGAGCCTCTGAGGAGTTAGGGCTAATCGGAGAAACCGCTTTCAACTGTTCCCCGAACTTCAGGGCTTTTTGCTTTTCTTCTTGGCCTTGGCCCATCTGGTTTGGACTGCTTTTCTTGCAAGTGCTTTTCTCTCGTCTGGCGTCAGGGCAGCCATACGAGCCTTTCCGCCTTTCTTGCCGCCTGCCTTTCCACCCTTTTTCCCCATCTTGCGCATGACTTCTGAGATTAGTTCGCGTTTCATGCACCTATCCTAGAATGAACACCCTGTTTGCTGCCACTTACCTCTTGACAGGATTATTGCAATTGCGATATCTCTTATACGAGAACCGCTTCTCGTATAGATCTGATTTTCCGAGCGGTGCTCGCAGTAAGAAGGCGGGACGCGCTGGTGTTGAAGCACCGAACGCGCCCCTAACCACCATCACCTGATTGGAGGCAACGATGGCTAGCAATGAAGGTATCGGTTCCACGTTTCTCAAGCAACCTTCCGCACGTTCCCCGAAGCTGCGCATCTACGAAAGCCTGTTCCTGCTGAACCAGGGCGTTGATCATGTCGTCGCACTCTTGCGCGGCATGGAGAAGTTTTCATTTGCCGACAAGGAGTCGTTACAGTCCGGGCAAGTGGAGATCGAAGAAGTTCGCTGCAGCGTGAACGCTGATATCGTCGAGCGCCTGGTTGACAGCGAGCGCTTCGACGAAGGCCGCTTCTGGAAGCAGAAACGCGCTTTTGAGAAGAAGTGGCGCGACCCCGACGACGTGTATATCGATGTCGAGCGCCGCGAGGAAGAACGCAAGAAGCAGGGTTTGCCGCCGCGCGTCGGCGTTGTCCCCCACTCCGCCGTCGCCGAGGAAGAACAACGCTGGGAAGGCCGGCAACAGCACAAGAAAAAGCGCGTCAGGAAGTCTAACCGCCGTGCGGGAGGACACTCATGACACGGATCACCGCAGAGGAACGCAGACAGATTGAGAAGCGCAGCAAGCTGCGGGAGGAACGGCTGCGTAGGAAGTTTCCCGAAGTCCACGGCAAGGTCGTGGACTTCATCACTCACACCATCGACGACGGGACGCTGTACTTCACGGTCCGTTTTACGGACAAGACGAGTTTCTGTCTCCGCTACGCCTGCGACATGTTCCCCGTTAGCGCTGATCTCAGCGATTGGAGAGATGGGAACTATAACGTCATTCGCGAGTACATTAAGCCGATTCCAAGGTAAAGACGACCAGTATCAACAGCCGCGATTGCGCTCTTCCCAGAAACTTGGGTCCAACTTGGGACCAACAACTGACAAACAGGGTCTAAAACCGTGTACTGTGACGTAGAACAAAGCTAGACGGGTCAATAAGATAGCATTCCCTTCGCTATCTTGGGCGCAGGAGGCCCCCGGTTCAAATCCGGGCGCCCCGACCAAAATACTCCAGTTAGTTCAAATGCTTAAGCGAACTCCTGTTTTACCCAAACTTGACAGTGGAAAACGAACCGACAGCTCGATATCAGAAGTTTGTGTCTCTTTGAGCGCAAGTGACGCTTTCTTACGTCTTTCGCATAATTTTCTTGAAGACCCACGTCCGGAAATAGTGCGACGATGGCGCTGGGCGGCTAACGAGCCGGGTCACTGTCGCAACAAAATGCTCACCGATATTCCGCACATCAACACGCCGATAATGCTCTCGAGCGGCCCCAGCAATCGCCAGTTTGACGGTTGAATTAAACCCATTGCTCAAGAACAATCTTCAGTGCACGGCAACCTGGCCGCCCTTGCCGGGTTCATTTTTGGCAAGTAGGAAGCACAGCAAGAACATCAGTGCGGAAGTGGCAGCGAGCAGCCAGTAGATTTCGACGTAAGACAAGGCTTGAGCCTGTGTGATCACCAAGTTGTACATTCTGGCCATTGCTTGTTGTTGAGCCGAGTGCATGCTGAGGCCGGCATGCGACAGACGGCTCGTCAAGCCTGCGACGGCCTCACTGAATCGATAAGACCGCGTGTACTCGGCGAGAACGGACTGATGGTATTGGCCTCGGCGTGCAAGCAATGTAGTCACAGCCGAGGTGCCTACACTTTGTCCGATATTGCGTGTGAAGTTGATTAAACCGGCAGCAGCGTTGCTTTTTGACTCTGGCAGGCCGACATAGGCAGCCATCGTGAGCGGGACGAATAAGAATCCAACCGGGAGATACTGCCAAATGCGCATCCACGCGGCGGAACGAAAGCTGATGAGCAGATCGATGTGCTTGCATGAGAAATACATGGCCACAGCGAGTGCGATCCAGCCGAAAGCGAGAAGGTGCCGGGCCTGAAAGTGCCCGGCGAGGCGCCCAACGAACGGTAAAAGAAAGACCAGAAGAACAGCTGCCATCGAGATGACCGTGCCGGCCTTTTGCGCCGTGTAACCCATGAGCGTTTGCAAAAACTGGGGAAGAAGGACAGTTGAACTGAACAGAACGGCGCCAAGCACGAACATCATCAAATTGCAGCTTGCAAAATTAAACTCTTTGAACAGACGGACATCCACGATGGGTTCCTTGTGCCGCCACTCCCAGATAACGAGGGACACCAAACCCAGGACGGCAAGAATGATCAGTGTGGTAATGAACCGCGACCCGAACCAGTCGTCCTCTTGTCCCTTGTCGAGCGCAACCTGGAGAGCGCCCACGCCGACAGCGAGCAGGCCAAACCCAATGTAGTCGAATTTCGCCATGGTGCCTTTCAGACGGGACAAGTAGGGTGGATCTTCAATTAGCTGAGAAACCAGAAATACGGCCAGAATTCCCACTGGAACGTTGATGTAAAAAATCCAGCGCCAGGAATAGTTATCCGTAATCCAGCCGCCCAGCGTGGGACCAATGGCAGGGCCGCAGATGACCGTGATTCCATACAATGCGAAGGCCAACCCGCGTTTCTCCGGCGGGAAAGTGTCCGCCAGGATAGCCTGCGTCATCGGCTGAAGTCCTCCACCGAAGGCGCCTTGCAGCACTCGGAAAAGAAGCAGCAGTCCGAGGCTCGGCGCGACGCCGCACAAAAACGAGCTAACTGTGAAAAAGGCGACGCATATCAGAAAGAAACGCTTGCGACCGAGCCAACCAACGAGGAAGCCGCTGATCGGGAGCACAACGGCGTTCGACACCAAGTAGCTGGTCAAGACCCACGTGCTCTCGTCATTGCTCGCGCCCATACTGCCAGCGATGTGTGGAAGGGCCACGTTCGCTATGCTGGTATCGAGTGCCTCCATGAACGCAGCCAGCGAAACGGCGACGGCGATGATCCATGGGTTGACCCTTGGCTGCCACGTCGGTTGCTCTGCTGCGAGAGACCCCGCTGTGCTCATCGCACCCTCACGTCTGGCACGACGGACAATCCCGGCTTCAACATTCCCTCTACATTAAAATCCTGTCCTGCGGTGCGATCGAAATCGATTCGCACCGGCACCCTCTGCACGACCTTCACGTAGTTGCCCGTCGCGTTCTCCGGAGGCAGCAGACTGAAAACCGAGCCGGTGCCCCCACCCATGTTGGTCACATGTCCGGACCACGTGCGACCGTAGGCATCCACCTTGACTTTCACAGGCTGCCCGGGCCGCATATGCTCCAGCTGCGTTTCCTTGAAATTGGCGGTCACCCAAATGTCATTAAGCGGCACGACTTCCAACATTTCCTGGCCAATACTCACGTTCTGACCGACTTCAACGCTTTTCTTTCCAATGATTCCTGTCACCGGCGAGCGAATGATGGTGTAGCTGAAATTGAGCTGTGCTTGGGCCAACTGAGCGCGGCGTTGATCGACTTGCGCATCTGCGGCGTCCGCCTGGGCGCGTCTCAGGGACACCTGTTGCGGTGCGGTCTGGGCGCTTCGCAGATCTGCCTTGGACTGCAAGAGTTTCCCTTCCGCCTGTCGCACGGCCTGTTCGGCGGCCTTGACAGCGGCGTTGGCCGAAGTGACTGCCGCTTGGTTTGCTGTTGCTGAAGCGACCGCCTGATCAAATTGCTGGCGGGAGATATCTTCTTTGGCGACGAGCTGTTTAGCGCGTTCGAGGTCTGCGTTACTCTTGGCAGCATTGGCCTCGGCCTGCGTCAGCAACGCCTTGGCCGACTCGTGATTGTGCTCGGCTGCCCTGAGTCCCGCTTCAGCGTTAACCACCTCGGTCTGCGCCGAATCGAGATTGCTTTGCACCGTCACAGACGTGATTGGCACATTCCAACGAGAACTCCTGGCACTGGCCTGCGCGTCGGCCAGCGTCGCCTCTGCCTGAATCACGGCGATCTTGAAATCGGCAGGGTCAATGGTTGCGAGGAGGTCGCCCTCATGGACCAGTTGGCCTTCGACGAAGTTCACTTTCATTACCTGGCCGTTGATGCGCGCGCTCAAGGGCATAACGTGCCCGTCCACTTGCGCATCGTCGGTGTCTTCGTAGAGAAACGCGTTGCGGACGACATACCCGGCAATGATCAGAATCGCCAGCATTGCAACAACGACGAAAAGGACCTTTAGCGGGTGTTCGCGCAGGCCATGCACAAGCCGAGTGATTCTGCCGCTGTCCTTGGCTGGATCTTGGGAATCGGGCTTGGCTTCCACGTAAATGCGAACCTCGTCATCCACTACCGCAGAGCGCTTGTTGCCGTCTTGATTGCCGTTGGACATTACTTTTCTCCCAGATATTGGTTGTAGTTGGTGCGTGCGACCCCAAGGGCGCGAGCGAGCGAGAGCTTGGCGAAGTTGTGGTTGTAAAGGCTGGTGATGTACTCGTCGTTGGCGCTGGCGAGAGCCTGCTCGGCCTGGACCACTTCAACACTGTCAGTTACTCCGGAAGTGAAGCGATCCTTCGACCGAGCGAGGCTCTCATTGGCAAGCTCGACATTTTGCTTGGCGACTTCAACCTGTTCTTTTGCGGCATTTAGATTCAGCAGGGCTGTGCGGACGTCCTGGTCGATCTGTCCGCGTATGTTTTCTGCCTCGGCCTTTCTCTGACGCAGTGCGGCCTCGGCTTGCGTGATATCGCCCTTAATCCGTCCGCCAGTGAAGAGTGGAACCCTGATCCCTGCTTGAAACGTGAAATCTCCGTGCGAGTTGCCGAACGTCGGTCCAATATCGCCGTAGCCACCGTTAACCGCCACAGTCGGATACCGTTCACCTTTGGCAGCAGAAAGGGTTTGCGCAGCAGCTTTTTGGGAATCGAGAGCGGAACGGAAATCGCTACGCGATTTGAACGCAATTTGCAGGGCGTCGTCGACGCTTAGGGGAGTGATGTCGGAATATGGGAGTGTGTCGGCCAACACAAACTGCTGCCCTAGCGGCAGTCCGATCGCACGTGCAAGGGCTAGTTTTGCGATGGCGAAGTTGTTGCGGGCTATGCTTAGGTTGTACTCCTCCGTGTGCAACTGAACTTCGGTGCGTGTCGCGTCGATTCGCGGAGCCGTACCCGCCTGCACTTGATCGACCGCGCGATCGTAAAGAGCTCTCGCATTCTGTACCTGGGCTTCTTGCGCCTTAATTCGAGAGTCTGCCTCGATGATGCGCAAATAGGCATTGCCGACCGTGAGTGTGACCACATCCAGGATGTCCTGATAGCTGAGTTGGGCGGCCTGTTCAGCAGTGCGGGCTGCTCGAAACCGCTGGATGGATTCATAGCTGAATAGTGTTTGGCTGACGCTCGCATCCGCTGAGCTGTAGCTGAACGGTCCAACAACAGTGGGAATTCCTGTCTTTAGCCCGTTGAGCCCGAAGGTCGCGAGGTTCACTTGCTGGACGTTCTCCGAAGCGCCGGCGCTTACCTGGGGCAGCAGATTGCTAAGCGCTAGTAGCCGCTGACCGCGAGCAATCTGAGCATTTTGTCCGCTTTCGATAGCTCCGAGGTTGTATCGCAGCGCCATCTTGATGGCGTCCTGGAGAGTCAGCTGGACAAGTTCATCGCTGGCTGGGCCGCTCGGCACGCTTCCCAACACGGTTGTGCTTTGCGCGCTTGTTGCTGTTGCGTCGAGCGGCACCAACACGAACACGACAAGAAAAGAAGCTAGTAGATTGGAAATCTTGCGTTTCCGTCGAACCTTCAGTTGATCAACAACGTGCCGGACGTAGCAACCGCCGGAGATGAACTGCGCACCTTCGTTGCGCAGCGCAAGCAGCAGTCGCTCGCCACTCTTGTCGATGAAAGTGACTTCCTTCAAGTCCACGATGCACGTACGCTTCTTATCGGCTTGGTGGTTCTTCTTCCAGCTCGCCCTTAGTTCACGAACCCAAACCCCACTGAGGCGGCCTTCTAGAATCCATTTCTCTTCCACAGGTGTTTCGCTAAAGCTGATCTTCAACATGCTGTTTTCCTCACAAGCCGGAAGCGTTGCAGAGGGGTTGCGGGATGCGCCTGGCGACATCTGCCCCGGACTTCCTAGTGGGCTTCAGATAAGAAGCTAGTTCCTGGCGGAGTTCCTGCTTCCCCCGGAAGATGCGCGCTTTGACGGCCGCGACTGAGATCCCCATGCGACGAGCCGTCTCGCTCGTAGACAACTCACGAAGTTCGCTCAACGCGATTGTTGTGCGCAGCCGCGGGCGCAAATTCCGAACCGCCTTCGACAGAATCCGCACTTCCTCTCGCCGCGAACAGCGGGTTTCCGGATCGGCATTTGAGTCGGGTATCCGCGAACTGGACGCATTTCCTTCTGCATCACGAATATCGTCGAGCGGTACCTCGCGCGCCGCACCTATGCGTCGTAGGAACATAAGCGCTTCGTTGATGGCGATGCGCGTCAACCACGTGGAGAACGAGGATTCTCCCTGGAACTGGCACAAATGCACGAAAGCCTTGTAGAAGCTTTGCTGAACGATGTCTTCCGCGTCCTCCACCACACGTGTGTACCGCAGCACAACTGCAAGGGTCTTTCGCTGGTAACGGTTAAACAGGGTTTCAAACGCCTGTTCGTCTCCGTTCTTGGCGGCGACTACGAGCGTTCGTTCGCCTGCGGGATCAGTCAAGCAAGCGATAATTGGTTCTGCTTTGTGCTTCATAGCGAGCCTCCTGATCGGCTATGTGGCAGAGAAAGGCGAGCCCAGTTTGAAAACCGCCTTTTCGCTACGCGTCGTATAAGGGCAAGGCCAGAGCCAAACGTGCGGAACTGTAAGTCGCTGAATTTTCAGGAGAAGACCGTCAGGAGTCGAAGGTGTCGATGTTGAAAAAGTTGAAAGGGTCGAAACTGTCGAGGCTATGGGCGGACTACAACAAGGAGATGGGCAGCAGGCTAAGCAAACTGCTTTGCGTGGATGCTGAATTTTTTCATTCGAGAGAGGAGAGTCGTGCGGTTCATTCCAAGGCGCGCGGCAGCTCCATCGGCACCACCGACGCGACCCTTGCATGCGGACAGCGCCCGTACAATCTCTTCGCGCTGCTTCCTTGCGTATTCCTCAGCAACTCCGTTTTTGTCATTCCGCGAATCGACATTTTCCGTAACGATTTGTCTCAATTCCTCGGTGACACTGGGTGTGGGCATGTCCGTGTTTGCCTTTCGCAGTTCTCCGACCGGAGCCTCAAGCGAGTTGCCACGCGTCACGATTACTGCCCGCTCAATGAAATTCTCAAGTTCACGAATATTGCCGGGCCAATCCCACGCCATCAGCCCCTTCATTACGACCGTGGGAACCGCTTCGACCTTCTTTTGCATTTGCTTTGAAAACTTTTGGACAAAATAGCTCACGAGCAGCGCGATGTCCTCTTTACGTTCTCTCAAAGGCGGAATTCGGATTGGAAATACATTCAGGCGATAGTACAGATCGCTCCGAAATTCTCGGTCCGCAATCATCTTTTCGAGATTGCGGTTGGTAGCGGCGATCAGGCGCACATTCACTTTTCGCGTGCGGGTCGTTCCCAGCCGCTCAAATTCCCGCTCCTGTAAAGCGCGCAGTAGCTTTGGCTGGATTTCCATTGGGATGTCTCCCACCTCATCCAAAAACAGGGTGCCTTGGTCCGCCAGTTCCAGCCGGCCGATTTTCTGGCTGATGGCCCCCGTGAACGCTCCCTTTTCGTGTCCAAACAACTCGCTTTCCAGCAACCCTGTTGGAATTGCAGCACAATTCAACTTCACAAAAGTGCGCTTCACTCGATGGCTGCGGTCGTGAATCGCCCGAGCGACTAGCTCCTTTCCCGTTCCAGTTTCACCAAGCAACAGGACAGTAGAATCACTAGGCGCAACTGTTTTAACCTGTTGCAAAACGTGCTTTAGCGTTTTGCTGTTTCCAATGATCTGCTCAAAGCCCATCTCGCTGCGAAATTCCTCTTCCAGGTAAAGTTTCTCCTGGGCCAGCTTGTCCTTGAGTTCGGAAATTTCTCGGTATGCCAACGCGTTTTCAATGGCGATGGCGATCTGCCCTGACGCCCGGCTGAGGAAATCGATGTCTTCTGGGACAAACGGAGTCTCTGTCGTGCGCGAGATCGACAGGGTTCCGAGGACTCGGCCGCGATTCACAAGTGGAATAAGGCAAATGGCTTTTATGCCTTCCGCAGCAACAATCTCATATGCCTCGGCCGCGAGTTCCTCGCGTCCCCGCGTGGAAATCACCACGGGTTTCAATGTGTCTATGGCTTTCTTATTAGCAGGGCTTAATGTGACCGTCACCTCTTCTTTCACCGCCCCCTTGCCATGCGGAAAATCCACAGCAATTACTCTAGATTTTCCCGAAGCTGCGTCGGGCAGCGATACGACCACAGCATCAGCGTGTATGACTTCGCGTATGTTCGCCGCAATCGCCCGCAAGACCTCCCGGACCTCGAGGCTCGACGTGATTTTGCTCGTCAGATTGAGGAGCAGCTCAAGCCGCTCGTTTTGACGCTGTAGTTCCGCTTCTGTGCTCATGGGCATATGCCGAGTGCCGCCAATTCAATCCCGAAAGCCTACCTAAATGATGATGGATTTTGCACCGAAGTCACAAGCGCTGGCTGAACTGAAGAGCTCTGGCCATTCTGTGCAACAGTTTCAAACGCAGGTGTAGCAGGATCAAATCTTTTGGGGCTGAATCGAAGAATCTGCGCTCACGGACTCACGGTCGGTATGGGGAAAATTCGGGGCGCAGGAGAACTCCGGTTCAAATCCGGACACCCCGACCGCTAAACCACCAGGCTATCAACCTTCTCAGATTCGCTTCATTGCATTCCCGATTTTGGTGGAGGCTCCTTCGCTTTCAGCGTTTGGAAGCGGTCCATTTCCAATTTCGCTTTCTCAAGTTGGCCTTGCTTTCGGTAAATCTGGCCCAACAGATAATGGAGAGCCGCCCGATTGGGATCCGTGGAGATGGCTGCCTCCAATTCGTGTTGCGCTTCCGGGAGCCGATTCAGGTTCAGAAAAGTCTTGGCGAGCGTTTCATGAGCGCGAATGTTTCGTGGAGCAATAGCCACGGCTTTCTGCAAAATGGGAAGCGCTTCGTCAAATCGTGCCTGCTGATTGAAAAGATCACCGAGGTCAATCAATGGTTCGGGAGTCTTCCTAACCGAACTCTCTTGCCAAGAAATTGCTTCTTGCAAGGACGAAATCGCATCCGCCGTACGATTGAGGCCCGCGTAGGAAAGTCCGAGCCCGTCGCCGGCGAGCGCGTACCGGGGACGCAGCTCAAGGCATTTTTGAAATGCCTGAATGGCCTCCTCGAACCGGTTCTCGTTGTATTTCGCTCGTCCGAGGTAATACCACGCTTCCGCATCGCTTGGATCCCATTGCAAAGCAAGCGTCAGCCATTTATCCGCGCTTACGTAATCTCCAAGCAGAATGTAATCGAGCGACACGATCTTCAAATCAAAAGCCGATGGTCTACCGAATTTTGCGCCATCGGTAAAAGCGCCTAGCGACTCTCGAATTTTTGCGTCGCGAGCCTTGGAATCAATGGCAGTGGAAGGAAGATCGCCCGGAGCCAGGTATTCTCCGCCTGCTCGCGCTTGCGACTGCACCTCTCGGAAGAAAATGAGGCCAAGCAGGAAATGTCCTTCCGGAGAATTAGCATGTTCTGCGACGTACTTGCGCGCCACAGTTTCAGCCGAAGCGAGGTCCGACTTTTCAAGTAACTCCCTCGCCTTCGCAAGCTCTGAATCCAGCGGGGATGCTCCCGTGCTGGTGCTCTGGGCCAGAAGCGGTTCTTGAATCATCAGGAACTGCGCAGGCGCAATGGCCAAGATAATCGGCAGGAAAGCAGTTCGGAATCGCATGGTTCGGTTCAATCTAGCTTAGATAAATCTCGCCGTAACTTAATCAGGGAACAATCCCCTTCCCTTCTGCTACCGAAAAGATCCGGTCGACCGCCGGAACCATAATCTCCTGCTTCAAACCGCTAGGCCAGTGAATCTCGATTTTCTCGATTTTGCTGCTCTGCCCCAAGCCAAAATGAACTCGTTGATCGGAGCTGGAGCCGTAGCTGCCTCCGGAAAAAACGTCGGCTCGCTGGCGAACACCGCTCGCTGTCACAAATACCTTTGCCCCGATCGCATCGCGCGGACTTTTCGGCCCACCAATCAGACGGAAAGCAATCCAATGGTTATCGTTCTTCACCACGTTTCGCAGCAGCGCGGGACTGGAGTCCATGTTGTTGACGACAACATCCAAATGGCCGTCGTTGAAAAGATCACCCACGGCGGCGCCTCGTCCCGCCAATAGCTCTGCCAGTCCGCTTCCGGTAGCCGGTGGGACTTCCGCAAATCTCTTTCCATCGAGATTTCGAAAGAGCTGCGGCCGCTGCAACCAGGTTGTGCCCCAATCCTGCTGATCCACAGCGGGATACACGTGACCGTTTGCAACGAAGAGATCCGTCAAGCCATCATTGTCAAAATCTAATGCAACCGTACCCCAACCCAAAAATGGAATTGTGGGATCGGCGAGACCTGCGGAAAACGTCTTGTCGGTGAAATTCCCGTCGCCGTCATTCGTGTACAGCGTGTTGTAGTCATCGGAGAAAGCAGTGACATAGAAATCCACTTTGCCGTCGCGATTGAAATCACCCACGGCAATCCCCATGGAAGCCTGCTCCCGGCCATCTTCGCTCAAGGCAAAGCCCGAAAGATAACTTACATCTTCGAATGTCCCGTTGTGCCGATTCGTGTACAGATAGTTCGGAGTGGAGTCGTTTGCTACAAGAAGATCAATCCATCCATCGTCGTCCACATCGACAAATACGGAGGCCAGTCCATAAAATCCTTGTGGATCGGAAACACCGGCTTTCTCGCTCACATCGGTGAACGTTCCATCGCCGTTGTTGTGAAAAAGGTGATCGCGTTCGCCGGCCAAGCCACGCGGACCACACATCACGTGAATTCCGCGGAATTGGCACGCGCTCGCAGGCAGACCGGAACCAGGTGGATGGGCGGGGTCGTACTTCACGTAACCGGGAACGAACAAATCAAGCAGTCCGTCGTGATCATAGTCGCCCCAGGTGGGACCAGCGGACCAACCGCCGAGCGCGGCACCGGCTTTTTCGGCAACATCCGTAAACGTTCCGTCATGATTGTTGTGATACAGCCGGTTTTTGCCATAGTTGGCCACATAAATGTCAGGCCAGCCGTCATTGTCGTAATCGCCGACCGCCACGCCAAAGCCCCAGCGCTCGTTCGCAACGCCCGCCTTGTCGGTGACGTCAGTGAACGTGCCATCGTGGTTGTTGTGAAAAAGCATCGCGCGCGGAGCAGGCTCCTTGCCCAAAAGCGCAGGCATCGTTGACCCATTCAAAATATAAATGTCGAGCCAGCCATCATTGTCATAGTCCAGCAGGGCGACCCCCGACCCCGGAGTTTCAATAATTGTATTTTTTTCCGGACTACCGGAACGATGGCGAAATTTCGTGAGCCCCGCTTGTTTCGCGATGTCAATGAACACAACGGGAGCGCCATCAACAAATCCCCCCGCAGTAATCGGGCGTTGCTTGGAGTCCTTTACGGGAGCATGCGCCGCGCCTGTAGAGACGCCAGAGGAGACAGTTGGTTCGGGTTGCTGGGGTTTGTCTGTCTCAGTATTTTGAGCAAAAGTGGCAGCGGCCGTCATGGACGCCGCCAGCAAAAGCCAAACCAGTCTTGTGGCCCGAGTCACTTGGGCGAGTCCTTTCCGTTGCGGCTCGTCGCGGGCTCATCGACTTGAAGAATCTGGTCCGCGGAAACGTCGTGGAGTGTTTGGACAATTCCGCTTGGCCAGCGAATTTCAATACTTGCCACTTTCGTATCCGGGCCCAATCCGAAGTGCGCGCGCTTATCGCTTGAAGAAAGATAGCTTCCACCTGTGGTTACGGTCTCCACTTGCAAACCGGCAGAAGTCTTCATCCGTACCTCCGCGCCAATTGCATCGCGATTGCTCTGGTGGCCGATCAATTTGAGCATCAGCCAATGATTCGACGTGACGGTTTCATTGTGCAGAATATGAAGCGAACCGTCGTTTGTAGTGACGACCGCGTCGATGCGCCCATCGTTGTCAATATCTCCGATGGCCAATCCGCGCGCGACCCATGGCTGTTGAAAGACACTTCCTGAATCTGCGGACACGTCAACGAAGCCTTTTCCAGTATTGCGCGCCAGGATCATCGGCTCACGATAGCGGAGATTGGGCGACGTCAATTCAACAGTGTCGAGGTCGTGGCCCTGCACGATGAGCAAATCCTTCCAGCCGTCATTATCGAAGTCGAACAAACGAACGCCCCATCCAGAATGAGGCATGGAGATCTGTCCGAGCCCCGACGCAATCGTAGCGTAGGAAAAAATTCCATCGCCGTCGTTCTTGTAAAGCGCATATCGCTGGTTGGCGAGATTGGTGACCACAATGTCCGGCAAGCCATCATTGTTGTAGTCGGCAAAATCCACGCCCATTCCCGCATATGTTCGCCCATCGCCATCCACGGCGACTTGCGAGAGGAGCCCTACTTCCTCAAACGTCCCGTCACCTTTGTTGTGATAAAGAAACTCCAGTGTCGAGTCGTTTGCGATGAACAAATCTATCTTGCCATCGTGGTCGTAGTCCGCAATCGCGACGCCGAGCCCTTTGCCTGGTTTCCCCAACCCGATCTTTTCGGAAACCTCTGTAAAATGTCCGTTGCCGTCGTTGTGATATACCAGCGGAGCGATTGGCTTGAAATAATCCGGATGACAGTACGCGCGGTAGCCTTCTTTATGCTCGCCGCACCACACGTCATCGAAATCCCATTGCAAATAGCGGAGAACGACCAGATCCAGCAGGCCGTCATTGTCCAAATCCACCCAAATCGCGCTCGTGGACCATCCCGTCCCGGCAACGCCCGCTTTTTCGGTCACGTCGGTAAACGTTCCGTCGCCGTTGTTGTGATAGAGCTTGTTGCCGCCATACGCGGTCACATACAAATCTTCAAACCCGTCGTTGTCATAATCTCCGACTGCGACACCCATGCCGTAGCCAGCGCCCTGCAATCCCGCCTTTTCCGTCACATCCTCAAAAGTCCCGTCTTTTTTCTGGTGATAAAGGCGATTCCAATATTTGGGACCGCTCTTTTGCGGAATTGCGCCCTTGCGCATGGGATCGGCAAGCGGCGCTCCGTTCACCACAAAAATGTCCAGTCGGCCGTCATTGTCATAGTCAAAGAGCGCAACGCCGGGCCCCATCGTTTCCAAAAGGTATTTTTTGCTGGTATGCGAAGCCTGATACTGGGAATCGATTCCGCTCGCTGCAGTGGTATCAACAAACTTTCCCACTGGATTTGAAGATTGACCACTGGCTTGAGGTTTGGTCTGCGCGAAAGCAGGGACAAGCACAGATAGGAGACTCAACGCGGTAACAACGGCGCGCGATGAAAAGAAATTCAGTGGTTGTTCCAAGTTCTTCCGTCTCGTCAAGGCGTCCCGCCAGGAGTTCGCAAACCCGTCAATTTGGCGCAGCGCCGCGCCACGTGAAAGTAGCCACGCCGCCCGCGGGCAATTTGTAGGATGCAAATTCTCCCCGCCACGCAATATTGAAAGAGACTGCGCCACCGCTGCTGTTCAATACCAGCAGGACAATGGATCCGTCCGGGTTTTGAAAAGCAACATCTTCCAGGCTGCCTTGGTCAAACGAGCTCGAAGCAATCCGGTGGGCCCCAGATTGCAAGAATTTGCTCAGGTGCGCCAGCGCGGTGAAATCAACTGTGGGTATGACTTGTGTGGGTGATACAGAATGATTCACCGTAACGACGCCTCGGCAATTTGTGCACCCTCCAAGAAATGGCTCGTGATTCTGATCCAGCGCGAGATTCCACAGCACCACAGTCTTTGCCCAGTTGCGCGTGGAATTGATGATCAATCTCACCTGTTGTTCGAGCAGATTTCCCTTCTGCCAGTCGCCACCGGAGCACTCGGTCATCCAAATCTCTTTTTCGGGAAAACGTTCGTGCAATTCCGATTGAGCGGTAGCCACGCCACCGTAGCAATGAGTCGCCGTCCCTGCCGCGTAAGCAGCAGCTTTTGAATCGTTCAGCACTCGAATCGGATACTCAATCAAGTCCCAATTGTGATCGAAAACAAACACTTTCGTCTTGAGTCCAGCTTCCTGCAGAGCCGGACCAAGATAGTCGCGAAGAAAAGCAGCTTGCTCAATCGGCGTCATCCCCATCCCTGGATAATTTCCTGGAATGTTAAGCGGTTCATTCTGCATGGTGATGGCGTAGACCGGAACACCTGCTTCCGCATAAGCATTAATGTACTTCACAAAATATTTTGCGAACGCAGGATACGCTTCCGGCAGGAGCGCACCTTGGATCATGGATTGCGAAGTTTTCATCCAACCCGGCGGACTCCAAGGAGACGCAATGACTTTTAGGTTGGGGTTGAGAGCCAATGCTTCTTTCAGAAGTGGAATGATGTACGCCCGATCGTGCTCATTAGAAAATTTCTCCAGCTTCAGGTCTTTCTGCCCCATCGCGACATCATCATAACTGTAATCGGTGAGCGCAAAATCGCTCGCCCCCATCGGCTGTCGCAGGATACTCAGTCCAATTCCCTTTTTCGGATCGAACAGCTTTCCAAGCAACTCTTTCCGCTGTTCCGGCGCAAGTTTACGATCCAGAAGCCAGGCCGACGAGTCCGTCAGCGACGCACCAAAACCGTCTATCGTCTGATATTGCGTCGATTCATCAATCCGGATGGTCAATGTTGCCGGGCGAGAATTCCCAAACTGCAATTGCGGCTTGCTGGCTAGAGCTGGCGCCTGATTTTCGACCGACTCCACAACGTCGATCTGCGTTCCCGAGGATTTTTGGGGCGACGCGTTAATCTGCCCTGACGAGGCAAAAACAGCACAAACAATGAACACAACCATCACGACTCTTGAACTAAACATCGCAATCTCCCCAACGAGCAATGCCCCACTATTGCGGATTGGATCCCGTATCGCTCGGCTGCGCTATCTCCGGGTCTTGCTGCATCTTGAATTTCTTCAACTGCTCCTGCGATTTCTCCGCCTGTTCATTCTTCAGCCTTTGAAAAGTTGCAATCGCTTGCTGTGCTTCCGTCATACGATGCAGTCGGCGATAGACAATACCAAGCTGGAACCAGGCTTGCTGCAGCACTTCGGGATCGGTCTCAACAGAAGCCGCCTTCTGCAAATGCTTGAGCGCGTTGTCATCCTGCCCCAAAAGCATTTCCGCGCGTCCCAAGTTGTAGTCCGAATGCCGCAGCACCGGCTTTTGTTTCAGCGCTGCTTCGATCAACTCCTTCGCACGAGTTCCATCGCCTCGCTCTATCGCCAGAACGCCAAGTTTGTATCGAGCGAGCGCGTTGAACGGATCAATTTCAAGCTCACGTTGGAACTCCGCCTCGGCTTCCTGTGGTTTTCCCGCGCTGCGATATTCCGAACCCAGCTCCTCATGCAGGCCGGGCTGAGTGGGCGCCAACTTGATCGCCGCCTGAAACTCGGCAATGGCGTCCACGGGGCGATCCGCTTCGGAGTTCGCTTGCGCTAGAACCTGGTGCACGCGCCACGATTTTGGGTCGGCTTTAAACATCGTGCCGTAGCTGTTTTTGGAAACCAGCAAATGCGCCTGCCCGCGGTGATACAAAATGTCCACGTTCTCTGGATCGATGCTTGCAGCTTTGTCGAGCGCAACGGCAGCTTCCTCCGGCCGGTCCATCGCCAATTCGATCACGCCTTGCCACATCCACGCCGAAGCATCCTTGGGATACGCCGCAGTTTCTTTGCTTACAGCCGCAAGCGCAGGCTCAAGACGATTCGTCCGGTAGTAGGCAATCGCTAAAAAAAGATTTGCCCCGTGAAGCTTCGGCTTCAGGCCCACTGCCTTCTGCAAGCTCGCAATCGCCTCCTCAAATCTCCCCTGCTCTTCCCGCACCAGCCCCAAATTGAAATGCGCCTCGGCAAACGATGGCGCTGCCTTTACAACCGCTGCAAACCCGTTACCCGCGGACTGCAAGTCTCCGCTTCGCATCGCCTGCGAGGCTTCGTGGAATCTTGCCGACACGTCCGGTTCGACTTGGGCCTGAGATGACGCAATTGCGCAAAGGACGAGGGTCGCCGCAGACAAACCTGCCAGGGCAACCAGTTTGCTCCTTGTGTGCAAATTAGCGCTCACCATGAAAGTCTATACCGGGTTTCAACAATGCGCGAAGCGTTCGTGGAATGAAAATCCTCCTGCGCGAAATAAAACGCAGGAGGATTTTGAATGGCCACGTTACCTATTGCTTCAGAACTGGTACCGCAAAGTGATCTGAATCTGTCGAGCCGCATTGAGTACGCTGTGGTTTCCGCCACCGGGCACGCCAAATGTGCTGCTGGTGGGGTTGCCGTCGATTCCACCAAACACATGGCGATTGAACGCGTTCGGAATATCCAGTTTGAAGATGATGTTCTGGCCTTCTACGATGCTGGTCCGCTTTATGATCGCAAAGTCCTCGTTGATGTAACCCGGACTGCGAATATTGCCGAACGCCACTGGAAGGTTTCCGAAGACATAGCCTTGCTGAGCTACCAAGGCGGCGGATGCGTTCGGATCCAAAAAAGCAGCGCAGTTGAAGAAATTATTTGTGCTTCTGGCTGTGAATGTTCCGTTGGTGTTCGCTTTGCATCCGCTGTTCGCGCCGAAGGGATTGAACGACGATGCGTTCGGGCTGATGAGCGGCGCGCCGGGGATGGTGCTGAATCGGTAATTGCCGCCAGTGAAGTTCGGAGAAGTTGCGAACTCGTTGATAACAAGCGGAGACCCGTTCTGATAGCGATGTACGCCACTGACTTGCCATCCACCGAGAACTTTGCCGGCAACTCCGTGGTTGAAATACTTCTTGCCCGGGCCAGCTGGGAGCTCATAAAGATAGCTGAGCACGAAGGTGTGCGGAATGTCCTGGAAGCTCACACTCTTTTCGGCCTTCAGATTGTAAGGATTCTGAGCCCCGAAGACATTGGAGCTAAAGCCCGAAAAAGTCGGAAAACTGCTGTCGGCATCGGTCAGCGTTTTCGAATAGGTATACGACGCCAAGATGTTCAAACCATTGCGGAAGCGTCGCTCGAGTTTTGTCTGAAGTGCATTGTAGGTGGACTGCCCAAGATTCTCCAGACAGCAATTAGTGCCGATGCTTTGGAAATTGGGATGAGGCCGCAGCAACTGGCCGACTAGGTCATTTCCCGACGGACCGTACAACGGCTCGAACCAGGAGGGCACCGTCACGCCCAAACTTGCCAAGGTAGCTTGCCCCCCCGGGCTCAGCACGGAATCGTTCAGCTTGGTACCTAGGGAAAGAAACTGCGGATTGATGGTGTTGACCTGTGCGAGGTTCGAATGGAGACGAGTGGAATGCGATCCAACGTAAGCGACACTCAGAATGAGGTCCGGTGCCAACTGATGTTGTACTTCAAGGCTCCAGTTCTGCACCATACCTGGGCGTCCGTAGTCTGGTGCCACATAGTCGGGGAACCCGCCGTTTTTCAAGGTTGGATCCTGGGCGTTGGACGGCAGCGGGAAGCTCGGAAACCCTTGATCAAGAGATTGAACGGGAGTGAACTTGTCCGCAGACTTAAAGTCTGGAGTTGCAGAAGTGCCGCTGGTGAGATTATTGCCAAAATCTGAGTAGGTCAGCGCCGCATAGTAAATGCTGTATCCGCCGCGCAACACTGTATTGTCAAACCATCCGAACAGCTTCGAAGGAGCATAAGCAAAGCCAACGCGCGGTCCAATATTCTTGTAATAAGTATCGGCGCCGGTGGCTTTGTTTCCATAGATAATGGCCCCCAGAGTTCCGGGCGTCCCCGGGTTGTTGGCGTTCAGGTCGAGAACGGATTGGGCGCCGTGCGCTTCGTGCCGCGGAGTTTCCACCTCATAACGCAGTCCGAGGTTCAGCGTCAAATTCTTACGAAACTTGAAATCATCCTGCACGTAGCCTGCGTAATAGTTTGAGCTCCAGCGCGGAAAGACGGAATTAATCTGCAAACTTTCCTCCTGCGGAACGCCCAAGAGGAAACTGGCAAATGGATCACCCGTTTGACTGTTGTTCGCGGTGTAGGCCGTTTGAAAATTCTGGAACGTAAAGCCAGGAGATTGGTTCGCCTGGCTCAACCTGGAAAACTGGTAGGAGCGCCAATCGAATCCGAAGCTAAGCGTATGTCGGCCCTTTGCCCACAAGAAACCGTCGGCAACAACAAGGCCGTTGGGCAGGTTGCCGTCGTCGTTCGCCGTGCTGAACCCCTGATAACCAATGGAAAGCGGGCTGCCCTGAAAACCGAATTGCGGGAAGACAGGACCGCTGGCGCCGGAAATGCCAAGCACAGAATTCCACTCCGGCCCCGTAACGCTCTCGCCTTTGCTGAAGTTGTTAAGCCGATTGAGGCCGATATTGAAGTGGTTGACCATCGTGGAACTGATGGTGCGATCCCAGCCGAAGCGGGTGTAATGCGTAAAGTTGGAATTAAAAAAGTTCGGGTCAAGAGGGGCAGGAAGGGACGGCGTACCGTTCAGTACTTCCTGGTCGCGGCTGCTATAGGAGAAGAAGAACTTGTTGTTGGTGCCCCAATTCTGGTCAATCCGGAAAGTCATCGTCGTGTCGCGTATGGGCTTACTGGCTGTGAAAAGGAAGTTGTTGACCAGCCCATTCTGTTGACCCGGAAGATTCGGATGGACGTCGAGAAAGGTCAAGACCTTCTGCGCGACAGAACTGAGTGGCGTGGTGATCTTGTTGCCAGGGAACGCCGTGCGGCATTGAACACCATTGACAGTTTTCGTAGTGGAAGGGTCAAAAATCTGGCCGGTCAAGACGGGAGAATTGTCGCAGGGGTTGATTGCCCCGGTTGGCGCGCCGAGAAGCGCCGAAAAATCTCCGGTGCGCTCCGCATCGGTTGGCAGCGTGGTGACATTGGTCGTGCCCTGATTGTTCCGGTATTGCTCCCATGAAAAGAAAAAGAATGTTTTGTCGTGGCCGTTGTACAGCTTCGGGACTCGTACTGGACCGCCCAGGCTGCCGCCAAAGTCGTTTTGATGATCGCGCGGCTTTGGCGCTCCATGAAAATTGTTGTCCCAGGAATTGGCATCGAGTTTATCGTTGCGCAGCAAATCAAACGCCGTCCCATGATAGGAATTTGTGCCTGCTTTTGTGGAGAAGCTCTGTACGCCACCAGAAGTCCGGCCGTAAGAGGCCGAGTACGTTGAGGTTGAGACTTTAAATTCGCTGATCGCTTCGACGGATGGGGAATTCTGATCGAATGCCGATCCACTGTCCGGCCGGGCTGTGCTTGCGCCGTCGAGCAGGACTTCAGTGCTGAAGTTTTGTCCGCCAGCTATTTTCGATTCAAATATTCCGGAAGAGGACGAGTCACTGTTCGTGCCCGGGCCCGCCGTGCCCGGCGTTAAAAACACGAACGACTGCACAGAACGCAAGAAGCTCTGCCCGTTTGCATTCAGCGCGAGAGGTAAGTCTTCAATTTGACGAGTGCTAACAACCGTGCCTACCTCGGAGTTTTCCGTCTGCAATGACGGTGCATCTGCGATGACCGTCAGCGTCTCCTTTACGTCTCCAGCCTGTAATGCATACTCGAGCGAAGAAATCGAGTTGACCTGTACGACCACTCCTGTCTTCTCTGCACTCTTAAAGCCCGGCGCTGCGACCGTGACGCGGTAAATGCCAATGCGGACGTCCCCGATGCGAAAGCCGCCAGTCGGGCCCGTCGTTGCCGTATACACGGTTCCAGTTTGCTCGCCAGTCGCTGTAACCTGAGCACCTTCGACGGCACCGCCACTGGAATCCAGCACCGTTCCCGCAATTGTCCCACGGTCCGATTGCGCATTCGAAACACACGTCAGCGCCAAGCAAAAAATTAAGAAGGAAATCCCACGAATAAAAAAGGACATAGATCGCATTGCGCCTCCTGGCTAGTCGCAGCGAAACGCCAGCGCTCGCCGCCCATTCCTCTGCACCAGGTTGGGGCGATCAAACGTAATCGCAGCTGCCATTCTTTCGAACCCACACGCAGACTCGGCCTGCGCGGATCCCTCACCGGCTCGTTAGACAAATCTTCGCCCACGCGCCGGGTACTGCACCCCATTTGCCCAGTACTTTGGAGCATCCAACTTATCGTTGTCAAGAAGAAATATTTCGAATACTCTCCAGACAATCGTTTGTCTAGCGTATTTTGTGCACTTTTAGACGGTATTCAGTTCCAGATCGCGGTGGCTTTTGCCGCCGAAACCAAAAGGCCCTATGCAGCCAACGCGACCAGACGCTATCCTGAAACCCGCAAAAAACGATTCTCTCGCTGCCAAGCGAAAGGGCAACTCCAGCGAATCCATGGCCGCAGGCAAAAAAGAACAAAAACGCATAGAGAAACCGGTCAGCCTCAAGATACTCGCCGACTACCTCGGCCTTTGCCCAGCCACCGTTTCTCTCGTCTTAAATAATGTCCCGGGACGCTCGATTCCTCAGGAAACCCGCGACCGTGTGCGCGCCGCAGCGCACAAATTCAACTACCAGCCGAGCCTTCTCGCGCGCTCTTTGCGAAAGCAGCGCACGTTCACCATCGGCGTTCTCGTTCCGGAATTAAGCGACGGTTACCACACGATGGTGATGGGCGGCATCGGTGACCACCTGATGCAGGAAGGTTATTTCTATTTCAGCGCGCACCATCGGCACAAACCAGATTTGGTCGAAGAATATCCCCGCCTCTTAATGGGCCGTGGGGCTGAGGGAATCATCGCGATAGACACTGCGCTCGAGCACGAGCTTCCCGTCCCTGTCGTCGCGGTCGCCGGCCACAAAAAAATCTCCGGCGTAACGAACGTTGTGCTCGATCATCGTCATGCTGCGGAACTCGCGCTGCGCCATCTTCATCAACTCGGCCACCGACACATCGCCTTCATGCGCGGCCAGCCGTTCAGCTCCGATTCCGATCATCGCTGGCGCAGCATCGTCGCCGTTGCGCGCGAACTCGGCATCGAAATTCGTCCCGAGCTCACCATTCAACTCGAAAAGGATTTAACTTCCCCGGAACTCGGCTATCCCGTAGTTCAACAACTCCTCCAACTTAAGCGCCGCTTCACCGCACTCATCTCTTTTAACGACATCGCAGCCATCGGAGCAATCCGCGCTCTGCGCGACGCAAACCTTTTGGTACCGGACGATGTCTCCGTCGTCGGCTTCGACGACATTAAAGCCGCCGCGTATCACAACCCCAGCCTGACCACGATTCGCCAGCCTTTGCATGACATGGGACAAAGCGCTGCCCGCATTTTGCTGCAGCGCATCCAGGGATTTAAGGACTACCCGAAGGAATGTGCGGTGCCGCCGGAGCTGATTATTCGTGAATCCACCGCTCCCGCAAGTGGTCGTTCGCGCTAATCATCCAATTCCCGGCTAGTGGAATATCACGTACTCGAAATCCGTCGGCTTCACATTGATTCCGCGCTCCGGTGGTGCGATCCAACCTGCCATTTTTCCGCGTTCGAACACGCCTTTCATCAAACTGCGTACGTACGCGCGATCGCCTTCCGTCGGCAGCCATTCCGTCTGCCGCGCCGAAAATTCTTCCGCGCTGATCGGCTTCCCGCTCAAATCCGTCGGTATATTCGCCCAACTCCCGACAGTTCTGCGAAATTTCGGACTCGGCAACATCATCCGGTGCGGATAGCCGCTCTCCTCCAGCAATTTATTCCAACGCGCCAATCCTTTTTCGCAATCGCGCACGTACGATTCGCGCACCACTTCATTCATCGCATTGCGCATCGGAATCCGTTCTTGGCGCACACCGCCTTTTCCATCCGGCAATTCCAGCGTGTAGGCCAACTCCGTCGCCATGTGATCTTCATAGCGCTCTTCGTCCGGTCTTCCCTTCAATCCGTTCGCAAAATAAGAAGCAGCATTGGATGAAGAGTCCCCGCCAAATAAGTCCAGTGACGAGCTGAACCAAAAATTCAAATATCTTTGAATCGTCGGCAAGTCAATCGCTCCTGCCTTTCTCACTGCCACAGGGTCATCCGTCCCTAATTCTTTCATCACTTCAATCGTCCGTTTAATCACACGCCCGATTCCCGTGTCGCCCACAAACATGTGGTGCGCTTCCTCGGTCAGCATGAATCGGCACGTCCGCGACAGCGGATCGAAACTCGATTCCGCCAACGACTTCAATTGAAATTTCCCGTCGCGGTCTGTGAAATATGTGAACATGTAAAAACTCAGCCAGTCGCTGATCGGCTCATTAAACGTGCTCAATATCCGCGGCTTGTCCGCGTCGCCTGAATGGCGCTCCAACAGCTCTTCCGCTTCTTCTCTGCCGTCGCGCCCAAAATACGCATGCAGCAAATACACCATCGCCCACAAATGCCGGCCCTCTTCCACATTCACCTGAAACAAATTCCGCAAATCATAAAGCGATGGCGCCGTATGCCCCAGCAATCTCTGTTGCTCCACTGACGCCGGTTCCGTGTCTCCCTGCGTCACAATCAATCGCCGTAGCGTGGAACGATGTTCTCCCGGAACTTGCTGCCACGCCGCCTGCCCGAGGTTATCGCCAAATCCAATCCGCCGGTCCGCTTCTGGCTCCGCCAAGAAAATCCCCCAGCGATACTCGGGCATCTTCACGTAACCAAACGTCGCCCAGCCTTTCGTGTCCACGGAAATCGCCGTCCGCAAATACACTTCCGCCGCATTGAAATCGCTCGGCCCCAGCCCATGCCACCAGTTCAAAAATTCCGGCTGCCAATGCTCCAGCGCCCGCTGCAAAGTGCGATTCGATCCCAAATCCACGTTGTTCGGAATCCGGTCTTGATAATTCGATTCCATTTCTAAACTCTCTCCCAATCAAATTTCGCTTTCGATCCTTTTCCAAAAACTTTCAGCGCACCCTGCTCGCCCGTCGCATTCGGCCGGATGAAAACCCAGTTCTGCCACGCCGAAAGCCGTCCAAAAATCTTCGTCCACAAAGATTCATTCCCTGCAAACCGCAAACTTGCTTCCATCCCCGTCAACGCATCCGGCGACAAGCTCACTCTCTCTTCGATCGCAATTCGAATCTCGTCTTCCCAATCCAAATCATCCGGCGCCACCGTCACAAGCCCAGCCTCAAGCGCTTCCTCCGGGCCAATCGCTTGTCCGTTCAACTTTTTCAACCCCTCAATCTTCTTCGCGTCTCCGTGGAATCTTGATTCCAGCCGTCCTGCCCCATTCACCATTGGCAGCAAACCAAAATTCATCTCCGAAAGCGCAATCTTCGGTAAGTCCTCTTCCTTCTCCGTAGCTGCCAGCATGTAACTCCGGTCCGCCGCCAGCGCCAATTCGAACAGCGTTCCAGCAAAACACGATGCGGGCTCAACTAGCGCAAACATGCTTCGCGAACTCACATCCAGCCGCGCAAACGTCCGCCGTAACATTCCGATCGTCTCGCGCACCAGCCAATCTTCCCGGTGCTCCATCATCAACGCATCATTCGCGAGCACCGCCGCCCAATCTCCTTCTGTCTTGAATAGAATCAGTCCAAGTTCCGTCTCATTTGTCCGCAGCATCAAGATCGCGTCATCCAGCTCGCGCGCCATGGCCAGCGGCCACCACGCGTCGCCCTGCGAATGAATCTCTTCGACCGACTTCGGCTGTTCGCTCTTCGGCCCGCTCACCTTCACCGTCGCTGTCCGCGCCGCCCGGTCAAATGTCACATCCACATGCTCATAGTGATATCCGCGCTCATCTATCTTCCGTTTCAGCGCACTTAGCCGGATGCCTTTCGTATTCGCTTTCCGGATCGACCCGGCAACCAACTTCTGCGCGCGCTCCTGCACCAACGCGGCAAATTTTGCCGGCGCCCGAATCTCATCCACCAGTCCCCACTCCCTCGCCCGCTCGCCCTTCACTCCATCCGCGTTCGTGCAAAACAGATCTGCCAAATCCCGCCGCACTTTTCTTTTCTCCACGACGCGCGTCAGCCCGCCCGTTCCCGGCAACACACCCAGCAGCGGCGTCTCTGGCAAACTCACCGCACTCGACCGGTCATCCACCAGCAAAATCTCATCGCACGCCAGCGCCAGCTCATACCCACCACCCGCCGTCGTCCCATTCAACGCCGCCAAAAACTTCAGCCCGTCGTGCCGGCTCGAATCCTCCATTCCGTTCCGCGTCTCGTTCGTGAACTTGCAAAAATTCACTTTCCATCCGTGCGACGAAGCGCCCAACATATAAATGTTCGCGCCCGCGCAAAACATTCTTTCTTTCGCGCTCGAAATCACCACGCACGCCACTTCCGGATGCTCAAATCGAATCCGCTGCAGCGCGTCATGCAGTTCGATATCCACGCCCAGGTCGTACGAGTTCAGCTTCAGCTTGTACCCCGGCCGCAGCCCCGCATCTTCATTCACATCCATCAGCAGCGTCGCCACGCGCCCGTCCACCTTCAGTTTCCAGTGCCGGTAACTCTCCGGCGCCGCGTCAAACAGAACCATCTGCTTTTCCATCACTTCCGGCATGAACGTCTCGCCCCTTCTTCAATCTTTAATTCCTCAAGTGTACTATACCGCCTGCTACTATTTTCAATAAGCAATATAATGCATACACGCCAAGCTATCGTTCGCTTGTTGTAGGGCCGTCTTCTGAGACGGCCCTCTTTCGCGCGCCAACAAAAACGCCCCTCACCCGTCCTTTACCGCCGCCGTCAACTCGCTTGCGGCCTGCTTCACCGTTTTCCCGCTCGTATTCACGCTCGCATCCGCCTTCTCATACATTGGCTCCCTTCCCGCCAAAATCTTCCGCAAATCCACCATCGCCCACTGGCTTCCAGCCATCGGCCGCTTGTCGCCCTGTGCGATCACGCGCTGCATGTGTTCCTCGGGCTTCGCCTTCAGCCACACGGTGTAGCACGCACTTCGCAATCTCGAAAATGTCTCCGGCTCATTCACAATGCTTCCGCCTGTCGCCAGCACAAATCGTTCATTCGTCTCCAGCACGCGCTCCAGCGCCTCGCGCTCCAGCCGGTGAAATCCTGCTGGTCCATATAAATCAAACACCGCGCTCAGCTTCACGCCACTCTCCTGCTCGATCCTCCGGTCCAATTCAATAAACGGCGCACCAATCCGCTCCGCAAGCAGCGCGCCCAGTGTGGACTTCCCCGCCCCGCGCATTCCCACCAGCGCAATCCGCCCTCGCCTCTCTTCCACGCTCCGCGCCCCAAATTTCTCGAGCAGCATCGCCCGCGCGCGGCGCCGCTCTTCCGGCTTCAATTTCTCCAGTAACGCCACAACTCCCGCCATCTCAGGCACATCTCCATTTTTCTCTTGTGCTAGCCGCTCCACTTCCATTCCCATCGCATGGGCAATCCGCCGCAATCGAATAATCGAAATGTTTCCGTGTCCCGTTTCCAATTGCGCCAAAAACCGTTCAGACACGTACGCGGATTTCGCCAACTCTTTGCGTGTCATCCCACGTCGCGAGCGCTCCTGCCGCACACGCTCTCCCAGCAGCTTCAAAAACTCCGTCTCTGGCCGCGGCCCGCTCTGCACTTTGCTTCTCATCACCTCTCCCAACCGGCAGTATAGTACATCTCGCCGCAAGCAACAGTTCCCCTCCCTCCAAAAACAAAAAGGGCCGGCGCCTTCGCGCCAGCCCTTCCTATCTGTTAAATGCGCCGATCGCCTAGAACGTAAACCTTGCTCCAAACTCGGCCGTGAACGACCGCGGCAACACGCTGCTCGTTGGATTAATGAACCCAACGGGCCTGCCGAACGTCGTGCTGGTTGTCGTTACGATATTGTCGAAGTTGTTGCCGTAATTGGCGTGGTTGAAGAGGTTGAATCCCTGGAAGGCGAGCTGCAGGATGCGGCCCTCGCCCAGCTTGATGTTTTTGGCAAGGCGGGCGTCCACATTAAAGTACGGATCGCCGCGCAGGGAGTTGTAAGGAACGATGTGGCAGTTGCCGGAGTAATAGCACTGGACGGCAGCCAACTTGGCGGCGCCACTTGTCCCTGCCATCGCCTTGAAATTTGTCGGATCGCTGTTGGGCACCATGAGCGCGCCTGCCGTGCTACCGCCGCCCAGGTTGAGCTCATTGAAGGACGCACTCACAAGATACGGCCGTGCGGAACCCGCCTGCAGGATGGGAGAAAACACCATTCCCCATGGCAGGTTTACGGTGCTCGCAATAGTAACGTGGTGCCGCTCATCGTTGAAGGACGGCCCGTATTCAAATGGCGAGAAGGGGCGCTGTGGGTCGCGAGGATAGTAACGGAACGAACCGCCGTCTTGGTCGTAACCCTGAGCCTTGGACAGGGTGTAATTAGCAATCAGATCGACCTTATGGAACCCGCGTTGCCGATAGCTGATGTTCAAGCCATCGTAGCGCGAACGTCCGATTGATTCTTCATTGCGCACGCTGCCCAATATAGGCACACCGGCTGCCTTGAATGCCGCATCGAGCGGCTGGTAGAACCCGCACGAAGAGGCCGAGCAAACCGGCGCTTTTGCGGCGTCCTCCGTCACGCTTCTCGTTGTTATGTTCGCAGGATTAATGGGAATTTTAGGATCAACGTTAATTGTCTTGTTCTCATGTAGGCCGAGCACGTGGACGTATTCCGCTTCGATCACAGCCTTTGATGAAATCGACCAGGCATAGCCGCCATTCCATTCCTCGGTGACCGGGTTGCGGTAATTCGGATCCATCAGTCGGCCAGTGGCACCGGTTGCCAAGTCATGGGATGCCGCCGGAATCGTAGGCATCGCGTCAACACCATAGCGCCACTGGTCCAGCGGAATGCCTGTGCCGGGCACGGGATCGGTGCCGCTAATTGCGAAACCTGTCTGAAAAATGGTCTGGTTGCTCTGCTGCTCCATGAATAAAGGAATGTTTTGGAAGGTGTTGCCGTAATACATTCCGAACCCGCCACGGAGGACGTGATTGCCATGACCCGTCAGATCATAAGCAAACCCCACGCGTGGGCTGAAGTTCTTGTTGTAATCGTCCGGCTTCTTGGCCACCAAAGACGCTGCCAACGGACTGAAGGAAGCAGCCGCTTGGAGTTCCTGGAACGTGCGGCTGTTTGCTATGTCCGATCCGCCGATGAAATCGTAATCCTTGTCCCAGCGAATCCCAAGGTTCACGGTCAGGCGGCGCGTCATCTTCCAGTCATCCTGGAAATATAATCCTAGTTGCTTCGCGTCCTTAATGATGAAGTGGGGATCGCCAACCGCGATACTCATCGAGCCGACGGCCCCTGCAGTTGCAAAGCCATTAGGGTAGCATTGCGGGTGGCCCGTTGTTCCACATAGCGGATCGTTGCCCAGAATCACGCTAGGGTCGTCTATGAAGTCGATCTCCAGTGTCGGATTGAACTCAAAAAAGCCACCCATAAACGGTGTATAGATGTAGTCAAATCCGGTCTTGAAGGTGTGGTTGCCGACTGTCTTGCTCAGGTCGTCCTTAAACTGCCACTTGCGCTGGATGGACTCCTGGGGAACGTTAGTGTTCGTGCCGAATTGCGCGTCGGGAAACGTGACGAGCGGCGTTCGCGTTGTGCTGTCAATTAAGTTGTTCCAATACTGCCAACCCACCGTGACTTGGTTGAGTAGGGTGGGTGAGAACGCAGAGTTCAACGTGACATTGGCAATCTGCATGTGGTTTTTCGTGAAATTACCTTCCGTCAGATCGAAGGTGCCGTCGCTCTGGTCGTTGAGGCTGTTATTGCCCTGCGTAGCGACCGATAGGTAAACGTTGTGTTTGCTGTTGATGTTCCAATCCATGCGACCGGCAATGCGGTTCTCGAAGAACGGCGTGGGGACAGTGGCCGCGGGCTGCGCTCCAAGTGAAGTCACCAGGTTAAGCTCAGCCAGCGACGTCGGCTGTTCCGCTATGGACGTGTGCTCACGCTGACGCTCAATCGCGAAAAATGCAAACACTTTATCTTTCTTGATTGGCCCGCCGACGGAACCTCCAAACCACTGGCGCGAATACGGGGGAGTCGTATAGTCATACTTGTTGTGCTTAGGATCGGGAAGCTTCTGCTCCGCATTCATGGCCTCATCACGGAAGAATCCAAATATGGAGCCGTGGTATGCGTTTGTCCCAGATTTTGTAATGACGTTAATGGCTGCGCCTTCAGACCGGCCATTGACTGCAGAGAAGCGCTGAGTAGAGATCTGGAACTCCTGCACGGCCTCGGCGGGAAGCTGCATGACGGGGCCGCCAACCGTATTGTCCTTATTGTCGACACCGTTCACCGTCACATTCACGTTCCGGCCGCCCTGCCCGTTCACTGACAAGATCGAGTAGCGGTTCTTGGTGGGGTCGTAGGAGTCCGCAGCTTTCACTCCGGGTGAGAGATACGCAAGGTCGGCGATATCGCGGCCGATGAGCGGCAATTCCTGAATCTGTTGCGGCGTGATGTTCGTGCTGACATCGGTCTTCTGTATGTCCACCAGAGGCGCAGCGCTAGTAACTTCTATGGTCTCTGACACGGCGCCGGGCTTGAGCGTGAAGTTCTGTGTGGTCGTCGCGCCAACCTGCAACACAACATCCTTGGCCTCGGCCGTACTGAAGCCGGCAGCGCCCACTCTGATGCCGTAAGTCCCCGCAGGCAGCAGCTCGAATCTATAAAAACCCGTGTCGTTGGTCTCTGTGCCGCGAGCCCAACCCTGCTCCTTGTTCGTAATCTCCACTTTGGTACCTTTGATTGCCGCTTCAGACTGATCCGTGATGGTGCCCTGAAGGGCAGCGCTCGCGGTCGCTTGTGCGTCAACGCGGACCGCCCCGATCACGACCATCAGTGCTGCGATTATTCCCAAACAAAAAATGCGCTTCTTCATAGGTTTCCCCTCCCCTGAGACCACTGAATTCACACATCCCTGTGACTAGCAGATACACCTCGGTACAAATTCCCGCTCAGGAATCTCTCGGTGAGAGCCGCCAGCTCCCGATGCAGGAAGATGCTAATCCCCGCAAAATCAACAGGTTTTGGTAAAATGAGACCCGCCGTCAATGAACAACCCGCCCGGCATTCACAACGGGAAAATCTAGCAATAATTTATGCAAAAGCAATATAAATTTTGGGAATTTATTGAGTTTGCTGGAGAAATTCGGCCCGCAAGGCCTAGCAAATGTCCGCAATCTCCTTTGCAGCCAGTGAAATAGCAGCTATACAACCTAGCCCCGCCGTGACGCCGCTCTCGCCTCCGCCGAATCTACTTTCAGCATTCCGCCGGCTCAGTTTCTTCCCCGATACGCAGTTTCCTATAGCCCCGCGTCATTGTTAGAATCTCCCACCGGAGAATCCTCTCGTGCCGAAATCAAAAGCAAACTCGCGCCCCGCAAAATCTAAACCATCGAAAGAGCTCACCGAAGCCCAGATCGCCGTCCACTGGAAAGAAGAGGAATACTTCTACCCAACCAAGGAATTCAAAACGCAGGCAAATCTTGTCGATTCCTCTTTCATCAAGAAATTCTCCGAAAAAAATTTCCCAAAATGCTTTGACGCCTACGCAAACCTCCTCGACTGGGACAAGAAATGGAAAAAAACGCTCGACACTAGTAATCCTCCCTTTTGGAAATGGTTCGGCGGCGGCAGACTCAACGTCTCTTACAACTGCGTCGATCGCCACCTCGCCGAACACAAAAACAAAGCAGCCTTCATCTTCGTCCCCGAGCCCGAAAACGAAACCGCGCAAGTCCTCACCTACCGCGAACTGTACGTTCGCGTAAATGAAACCGCCGCTCTCCTCCGCGATTTCTGCGGCCTCAAAGCCGGCGACCGCGTCACCATTCACATGCCGATGATTCCCGAGCTTCCCGTCACCATGCTCGCCTGCGCGCGTCTTGGCGTTGTTCACTCCGTCGTCTTCGGCGGATTCAGCGGTGAAGCTTGTGGACTCCGCGCCGCTGATTCCGGCAGTCGCATCCTCATCTACGCTGACGGCTACTATCGCAACGGAAAATGGATCGACCACAAGGGCAACGCCGACATCGCCATCGAAACGGCCAAAAAGGAAGGCCAGCACATTGACAAAGTTCTCGTCTGGCGCCGCTATCCTGGCCATTCGCGCACCGAATCGCCTATGGTCGCAGGCCGCGACTTCTACGTCGAAGATGTTTTGAAAGATTACCGCGGAAAAATCGTCGAGCCGGTCTCGCAGGACGCCGAGGCTCCGCTCTTTCTCATGTACACCAGCGGCACTACCGGCAAACCCAAAGGCTGTCAGCATCGCACCGGCGGCTATCTTGCCTACGCCGCAGGCACTTCAAAGTATTATCAGGACATTCAAACAAGCGACGTCTACTGGTGCATGGCGGACATCGGCTGGATCACCGGCCACTCCTATATTGTCTACGGCCCGCTCGCTCTCGCCGCCACAAGTGTCCTCTACGAAGGCGTTCCGCAGTATCCCGACGCCGCTCGCCCCTGGCGCATCGCCGAACGTCTCGGCGTTAACATCTTCCACACTTCTCCTACTGCCATTCGAATGCTCCGCAAAGCCGGCGCCGACGAACCAAAAAAGTACAACTACTCTTTCAAACACATGACCACCGTCGGCGAACCCATCGAGCCCGAAGTCTGGCGCTGGTATTACGAAGTCGTCGGCAAAAACAAAGCCGCCATCGTCGACACCTGGTGGCAAACCGAAACCGGCGGTTTTCTCATCACCACAAAACCCGCGCTTGATCGCATGAAGCCCGGCAGTGCGGGCCCTCCCGCTCTCGGAATTTTCCCTGTCATTTGGGATGAGAATCGCAACGAAGTAAAAGCCGGTCAGCACGCCGCGGGAAACATCTGCATCCGCAATCCCTGGCCCGGCATCATGCAAACAATTTGGGGCGACCCTGATCGCTTCGTAAAGCAGTATTACGCGAAATATTGCAAGAATCCGAAAAGCAAGAAATGGCAGGACTGGCCTTACTTCGCAGGGGACGGCGCGATGATCGCCGCCGACGGCTACTACCGCATCCTCGGCCGCGTGGATGACGTCATCAACGTCGCCGGCCATCGCCTCGGGACAAAGGAAATCGAATCCGCCTGCCTCACTGTTCCGGAAATCGCCGAAGCCGCTGTTGTCCCCGTCGTGGACGAAATCAAAGGTCGCGTCCCCGAAGTTTACATCTCCATCAAGCCCGGCATGACTCCCAACAAGCAGGTCATAGATAAAGTCATGCACGTCATCGAAACCATGATCGGCAAAATCGCGCGCCCGAAAAGAATTCACGTCGTTCCGGACATGCCCAAAACCCGCTCGGGAAAAATCATGCGCCGCGTTCTCGCCGCCATTTCGAATCGCATGCACACCGGCGACATCACCACCCTTGCCAACCCGGACATCGTCGAGCAGATCCGCGAGCTCGTCCAGGGCCGCGAAGCCGTCGCCCTCAACGAAGGCCCCGAAGACATCAAACTCTTCGGCGAGGACCGCTAACCCCCTACGTTTGCTATCACTTGGTAGTGCACAGTAATTCGGGAGCTTGTTGTGTTATCACTTTAGGCACAACAAGGTCCTATCTTCCCTTTACTTTCGTCCTAGTAGTTCTATACTATGACCAGAACCGAGCTTGTCTCCCTTTACCGAGGCAAGCCTATCCATTAAGCCTCTCGCTTTGGTCGGCCGATAGTCCCCGCAGGGCTGGCTTGGAGGCACGAATTCTTATGCATTCCGTCGTCGCACTGGATTGAGGGCCCCTGTTCCCCAGGCCGCTGCTCGCGCATAGGAGGGTTTGTCATGGTTCTCCGGAGTCGTTGGGGGCACGTTCTCGCTGTAGCAGTTTTGGGCTTTACCGTAATTTGTTCCACGGCCCACGCCCAAATCGTTTTCTCTTCTCCCAAAAACGTTTCGAACAACACGGATGTCTCTTTGAATCCGCAAGTTGCCGTCAATTCCTCCGGTACCATCTACATGGTTTGGAGCGACAACGGCACCAACGGTTCAAGCATTCTGTTCAGCTCTTCTTCGGATGGTGGCGCCACTTTCTCCGCGCCCAAAAGTATTTCCAACCCGGGGGGTAACTCCTTCAATCCGCGCTTCAAGGTGGATTCCTTTGCCAACATCAACGTCGTCTGGCAAGACAGTGCCTCGGGGAGCGCCGACATTTTCTTTGCCCGCTCGAGTGACGGCGGTGCAAATTTCTCGACGCCAGTCAATCTTTCCAACGACTCACCTGCTTCTTCCGGCCAACAGGTAACCGCGGATTCTGCTGGCAACATCTTTGTCGTCTGGGAAACCGATTCCGGCGGCTCTCGTGGCATCCTGTTAAGCCGCTCCCTCGACGGCGGTGTGACTTTCTCTGGGCCTCTGATGGTCTCTACGAACAGCAGCGGTTCCGTGTCGCCGCAAATCGCCGTGGATCTTGCCGGGAACATCAGCGTTGTTTGGGAAGACGACATTTCCCCCAGCTCTGACATTTCCTTCAGCCACTCTTCAGATCATGGCGCTACTTTCTCGCCTCCCCAGAGTCTTTCCCACAACGTGGGCAATTCTAACAACGCTCAAATCGCCGTGGATCTCGCCGGGAACATTAATGTGGTCTGGCAAAACACCAGCCCCGGTAATTTCGATATCTTCTTCACTCGCTCAACCGATGGCGGCCAGAACTTCTCTGCTCTCCTGAATGTTTCCAATAGTCCCGGCGCCTCCAGAACGCCTCGAATCGCCACTGACCTCGGTGGCAACATCAACGTGCTGTGGGCCGACAACGTTCCTCCTGCCACCAATACGCACATTTACTTTGCTCGCTCGAGCAACGGCGGGGCTTCATTCTCGGCGCCAAGCAGTGTTTCAAACGGCGCAGGTATCTCCACCAATCCGTGGCTGGCAATTGATAACAGCGGTAACATTAACCTCGTTTGGGACGACACCACTCCCGGCAACAAAGATGTTTTCTTCTCGCGCTCTGCAGATGCCGGCGTAACCTTCTTAACGCAAAACCTCTCAAACAACGCAGGCACGTCTTCCGTTCCACGGATCGTCGCGGACAAAAACGGGAGCCTCAATGTCGTTTGGCAAGACGCTACGTTCGGCCCTTCTCAAATTCTTTTCAGCCGCTATACCAGCGCAGTTATTAACCATCCGCCGGTCGCAGACGCAGGCGCTGACCAAACAGTTCAAGCCACCGGTCAGAACGGCGCTTCGGTCCAATTGGATGGCTCCAAGTCCAGCGATCCGGACGGCGACACGCTCACCTATTCCTGGGCAGACCAGAACGGTACCGTGGTCGGCGGCACTGCCGTCATCCAGTTGAACCTCTTGCCCGGCACCTATACCTTCACGCTTACGGTCACCGATCCCGGCAAGCTCAACTCCTCGGCGACGACTCACGTCACGGTAGAACCGCCGCCCAATCATCCTCCGGTTGCAGACGCGGGCGCTGACCAAACGGTCCAAGCCACCAGCCAGAGCGGCGTTTCGGTCCGACTGGATGGCTCCAAGTCCAGCGATCCGGACGGCGACACGCTCACTTATGCGTGGACTGATCAGAACGGCAATCCCGTGGGCTCGACGGCCGTCGTTCAGTTGACGCTCTTGCCTGGCAGCTACACCTTCACTTTAACGGTTACCGATCCTGGCAAGCTCAGTTCCCAAGCGACGACTCATGTCACCGTAAACGCGCCAATCAATCATCCGCCAGTTGCCAACGCCGGCCCTGACCAAACGGTTCAGGCTACCGGCCAGAATGGCGTTTTGGTCCAATTGGATGGCTCTAAGTCGAGCGATCCAGATGGTGACAAGCTCACCTACGCGTGGACGGACCAGAATGGCAACCCCGTTGGCTCCACGGCCGTCGTTCAGCTAACGCTCTTGCCTGGCACGTACACCTTCACACTTACAGTCACCGATCCCGGCAAGCTCAGTTCCCAAGCAACGACCCACGTGACTGTAAACCCGCCGCCCAATCATCCGCCTGTTGCAAACGCGGGTCCTGACCAAACAGTTCCATTCCACAGCCCCGCAACTGTGCAGTTGAATGCCTCCGCGTCCACCGACCCGGACGGCGATACGCTCACTTACGTGTGGAAGGATCAGTCGGGCAGCACCGTCGGCAATGCGCCCATTTTGACGTTGGCGCTCATGCCCGGCACGTACACATTCACACTTACGGTCACCGACCCGGGTGGGCTCAGTTCCCAAGCGACGACCCACGTCACTGTGAACGCGCCGGTCAATCATCCGCCTGTTGCAAACGCCGGTTCCAGCCAAACAGTTGGCTGCGCAGGCCAGGACGGCACCGCAGTCAGTCTGAACGGTTCCGCCTCCAGCGATCCTGACGGGGATGCTCTCACGTACGTCTGGAGAAACGCTTACGGCAGAATTGTCGGCACCACGGCGATCGTTCCATTGACGCTCCACGCCGGCGCGCACACATTCACGTTGACCGTCACCGATCCCGGTGGCCTCAGCTCGTCCGCCACAACTCAAGTCACCATCCAGGACACGACCGCACCACTTTTGTCCGTGTCTCTGTCGCCCAATTCACTTCAGCCGCCGAACCACAAGCTGATTCCGATCACCGCCACCGTTTCTGCAAGCGACGCTTGCTCTGCAAAAGTGACGGTCCGGCTCGATTCGATCGTCAGCAACGAACCCGACAACGGAACAGGCGACGGCGATCAGCCGAACGACATACAGGCCACGGACGGCGGACCGGTTCCCTTCGGCAGCGACGTTCGCTTCTTCCTCCTGCGAGCGGAACGCTCCGGCGGCGGCGATGGCCGCATTTACACGGTCACTTATTCTGCTACCGACGCATCCGGCAACTCGACTTCCGCCGTGGCCTATGTTGTTGTTGGCACCGACGTGACCAATCCCGCGGTTAAGTCACAGAGGGGACGCGCCTATAGCGGCGATCACGACAAAGATCACGATAAGGACAAAGACCACAAGGACAACAAAGACAGGGACCACGACAAAGACCATGACAAAGATCGCAAAGGCGACCACTAACCCGGTCTACATTTAGAAATTGCGAGCGCAAAGCAACCGGGCCGCGGCCGTCCCCGCCGCAGCCCGGTTTCGTTTCTCATATCGAGTCAGCTGGCTACGTTTTCCTGCCGTTTTTTCCTCCAACCTCCAAGTTCCAAGGCCATGCTCGTACACGCGTTTCGCAGGTCGTCCGCTACATCTTGATCCACCACCGTTCGCGCAACAATCATTCCGCCAATGCACATTGTCGCGATCGCCTGCGCCTTCTTGCGTCGCGCACCTCTTTTGTCCACAAGACTCCGTTCCAACACACTCACCATCGCACTGAACACAGTTTCAAAAGCCCGCCTCGCGCTCTCTCCGCTCCTGGCGACATCAGTAGGCAAAGCCACCATCGGGCAGGAATTCTCTACATCCTCATAGTGCTGTCGCGACAAGTACGCCCGCACAACCTGCGGCCCTACGTCTGTGGAAGAAAGATCGACATGCACTCCTTCCCAGCAGTTTTTCCACTCCGGGTCCGTGAAAAAGCATCCCAACACTTCCGCGTACAAGTCACTTTTGCTTCTGAAATAGCTGTAAAAGCCGCCGTGTGTCAGCCCAGCCCCAGCCATAATCTGCTGCACGGAGACACTCTCAAACCCACGTCGGTTGAACAGCCTTCTCGCGCTGTCAATGATGACGCGTCTCTTTTCGGCTTTATGACCTGCGGGATAGGGCATGGCTTCTCCTTAGTCCGTGGTCACGGAACTATGTTCGTCACCACATTGTGCCAGCCACCAAAATATTATTTTGAACATATTTTATATCCGTGGTTCCCTTCCTCATCCGCATTTCATCGCTCGGAGGAAACATGCAAACTTCGCACACGCAACCTTCGCTGGCCGGCAGAATCGCCAGGCGCCAGGTTCTCTTCGGTGGAACACTTGTTCTCGGAGGTCTCGCGGCTGGTTCCGCCCGCGCCCAGTCTGGCGCCAAGGAAGACATTTCTCACACCGCGGAAGCGATTCACGATGAGGTTATCTTCAAAGCGACGAGAAAACGCGTCTACGATGCTCTCACCAACGCCTCGCAATTCCACAAAGTCGTGCTTCTGAGCGCTGCCGCTCGGACCGGGATGGTCGTCATCAAGAGGCCCGCCGAAATCAGCGTGGATCCCGGAGGCCCCTTTGCCGTTTTTGGCGGTTACGTTACCGGACGCCAGATCGAACTGGTCCCCGGCGAACTCATCGTCCAGGCCTGGCGCAACGGCTCATGGAAACCGGGAATCTACTCGATTGCCAGATTCGAACTGGCGGAAGACCCCGAAGGCACAAAACTCATTTTTGATCACGGCGGCTTCCCGAACGGCTCAGCAGAGCATCTTGCCTTAGGATGGAAAACCAACTATTGGGAGCCGCTCGCTACGTTTCTGGCCAGCCAGTCCGCGTCTACTTAGACTTAAGTTTGAATCAGCGCCAGCCGAGCCAGGTGTCAGGCCCAAACTGGCCCGGGTTCGTGAGCTTCGTAATTTTGTGCGTTGCAAGTTCGAACGCGACCAGCGGCGAATCGCTTCCCGTGTAATCGGAATACACGATTGTTTTCCCGTCCGGGGTCCACACCGGCTTCACGCCCAGCCTGTCTTCGGGAGAAATTGCCGTCAATTTCAGACCAGGCAAAGAGACAAGATAAACTCGCGCCCGATCGCCCGGATAATCGCAACCCACAACGCCGAAGGTAACCGCAATCTCGTTTTCATCCGGTGAAAAAGAAAAATCCAGCACCGTATCAAATCCTTTTGGAAACGGAACATCCGCGAGTCTCTTCGTCTTTGTGTCTTGCAAAATCAGGTTGGACGAACCACCAGTGCAATCTGGCGTATCGTCGTCCGCAACCGTCGCAGCAGCAGTTGGAGGCGCATTCTGTTCCGCAATAGAAGTGTTCCCAAGAATTCCGAGAAATCTCCCGCCGCGCGAATATTCTGCCGACCATGGATATTGCAATTTCGCGATGATCTCGCCCCTGGCGTCTCCCAAAGAAAAACTCTTCACTCCCTCGGCGCTCACCGCGACAACATGCTTGGCATCGGGTGGGGCCACTACCCCAACGAAAGATCCGCCAAAAAGAACCCATTTGCCGGAATCAACGTCATACGAACGGATTCCCGACGGGCTTGCCGAGGTCGGGAAGTAGGAAAGCATGTGGCCTTTTGCGGACCATGCCATATCTCGCAAATTCGCGCCCGGCAGGCTCTCGACAAGAGTGTCCGTCTGGCTCGTTACTCTATAAACGTAGAGTTCATGTTTCTGTAGGTTCCAATGCGCGATCGCGCTCCCATCCGGAGAAGGAATTCCTTTCGGCAGATCGGAATGGACTTCCTCGGTCCTGCCATCCGCATGGCGCACGCAAACAAGATCGTCCCACGAGCGGCCAAACAACATTTCCGGCACCGGCGCGGCTTCTCCGGCCACATTTGCTGTCGTTGCACAGGTAGGTTTGGGATCCACTCTGGTAACGGTGAAGCCGATTCTCCCTGCGGAGCCCGGAGTTCTGCCGATTGCGGTTCCGGTCTGTTGCCCCATCGCAACAGAAGCAATCAGCAAGAAGCTCAGAGGAAAAATTATCTTGGGAATTGTCATGGAGCGAGCCTCACTTCTGCTAACTTCAGCCTCGCCAAAAATCAGAGCTTCGTGGAAGAATTCGACCTTGATCCGCACTTCGCTTGCGTATCCGCCAGCGTATCAGGGTCCAGTTGCGCGTCGCGCCAGCTTGCCGTCGAGCAGACTTGCGCACCCGTCAGTCCGAGCACCCCGTGTAAATCGGCGCCGTCCAATTTCGCGCCGTCCAGCAACGCATCGCGTATCACGGTTCCTGTGAATACCGCGCCGCGCAAATCCGCTCCGCGCAAATCTGCTCCCAGAAAAATCGTTCCTTTCATTTGCGCACCGGAAAGTGTTGCCCCGCCCAGTTTCGCGCCGGAAAAATCCGCTAATTCCAGGTTGGAAAGCGACAGGGTTGCGCCCTGCATCTGCGTGTCGCGCACATCCGCCCGCGTCAAATCCGCGCGCAGCCATTTCGTGTTTTGCAGATTCGCGCCATAAAGCGAAGCGGTCGCGAGTTTCGCGTTCGCAAAATTCGCTCCCGCGAACACGGCGTAAGTAAAATCCGCGCCTTTCAGGTTTGCGCCCGTCAAATTTGACGAAGTTCCATCGGCGGAAATCAGCACGGCCTTTTCCAAATTCGCGTGGTCCAGCACCGAATCGCGCATCTTCGCTTCTCGCAAATTCGCGCCATGCAAGTCGGATTCCGTCAGATACGCTCCCACCAAATCGCCGCGCCACAATCTCGCATCCGGCAACAAGGCGCGATATGCCCGCGCGTAACGCAAACTTCCTTCATTTAATTTTGCTCCGTCTTCCGAACCTTCACCTCTTCCCCGCGGCAGCACCAGTGAGGACTCGATCAAATCCGCGTACGGCCGGTAGCCGATGAACCGGAAACCCTCCGCCGCCCAGCGCCGAGGGCTAGCGCTGAAATAACGTCGCGAAGCTTCCGTTTCCGCAGGCACTCCCCAGATCACGCCTATTGAGAGCGCGAGCAGCACAAGTCCCGCGGCAATGGGGATTCGCATTGTCATAAACGCAAGCCGCAGAACGCTCTTCGAACTTGGCCGGCGAATTTCTCCCGGCCGCACCACGCGGCTCACCACGGCGGGCAAACCGGTTGCGACGCTGACGCTCAAAACAAAAAACAGAACGTGCAACGCCGAGCCGCGCAAATCCTGCCGCACCAGGTACCGCATCCAGATGAGCGCGATCGTCACCGGCACAACCCAGTACGCCAGAATCGTCGCCGTCACGTTTTCTAAGAGCGACGCCGCGGTCTTCGCGTCGCGCAGCCAGCGGAAATGCCGCCGCACCAATCCCATCAAGTACCACGGCCCTTCCCGCTCGACGGTTTGGCCGTCCTGAAAAACGGCGGGAAGCGCGGCCATGCTGCTCCAGACGCGCAGCAGCAAAAACTGGAATCGCACAAAAATAATGAGCAGCGCGATCGGCGCGATTAAGTAAAACGCGTTCATCGGCAGAAGATTTCCCAGGCGACGCCAAGGAATCGTCGGCCCATCGAGAATCAATCGCGCGTCGGAAGTTGTCGCAACCACCAGGAAGCAAATCGTGCTGACGGTGAGCATCAGGAAATAGAACCAGCGCGCCGTTTTTGTCGCTTCCCAAACCGCTTTCGATCCGTCGATCGAAGAAATCGTTTCCGGCAGCATCGCGTCGTACAAATTCGCGCCGCCGAGTCTGCCAAGCCAGAGCCCTTCCGCGCCATACAAAGTTGCGCCCATCAAATTCGCGCCGCGCAGTTCCGCGCCGAGCAAATTCGCGTTGCACAAATCCGCTTGCACCAGCGAAGCGCCGCGCAAATTCGCCATCGAAAGATCTGTGTTGCGCAAATTCGCGCGCTGCAAAATCGCGCCTTGCAAATTCACGCCCGTCAAATCCGCGTTTTCAAGATTCACGCCGGAGAGTTCCGCTTTTCTTCCCTCGTCTCCGCCGGACTCGACCCAGATTTTGTGCTGATCCAAAATCGCAGCGAGCTCCACCAAATCAAGTTGCGTGGTTTCCGCGATGTAGGATTTTTCCGGAATGGGCACTGCGCGCGCTGAAATCGCCACGCTGTTTTCTTTCGTTTCAATTTCTGTGTGGGTCTTTTTCACATTTTCCGTCGCTGGAGTTGCTGGAGTTAGAGTTGGTTCCGGCTGCGCGCCGCGCTCAAGCAGCGCAACCAATTCGCGTTTCGTCGCCAGTCTTTCCGTCCCCGGATCGAGCGACAGTTTGCGGAGCACATCGACATTTTGAGCCGGGGTATCCGGCATGGGCAGTACCCTCAGGAAAATTTGGGGAGCCGCGGGCGGGCGCGGGCTCAACCTTAATAGAGTGATGATGGCTGAAGGGGGAGAGAAAGTCGCCTGCCCTAAAGTACAGGAGGTGCGAGGAATACAACGAAGCGCGGCCCCAAAAATTCGGCAAAAACTGCGAAAAACAGCGCGAAAAAACAAGAGCCGGGGCGCTTCGCTGAGGGGCCAAGGCACCCCGGCTTATCCTGCCCGCCTCCGCAGTGAGCGAGCAAGAAGACCGTGAAAAGCTGCTCTTACCAAACCACTTGCGAAAATCGCTGCGCGAAACTTGTTTCAACTTTCAGGCCGAGAATTTTGACCTGAAAAAATGCGGCGAAGAGCGTTAGTTTTCTTCGTCGCCGCGCAGAAATTCGTAGCGCTCGATCGCGGCCACGACGCCCACGGAGGAGTCGTCGCGCGGTTCGGTGCGCTGCACCCGGCCGAGGCAACGGACGCGAACAGGGCCGGCCAGGGTAATTTCGTTCGGGAGCGTCAGAAGGATTTCCACGGCAGAACCTTCCTTGACGTCCTTGGCAAGGTAGAAGTAAACCCCGCGGGAACTCACGTCGCGGGACTCGGTGCTGGTTTCTCCAACAGCAGCCCCTATCGTCCAACGAACAGTGAGGGGAAGCCGCATGGAGAAGCGCTGTGTAGTGCGGCGTTCGGAACCCGTCAAAGGAAAACCTCCTCGAATTGAAGGGCAAGTGTATCTGGGGAAGAGCGAAGGAACAATAGGACAAGAGGTACAAAAAGAGACCTGAAGAAGAAAGTACGGAGGTACTAGGAGAAAGCAGTCCATGAGCCGCGCCAGGTGAGCCCGCGCACACTTCGCTCGGGAGAAGTCGGCGGACGGCGGGCCGGAAGAGATCGAGGTTGAAGGCGAGGAAACGAGAAGAAAGAAAAGCCTTCGGGGCACCGATACCAGACCCCTCCCTGGTTTTTCATTAAGTGCGGAATCTAAAGTGGTTTGTTTTCTATCACTTTTGTAAGTGTTCATTTTGAAGGAGTTAGAGGTAAAGGAGGCCCCCCCACCCCCGGGGCATTTTGTATGATTATCAAAAGAAAGGGGATGCGGGAGGAGCAGTTTGGATGATTATCAAAACAAAGGGGATAGAGGAAGGCAGATCCTTCGCCGGATGTTCATTTGTCAAAGAGCACGGCCCCTCGGAAATGCTCCTCGGGGTAAACCCCTCAAGAACAATTCGGGGTAACCCCTCAAAAAATCTTCGGGGCAAGCGCGACGGTTAGGCCGTCGTCAAATAACCGAAGGCAGTATAAGGTAGAACGGCCGTGTTGCCAATAGAATTATATTGGCGTCACGGTTAATTCGAATCGCCTGTTGTGGGGGCCCATGCGTACCCTATTTCCCCAATTTCTCGTCGCCCGATTTCGTCCAAACCAAAGTCAGAACCGAGCGGAGCGCGGGGTTTCCAGTCTTCCGTAGTCAGCCCTCAGCCACCCAAGAATTGAACAAAGCGCAGGACGGAAATAAGAAGCGCCCCCCGGTGCCCGAAGTGGAGGGCGCGCGGTGGGCGCAGGTTGTGGCGCGTTGGGTGAAACGCGCTGGGGGATTGCCCTCCTACGGAGAAGGACCTTCGGAGGGCCGAGAATTTTGCAGGTGGGCCGCTCAGGCAAAACAGACGCTAAGCGGCCCCACAAGAGAACGAGCTAAAAGTTGAACTTGAGGCCGAGCTGCAGAGTGCGGCCTCCGGAAGCGTTGGTGACGTGGCCGAAGCTACTGTTGCCAAACGTCGTACCGCCGGCAGTACCGCCGTTACCTGTGAAGAAGAATTGCGGCGTGTTGGTCACGCCGAAGGCTTCGAGCCGCATTTCCATGTTGTAACGCTCCGTGAAACGAATCGATTTGGAAAGGGTGGCGTCAAGGTCGAAGAAATTGGGGCCACTCAGGTAGTTGCGGCCTACGTTGCCGAAAGCGCCCGGGGCAGTAGGGGCCGCGAAGCTTGAGGTCGAGAACCAAGCGTCGTTCGGGCCGACGCCGTGAAGAATCTTCACGGGAGCAACGAGGTTCGGGGTTTGTGTATTCCCCGGCGCGGCGAGCGACGCGTTGCTGGCCGTGAAGGCCATCGGCAGACCGGACATGATGGTCATAATTGTGGAAACGCGCCATCCGCCGACAATCGCCGCGGCGGGACCAGAGGAAACCCAGCGCTTGCCGTGTCCGAACGGAAAATCGTACACGAAGCTCTGCACGAAGGTTTGCGTGCGGTCAAAATCGTTGCGTGCGTAGTTTCTGCGCTGGTTGATGTAGAAGAAGAGTCCGCCATCGTCGCCCGTCTGGAAACCCATGCCTTTGCCAAAGGTGTACGCAGTAGTGGTAGCCAGGCCCCCCGTGAACTTGCGGTCGAATTTGACCTGTAGGGCGTGATAGCTCGAAGAGTATCCGGCGAAGAGCAGGTTGGTGTTGGCGGTGCGGCCGAAGTTGGGAAATTCGGGAAGCCCCGCATTGCCGGCGCCGGCGATCGTCCCAGCGTTCAAATTGTAGTTCACGACGGTGCCCACGCTGTGATTGCCAACGTAGGCAACATCGAGGGTGAACCTCCAAGGCAGCGATTGCTGGACTGCAAGATTCCAGGATTCCACGTAGGGATTCTTGAAATTCTGGTTCACCACAAAGAGGTTGGAGTTCTTGAGCACCACCGCTGCCGCCGGGCTGCTCGCACTGGTGATGACACCATCCGGCGGAACCACGGGCTGGATGATGGCGGGAAAACCATTCTGGAAAGTCGCCGGAGTTACGCCATCAGTAAGCACTGCCGGGCCAAAGCTGGCGACTGCGGGATTGAAGGCATTGTTCGAGCGCACCGGAAAATTATAGGCGTAGCTGTTGTCCGGGAAAGGCGTGAAGCTGATGCCAAAGCCGGCGCGAATGACCGTCTTGTCTGTTAGGCGGTAGGCCAAGCCGAGACGGGGCGCGAAATATTTGTAATGAGTAGTGATTCCGAGATCGTCGGGAGTATTGCCGTATCCAGTGACGAGAAGGGTGTTGTCGGCGGGATTGTAATTGGAGAAGCCGCCTTTCTGGACTGGAGTGGCGGGGGGATAGAATTCCCAGCGCAAGCCAATGTCAGCGGTGAGTTTGGGAGTGACGAGCCACTTATCCTGCACGAAGCTGAAAAATTGCCAGGCGCGATAGTTGGGGAAGAAGGTTGCAAGGTCGCGGCCAGCCTGGCCGGGAACGTCGAAAAGGAAGCTGGCAAAATTGTTTGTGAAACTGGTCGGGGACGCACCCACCTTCGGGCACTGCGGGAGAGCGACTACCGTGCACTTCAGCGCGGTTTGCCCGTCGTTGAAGGTATAAATGCCGCGCGGGCTGAAGGTCTGCTCCTGGAGCAAAGCGTCCCGCACGCGCCGCAAGTCCACACCAAACTTTACGGTGTGATTGCCCATGATTTTCGTCCAGGTATTGGCGAAATCGATGTTGGTTTCCGAACGAATCCAGGGCAGGCTGGCGGAGAATCCAATCAGCGGATTCGAAAATCCGCCGTTGATGGTGACGCCGACAATGCCGCTGGTGATCTGGTCGAGATTGACACCCGGGATGCCGAGGTCTGTCGAAGTGGTTTTGCCGAAGTCAGTGTTGTGAGCTTCGTTGTGATACCAACCTGCTCCGGCGCGGAATTCCGCAACGAGAGTGTTCGAGAAGAAATGGTTGTAGTTCAAACCGATGCTGTAGGTGTTCTGGATGCCGGAGCCTTCAAAATTACCCTGGGCGGGACCGCCGCCGAGGCCGAAGATCGGCGCCTGGAAAATGGAGGGCCGCTGATAGCTGAAGCGGCCGGTCAGACGATCCTTATCGGTCAGATTGGCGTCCACTTTCGCGTCAACGAAATCCGTGTCCTTGTGGAAAGGTAGACGAGCAAAATAGTTGTTTGAAGTGGCGCCGGGCAGCCCATTGTTAGGCGCAGGAATAAAGTTCAAAAGCGCCGTGGAAATGGGATTGATCATCGCCGTAGGAATGATGTTTGGGCAACCTGCAACATTGGTGCAGGCAGGATTGAAGGCGTCCACGGGACCATTGCGACCCGGTACGGTTGTGCCAGGGGCGGAAGAGGCCACGATTTGCTGACGGCCGGTGCCGTCGGCATTTCCGCTGAAGGGGTTGTAGATAACGGTCGCGGAAGAGCTTAGATCACCAGTCCGAATTGCCATCGTCGGAATGTTGATCGTATTCGCATTGGCTTCGTGATCGAACACCTTCAGATAGTCCGCGAAAAAGAAGAGCTTGTTTTTCTTGATGGGACCGCCGAAGTTTCCGCCGAAGTAGTTGTAAGCGAGGTGGCCGACAGACTTGTCAAAGAAGTTGCGCGCGTTGAGATAGTCGCTGCGGAAAAATTCGTAGGCAGCGCCGTGAAAATTGTTGGAGCCGGATTTCAGGATTATGTTGGTAACCGCACCGCTGGCGCGGCCGAGTTCCGCCTCAAAATTGCTGGTCGAAACGTCGACGGTCTGGATGGCTTCGAGGGGCGGGATGATAATTTGCAAAAGGCCGGTGCGTTCGTTGTCGTCAATGCCTTCAATCTGATAGTTGTTGCCCTGGCGGAGCTGGCCATTGACTTCGGTCTGCAAAGAGCTGCTGGCATTGAAAAATTGCGAGTGCTGAAAAGTCGCCCGAGTCGTGCCCGGCACGAGATTCAGAAGATTCTGAAAATTGCGGTTCGTTCCCAGCGGCAGGTTTTCCGTCAGCACAGTTTCGAGCTTGCGCCCGGTATCGGCGCGTTCTGTCTGGAGAATAGGCGTTTCCGCCTCGACGGTGATTGTTTCCGTGACGTCGCCCGCCTGAAGATCCAGGTCGATGCGAGACGTGGTGTTCACGACGACATCAATGCCGGCGCGCGAGGCGCGCTTGAAGCCCGTCTGTTCTGCCGTTACACGATAGGTACCGGGGGGAAGATCCGGGAAAACATAATTGCCGCTGTCGTTGGTTTGAGTGCTGCGACTGATATTGGTGTTCGTTTCCGTGATGGTGACTTTCGCATTGGCAACAGCGGCTCCGGTCGAGTCCGAGACCGTGCCGAGCACGGTAGCGTTCACGGCCTGGCCCGCGAGAGGCGCGGAAGAAACTCCCAGGATGATTGCCAACAGAAAGACGGCGCTCGCGCTCCACAAGAAAAGCCTGCCGATGCGAGCGGAACCTCTGAGCCCTGAACGAGTGAAATGCGACTGAATCCGGGCAATGGCCCGGTTCGAAAAATACCTGCTCATGACCTCACCCCCGAATCACTTGGAAAGGACTGTTGACCCCACTTAGGTCAACATAAGTTATGGAACTGGTTCCACACCCTAACCGACGAAGCGCGGCAAGTCAAGAAAGGATTTCAATAAAATGATTGGAGGCATCGGGTTTTTGAATTTGCCGGAGACTCTGTCCCCTTCCTTACTCTATGCGAGAGGCGGTTTTGCCAACACTGGCGCGGGGAAAGAAGGCGGACGACATCCAGAATATTGACGGCTATGCTAGACTGGCACGGCCATGGAAGCCAGCCTGTAGAATCCGCCGGGGCGAGGGGCCGGATCCGCTATGGAAGCAGTTCCACGAAAAACGACGATACGCGACGTGGCGCAAGCCGCCGGGGTTGGCGTGGGAACGATTTCGCGCGTACTGAATTCGAGTTCTCAAGTCAGCCGGGAAACGCGGGCGCGAGTTCTGAAGGCCATCCGGAGGCTGGGCTTCCGGCCCAATGCGCAAGCGCGCCGCATCCTGCGGCGCCGTTCGGAGACGGTGTGCTTCCTACTGAGCAACCGTGATTTTCTGCATCCCTTTCACGCACGGATTCTGCAGGGCGTTGAGTCGTACGCAAGCGGCATGAAGCAGCACGTTTTGTTTGCCGCGCTGCACTATTCGCCGAGGATTGCACCGGAAAAAATTGACCTGCCACACGTGCTGCAAGAGCACGGATTGATTGACGGTGTCATTATGGCGGGCACGATTTATCCCAATGTGCTGCGACGAATCGAATCCATCCACGTGCCCTTGGTGGCGCTGAGCAACAACGTGGTCGGGATGGATGGAAAGGATCAATTTGACCAGGTGGGGTTTGATGATTTCAGCGCGACGCTCGAGGCCACGCGCTACCTGATCGGAGAAGGCCACCACGACATCGCTTTCGCGGCGGATACTTCCCTTCCGTGGTTCCAGCGGCGGTTTGAAGGTTACCGCGAGGCGATGCGCGAGAAAAAACTAAAGCCGGTTCAGGTAGCGACACGAAATGTTCAGAACTTTGTGGCTTTCGGTCAAAAGATCGCGTCGCGAATTTTGTCGCGTCAACCGCGGCCCACGGCGGTAGTGGCCGGCAACGATGAAACCGCGTATGGGCTGTGGCTGTCGCTGCGGAGGCACGCGGTGAAGGTGCCGGACGAAATCAGTCTCGTGGGTTTTGACGACCGCGAAGAAGCAATTCTGATGGATCCGCCGCTGACGACGGTGCGCGTGCACAAGGAAGAAATTGGGCAGACGTGCATGAAAATGCTGCTGGAGCGTCTGCATAATCCGCAGATGGCTTTCAGCAAGCGCATCCTGCCGACGGAGTTCGTGATTCGCGGAACGGTCCGTCACATTTAAGAAACCTCTCGAAATCCAACGTGAGATGGTCCTGCCGGTGCCGTCACGAGTCGGCGGAAGCTGGAGCAGTTTTTTGGCCCGGCCTGATGGAGGAACGGAGGATGACGATTTTGCTCAGGAGGTCGAACCAGAAGGGCGCGCCGAGGGAAGCCGCGGCGGCAGTGAGAAACCAGCCCACAAGCGCGGCGAACCACCAGGAGCGGAGTTTTGTAGAGGTCGTCGAGGATCTTCCTGGTCCAGCCAATGGGGAGGTTGATGCTCTTGAGCTCGTCTATATCGGCTTTCAAAACCGGATCGAGAGTGGAATTACCTGAAGAGGGATTTGCGGACATAGATGCGGGATGCTTTTCGAGATAGCTCTGCGCGGCGCCGACGAAGGCATCACGGGTGGCCTTGTTGGCCCACAGATCCTGGGCGAGCGAGATGGAATTGACGTTGCGCGTAACGGCGATGACGAAGCCGAGCGCGAAAATGATGACGTGCGTGCGCCGCTTGTACCAGCCGGAGACGCGATCCATGGCGCTGTTGAACCAGCCTTCAACTCCCTTGCGAAATCTTTGAAGGTCGCTGCCGGCGTCGTTGAACAACGTTTGAAGCGCGGATTTCACCTGCGGATTTTGGATTTTGGCGATAGCCGCGCGGATGTCGTCGGCGGAGGGAATAGCGCCGCTCTCGGGACCGAGAATGCTCGTGAGCGCGTTGGCGAAGTCTTGCGAAGGAATGTAAGAAGGAAGCGTTCTGTCTTTTGAAGCTTCTTCGTAAGAGCCGCGATAGAGACTGAAAATCAAGCCGTGATTGTAGAACTTGTCCACGAGACCGGTGTTATTGCCGAGAAGACCGGTGATGCCTTTTTCAAGATCGCCAGCGGGGTTCTTCAGGCGCGTTTCAAGGAGTTCGTTGACGGCGGAACAGATGAGGCTGAGGAGCAGGAAAACAAAAACCATGCCGATGACAACATCGAGAAGTTCGGAACCAAACATGGCTGGGGGCCTCCTAAACGAAAATGCCGAGCTGATCGAACTCCTGTGTCAGCAAGCGATTACAAAAGAGAACCGGACTTAGGACGTCACAAGAAGTTGGCGATGCCGAAATAGGGGTGTGCGCCTTCGCCGCCGCCGAGTCCCACGTAAGCTCGGAAGACCACTTTGCCGGCGAGAAAGAAGGAGAGGCCGCCGCCGAAGCCTTGATGAAGATTCGAGAAGTTGAGGTCGCTACGGGCGAAGGAGACTTTGCCGGCATCATAAAAAGCAAGCAAGCCGACGGGGCCGATGATGCGGCGGTCGTATTCGGTTTGGACGAGAAACGAGTTTGGGGCGCGGAAACGGAAATCACGGAAGGAACGTAGTGTGGCCTGATTGTCTATGTCGCTGCCGCCGATGGTCTCCTGCAGATAAAACGGAACGGCGTTCGAAGCGCTGGCATCGGACATGGACAGGCGGAAGCGAACGGTGAACACGCTGTCGATACGGCGATGGCCGTTTTCGGATTCGGGATAAAGGCTGTGGCCGAAATCGGCAACGAAGCGGCGGAAGGAATAGTGGCCGGTGTCGGTATCGTGAAAATATCCGTAGCGAAAGCGATAGTCGAATTGAAGGTGCTCGGAAGCGAGGCTGAAATGCGGGCGAAGAAAGGCCTCGAAGTGGAGGAAGGTTGGTTGCGACGCGAGGCCGGGCGCGGTTTGTTCGGTGTAGGCCTGGCCGATGGAGATGACCTTGCTCGAATCTACATTGCCGATGTCGGGCCAAAGAGTTTCGAATGTGCCGCTGGCGGAGAGCCAAGAGGTTAAAGGGCTGGCGACGAGTGCGCCAAAGCGCGTGTCGCGCTCGCTGAACTGAACGGCGTTGTGGACATTGGTGTCCGGGCCGAGGCCGTAGAAGGGAAGATCCTGCATCTGTTTGTTGCGCGCGTAAATCTGAAAAGCGAAATTTTCGTCGGAATGGAAGGAGCCGAAGTGCGGGCGGCGGGCGGTGAATTTTGCTTCGGTGAACCAGAACTGGCGGATCGTCATTACGCCGGTGAATTCGAGTTTGTTTTGCCAGATGTCGCGATTGAGATCGCGGCCGTAATAGCCGCCGCCGCCAACACCGCTGCCGGGAACGACGCTCTGGGCGAGGAAATGAAACGGGCGGGAACGGAAAGTGCTTGTGGCGCAAGACAGAAAAGTGTCCTTGCCAAAACCGGCGGTCATGTCGTGGCAGTTCTTCTTCCATTGATCCCAATCATTCGTGCCGGTGACGGTCGGGTCAGAAGGCCACATCGGTGGATTAAGTGGAGGGCTGCTAGGGGCGATTTGCGAGAGAAGAGGGGCGCTAGCAAATGCGGACAAAGACAAGACAAAGAGCAACTTCGTTATTTTCGAGAGTGCGGGGACGATGAATTTCATTTCCAATTTTTCCTAGTTCCCTTTCCCTGCGCCTGCCGCTCCTGCTTGTCCTTTTGCCTGAGCCAGGAGTTTGTTGTGGACGCCGAGCAGAAAATTGGAGGCTTGTTTTTCCGAGCGAATGTCGCCGGGGTCCACGCCGCTGTGTTGCTCGGGCGGAAGTACGGACTTTTCCAATAAAGAAGCAGCTTCGACGTGGGCGGCAAGATGGTCGTTGATGTCGGCGTTCAGGTGAGCGGCATCGAGGTGCGGCTGTCCGAGCGCGACAAGCGATTCATGTGCAGGAGCGGTGAGGGCGAAATTAATTGTGTCGGTGCGCGGCTGGGCGAGCGTGAGATTGCCTTCGAAAGTGTTTGCACTGCGGTCGCGGCTGGTCAGAGAAGCGTTGGCGACACTCTTGAGCAAGAGCTTGCAGGCGGTGGCGATGATGGAGCTGTGATCGTAAAGAGTGCGATCAATAGTTCCCGCTTGGATGTAAGGAGAAATCAAAACTGCGGGGACGCGGACGCCGAGGCGCGTGAAGTCAAACGCAGGATCGAGAGAGTTGGGATTGCCCGGCCAGTTCTTGTTGTCAGGATTCACGGCAGGCGGAGGAGGAACGTGGTCGTAGAGGCCGCCGTGCTCGTCGTAGACGACAACCAAGAGAGTGGACTCGCGCAAGGGCTGGTTTTTCCAGATGGCGTTGAAGGTATCGCGGATAAGAATTTCGCCTTGCTCGACGTTGTGATCCGGGTGCTGGTCGCTGGCGGAGAAAAAAGCGTTGTTGACGGGGTCTTCGCCGTTGGCGTAGCGCGGCTCGATAAAGCTGTAGGCAGGCAAGCGATTGTTTTTGCAGTCGGAAAGAAAATCGTCGAAGAGGCTGAAATATTTGCCTTGATTCATCAGCCCTTTGAAGGTCATGGCCATCGTCGAGTCGTGGTAATAGATGCGGGCATCGACATTGTTCTCGGCGAGCAATTCGTAGATGGTTTTGGACATGCCCAGCCAGTTGACGCCCATGTCCACGCGGCCGATGGAGGTGGCACCATGAGCGAAAGCGCGATTGGGAAACGTGGGGCCTGGGACAGAAGAGAACCAGCGGTCGCAGACGGCGAATTGACGGGCGAGCGTGGTGAGGACGGGAACTTTATCTGGAGAAAAACAGCGCACGATGCGTTGCGCGTTGGATGGATTGTGGGTTTTGCCCTCATAACTGAGGACAAAGCCGTTCATCGTGGGGTTTTGCGAGGTGGAAGTTTTGGCGTCGCCGTAAAGCTGGGTGAGCGTGTCAAAGAGGGCGTGTCCCGGATCGGGAGTGAAGTCGCCGGAGAAGCGGGCATCGCCTGATACTTTGGCTAGCTCACCGGTAGAGTCGCGATTGGCCTCGTTACCCGTGAGTCCGTCAATCTGCCAATTTGGAGTGGCGGCGAAGCCGAGCATGTGGTCGAAGGAACGGTTCTCCATCATAAGGACAACGATGTGTTTGAGATTGTCGAGGCCTGTAGGCATGGGGACTCCTGAAGTTAAGCGCTTGTCGGATAGTGCGAAAACTTGAAAAACCGTTACAAACCAAGAGGGGACAAGGATGCTAGAGGAGGGGTCTGGGTTGCCGGGTGTGTTGAGAAAACGCTGGGTCGCAAGCCCATACGTAATACCGTCAGCATTGCGAATGAACAATAAGCCGCGAAATTAACTATTGGAGCGTCACAGTTACGTTCGTTGAGCGGTAGAGCGATCCAGTTTGACCATTCACTTGAAATACAGTGCTCCCCGTGACTGCTTCGCTCACGTTCGCCGACGTGGAAGGCGAGTTTTTCGCGTCGCCGGAGTATTGCGCGTTGACGGAATAGAGGCCCGGAAAAGGCAAAGTGACGTTGAGCGTCGCAGTGCCGGCGGTTAGATTCGACGATCCGATCCAACCACCAGTCGCATAGAAGAAGTTGACCGTTCCTGAGGGGCTACCTTGTCCGGTCACAGTAGCGGTGAGTGTAAACTGAGTGCCTTGTGCGACTTTGGCCGAACTGGTTGTCAAAGCAGTCGTAGTCGCGAAGGGGCCTGGTGGTGGCGGTGGCGGGGGTGGCGGCCCGGCAGAACTTCCTCCTCCGCAACCAACAACTCCTATGATCAGACCAGCAGTGCAGATAAGAGCGAACGCCACGGGCACGCGCAAATCTTTCTTTCTGCTCGCGCAGTAGATACATAACACCGCGGCAAGACCACTCAAAACGCCGAGAGGCCAGAGCGGATCTGACGCAAATGGAAAAAGAAGAATGCCACTGTGCTTGCGCAAAATGGCCGGACTCACCACCGCCGCGGATGAAGGAGATAGAGTGAGCGTTACCGGCGAAGCGACGCCACCAGCAAGGTTCACGGTGGAGGGTTGTAGCGAGCACGAGTAACCAACCGGCATGTTTCCATTGCAGGAGAGCGTCACAGGGCTGGAGTTGTTGCTTGCTGGCGTCACGTTAAATTGCAAAGAGCCCACCTGCCCCACAGCCACGTTGAGCGGCGCGTTTGGAATATCCAGGCTGAAATCCGGGATGTTCACGTTAATCCAGGCAGAGGTGTTGTAGACGCTGGCGAAATTCGAATCACCGCTGAAGTTCACCGACACGTATTCGGCGGATTGAGGGACAGTCGTGACCGTAGCCGTCAGAACTTGATTCCCACTGGAGTCTGTAGTGAGCGTGCCAGTCACAGGGCCTGGTATCTGAGTATATGAACCGTAGAAGTAAAAGGACCCTGTCATCGCGGGGCTTTTTCCGCTAGAGGTGACCGTGGCAGTAATCGTGACGCTCTGACCGTAATTGATGTTTGTAGACGACGGAGCGATGGTGATTGATGTTGGATAAAGGGGATGAATCACGAGGGGGCTCGATGTCACGGTGGAATAATCCGCGTCCCCGGAATACTTTGCGGTAAGCGTGTGGTCACCGCCGCTGTTCAGAGTCAGCTGCGTGGATGCATCGAATTGCGGAGAGCCTCCGTTTGTCCCCGGAGCCCCAGTTACGGAGATCGGACCAGCGATAAGCGTTGTGCCGTCGAAAACAGAAACTGTGCCAGTGGGTTTCACTCCTCCTGGCGCTTGAGGATAGCCCGTCACATCGAAATAAAAAGGTGTGCCGACGAGCGGTGAGGAGCCGGAATACAAATACAACGATACCGGAGCCGGAGTGACGGTAAATGCGCCCGCCGCTGATGTGCTGGGCGAATAGCTGTTGTCGCCGGGATAGCTTGCCAGCAGCGAGTAGGTGCCCCCGGTTAGGGTGGGAGCAATGTCGCGCGTGTAGCCTTGGTTGTTCAAAGTAAAAGTGCCGCCGTCAATTGGCGCGCCGTTGCCGGAGAGGGTCACGCTTCCTGTGGGGCAGGTGAACTGATTGACATTCTCGCAAGTGAGCGTTGGTGGCCCCGTTGTGTTAGCGGCTGCAGAACTATTCGTTACGTACATGCGAATGATGTAACGCGAGCCATAAGTCACGGAGGTCGCGTTGCCATTTAGAAGATTGCCTTGGGAATCGAATGAGGGAACGACTATAAATGTCTGGCTAGACTCCTTGCCGACGGTGACCTGCGTTGAAGAGGAATCGCTGGGGGCGTCCGTTCCGTCGCCTGAATAGTGGGCATAAACCTGGTACGTGCCACCGGGAAGGTTTTGCGTTTTCGCAGAAGTGATAGCGCCGTTTGCAAGCGTGAAGTGATCCAGTCCGAGCGTAGAGCCGTCCGAGAGGTTAGCCAGTAGCGCAATATCGCCCGACGGAACACCGGAGCCGCCGGTCGGCTTCACGTTGACCGTAACGCTTACGTTTTCGCTCTGTCCGTGAGGGATCCCTGTAGTCGGCGACAAAGTAAGCGTGGTGGTTGTGCCGACTGTGGACGCACTGGCCCAATTGGTGGCGAGATTGTTCACATTGAGCGAACCGAGTCCCGTGGCCATGTCGTAGCCGGCGGCGGCGGTCCAAGCTTCGGTGGAAGTATGACTCGGATCCACGAGCACACCGTTGATCGCCGCGTTGTTCGAGTTGCAATTCGGCGTGCCACCCTGGCACGCGACGCTGATTGTCCCTACGGAATTGCCATACCTGGTCTTCAGGAAGTCATTTCCCTTGACGACGTCATTGAAAACGCAGTTCGCCCCTTCCGGTGAGGTCGAGGCGCAGGATGCGCCGGATTTTTTCGCCAGAGCGTACAGGACATAGTTTGGATTGCCTTGTCGCGACGAACCGCCGTGCGCGGCCTGATACTGATTCACGAGAGCCATGATGCCCGCAAAAGCGGGGGCAGAGGCCGATGTACCGCCGATCAAATGAAACGTGTAACCGTAGCTGTTCAAATTACAAGGAACACCAGTGAGATCCGATTGGCAAAAAATGTAGGCGCTGCCGGTAAAGCCAGGACTCGCGAAAAGAGAAATATCCGGTTGGTCGCGGTGATTGTCGTTTGGCACTCCCGAAACGCCCATTTGCCATTTGGGCTTGCTATAGATGCTGCTGGGACCGCCACTGCCTGCGACAATGTTGACGGAACCCTCGGGAGCGGAAGTTCCGCATCCGGTAAGTCCCAGCTGAGCGCAGTTTTCATTCCATGGAGTTTCCGGAATGTAGCCCATTGCCGAAGTGCCAGTGACGGGATCGCTCGCCGCGTTCCAATAATTGGCCCACACGTTTATTTGATTGAAGTCGGTGCCACCAACCGAGACGTTGAAAGGCGTTCCAGCAAGTCCACTAACAGCGATGCCTCTGGTAGCTACAGCTTGTGCATTGAAGTCGTCGCAGCCGGCGGAGCCCCCGTCGCCCGAAGATACGGCTACGGTGATTCCCTGCGCAGCGGCCTGTTCCCACAGTTGATTGTAAAAGGCGTTTCCTGCGCTTCCAAGGTCACTTTCACAAGCTCCATAGCTCAGACTTATCACATCGGCCAGGTTGTGCTCGACGATGTACAAAGCGGAAAGATCGATTCCCGCGCTGGCGGGCGTGGAAGCGGAGACCACGAATTTTACGGTCGCACCGGGTGCAACTCCGCCTGACCACTGGACGTCCAAATCGGATTCGGATTCCTCGTCTTGAGAAGTGATTCCCGGATCCATCCCGTTCAAAACAATGTTGGACGCTGAAAAATTATTCGGAAGACCAAACATAGTGCGGAAATCAGTAACGTCCTGAGGATTGATTTCCGTTTCTCCCACAATCGCGATGGTTTGTCCGGTTCCGTCGGAGCTGGCGGCGATCAACGGCTTGGAGTTGTAGATGACGGCGAAGTCTCCCGGTCCGACACCGTACAAATTGTTTCCCGTATTGGGGTTAGGAAAGGTAAAGAGAGGCTGCAGTTTAGAGCTATTGGGCTCTCTGCGTGCCGCGCCAAGGTATCGCGTGTGCGATTTCCTGGGAAAATTATGCAACGAGACGATTCCCGCAACCACCGGCGCAAGCGCGGCGGGAATTTGTGGATCAGTTGCGTTCGCGACATATAGATGTCCGTTTACTTTGTACTGAGCGATCTGCGTCGCAAAGGCTGCCCGCACCTGCCCTGCTGTCCCGCTAAACTCGATGACGGAACGGCCCGGACCGACGTTGATATTGGTGAAGCCTTGCGAAGCGAGCCATTGCGCGATAGTGGCGACGTCTGAATCGGCGATTCCGAATTGCGCGCCAAATTGTTCCGGGGTGAACCACTTGTGAAAGTTTGGGGATGACTTGGACTGCTGATCGTCCAGGAGCTGACGGAGTGATGCCTCCTGCTCCGGGCTACGCTGAAGGAGCAGCAGAATGCGATTCATCGGTTGTGAATCGGCGACTGCACTCTGATCAAATTCCGCGCGAGCGAGCGGATGGACGTTGCCTTTCAAGGAGACTACTTGCTTCGGATCAATGGTTTGGACGATGCGGGCTTGTACGGCGGGAGCTTGCGCGATGCCAAGCGCCGGTGCGAGGTCCTGCGCGGCGCTACAGCCAAGGGGAGCAATCAGCAGGAACAGAATGACGACACGACGAAGAAGAGAACATGGGTTGGGTAGAGTCATGGGCCGACCACACAACGAAGATTTCGACTCAGGCTGACGTTCGGCCATTTGGGGGACGTGAGACCTGAAGAGGGCCGGCGGCAGAGTGTCGCGAAACGGACAGGAGCCTAACATAAGTCGCTTTAACTGACTAGGTACTTAGCCGGAGCGGAAGGAGCAACGATTCGGTTATCTGCCAGCAGGGTGAACAGACTCGGATACTGCGTGAGCCAAGTCGGCCGCGGGAGCAAATCAGGTTTTTACAGCTTGGTCGGGCTCGGTGGCGATGGCGTGATCCAGAACTTCGCGGACTTTTGCGGCCAAAGAAGACGGCGTGAAGGGTTTTTGGATGAAGAAAGTGTTGGCGTCGAGCTCGCCGTGGTGAAGGATCGCCTGGGGCGTGTAACCCGACATATAAAGGACTTTTACGCCGGGAAGGATGGCGGTTACCTGGATTGCAAGCTCGCGGCCGCCGATACCCGGCATTACAACGTCCGTGAGAAGCAAATCAATGTGAGCGGAATTGCTACGGCAAATGGTGATCGCTACCAGCGGAGTTTCTGCAACAAGGACTTTGTAGCCTGATGCGGAGAGCGCCTCGCTGGAGAGATCGCGAACCTGTTCATCGTCTTCGACGAGGAGAATCGTTTCATTCCCCTGCCCTCCAGACGCCTGCGATTCCTCCGCGGAGAGGGATTCCACGGGAGCATCTACGAGCGGAAAGTAGATTTTGAACGAAGTGCCGCGACCCGGTTCGCTATAGACCCAAATGTACCCGCCACTTTGCTTGACGATGCCGTATACCATGGAGAGACCGAGGCCTGTGCCCTTGCCCAATTCTTTTGTGGTGAAAAAAGGTTCAAAGATGCGGACGAGATTTTCGGGGGCGATACCCGCGCCGGTGTCGCTGACCGCCAGAAGGGCGTACCGTCCGGGTTGCACGGATTGATGATGTGCGGCGTAGGCTTCATCGAGGAAAACATTGAAGGTTTCGACAGTTAGCTTGCCGCCCTTTGGCATCGCGTCGCGCGCATTGACGACCAAATTCATAATGACTTGTTCGAGCTGGGAGCGGTCCGCGCGAATCTGTCCGAGATCGGCCGCGAGGACGGTTCGCATTTCAACATCTTCGCCGATCAGGCGGCGAAGCATTTTTTCGAGATCCTGCACGAGCGTATTAAGATTGAAGACTTTCGGCTGAAGCACCTGGCGGCGGCTGAAGGCGAGAAGCTGGCTGGTGAGCGCGGCGGCGCGATCGGCGGCGTCGTCAATGCGCGCAAGGCCGCCGCGGAATTCGTGGCCTGTGGCACGATCGAGCAGGAGCCGGCTGTAGCCGCGAATCACGGTGAGGAGATTGTTGAAGTCGTGAGCAATGCCACCGGCGAGGCGGCCGATTGCCTCCATTTTCTGAGCCTGGCGGAGTTGGTGGCGCGATTCTTCCAACCTGACCGTGCGCTCGGCGACCAACTCTTCGAGGTGTTCCTCATTGCGGCGAAGCAGTTGCTCCACACGTTCGCGCTGCAGAATTTCCGCCTTCAAGTCCAATTGGATGCGTTCCTGCCTTTGTTGAGCGATTACCAAGCGCAGGCTGGAGCAAAAAAACGAGATACCGACGATTACCAGAGCGAAGAGAGTCCGCTCCCGAGCGATATACAAGGAAAGCACGAGCACAAGGAAGGCGAAAAGAATCGGGAACAAACGATTTCCGACGAGCTCGCTAAAGAGCGGCCGAACGTTTGCCCTTTCGATTTTCGACTGGTCCCACGTTCCGGCGATGACAATTGGGAAAATGTTGAGGGCGGTCCAAATGATTTCGTACCAGGAGCCGGTCTGCAGTGTGCCGCCCAGGTAGTTGTAGTAGAAGTCGCCGAGACAAACGAAAACGAGGAATACGCCGAATCTGCCGAATAAGGTGCGCGCCACTCGCGAATTGGTGAATGCCGCACGCAAGAGAAAAACCACGGCCATGGCGCCGTCGTACATGAGGGAGCCGACCCAGGTGGCGTGGACCCAGGTGCGTTCGAAGGGCGATCCGGAGGCTTCGTGGGTGGGCATGTAGAGAAAGAAGAAGTAGATGACGACCCAAAGCAAAACCACCTGAATGAAATCGAGAATGTGGATCGGATCAAAACGCCGAAGTTCAAAGTCGGGCTCGAGAAAGAGCGTCAAGCTCGCCGGACAGAACCAGAAGACAGAGATGATGTCGGCAACGTCGGCGACAGACTGCAAGGGCTGAACAAATTGCACAAACATATTGCAAAGCGCCGCGACGCAAAAAAGCGAGATGGAAAGAGCCGTAACATACCAAAAATAGCGCGCCAGATTGGAGGACTTGCGCGCAGCCCGCATCACAAGAAAAAGGCACAAGAGATTGAAGAGCAAATCGCCCAGACTAACGAGAGGAGGACCCGGCCTTTTGGTGCCCAGCGAAAAAACCACGATCATTTGCGCCAAAGCCATCAGAGCGACCAATGGAATCCAGAAGTTTCTGCTCAAAGAAGAGGCGAGCCGGCTCGGCGTAGTGGTGTATTCAGACGACATGGAACTCTTCAGCGCAAGAATGGGCAACGGATTTGGAAAATCGGCGGGCTACGACCCTCACCGAGTCCGAATAGTGTGAGTATAGCGGTGACGGGGCCACGCTGGGAGCGCGGCGTGCCTGTACCTTTTCCCAGTAGATACCGTCCGTTAGGACAGGTCCTGCGAGACGTGCGGTTGCGAGATAGGCCGAGGACGAAGCGCCAGTCTCAGTAGTACGTCGTGTTGTTGATCCACTTGAGGCGTTGCACGGTGGGGACGTACTGCGCCGTAGTTGGATTGGTGGAGGTCAACGATGTCGAAGGGTACCAAGGCGGCGCAAAGCCGTTCTGCGCGAAACGGCGGTCAAAATAGACGTTACGGGTGGAAGCCTGGTAGGTGTTGCTGGCCTTCTTGAAAGAGACCGCGTAGGGGCAGCCATCAACAATAACGTGATAGCGCGTGGACGAAATGGCTCCGGATATGGAGCTCACCGCGGATTGCACGCGAAAGCTTTGCAAGCTGGACTTCACGAGGGGCAGGGCCATCGCCGCCGCGATCATTCCAACGGCAATGACAGCGACAAGCTCGAGCAGGGAGTAGCCACGGCTCAGTTTCCTCGGGGGCAGTTGAGGAGGAGTGTCGCGGAGAAGCTGGGTAGCGCCCTGAAACATAAGGCTTTGTTCTCTCCGTTCCGACGATGGACTGCGGACAAAAGTGTTCAGGGCTGTTTATATTTCATAAAAATGTAATTACACAACTGGACCATGGGTGAGGTTCGGGACAGGCCGAAAATACCTGTCCGCGCGACCTATAGGGCAGGTGGTGTGCGTAGAAGCTTTCTGCAAGCAGGAATCCGACGCGAGAATTCTGGATTGATCAGGGGAAGAATCAGGACGCGTGATCAATCAAGCGGTGATGGATTGCGTAAAGGGCGAGTTCGAGGCGGTCGGAAACGCCCAGCTTGTCGAAGATGTTGTGCAAGTGATTCTTGACAGTCTGCTCGGAAATAAAGAGCTTTTCGCCGATTTCCTTGTTGCGAAACCCCTGCGCGACAAGCTGCACAATTTCTTTTTCGCGATCGCTAAGCAACGGCTTTTCGCGGCGCGGGCCGGACTCGGAAGATTTCGCGAAGGCCTTCATGACTTCCGCGGTCATACGGTTGTCGAGCCAGATTTCGCCGGCATGCACGCGATGAATGCTCTTTACAAGGAGATCCGTGGCCGATTGCTTAAGGACGACACCGCGTGCGCCGAGGCGCATCGCGCGGACAACGTCGCGATCGTCCTCCGCTGCGGTCAGTACAATCACGCGCGTGGGAATCGTATCGAAATTCACTTCTTCGAGAACGGCGAGGCCGTCTTTTTCTGGCATGCGCAGGTCAAGCAGCAGAATATCCGGCTTCAGTTTGGCGAGCAGCTTGATGCACTCGGAGCCATTTTGCGCTTCGCCGACGATGGTGATGTCCTCGTCGCCGTCAATCAGTTTGCGAAGGCCGTCGCGAAAAATCGCGTGGTCATCCGCCATGAGAATTCGAATTTGTGGTTTGATCTTCGCCATTTTTACCTCAGGGTTTGTACTTACAACCCTGAAACTTTATTAGCTCAGCCGAGCGGAATCTCAATCGTCAGACGCGCCCCATGCCCCGGGTTCGACTCGACAGTCAAAACCCCGTTCACAGTTCGCGTGCGCTCCTTAATGGAAATGGGACCCAGCCGCAGACGGTCCAACTCATCCCCGGTAAAGCGGCCCGCAAAACTGAACCCTTCGCCGTTGTCGTCTACGACTAAAAGGAGACGGCTGTCGTCCTGCGAAAGTTTTACCACGACATGGGTAGCCTTAGCATGCTTTTTTATGTTGTTGAGTGCTTCACGGTAAATCTGGAAAAGCTCCCGGCAAACGCGGTCGGGAGCGCGCAAGTCGGCGGAATCGATGAGCAAATCGAGGGCCAGGGGCGATTCATTGCGAAAACGCTCGGCAAAACCGCGCATAAGGTCCACGAGGTCGGCGGACTGCACGCGGACCGGACGCAGGTCCGTCACGAAGGTTCGAAGCTCGGCCGATTCGTTCTTTACCGTCTTTTGGAGCGAGGTAAGCCCGCTGGAAACGGGCTCGTTGCTCGCGCCGCCGGCAACGCGGCGGCGCAAAACATCAAGCTGAATCTCAATGCTCAAGAGAGTTTGCAAAATACCGTCGTGGAGATCGCGGGAGATGCGCGAGCGCTCGGCTTCGATGGCACGAGCGCGAAGATGCCTCAGGAGAAAGAGATTTTCGAGAGACGGACCAACGTGCCGCGCAACACGCTCGAGCCATGCAAGGTCGTCCTTGGTATAAGGCTTGTTGCTGGATTTCCCGTTCAGGAGAAAGAGCCGTCCGACTGGACGCTCGGCCTGGTCGAACGCCACGGAAATAAATGACCGGATGCCAAATTGTTGCTGGGTCAGGCCCGGGAGTCGCGGGAGAATCTTGAGCATATGGCCGTCCCGGCGGTCCCAGCCAAAGCCCGCGCCGGAACCTTGGAGTGAATTCCAGCAAAGCGTGGCGTCGAAATCATCGAGGAGCAAATCCTCGGAGTGGGCTAGAGGAAGACTCTCCGGTGCCAGGCGTTCACTTTCGCCCGCTCTAAGGCGCCAGATGAAAATTCGTTCCAGGTCGGCATCGCGGTAAACAAGAAGAGCTTCGGGCGATTGGAAAGCGATGGAAAGTTCGGTGAGGAGAAGGCGGAGCGACTCGGCCAATCCCTGGTCTACCTGCATCGTCGCAGTGATGTGAGAAAGGAATTCGTTTTGAGAAGCAAAATTGCGGCTGCGCTCGCCGAGAAACGCAATGCCTGCGCCGGCCGCAAACGTGACGCCTGTGGCAGCGAGCCAGGAAACTACACGGATCCATTGAACTTCCGTTCGCGCCGCGGCAACGAGAACGATGCTCAGCGAAAACAGGCCCGCGATCGGAACCGCGAACTGAAAGCCCCACCGCGAACCCGCGGAATAGCAAATAAACAAGTAGGGAAACCAGGTGGGCACCGCAGCGGGGCAAATGTAAATGAAAAACGCCAGCGCTAGAAGATCGCAGACCAACGGCAGGTGCCAATCGCGTTCCTGAAGAAAATCTTCGATAAGAACGACGAGGATCGACAGGATCAGATAAGCGATGAGGAACGAGACGGAACGCGAGGACTGGTGGGACGGTGCTAGCTCAAGAACCGCGAGGAGCGCCAGAATGATGATGATCGGGCGCGCGAAAACAATTTGCCGCTCAAAGTGGCGGCGGTCGGTTTCATGGGGGCTCATGCGCGGGGACGCAATTTCCTGCCAGTTAGTTTAGCAAGGGCGATGGGGGCAAAACGGCGGACGTAAGCGGAAGTTTCCACTTTGCTAAGACCTCTTTGGCGCGCGGGCGCCGCTTTTCGGGGGACGGATGGCGTGTTAAACTGACGAAGAGTGGTGGGAGTAGCTCAGCTGGTAGAGCGTCGGTCTGTGGCACCGAATGTCGCGGGTTCAAATCCCGTCTCCCACCCCAACTTCACCGTTTTCCACTTCCCTTTCAACTTTCATGCTCTGGTAGTGTTCTGGTCCATCCGTATCTGCCCCGCCTTCAACGAAATGCAGCATCAGCTGTTCAAAGATGTGCCGATTTGCCTTGGCGTGCATCCAACAAGCACACGCGTTAAAGTTAGGTTTCCAAGATTTCGAAGGGCAGATCGAGTATGGCCAAACCCGTATTGATGGCAGTGGATGATGACGCGGAGGTGCTGCGGGCGGTGGAGCGCGACTTGCGCAACCGCTATGCGGAGCACTACCGCATCGTGCGCGCAAACTCGGGCGGGACCGCATTGCAAGCGCTGCAGTCGCTGAGAAAGCGGAATGAGCCGGTAGCTCTTTTCCTGGTGGACCAGCGCATGCCGGAAATGAGCGGCGTCGAATTTATCGCAAAGGGAATTGATGTTTTCCCTGAGGCGCGCCGCGTGCTTTTGACCGCTTATGCGGACACGGACGCCGCTATTCAGGCTATCAATCACGCGAGAATTCATCACTATTTGCTAAAACCGTGGGACCCTCCCGAGCAGAATTTCTATCCAGTGCTGGACGACTTGCTGAGCGATTGGCAGGCGGGCCACAAGCCTGCGTTCGAAGGCGTGCGTGTGTTGGGTCACCGCTGGTCTCCGCGTTCCTATGCGGTGCGGGATTTTCTGGCGCGGAATCAGGTGCCTTACCGGTTTTTCGACGTCGAGACCGCGGACCGGAACCCAGAAATTAAGGCCATGATTGACCAAAATGGCGGCGCGAACGTGAAGTTGCCTGTTGCGATTTTTGCCGACGGCACTTCCCTTTCCGAGCCGACGATCACGGACATTGCGACGCGACTCGGTTTGCGGACACGTGCGGAAACATCGTTCTACGACTTGCTGATTGTCGGAGGTGGCCCGGCAGGACTTGGCGCCGCTGTGTACGGAGCGTCGGAAGGTCTGCGCACGGTGATGATTGAAAGCGAAGCGCCGGGCGGTCAGGCCGGTATGAGCTCGCGGATTGAAAATTACCTCGGTTTCCCGTCGGGGCTTAGCGGCGCGGACTTGGCGCGCCGTGCGGTCGCGCAAGCGCGGAAGTTCGGCGTGGAAATCCTGGCCCCGCAAGAGGTGAAGAAGCTGCGTGTAGAGGGCCCCTCCAAATTTGCCACACTTTCCGATGGCACGGAAGTCGGCGCAAAAGCGCTGGTAATCGCCACAGGAGTTTCTTACCGCAAATTGGATGTGCCGGGGATGGAGCGCGTGCAAGGCGCGGGCGTATATTACGGTGCAGCGATGACCGAAGCGGCGACGTGCAAGGGCGAGGACGTCTACATCGTCGGCGGCGCAAACTCCGCCGGGCAGGCGGCGATGTTTTTCTCGCAACATGCGCGTCGCGTGATTATGCTCGTGCGCGGAAAATCCCTGGAAGCCGGAATGTCGCAGTATCTGGTGGACCAGATTCGAGAGACCGAAAATATTCACGTCGAACTGAACAGCCAGATTGTGGAGGTTTTCGGAGAAGAACGACTGGAGGCGATCTCCATCTTGTGCTCGACCAGTGGAGAGACACAGAGAGTTCCTACCAACCACCTCTTTGTGTTCATTGGCGCTGCGCCGCGAACGGAATGGCTGGCGAACGTGCTGATGCGCGAAGAAAAAGGATTTATTCTGACGGGTCCGGATTTGATGCCGGACGGAAAACGCCCGAAAGACTGGCCACTCGATCGCGATCCGTGGCTTTTGGAAGCATGCGTCCCGGGCGTGTTTGTTGCGGGCGATGTTCGCTATCGCTCGGTGAAACGCGTGGCTTCCGGCGTCGGTGAAGGCGCAAATGCGGTGCAGTTCGTGCATCAATACCTGAGCACGGTGTGAGATGGCAGAAACCGAGAAGGCAACGCAAGTCCAACACATCATCGGCGAGCTGAAGAAATTCCGCACATTTGCCGATTTGTCCGAAACCGATTTGCAGTGGCTGGCCGAGCGCATGGATGAGATAACTCTGGCCGTCGGCCAGATCTACGCGAAGCCCGGCGACTCCGTGGACTACCTTACCTTGATGGTCGAAGGAGAGCTGCAATTCCAACAGGCGGGCGGCGCGGGCTCGCCTGTGTTTATCGCTGTCGCGGGAGAAGTCACGGGGAGGTTGCCGTTTTCCCGGCTAAAACAGTTCAAGGGGACCAGCCGCGCGGTTCTGCCGACGCGAATCATCCGCCTGCACCGCGAGCATTTTCCGGAACTGATTCAGCGCATTCCGTTGCTGGCGGAGCGGCTTGTCGGACTGATGTCCGACCGCATCCGTGAAGTGACGCGAACGGAAACGCAGCAGGAAAAACTGATGGCGCTTGGCAAGTTGTCGGCCGGGCTGGCACACGAACTGAACAACCCAGCCGCGGCGGCGCAGCGCGCGGCGCAAAGCCTGCTGGCTTCTCTTGAAAACATTCGCGAAGTCAGTCTGCGTTTACTCCGGCATGCATCCACCGAAGAGCAGCGCAATGCGCTTTTTGAGTTCGAGTTGACCGCCGGCAAAAGTTTTGCGGCTCAAAGTGGTCCGGCGCCCGATCCGTTGGAGTTAAGCGATCGCGAAGAACGCGTTTCCTCATGGCTTGAGAAGCATGGCGTGCCGGATGCGTGGAAGATCTCGTCCATTCTAGCGGAAGGTTGCGTGGACGACCCGCAGCTGGAGAAATTCCTGACAAAGATTGGCCCCGACCTTTTGGGCGATGCCCTTCACCGCGTGGCGGCAATCATGACGTTATTTGGTCTGGTTCGCGAAATTGAGAATAGCACGCGGCGAATCAGCGACCTCGTAGGCGCTGTCAAACGCTATTCATATATGGATCAGACCTCGCTCAAGGAGGTGGACCTCCGCGAAGACCTCGATAACACGCTGAAGATTTTCGGGCATCGTTTGAAAACGGGCGTCAACGTCATTCGCAACTACGACGAGACTCTGCCGCGAGTTTGCGCCTATGGCGGCGAACTGAACCAGGTCTGGACCAATTTGATCGACAACGCGATTGACGCCATGCAGGGAAAGGGTGAATTGAAAATCACTACCTGCAAGGAGTTGGACTACGCCGTCGTGGAGATTCAGGACAACGGGCCAGGCATCCCCCAGGCGATCCAGTCGCGGATTTTTGACCCTTTTTTCACGACAAAAAGCGTAGGAGATGGGACAGGGCTCGGTTTGGATGCCGTTGCGCGCACTGTCCGCAGGCATCACGGCTTTATCGAGGTCGAGTCGCAGCCGGGCGAAACGTGTTTTACGGTCAGGCTCCCCTTCAAGCAGCCTCAGGCGGAGAGTACAGAAGGCGAGGATGCTCCGGTATGAATGAAACCTGCGAGCACATCAAGCAAACAAAAAAAACGAAGCCGCATTCGAAGGGCTGCGAGGAATGTTTGAAAATGGGTGACAGCTGGGTGCACCTACGGCTGTGCCTGGAATGCGGACACGTTGGCTGCTGCGACTCCTCCAAGAACAAGCACGCGACCAAGCATTTTCACTCGTCGAAGCACCCCGTTGTGCAATCGCTTGAGCCGGGCGAGCGCTGGATGTGGTGTTATGTGGACGAATTGTTTGTCGATCCGTGATTCGGATGCTATCGCGAGTTAACCCGCAGGCGGATGCCCCAAGCCGAATTCTTTATGCAGTACCCGCAACGCATGCTGCATTGATTTCTCATCCACAACAAAAGAGATATTGGTCTCAGAAGACCCTTGTGCAATAGCGATCAAGTTCACCTTTTCCTGACCAAGCGCATTGAACGTTTTTCCCGCGACGCCCGGGGTCCCACGCATGTTTTCCCCAACAACCGCGACAATCGCGACATTTGGATCCACGGTGATGTGGTCCACGACTTCATGAGCGAGGTCTTGCGCGAATTCCTTGCGCAGCGCGTCCACGGTGGCGTGTGCGTGGGGCTTCGAAACCAAAAAGCAAATGTCGTTTTGCGAGGACGATTGCGAAATCAGGAGGACGTCAGCGCGAAGCTCGGCCGTCGTCGTGAACGTCCGGCCGATGACATCGGGAACGCCAACGATTCCCGGGCCGCCAAGACTAATCAACGCGACGTCGCGAATCGCAGTCAGCGCCTTGACACCACCGCCGATGCTCTTCCCTTTTTGCGAAATTTTGGTGCCGGGCTTTTCCGGCGCGAAGCTGTTGCGAATCCAAACAGGAATGCTCTCCGGAAGAACGGGCCGCAGCGTTTTCGGGTGCAGAACCTTTGCGCCGAAGTAGGCAAGTTCCGCAGCCTCACGGTAGGAAATCTCTGGAATCGTGCGCGCATCCGGAACAAGACGTGGGTCCGCGGTCAAAACGCCTTCGACGTCGGTCCAAATAATGATTTCGTCGGCATTCAGCGCGGCGCCTAGAATCGTGGCGGAGTAGTCAGAACCGCCGCGACCGAGGGTAGTGAGCTTTCCATCCTGAGTCGCGCCGATGAATCCCGTGACGATGGGTACTTCTCCCGCGGCAAGCAATGGCAGAAGTTGCGCGGCCGAACGTTGACGCGTTTCCTCCGCACGCGGCTCGGCGCCGCCGTGGTAAGAGTCAGTGACGATCAGCTCGGTCGCCTCGATGGAACGGCTTTTTGTTCCAAGCTGGTTTAGCGCACCGGCAAACATTGGCGCGCAAAGTCTTTCGCCGAGGCTTGAGATGATGTCGAGCGTGCGCGGCGTCAGTTCGCGCAGCATCGCGGTTCCGTCGTAGAGGCGCTTGCCTTCCGCGAGAACTTCCTCGAGCTCGCGGTCGATTGCGGCGCGAGCCGTTTCGCCCAGAACTAGAACCGCCAGGGCCGCGCGGTGTTGTTGGCGAAGCGATTCAACCAGCGCGCCGCCCGCTGCCGTATCGCCTTGGCTGGCGCGGCGTGCTGCCTCAATCAAACGGTTTGTCACGCCACTCATTGCAGACACAACCACAACTACTCGCATTCCTTTCGCTGCGCCCGCGACGATTTGGGCGGCACGCGCAATGCATGTGGCATCGCCAACCGACGTACCGCCAAATTTCATCACTTGAAGTGGCTGTGTCATCAATCTTCAACTCGGAATAATTCTAAATGATAGCGTTCCCCAACTGACCGGCTCGCTCAATCTTGGCGAAGTGTGCGCCCCAGTAAGCACGCCGGATTTCGCGGTGCGAGGATTCTGTCTATCATGTATGGATGACGAAAATTCAATGCTCGGGCATTTTGTTTGATTTGGACGGCGTTCTGGTGGATTCCACGCCTGCTGTGGCTCGGGTGTGGACCTGGTGGGCGAGGAAGCACGGCTTCGATCCGGAAGAAACAGTGCACCGTGCGCACGGGCGCCCGAGCATTGCGACGATCCGCGAGATGCTGCCAAACGCTGATTATGTGGCGGAAGATCGCGAAGTGGAGCGCCGTGAAATTGAAGACGTCGAAGGTGTGGTGCCTCTGCCGGGCGCTCTCGAATTGTTGCAATCGCTGCCGCTCGACCGCTGGGCGATTGTGACGTCCTGCACGAAAACTCTCGCCCACGTCCGCATTCGTGCAGCTGGGCTTCCGGAACCTAAATTCATCGTCACTGCGAGCGACATCACAAAAGGCAAGCCCGATCCGGAACCGTACCTGAAGGGAGCGCGAGCACTTTCGTTGGAAGCGAAAGATTGCGTCGTAATTGAAGATGCTCCTGCGGGCATCCGCTCAGGAAGGGCCGCGGGAGCGCAGGTCATAGCACTACAGACAACGGAGCGCGATGAACTCCTGCGAGCGGCGCGCGCGGATTACATTGTGAAGGATTGCTCTGCTCTTAGACCGGATCTCGCGGCAGCCGACTCTCAACTCTTCATTGAACTACAAAATGCGCAGGCGCCCTTTCGCTAAGAAACATTCGCGGCTAGAATCCTTGCCACGCGAGGGTCGGGGAGCAATTTCATTTCAGGAGATCAGCATGAGCAAACGAGCCCGGCTCGGGATGTTGGCTACCATTTTTGCGTGTGCATTGTTGGTGCGCCCCGCGCTATCGCTTTCGCAAGAGAAAGATGAAAAAGGCGGCGAGAAGAAAGCGGAACAGTCCGCGGATACGGCAGAAAAACCGAAAGAGGAAATCTCCGTCACCGAGCACACCATCAAGGTCGGCGGACAAACAATCCCCTACAAGGCAACCGCGCAAACGATTTTGTTGAAGGATGACAAAGGCGCCCCGATCGCTCTCATTTATTCCACGGCCTACACGCGCAGCGATGTAAAAGATCCCAGCACGCGGCCGCTATCGTTTTTGTATAACGGCGGGCCAGGCTCTTCTTCCGTGTGGCTGCACATGGGCTCTTTTGGCCCGCGCCGCGTGGCTACGGTGAACGCAGGCATCACGCCGCCTGCTCCTTACAAGCTGCTCGACAACCCGGAATGTCTTCTCGATCGCTCGGATCTCGTGTTTATCGATCCGGTCGGAACGGGCTTCAGCACGGCCGTTGGCAAAGCGCAAAACAAGGATTTCTGGGGCATCGACTCCGACGTAAAATCGCTCGCGCAATTCATCAAGATTTACATCACGCGCAACAATCGCTGGAACTCGCCGAAATTCCTGATCGGCGAAAGTTACGGCACGTTTCGCAACGCCGCGCTCACAAACTATCTGCAGAACAATGAAAATATTTATCTGAACGGAATCGTCATGGTTTCTTCCGTAATCGATCTCGGTACTATTTCTTTTTATCCCGGCCAGGATCTGGCGTACGTTTTGTATTTGCCCAGTTACGCGGCAACGGCGTGGTATCACAAAGTTCTGAAAGACCGGACGGACAATCTGGCCACATTTTTGGACGAAGCCCGCAAATTCGCCAAGGGCGAATACGCAACGGCCCTCATGAAAGGCGACACGATCACAGCGGAAGAAAAAACCGCCGTCGCAAAGAAGGTGTCGCGCTTCACCGGGCTGAGCGAAGACTATTTGGTCAAGGCGAATCTGCGCGTCAAGCTTTTCCAATTCATGCAGGAATTACAGCGCGACCGCGGATTGACCACAGGCCGCCTCGACGCGCGTTTTGCCGGCCCCACTTACAATCTGATCGGCGAAGCCGCCGACTACGATCCACAGGAGACCGCCATCAGCGGCGCATTCGTCGGCGCATTCAACGCGTACCTGCACGAAGAACTGAAATTTGGCCAGGACAAGAGTTATCAGGTCGCCGCAAACTTCCAGGGAAATCGCTGGGACTGGAAGCACGAAAGCGACTTCGGCTATTTTCCCGGCTCGCCAAGCGTCGTGCTTGACCTCGTGGCCGCGATGGTTTCGAATCCAAAATTGAAAGTAGAAGTCGAGAACGGCTACTACGACCTCGCCACACCCTTCATGGAAACGGAATACAGCATGGAACATCTCGGTATCTCCGAGTCGCTCCGCAAGAACTTAAAGCTGCAGTATTACGAAGCAGGCCACATGATGTACGTGCGCGATGAGGACCTCGCTAAACTCAAAGCAAACGTGGCGGCGTTTATTGACAGTGCTTCGAAACCGTAACAAAGCATCACTGCAAACGGAAATTGCGGCGGCATGATTTTCGCCGCCGCAATCACCGCCGCCTTCCTTCTCGCCGCATTCCTGTTTCCGCGCGCGAACGAAGCATTGTTCGGCTTTCTCGAACGCGTCTTTGAAAAACTGAGCCGCAGCATCTTGCTAAGCATGGCGGCTTTGTTTGTTGGCGTCATTGCGGTGCGCCTGATGCTCCTTTCCCTTTTGCCCGTGCCCCAGCCGGGAATTCACGACGAATTCAGCTATCTGCTGATGGCCGACACGTTTGCGCACGGCCGTCTTGCAAACCCTCCTCATCCCATGTGGATGAGTTTCGAAACGTTTCACGTCAATTGGTTTCCCACGTACTCCTCGATGTACCCGCCCGCGCAAGGTGTATTCCTCGCGCTCGGCCAAATGCTCGGTTCACCCTGGCTTGGAGTTTTGTTGACTGCCGCAGCGATGTGCGCCGCAATTTATTGGATGCTTTGCGCTTGGATGCCCCCGCGTTGGGCATTTCTTGGTGGCTCGATCGTCGCACTAAAATTCGGGTTCACAAGCTACTGGGTGAACAGCTATTGGGGCGGCGCTGCTGCAGCAATCGGCGGCGCGCTTGTGCTTGGCGCGTTGCCGCGGCTTTTAAGACACGAGCGCATGCGGGACGCGCTGTTGCTCGGCCTCGGTATCGCAATCCTCGCCAACAGCAGGCCCTATGAAGGACTGGTCTTTTGCGTTCCAGCCGCGTTTCTGTTTCTGCGATGGATTTGGCGGAGAGCGCAAAGCAAAACGCACGGCGGCATTCCCTGGAGAGAAGTCTTTGCGCCTCTTGCCGTCGTTCTAATTTGCACCATTGTATTCATGGGCTACTACAACTGGCGCCTCACCGGAAACGCGCTTCTCTTTCCCCACACGCTGAACGAGCGCGCCTACGAAAGCGTTCCGCCTTTTTTCTGGCAAGCGCCGCTCCCCGAAAAGCATTACAACAATGACCGCTTCGAAGAGTTTTTCAACGTTTGGGAGCGCGAGGAGTACTCGCGAACCTGGCGGAGTCTGCTGGAAGTTTCCCTCACAAAAACGACGCGGCTCGGCTCCGCGTTTTGCTGGCTGGGATTAGTGCTCGCTTTGCCCGGACTTCCGTTTGCGTTGCGCGACCGCAAGCATCGGGCACTATGGATCACGCTCGCGTCCGTCCTGATCGCGGTTTACATTGTCGTTTGGTCAAACGCACACTACGCGTCGCCGGCAACGTGCCTCTTCTTCGCCCTTGTCGTGCAATCGCTGCGCCATCTGCACACGATGCGCACGAGGCGCTTCGCTTGGGGCAAAGCGCTTGCAAGAGCTGCAATCACGCTTCTTCTTCTCAATACTATAACTGCGGCGGCGCACAAAGAGTGTGATGCGCTCTCCTGGACTTGCACCGGCGATCAGAGTAGAACCCTGGTCATCAAAAAACTAGAGGCCGAGCAGGGAAAACATCTCGTCATGGTGCGCTACAACAACGACGACTTGAGCGTTCACGATGAATGGGTTTTTAACGGCGCCGATATCGATGGCTCAAAAATTGTCTGGGCGCGCGAACTGGACAAAACCCAAAACGAAAAACTATTCAAGTATTTCAACGACCGCAAGGTCTGGCTCGCTACGACGGAGGACGAAAGCCTGGTTTTTCGACCCTATGAAGAAGCAAAGGATCAATAACTGTCCCTGCCGTCCTCCAACAACCGGTCCATGGCTTCAGCAAATCTGTCTCGTTTGAACACAGCTCGCCGAGAACGACTCTGCCGCACGCCGAACCTGCTCTACGATGAAAGAAGATCACCCTGCATTCTCATGGAGCCCTGCATCGTGCCGCTTCTTGCGCCAACTCATTTTCGTCTCCGCGCACGCTGCCGATTTTCCGGAGCCTGCACGCGATGAACCCGGTTATTTTGACCTCAGTCACGTACGTCGCTGCCGTGGCTGTGTGCGTTCTCGCTTTGCTCCGTAAGGGAAACTACGAAGAATGGCTTAAGAAGATCGAACGGAGTTTCTCGCGGTTGGCCAGCCGGCCGCTACTTGCCACCACTGTTCTTTTTCTCAGCGTGCTCCTTCTGCGTGTGGCAGCCCTGCCCCTTTTGCCAGTCCCAACGCCGGAAAAGCACGACGAATTCAGCTTCCTCTTGCTTGGCGATACGCTTGCGCATGGCCGGCTCACGAATCCGACGCCGCCGCTCTACGAAAGCTTCGAGACATTTCACGAAAATATGTACCCGACATACTGCTCCAAGTACATGCCTGCGCAGGGCTTTTTTCTGGCGCTCGGACAAAAGCTCGGGAATCCGTGGATTGGAGTGCTGCTCAGCGCATCGTTGATGGTCGCCGCGTTTTACTGGGCCCTGCGCGTTTGGATGCCTCTAGGCTGGGCGTTCCTGGCCGCCGCGCTGGTCGCGCTAAAACTCGGGCTCACTAGCTACTGGATGAATTCGTTTTGGGGCGGAGCGGTTCCGGCACTTGGTGGGGCGCTCGCTCTCGGAGGCCTCGGACGAATCCTGAAGCGTCCGTCCGTCAGCGGCGCGCTCGCGATGGGACTCGGAATCGCCATTCTTTCCAATAGCCGTCCATACGAAGGCATGCTCTTCTCTCTGCCGGTTGGCGCTGTGTTTCTTTGGTGGCTCGCTGGAAAGACCAAGCCGGCGGTTTCTTGGTCGGATCGCTTTTGCAGAGTGGCTTTGCCTCTGGCGCTTCTTCTTGCGGCAAATTTTGCCTTCATTGGCTACTACAATTGGCGCGCAACGGGCAGTCCGCGCACGTTTGCGATGTCGCTCAATCAAAAGTTTTACGATCCGAGCGCCATTTTCATTTGGGAAACGCCTGGGCCGCCCATGCCACACAAAAGTCCCCAGTTCGACGAGTTCTACAACCATTGGCAGCGAAATCTCTACGACCACACATGGAAGGGCTTGCAGAAGGTCTTTTTGCGCAAGATTCGGATGTTTTCGCTCACGTATTTGTGGTGGGACTTGCTGCTGCTGGTGCCGGCTCTATACTTCCTTCCTAAGCGCCGCAAGCTCTACCCCGTCCTGGCCGCACTTCTGTTTACCGCGTTCGCGTTTTTCTCTCTTGCATGGACCATGCCGCACTACGTCGCACCTGCTATGTGCGCCATCTTCGCGGTATTCGTAACGGCCTTGCGGCATTTGCGTCTCTACGCGCCGCGCGGGCTCGCCTTTGGCCTGTTTTTCTCTCGCCTTCTTGTGTTGGGCTTGCTTCTGCAAACGGTAAACGCCGTTGTTTCGGGAAACGAGGATCCATTGGGAATCGGTGGCGTTCGCATGGAAGGTCGCGTGGCCCTCATCCAAAAACTGGAAGCAATCCCGGGCAAGCATCTTGTTTTTGCTCGCTATTCTAAAGACCACAATGTGCACGACGAGTGGGTATACAACGATGCGGACATCGAAGGTTCAAGAATTGTGTGGGCTCGTGAACTGGATGCGGCGCAAAATCAGAAACTCATCGAACACTTCCGGGATCGTCGCGTCTGGTTGGTTGAGGCCGATCGGTTTCTGTCGCCACCGCAGCCCTACGTTCCTCTAGGAAATTAGCGTTCGCTAAAAGCCGTAGCCGTTCGGATGCGCCCGATGCCATTCCCACGCGGTTTCGATGATGGATTCCAGTGTGGCGTATTTCGGTTTCCAGCCCAGCTCTTTGCCGATTTTTTCTGAGCTCGCCACCAACACCGGAGGATCTCCCGGACGGCGCGACGCTTCTACTGTGGGAATTGGATGGCCTGTCATTTTTCGTGCGGCTTCAATCACTTCGCGCACGCTGAAACCATTGCCGTTGCCAAGATTGTAGGCGAGCGCTTCGCGGTCCTTCAGCGCGTCCATCACCAGCAGATGCGCCATGGCGAGGTCGTAGATGTGTACGTAGTCGCGGACACAGGTGCCGTCCGGAGTGGGATAGTCTTTGCCAAAAACCGAAACAGATGCGCGCTTCCCCGCCGCCACTTGCAAAACGATGGGAATCAGGTGCGACTCGGGATCGTGATGCTCGCCGTGGCCGTCCCACGCGCCGGCGACATTGAAGTAACGCAAGACGGCATACCGTACGCCATGAATTTGCTGGAACCACCGCAGCATCGCTTCCACTTGGAGCTTCGATTCGCCATACGGGTTTAGCGGCGCCTTCGGCGAAGATTCCACGATGAGCGGCGTTTGTGGATCACCGAACACCGCAGCGGTCGATGAGAACACAAAGCGCGAAACACGATTCGCGGCGCAGCATTCGAGCAAATTCAGCGAGCTCGTAACGTTGTTGCGAAAATAGCGCTCGGGGTACTTCATGGAGTCGCCGACGATCGCAAGCGCCGCAAAATGCATTACCGCATCAAATTTGCTCTCTCGAAACAAATCCGCCAGTGTTTCTCGATCCGAGAGATCAGCAATGACTAGCCTCGCCTCTTCCGGCACAGCCTCGCGATGTCCCTGCGAAAGATTGTCGAGCGCGGTGACTTCATGTCCATGTTTCAAAAGCAGACGCACAGCAGTTGCGCCAATATAGCCCGCGCCGCCTGTAATGAGCACCTTCATTCCCATTGATCCCCCGACCCTCTCTAGTTGAAAAATTCGAAACGCGCTCCGATTACTCTTCGAGGGCGTTCACGCTCATTTCGGCAAATCGTAATCGCCGATATACGTTCCACGACTGATGCCGAGCATGCTCAGGAAGAACGACGAAAAAACAATCTGAATGCCCAGAAACAACCACATAGACCAGAACAAAACCCATCGGACCTGTTGCAGCGGTCCAAATCCGCTTGCCGCCCATTCCCACGTAATCCACGCGCAACCCACAAAACCAATCAGGGCCAGCGCGCCGCCAACCAGCAACCCCGTTTCCAGTGTGACTCGCCTAAGAACGCGCTTCAGTGAAACAGTTCCGCGATCAAACCGCTCCGCGTAGCTGAACACTTTCGCAAACGCTCCGATGGAAATGATTTGCGCGCCGAGTAGCGTGGCAATCACACCGAAAATCATCGTGTGAACGTCCAAAATAACACGCGGACTCACTCTGCGCGGACCCGGCAAAAGCCAAAACACAACGGAAAGCCCCGCCGCCCCAAGTAGCGCACCAGGCAAAAGAAAAAGCCAGTTTGGCGCATACAGCAGCATGAACCGCAGATGCCGCCAACCGTCGCGAAAACTACGCAAATGCGGCGGTCTGCCCCGCTTGTCTTTCCACAAGGTAATCGGAATTTCCGACATCTTCGCGTCGAGCTGAGCCGCCTTGATCACAAACTCCGACGCGAACTCCATGCCCGTGCTGCGCAAATCCATTTTGTCAAAAATCGCGCGCGTAAACCCGCGCATCCCGCAATGCGAATCGCCGATGTTTGTGCGAAACAAAACATTCAGGACGGCGCTTAACACCGGATTCCCTATGTATTTGTGATGCCATGGCATCGCGCCCGGTTTGATTTCTCCGCGAAAGCGATTGCCCATCACAACGTCAAAACCCTTGCGCCACGCTTCGACGAATCGTGGCACCTCGGTAAAGTCGTAGCTGTCGTCCGCGTCTCCCATCACGATGAACGCGCCGCGCGATGCCTGAATCCCCGCCTGCAACGCTGCGCCGTAGCCTTTCTGCTCGGCGCGCACAACACGCGCGCCTAATTTTTCTGCGAGCTCAATGGATCCGTCCGTCGAGCCGTTGTCCGCAACCACGACTTCTCCGCGCAATCCAGCTGCTTGAAACGCCGACGCCGCTTTTCCCACGCAATACCCGATCGAGTTCGCCTCATTCAGGCACGGAATCACGACGGACACTTCGATTTGTGATTGCCCCTTCTCCACACCTGCTCCTTGCGCGCGTTTCTTCGCGGCCGCTTCTGGCGGCTGTAGACTTCTCTTCCAGCTTGCAATTCTTGAAGCCGCCTGTATGATGACGGCTCTTACATCCCATCGAGAATTCTATTGTCCACTACTGCCGGCGCATCTTCCAGCAAACCAGGCGCGACCGTGCACAACCGGGGACGGTTGCTGCAAGTCCTCGGCATGTGGTTCGGAATCTCCGCCGCCATCGGCAACACGATTGCCGCGGGCATCGTCCGCACGCCCGGTGACGTCGCCCAACAATTGCCCAACCCCTGGTTCTTTCTTGGTGTCTGGGTTCTCGGTGGCATGTACGCTTTGATCGGCGCCTCTTCGATGGCAGAACTCGGAGCCTTGATTCCGCGCAGCGGCGGCCAATATAACTTCGCCCGCCGTGGAATTGGCGAGTACGCAGGCTTCCTTGTCGGCTGCAGCGACTGGCTCTCCACTTGCGGCACGAACGCCGCTGTTGCCATCGTCATCGGCGAATACAGCCTCGCCCTGATTAACATGCTCCATAAGCGCATGCCACTGTTGGCGAACTATGTGCGGGGCCTCGATGACCAGCAGTTAAACCTTTTCATCAAATTGCTCGCCGCCTCGATTCTTTTGCTCTTCGCAATCTTGCAGTGGCGTGGGGTGAAGTGGGGCAGTGGAATGCAGCTCGTTACCGCAGCCATGAAGACCGGCGCATTTATCGTCGTTGTGGTCGCTTGTTTCCTTCTAGGCGGAGGTTTACGGCAGGCGGCAGCCGGCGCATCGGTGCCTCAGCCCGCGCTCCATTTCGGATGGCCGTTTCTTGTGTCGTTTCTGCTTGCCTTGCAGGCTGTCATTTACACCGTGGACGGTTGGGACGGTGTCATCTATTTTGGCGCCGAAGTCAAAAATCCGGCGCGCCATGTTCCTCGTGCCATTTTTGGCAGCGTATTCTCGATCATGGGAATTTACCTGCTTCTGAATGCTGCCGTCCTCTACGTCCTGCCCATGAGCGAAATCGCCGGCAACAAGTTTGCTCTCGGCGCCGCAGCCAACCGCATTTTCGGACATCTAGGCGATCCCGTCATCCGCCTCATCATGATCATTTCCCTTTTGAGCTGTATCAACGCCTGCCAGATGTTCGCAGCTCGTACGCTCTTCGCCATGAGCTCCGATGGCCTCTTTTTCGCACAAGCTACCCGAGTCAACCGGGGCGGAACTCCCGTGACCTCGCTTTTTCTCAGTACGCTTGTCGGAATTGTCTTTATTCTTGGTTCTTTCGAGCGCGTCATCGCCATGCTTTCTTTTTTCTTTGTGGCGAACTACACGCTCTCCTATGCGTCGCTCTTTCTGCTGCGCCGCCGCGAGCCGGACGCGCCACGTCCCTATCGCGCATGGGGTTACCCTTGGACTTCAGCGCTGGCGCTCTTGGCCTCCGCTGTTTTCTTGATTTCGTCTCTTGCGCTGGACTTCAAAACAGCGGTCCTGCAAGGTCAATGGTGGCCGCCCCCGGCTCCGATGCTGGCGTTCATCATTCTTTTGCTGAGCTACCCGCTGTTCCGAATCATGAAGTGGGCTTCGCGAGCCGCCAGCGCAGCAACGCAAAACCCTTAGCTGGCTTTTTCCGCGATCGATTTTGCCTGCAGGAAGTGCAGCAAATAATCTTTCCCGCCCGTTTTCGAATCCGTTCCTGACATATTGAACCCGCCAAAAGGATGCGCTCCGACCATCGCGCCCGTGCATTTCCGGTTCAGATAAAGATTGCCGACGTGAAAAGTCTCTTCCGCCTTTTCCAGTTTCGCTTTGTTCTTGGAATAAACCGCGCCTGTTAACCCAAACTCCGTATCATTCGCAATCCGCAGCGCATCGTCAAAATCCTTTGCCTTGATCACCGCCAGCACCGGCCCGAAAATCTCTTCCTGCGCAATCCGCGCTTTCGGATCAACATCCGCAATCACCGTCGGCTGCACAAAATAACCGTCCCCCGGCGCGCGCCCTCCGCCCAGAACCACCTTCCCTTCCTTTTTCCCTACTTCAATGTAATTCAAAATTCCTTTCATCGCCGATTCGCTCACGACCGGCCCCATATAATTCGCGGGATCTTCGCTCGGGCCCACCGTCACCTTCTTCGCTCGCTCCACCAGCTTCTGCACAAATGTGTCATACACTTTTTCCGAAACAATCGCGCGCGAGCACGCCGAGCATTTCTGCCCCTGATACCCAAACGCCGCTTGCGCCACGCCTTCCACTGCGGCATCCACATCCGCCTCTTCGTCCACAATCGTCGCGTCTTTTCCGCCCATCTCCAGCACCGCACGCTTGATCCACAATTGCCCGGGCTGCCGCTTCCCCGCCGCCTCGCTGATCAGCAGTCCAACATCTTTCGATCCGGTAAACGCAACGAATCTCGTCTTTGGATGTTTCGCGAGCGCGTCGCCCGCAACTTCTCCAAGCCCCGTCACAAAATTCAGCACATCTTTCGGTACACCCGCTTCGTACAGAATCTCCACCATCCTGGCCGCAATCGTTGGCGACTCTTCCGACGGCTTCAGTACGACCGTATTCCCCGTCACCAATGCCGCCACCGTCATGCCCGTCGCAATCGCCGCCGGAAAATTCCACGGCGGAATCACCGCGCCGACGCCCAGCGGAATATACGTCATGAAGTTTCGTTCGTTCTGATACGGCGTCACCTTCTGCGGCCCCGCCAGCCGCAGCATCTCTCGTCCATAAAATTCGCAAAAATCAATCGTTTCCGCCGTGTCCGCGTCCGCCTCGACCCACGATTTGCCGACCTCGTAGCAAATCCACGCCGAAATTTCGAACTTCCGTTCACGAATGCTTTTCGCCGCGCGAAAAAGCACTTCCACGCGCTTTTCAGCCGGCACCCGCTTCCACGATTCGAACGCCTTCGCCGCCGCTTCCACTGCCGCCCTCGCCTGTTCCGCAGTAGCTTTCTGAAACACGCCAATCACTTGCGAGGGATGCGAAGGATTCGTCGAGGTCATCTTCTCCGCCGACGTCACCTTCTCCCCGCCGATGTACATCGGATATTCGCGCCCAAACTCGCCCGCAACTTTCTTCAACGCCGCTTCCATCGCCGTCCGGTTTTCCGGCTTCGAAAAATCAACAAACGGCTCATTCGTGAATTCCGGTTTTTGCAATTTTGCTTCGGCAGTCGCCATGGCGTGCTTCTCCTCTACTCGTCCAAACAGTTAAGTTTACTGCTCGCAGACAGCCGCAACAAGTTAGGGCGAGGTTTTATGCGGTTAGTTCGGACGCTGCTTCAGCGAAAATCTTCGTGTGCAGATCCACATCCGCTTCCGCCGTGGCCGGGCTCATCAGCGCCATGTTGTGAAACGGCGTCAGCAGCACGCCGCGATTCAGCGCATACAAATGCAAAAACCGTTCCAACTCAAAATCCGCAGCCGACGCAGATTCTCCGCCATTGCGCGGCGGCTTCTCCGAAAAGTGATACTCCGCCCGTGCTCCAAGCTGAATCACATTCCAAGGCAGTCCATGCTTCCGAATCTCAAGCGCAACTCCGTCATTGAACCGTTTCGCCAGCGGAATCATTTTCTCGAACGCCGCTGCGGTCAAAACTTTTTCCAGTGTCACGCGCATTGCCACCAGCGACAACGCATTCCCTGCCAAGGTCCCGCCAATTCCGCCCACATCGCAATCTTCCAAATGAATCCGCGCCGTAATCCGCTGCGCGACTTCTTCGGAAGCGCCATACGTCGCTCCCGGAATTCCGCTCCCAATCGGCTTTCCAAACACCACAAAATCCGGTTCAAGCTTCCACTCACGCGTGCATCCGCCTGGCCCCGCGCAAATCGTGTGCGTCTCATCCGCAATCAACAAACTTCCATACCGCCTCGTCAGCTTCCGCGCCGCCTTCCAATATCCTTCGTCCGGCAGAATGATCCCCACGTTGGTCATCGCCGGCTCGGCCAGCACAACCGCCACGTCGTGATGCTTTAGCGCATCTTCGAGCGCGCTCAAATCGTTGAACTCAATCACCCGCGTCGTCTCCGCCGGATTCACTGGCGGCCCAATATTTCCTCGCCGCGGCCCTACCACTCCGCCGTGAATCGTCGCAAACGACTCGTCGACGGTCCCGTGATAGCAATAATTGAAGACGAGCACTTTCGATCGCTGCGTAATCTCCCGGGCAATGCGAATCGCAAACCGGTTCGCATCCGTCGCTGTCAACGCAAACTGCCAATACGGCAATCCAAATCGCCGTTTCAACTCTTCGCCGACCCACAGCGAATCTTCCGTCGGCAACATCAGCGTGATGCCTTCGCGCACTCGCTTGGCGATGGCCTCTGCCACAATCTCCGGCGAATGCCCCGTCATTGCCCCCGTATCGCCCAAGCACAAATCCACATACTCGCGCCCGTCCACGTCCGTAAAATGGGCGCCTTTTGCCCGCGCCACAAAAACCGGAAACGCCCCCGCCCACTTCTTCATCCAGTTCATCGGCACGCCGCTCAGCAGCGAACCCTTCGCCCGCGCATACAGCTCCGCCGACCGCGGATGTTCCACGATGAACCGCTTTTCTTCTCTCGTTTGTAATTGCTGAAGTTTCCTGCGATCGATCATGCTCACCGCAATTCGTGAATAATTTCTCTCGCCGCATTCGCCCCGCTCGCTCCCGTCAAACCATTCCCCGGATGCGTTCCATTCCCGCACAGAAATAATCCGCGCACTGGCGTCTTGTACCGCGCCCAATCCAGCACCGGCCGCATTGTAAAAATCTGATCCAGCGCCAGTTCGCCGTGAAAAATATGCCCGCCCGTAAATCCGTACTCACACTCCAAATCCTTCGGCGTAATCACTTGCACACCCTCAACCAGGCTCGGCAAATCCGGTGCATACTGCGCCAGCGTCTTGATCACCGTAGTCCCTAATCCCTTCCGTTCCGTCTCCCAATTTCCATTCTTCAATTTGTACGGCGCAAATTGCACGTATACCGACGCAACGTGCTTCCCTTCCGGCGCCAGCTCCGGATCCAAAATCGTCGGTATCGTCATCTCCATGTACGGCGCTTTCGAATATTCGCCGTACTTCGACGCATCAAACGCTCTCTCCAAATAATCAATCTCCGGCCCGATATGTATTCGCCCGGAAAGCGCCGCGCGAAATCCGTCCGGCCCCACCGCGTCTGCCAGCGCCGGAAACGCCGGCAAATCTCCCAGCGCCAAATTCACTTTCGCCACAGTCCCATTTGCGCGGAAATTCTTCATCCGCATTGCAAATCGCGGGTCGAGCTGCGTCGCATCCACCAAATTAAAGAACGTCCGCTTTGGATCCACGCCCGACACGACGGCATTCGCCGCGATCTCTTCCCCGTCGGCCAGCACAACTCCCGTAACCGCCCCGTCCTTCAATCGGATGTGATGCACTTCCGCGCTCGTGCGGATCTCCGCGCCGACCATCTTTGCTGCTTCGGCCAACGCAAGCGTGAATTTTCCAAGCCCACCGCGCACAAACGCCGACGGTCCTACCGGATTCGCATCCGCTGCCGCGCGCAACAGCAACACTGCCGTCGAACCTGCCGACCACGGCCCCAGCGCCGTCCCAAAAATCCCGCGCGCTGCAATCACGGCGCGAATCAACTCCGTTTCAAAAAACTCCGCGGCAAAATCCGCTGCCGCCATTGGCCCCCAGCGCAATAAATCAAAAATTCGCTTTTTTCCCAGCTTGCGCACGCCGCGCCCGGTCTTCAACAAGTTCCACAAATCTTCCGGCGTCGGCTTATCAATCGCCGGCGGTGTAATCAAAGAAAGCTGCGCGAAAACTCCCGCAATTTCACTTAGCGCTTTCGCGAATTTCGGATATCGCTCGCCGTCTTTCGCAGAAATCCGCGCAATCCCGCCCGCCGTTTTCGCGGCACTGTCGTAAAACAAAATCGCTCGTCCATCTGGCGTAGGCGCAAACACGCGCGGATCTGGCTGCAATATCTCGCAGTCGAATTTTTCCACCTGTAAATCCTGCGCAACATCCGCCCGCAGCGGCCCCAGCGTGTGCGCCAGACTCGACACGCGAAATCCCGGATGAAACTCCTCCGTCACCGCCCCGCCGCCCACCACGTCACGCCGTTCCAGCACCACCGGCTTGAATCCGCCCTTCGCCAAATAAAACGCCGCAATCAGCGCGTTGTGCCCGCCGCCAACTAGGATCACTCTCTGTCCGAGGGGCATCGTCAGCTCGCCTTCTTCCATTCTTTCAAAATCACTTGGCTCGCAATCCGCCCGGGCGCCGCCATGATTCCTCCGCCGGGATGCGTCGCCGACCCGCACATATAAAGGTTATCCACCGGCGTCTTGTAGTACGCCCAGCCCGGCACCGGCCGCAAAAAGAAAAGTTGCTCCAGCGAAAGCTCGCCCTGAAAAATATTTCCCTGCGTCAATCCAAACTCGCGTTCCAGATCGAGCGGCGTAAGCACCTGCCGCCCCACGATAATTTTCTTGATGTTCGGCATGTACTCGCTCAGCGTGTCGATCACGTTGTCGCCAAACGCTTCGCTTTGTTCGTCCCACGCTCCCTCGGCCAATTTGTACGGCGCATATTGCACAAAGCACGACAGCACGTGCTTCCCTGGCGGCGCGACCGACGGATCCGTCAAACTCGGAATCACCATGTCCACATACGGCCGCCGCGAATAGTGTCCGTACTTCGCGTCGTCGTATCCGCGCTCCATGTACTCCACGCTCGGCGAAATCGAAATCGCCCCGCGGAGATGCGGCCCGTCTCCCGGCATGCACCGCAACTCCGGCAGCGCATCCAGCGCCAGATTCACTTTCCCGGACGACCCGCGGAACTTGTATCGCTTCACGTCCTGCAAAAAATCACTTGGCAGTTCGCTCGGCTCCAGAAATTTCTCAAACGTCAAATGCGGATCGACGCTCGACGAGACCACATTCGCCGTAATCTCTTCTCCGCTCGTCAGCGCCACGCCCGCTGCGCGCCCATGCTTCACGATAATCTTCGCCACGCCCGCCTTCGTCCGAATCTCTACTCCCGCTTCTCGTGCCGCAGCCGCAATCGCATTTGAGATTGCCCCCGTTCCACCACGACTAAATCCCCAGGACCGGAACGCCCCGTCAATTTCACCCATATAGTGATGCAGCAGGACATATGCCGTCCCTGGCGATCGAATTCCCAAAAACGTCCCGATAATTCCCGAAGCCGACATGGTTGCCTTCAGCACGTCCGTCTCAAACCATTGATCCAGAAAATCCGCCGCGCTCATCGTCATCAGCTGAACCAGCGTGTATCGCTCATCGCTCGATAAATCGCGGAATCTCTGCAGCAAGAAGTGAAGTTGCTTCAGATCCTTCGGTTTCAGCGTCGTCGGGTCCGGCGGAATCATGCTCAAAATCGGCTTCACGAACCGGCACATCGGCATCATCATCTTGGAAAATTCTTCGTACGCTTCCGCATCCACGCGCGAATGCCGCCGGATTTCCCGCACCGTCCGGCCGTGATCGTTCATCCGCCACAAATAATCTCCACTCGGCATCGGCGTGAACGTCCCGTCGAGCGGCAAAATCTCCAGGCCGTGCCGCGGCAAATCCAGCTCGCGAATAATTTCTGGTCTTAACAGCGATACGACATAGGAACACTCCGAAAAAAGAAATCCAGGAATGATTTCTTCGGTAACCGCAGCGCCGCCGAGCACATGTCGGCGCTCCAATACGCACACTTTCTTTCCGGCTTTCGCCAGATAAGCCGCATTGGTCAGGCCATTGTGCCCGCCGCCGATAACAATCGCGTCGTAGTGCTGCCCCATCCGCATGACTCCGGTTTAATTAAGAAACAACCGTGAAGAAGGACCGCTCATTCTACTGGCTCAGTGAACCGTCACACAAGTGCGCTCCGCTCTGCGTTCCTGTGCTCTCTGCCCCTCTGCGTTATCTTTTGCCTTTCTCCGAGTTCTCCACACACTCTTCAACCTCCATTCTAATGATACATCATCAGTACTGTTACTTGACTTATTATCTTTTTCGTCTTATACTCGCCCATGAAATCGTCCCTCTATTCCGCTAACTTCTTTCCTTGCTGCAGATCCATAAACTGCCCCTCGCAACTCCTTTCTTTCCAATACTTGCATCAACTCCTCGCATCTGCTCATTCTAAAGCCACTTCAACTCCTTTAGATTCTGCACTTACAGAATCCCTTTCTCTAACCTCTTTAGAATCTGCACTTACAAAAAACAGGGGGAGGGGGTGGGGGGTGTTATGGTTAATCAAATTCCACTCGCCTTGTTCTCAATCGCACGCCGCCACTATAATTCCGGAGCGCATTGTCCAAAGGAGACTCCCTTGCCCGTCGGAACTGCTTTCCACGAACGCACCCTCGCTCTCTGCGAAAGCCTCAACTACCGCGAGTGGTCCGGCTATTACACCGTCAGCGTCTACGAGATGCATCATGAGCACGAGTACAACGCGATCAGAAACTCCGCCGCCCTCATTGACATCTCCCCGCTCTTCAAATATCGCGTCACCGGACCCGACGCCACCCGCCTCGTCAACCGCGTCATCTCTCGCGACATCAACAAAGTAGCCGTGGACCAGGTCATCTACTGCTGCTGGTGCGACTCCGAAGGAAAAGTCATTGACGACGGCACCATCACCCGTCTCGGCGAAAACGAATACCGCTGGACCGCCGCCGACCCCAGTCTCCGCTGGTTCCAGCAAAATGCGCTCGGCCTCGACGTCCAAATCGAAGACATTTCCGAACTAGTCGCCGCGCTCGCTCTGCAAGGCCCAACATCCGGCAAACTTTTGCACGCCGCTGCGGAAGCCAACATCACTAACCTCAAATACTTCCGCGTCACTCACGGCAAAATTGGCGGTGTGCCCGTGGACATCTCCCGCACCGGGTACACCGGAGATCTCGGTTTTGAAATCTGGGTTCCCTGGAACGACGCCGTCAAAGTCTGGGACAAGCTGATGGCCATGGGCAAAATCTTCGATATTCACCCCGCCGGGATGATCGCCCTCGATATCGCTCGCATCGAAGCGGGCCTCATCCTCATCGAAGTGGATTATCTCTCGAGCAAAAAAGCGCTCATCGATTCGCAGCGCTACTCGCCCTCCGAAATCGGTCTCGGCAAATTAGTGGATCTGAAAAAAGAAAACTTCGTCGGCCGCGATGCACTCGCCGCGGAAGCGCAACGCGGCGGTGCGGAGCGCGTCCTCGTCGGTCTTGAAATTGACTGGAACGAAGTCGAAGCCATCTACGAAAAAATCGGAATGGCCCCGCAAGTTCCCAGCATAGCCTCCCGCGTCGCCGTTCCCGTCTATCGCGGCGGCCGCCAGGTTGGCAAGGCGACCTCCACGACGTGGTCGCCCACTCTCAAGAAAATGATCGCTCTCGCTTGCGTCGGCCGCGACCACTCTTCTATTGGTGCCACTCTCCACATCGAAATGACCGTCGAAGCCGTCCGCAAATCCGTCGCCGCCAAAATCGTCCCATTGCCGTTTTTCAGTCCACCCCGCAAAACCGCCACTCCGGTGATCTGACATGAAGACGATCGCCTCGTTATTTCTTTCATTGCTTCTAGCTTCTTTGGCTGCCCGACAAGCAAATCCCGGCCAAGCTGGAGCCGCGACGAACTCACAGCCCGCAACCGCGCCGGTCCAAGCCAGCAGCGATTCGCCGAAACCCGCGCCAGAGATGGAAAAATTAATAGAGATGTGGGCGGGACACTGGACTACGGTGGAGCAGTTTGAACCTTCCGCTGAAATGCCGCAGGGCAAGCAAGACAAGGGTGCGGAAACGATGCGTCCTGGCCCGGGCGGCTTGTCGCTGATCGGAGACTACGAATCTCACGGCGGTCTTTTCGGCCATCTCGTGGTCACCTGGATTCCGCAAGAACGGGTTTACAAATCCTTTTGGCTTGACAGGACCCAGCCCGGAGTTTCTTTCTCAACCGGCCGATGGGAAGGAGAGAAGCTGGTATTTACCGGCGTGGACGAAAGCGCCGGCCAGAAGCTGGCAGTCCGGGACACCTATTCGGACATCACTCCAACGTCTTTTACCGACGTGCTCGAAACGGGTCCAGTTGGCGGCCCAATGAAAAAGATCCTAACGGTCAAATACACGAAACAGAACAGCGCGGCCCTTCAAAAAGCTCCTTCAGATACCACACTAACGCAAACGGTCTCGGCACTGACCGGATTCAGCTTCGTCAGGGCAGCGCATCTAGGCGATTGCAAAGTGTCTAAGAAATTTGAAATCAAAAAGGCCCAGCGCCTGGCAGGAGCCCTGAAGGATCCGATGGAAGCACCTCTTTCTGGGTTCCAGCTTGATTGCTCAGAGGCGGAAAAACGGTCCTCTCCCGAACGACCGACAATAACGGAGTTTATGATTTTGGCGACGTACCGCCCGGGAAATATAAGATTCGTCTCAATGGCATAAACGGTTTTTGCGCGCCTCCCGTGAAGTGCGACGAAGCAGGCTGCAAGATAAATTCCATCTTAAAACTTGGCCCACAGACAACCGTCGTTCTGTAGAGACTTAGGGTGAAGAAAATGTTAGCGGCTACGGTACAAAATTCTTGGAGGCAATATTTAGTTCCCGATAGCGAATTTTTCGGCATTGGAGAAAAGCTGATCGAGCGCGGCGCGATCCAGCAATTTGCCGCGCAGGATGAGGGCGCGAATTTTATGCGTGTTGCGGATGTCGTCAAGAGGATTAGCGTCGAGCAAGAGCAAGTCGGCATTTTTGCCGACAGCTATAGTCCCTTGCGGAGCGTCGGCGTTTGCCAGGTTTGCCGCTCGTGAAATTTCTCGATGAGTTTCGCCGCGTTCTCTTCGGAATAGCTGTCCAAGAGCTCGCGCTGCCAAGCAAGTTGCCCGCCTCTCGACGAATCGCGAAATTGCTTTAGCATCAACTCGGCCTCATTCCTCGAGCAGCCGCGCAACACGTTGGTGAGATGTTCGATGGAGCGCTGTCCGGCGTCGGCGGCTTCCCAAGCCGTCAGGCGATCCGGAACGTGGCCGACGAAAGATATGTTTTGTTCCTTAGCAATTTCGGCTACGGCGACATAGGCGTCGCGGGAAAGATTGGACTGCACTTTAATGAAGTCCACGCCCCGTTGTTTCAACGACTGAACGGCATCATTTGCTTGGGCGCGATTCTTGGTGATGATTGCGGGCTGGAATGCAGGAGGATCGCCGTCAAGATATGGTCCGGCGAAAACAATGCGTGGCCCGAGCCGCTTCCCTTCTTCGATTTCTTTACGAAGCGGGACGAGAGATTCGAGATAGCCGCCCATGTCGCGAACGGAAATAATTCCGTTTGCAATAAGAAGAGGAAGCAAAAATTCCTGGCTTCCGTTCGGTTCGCCAGCGCCGGTGAGATGCAGATGCATGTCGCTCAAACCGGGAATAAGGAATTTTCCATGCGCGTCAAGAATTTGCGCACCTGCTGGAATCGAAATGGAGCCGGCGGGTCCAAGCGCGGTGATTTTATCTTTCTCAATGAGAACAGTTTGATCCGGCGCGGGCGGAGCGCCGGTCATGTCAATCACCGTGACATGCGTAATCGCCAGAACGAAGTTTTGCGGTTTCTTGCAGGCAACGAACAAACAGATTGCTGCAATGGCGACCGGGAAAAATACGGCAAGCCGTTTGTGCTTCAAGCGGGCCTCATGGGTTCAAGCGGTTGTATTTTTTCAGCACGGCGCGGAGTTGCTCGTGCGGCAGGGCAATCACTTTATGATTTTCGATTCCGACCATTGTTTCTGCGCCGACCATGGCGTTGATAATCGCTTCTTCGGTCGCCTGAACGGTCGCGGAAAAAACCGGTTCGAGCTTTTCGTTCGGCAGCATCTTCAGATTGACGATGTGATCCGTCGCGGACGCGCCGGAATTCGCCGTCGAAAACGCGATGAAGATGTCTCCCGAACCGTTGCCGGAAATGCTTCCGTCCCGTCCGAGCCCAAGCGAAACGCGCCGCGCCAGCCGCTTCAGTTGATGCGACACGAGCGGCGCATCCGTCGCCACGACAACGATGATGGATCCGTGGTCTTGATCCGCAAACGACGCCGACGCGTACGGATCTTCGCTCTCGATTTCCCGGCCGACCGCAATTCCCGCGATGCGCAGATTCTTCCGCGTGCCGTAGTTGCATTGAACCAGTACGCCAACCGTGTACTGCCCGCCTTCCGCTGCGAACCTCCGCGACGATGTGCCAATGCCTCCTTTGAATCCGTTGCACACCATTCCCGTGCCGCCGCCAACTGCGCCTTCCGGCACCGCGCCCGATTGCGCGGAATCGATGGCGTAAAACGCGTGCTCCGGTTTTACGTGGAAGCCGTTGATGTCGTTCAGCCATCCGTCCCAGGTCTCGGCCACTACGGGAAGGGACCACCAGTCGTCATTGGAGCCGATTTTCTTGTGCGCGACAATCCATTGAATCACGGCGTCGCGGACGACGCCGACGCTATGGGTGTTCGTAATCATCACGGGGCCGACCAAAAAACCGGACTCCTCGACCCAGGTGGTGCCGGTCATTTCGCCATTTCCGTTCAGGGACCACCACCCGGCCATCGCGGCGTCGTCAAAGTTTTTTCCACGCGGAAGAATCGCGGTAACGCCGGTACGGACCGGGCCTTTTCCGACGACAAGCTTTCCTTCGCCGGAAATCAGCGTAGTGTGGCCGACGAGAACGCCGGGAACATCGGTGATTGCATTTTGCGGGCCGGGCGTGCCGTCAAAAGGAACGCCAAGATCGCGAGCACGCGGTTTTGTTTTTTCCTGAGCCTGCGCAAGAAAAGGGACCGCGAGAACACAGCATAGAGAAAAGAGAATACGAGAATGAGTGCGGAACATTCGTGCCTCTCGGAAGAAAAGAAAATGCAAAGAATCGCGGGAAGAGTCTACCGCAGCATGGCGGAGAACACTTGTTCCAAAGCAAATTCGAGGGCGCGCGCGATGAGTTGCGCCTCATCTGGAGTGAGGATGAATGGTGGAGCGAGAAGAATGTGGTCGCCACGAGAGCCGCCGACGCAGCCTTGCGAAGGGTAGGCGAGAACATTTCTTTGAAGCATGGCCTGGCGAATTTTTTCGGCGATGTTTTCTTCTTTCGGGAAAGGCTCGCGCGTGGATTTGTCCTTCACAAATTCGATACCGAGCAGTAGGCCGAGGCCGCGAATTTCGCCCACATTCGGATGTGAAGCAAACGGCGCGAGCGACTCGCGCAAATGTTTTGCCGCAGGCGCAACGCGAGCGAAGAGATTTTGCTCTTCGAGAATATCGAGAACGGCGTTTCCGGCAGCGGTGGAAACGGGATGGGCTTGATATGTGAAACCGTGTTGGAATGCGCCGGAACCTTTCGCGAAAGTCTCCACGACGCGTGAGGAGATGAGAACGGCACCAAGCGGAGCGTAACCGCTGGCGACGCCTTTGCCGACGAGAATTACGTCCGGCTCGACATTCTCATGTTGCACCGCAAATGCTTTTCCAGTGCGGCCCATGCCGGTCATGATTTCGTCGGCGATGAGAAGAATCCCGCGCTTGCGGGAGATTTCTGCGATGCGTTTTACATAACCGTCGGGAGGAGTTGCGGCACCGAGTGTCGCACCAACGACGGGTTCGAAAATAAATGCGGAGACAGTCGCAGCGTCATTGGCAGAAAGAAAAGATTCGAGATCCTCGGCGCAGACAAGTTTGCAATCGGGGAAGGATCTGCTGAAAGGACAGTGACAGCAGAAGCAGGGCGCGATGTGGCCCCAGTCCGGAAGAAGTGGTTGATAGGGCGCTCGGCGAGCGACGTTGCCGCTGACAGTCATGGCGCCGAGAGTGCTGCCGTGATAACTCTGGCGGCGAGAAACGACGCGGAACTTCTTTGGTGTTCCGGATTCGAGATGGAATTGGCGCGCGAGCTTGATGGCGGTCTCGGTGGCTTCGGAACCGCCCGAAGTGAAATAGACGCGGCCGTTGGCGAAATTGGGCGGAGCAAGAGCGAGCAGGCGCGCCGCGAGTTTTTCGGCGGAAGCAGAGTGGAATTGCGTGGTGTGAGCGAAAGCGAATTGCGAGGCTTGTTCGGCCATGGCTTGTGCGACTTCGCGGACGCCATGGCCGATGTTAACGACGGCAGCCTGGCCGGAAGCGTCGAGATAACTTTGACCGTCAGAAGAAAATATCCAGGAGCCTTCGCCGCGGACGGCGGTGGGAAAAGATTTCTTGAAGTTGCGAGGGAAGAGGAACGAAGTCACAGCGCGAGATTCTAGCAGAGGGAGAGGAGATAACGCAGAGACGCGGAGTACACAGAGAAGCGCAGAGAGCACAACCGGGAATGGACTGTGCCACAAAGATGGCCCGGGAAGTGTGGTAGGCTGGCGCGGAAATTTTTTGGAGGAAGTAAATGCGGAATTTTATGCGTTTCATAATTGTCTTAATAATTTCATTTTTCGAAATTCTTTCTAGTGCGACCGCGCAGCAAAGTGGCAAGGCGGTGAAGCTGGAAGTGGATTTGCGGGAGGCGGCGCGGCGGATTTACCACGCGAAGATGGAGTTTCCGGTGAAGCCGGGGCCATTTACGCTGGTTTATCCGAAATGGATTCCCGGAGAGCATGCGCCAAATGGGCCGATTGTGGACGTGACGGGCGTGAAGTTTTTTGCGAACGGGAAAGAAGTGAGTTGGCGGCGAAACACGGTGGATTTGTATGCGTTTGAATGCGAGGTTCCGGCGGGTGCAGAAACGCTTGAAGCGACGCTGGATTATTTGTTGCCAACGGAATCGGGAACGGCGGGAGTGCCTTCAGCTTCGGCGCAAGTAGCAGTGTTGCCGTGGAATCTGGTGCTGCTGTATCCGAAGGATACGAAATCGGATGACGTGAAATTTTCCGCGAAACTGAGAATTCCTGTGGGATGGAAATTCGCGACGGCGCTGCCGGTAGCGAAAGAATCGAGCGAAGGAATCGAATTTGAAACCGTCTCGCTGACGACGCTCGTGGATTCACCAGTGCTGACGGGAGCGCATATGAAAACGTATGACCTGTCGCCCGGGCAAAAGCCCGCGCACAGGTTGAATACGGCGGCGGACAGCGCGGCGATGGCGGAGGCGACACCGGAGGAGATTACAGTGTGGCGGCAGCTCGTTGCGGAAACCGGCTCGCTGTTTGGGGCGAGACATTACCGGCATTACGATTTCTTGCTGGCGTTGACGGATCACTTACAGCCTAACGGGCTGGAACATCACGAATCGAGCGACAACCGAGTCCCTGAGAGGACGCTGCACGATCCGGACATCATGGAAACGCAGATGGATTTGCTGTCGCACGAATTTTTTCATTCTTGGAACGGGAAATACCGGCGGCCTGCGGGGCTTGCGACGCCGAATTATCAGGAGCCAATGCGGGGAGAGTTGCTGTGGGTTTATGAAGGACTGACGCAATACTACGGCGTGATTTTGGCGGCGCGAAGCGGCGGCTGGAAGCCCGAAGGATTGCGCGAGTATCTGGCTTCGACGGCGGCGTATTTGAATGACCGGCCAGGCAGAGCGTGGCGCGATTTGGAAGATGCGGCGATATCCGCGCAGACTTTGTATGGAGGAAGAACGGCGGGAAATTCCTGGCGGCGCAGCGTGGATTACTACGACGAGAGCACGCTGATCTGGCTGGAGGTGGACACGCTGATCCGGGAAAAGACAGGCGGGAAAAAATCGCTGGATGATTTTTGCAGGGCATTCCATGGGGGAGAAGGAAACGAGCCGAAGTTGATTCCCTACACGCTGGATGATGTGGCGGCAGCACTAAACGGCGTTGTTGCCAACGACTGGAAGAAGTTTCTGCTGGAGCGCGTGAGATCACATGGGCCGGGAGCGCCGCTGGGTGGACTCGAAAAAAGCGGATGGCGCGTCACCTTTAGCAGCACGATGAACGAACATCAAAAAGCGGTGGAAGCGGCGGAGCACGCCGTGGACGCAGAATACGCGCTGGGATTTTTTGTGCACTATCCGGGCTCGGACAATGCAGATGAATTTGCGGAAGTAGTTTGGGGTTCTCCGGCGGCGAAGGCGGGGCTGACGGCTGGAATGAAGCTGGTGGCGGTAAATGGGCGGAAATGGACACCGGACATTTTGCGGGAAGCGATTCGCGGGGCGAAGGGCGGGAAAGAGCCGATTGAGTTGCTGGTGGAGAACGACGATTTTTACCAGACGGCGAAGATTGATTATCACGAAGGAGAACGGTATCCGCACCTGGAAGCGATTGCGGGGAAGGCGGATGTGCTGGGGGAAATTGCGAAGGCGAAGGCGCCGCCGGTGCGATGAGGCTAGTTGTAAGTTTTCAGTTGTAAGTTGTAAGTGAGAAGAAGACAGGCTCCTTGAATTCTTTGCGTTGGCCAAGTTTTGTGCGGGCTTGCGGTGCGGTTGACGGTTTTCTTAACGCAGAGTTCACAGAGGACGCAGAGAAGAAGAGACCAAATTGGAGGGTGAGTCGCCCTGCAGGCGCACAACAGAAGAGGAGAAAAAGATAACGCGGAGACGCAGAGGAGCGCAGAGTGAACCATGACGATGACGCGGACGGGTGCGGGGTGGATGCCGGCGGATGAGTATGGGAGGGCGCTGCCGAAGTTTACCGTGAATTTGCTGGTGAAGAATGTGGCGAAGGCATTGCCGTTCTATAGAGATGTGTTGGGTGCAACGGTGCGGTATGCGGATGGGGATTTTGCGGCGCTGGCGATTGCTGGAACGGATTTCATGTTGCATGCAGATCATGCGTATGACAGGCACCCGTTGTATGAGCGGCTGCGCGGAGTTGCGGTGCGCGGGATTGGCGCGGAGATTCGCGTGATGGGGATTGATCCGGATGCGGCGCAGGACAGAGCGAAGAAGTTTGGCGCGACGATTGTGCAGGAGGCGCGGGATTTTCCGCATGGGTGGAGGGATGTCATGTTGGCGGATGCGGACGGGTATGTTTGGGCACTGGGCGTGGCGATTCGAAGCAATGAAGTCTCCTAAAAAGGGCCAACTCAGAAGTTGGCCCCTACAACTACGAGCGGAATCGTGGCAGTATTTTCGGGCGAGGAAATCCATGAAAACGATGCGGAAGATTTTAGTAGTTGTCGCTGTGTGCTGCGCGGTGGCCGTTGGGGCGCGGCCGCAGGAGAGTGCGAAGCATGCGCTCACGTTTGACGATTTGATCAAACTGCAGCGCGTGGCGGAGCCGCAAATTTCGCCGGACGGGAAATGGGTGACGTACACGGTAGCGATGCCGGACACGGAGGCGAACCGCAACGCCAGCAACATCTGGCTTGTGCCGACGGCTGGCGGGGAGGCGATTCAATTGACGCAGAGCGGGAAGGATTCTTCGCCGGTGTGGTCACCGGACGGAAAAACGATTGCGTTCATTTCGTCGCGGAGTGGAGATTCGCAAGTGTATTTGCTTTCGATGGAAGGCGGCGAAGCGCATCCGCTCACAAAACTTTCGACGGGAGCGGATTTGGCGATTTGGTCGCCGGACGGAAAGACGATTGCGTTTACCTCGGGCGTATATCCGGAATGCAAGGACGATGAGTGCAACAAGAAAAAGGATGAAGAGAAAGACAAAAATAAAGTGAAGGCGCACGTGGCGGAGGCGCTGCTCTACCGGCACTGGACGCATTGGAATGAAGGAAAGCGGTCGCATTTGTTTGTGATTGCGTCAGATGGGAACGGAACGGCGAAGGATTTGACGGCGGGCGCGGAGTACGACGTGCCGCCGGACCAGCGAGGCGAAGCGAGCGACATCAATTTTTCGCCGGACTCGAAGGAGATTTGTTTTACGGCGGTGACGGACAAAGTGGAAGCGACAAGCACGAACGGAGATTTGTTCACGGTGCCGGTGAGCGGCGGCGAGCCGAAACGGATTACGACGCAGCCGGGATTTGACGGAAATCCAGTTTACTCGCCAGACGGAAAATCCATTGCCTATCACGCGCAGTTGACGGCGGGATATGAGGCGGACCGGTGGCGCGTGATGCTCTACGATCGCACGGCGGGAAAAAGCGAAAACTTGACGGAGACGTCGTTTGACCGGAGCGCGCAGAATCTGGCGTGGTCAGCGGACGGCAAGACGATCTATTTCAACGCGGAAAACGAAACGCTGAACCCGATTTATGAGATGGCTCCGCGGGCGGGAGCGGTTCCGAAGAAGTTGATTGATGGATTCAACGGCGCGGTTTCGATGAGTGCAGATGGAAAGACGTTTGTGTTTACACGGACGAGTTTGACGATGCCGGCGGAGGTCTTTAGTTCGGCCGGTGATGGCACCGGGCTAAAGCAGTTGACACATCAGAATGACGCGGCTTTGGCAAAAATTGAAATGAATGCGCCGGAGAAATTCTGGTTTGAAGGGGCGGAGGCGACGCGCGTGCACGCGATGCTCGTCAAGCCGCCGAAATTCGATGCAACGAAAAAATATCCACTGCTCGTGCTGCTGCACGGGGGGCCGCAGACGATGTGGGGCGATTCGTGGGGATACCGGTGGAACGCGCAAGTGTTTTCGGGCGCGGGATACGTGACGCTGATGATTAACCGGCGCGGCTCAACGGGATTTGGGCAGAAATTTACAGACGAGATTACGAACGATTGGGGCGGAAAACCATATCTGGATGTAATGAAGGGCGTCGACGCGGCGCTGGCGAAATATCCATCCATTGACGGGAAGCGGATGGCGGCGGCGGGCGGGTCATATGGCGGGTACATGGCGAACTGGCTTGCGACACACACGGACCGATTCAAAGCGATCGTGAGCCACGCGGGAATCTGGGACAAGAATTCGATGTATGCGACGGAAGAGTTGTGGTTTGAAGAACACGACATGCAAGGGACGCCGTGGAGCGCGCCAGAAAATTACAAGAAGTGGGCGCCGATGACATATGCGACAGCCCTCGGAAAATTCAAGACGCCGACGCTGGTGGTTGGAGGGGAGCGGGACTATCGCGTGCCCTACACGCAGTCGCTGGAATTTTTCAGCGCGCTGCAAAGGCAGGGAGTGCCGTCGAAATTGGTAATTTTTCCGGATGAGGGGCATTGGGTGTTGAAGCCACTGAACAGCCAGTTTTGGTATAAGACGTTTTTGGATTGGGTGGACAAGTATACGAAATAGGGCTTCGATATTTGCGATCGAAGAGGGATTCCTCCGCTCCGTGGCCCGGCATGCACACACCCACGCAAGAAAAAACCGGGCCAGTCCGGTCGGAATGACAGGTTGAACGGTGTGCGAGTGGGTTATAGGGTTTGCAGGGAGCGGCGGAGGAAGTGGAAGAGTTTGGTGAGAAGGTAGACGCAGAGGATCAAGAGAAGAGCTACGAGAACGAGCGCGAGGATGGGGTGCGCGGTCGTGAACCAGGTGAGCCAGACGGCAAGAAGGTCTTCGCCGATGCTGAGCGCCCAATTGGAAAAAGGCTCGGGGACGGTGTTGGCGGCGGCGCGCGTGCTGGCCTTTGTGCCGTGCGCGGTGAGCGCAATGCCGCCGGCGAGGAGCGCTGCCGCCCAGCGCCATTCGTTGGCGATACCGGCGGAGACTCCGAACGCCAGAACAGCCGCAGCAGGCGGACGGATGAAAGTGTGGAGAAAATCCCAGACAGTGTCGAGATATGGAACTTTGTCGGCGAGAAACTCGAGGATGTAAAGGCCGACGGCGAAACCGAGAACGATGGGATGCGAGAGGACGTGGAGCTTATCGGGGAGGTGGATGATATGGAAGCGTTCGAGAAAGCCGAGCGTGGCGACAGTAGCGTAGAGATTGAGGCCAGAAGAAAAACCGGCGCCGAGGGCGAGGCTGATGGCTTGGAGGGGATTCATCCGGAGTTAGGAACGGTTTCCAGAAATAAGGTAACACGTCATGCGAGCCGGATGGAAAGAGCGGTGACGGAGGCCGGCGGAAAGACGTGATGGATTGCGGCGTCGCGGATGGAGACGGAAGCGGATTGCGGGATGACGACGTCGCGATGATCGAACGTGTTGCGGGCATGGAGATCGGAGTGAGTGATGACGCTGGCGGAAGCGGAAGCGGCTGATGCTCCGCGGATGATGATTTCGGCTTCGCGCGATTGCGAGACGTGCGGATTGACGACCGTGAGATGAAGGTCCTTCCCTTTTAAGGAAGCGGAACCGTTGAGACTCCAGAACGTGGCGGGTTTGCCGTCGCGATCGTATTCGGCTTGCGGCGCGGAGAAAATGGTGCGGAGAGAATCGCCACCCTGGTGCGGCGCGTAGAGTTCGAAAACGCGGCCGACGGGAGTGACGACGAAGCGGTCTTCGTGCGCGAGATAAAGGCTGTTGAGACAGTTGATGAGCTGCGCGCAATTGGCCATGGCGATTTTTGACGCGTGACGATTGAAAATGTCGAGCGTCATGCCGCTGAAGACGGCGTCGCGGAGCGTGGGGATTTGTTCGAGGATATCGCCGGGAGTGGCTTCGCTACCCGGGCGATACCAAGGGCCCCACTCGTCAACGATTAGCTTGACGTGATGTTCGGGATCGAATTCGCCCATGATTTCCCAGTGGCCTTCGACGAAGTTTTCCATGCGCTCACCTTCGCGAAGGAGTTCGTACCAATCAACGGGTTCGAACTGGAGCGCGTCGCCCTTGCCTTTGTTCCAATCGTTGGTGCGGCCGCGGCTGAGATTCCAGGCGTAATGGTGCAACGCAAAACCGTAAATACCGTGAAGCTGGCCGGGGCCCTTGTGAAGGATTTCTTCGAAGAAGCCGCGCGTCCAGGCGCGGTTGTCACCGTCGGGGCCGGACGCTACGAGAGAAAGCGGGCGGCCGTAGCCTGGCAGCCAGGCGGTGTAACGGCGGAACTCGACGGCATATTCCTGCGCGGTGAAATTTCCACCGCAGCCCCAAGATTCATTGCCGACGCCCCAGAATTGGACGTTGAAGGGCTGAGCCGAGCCGGATTGCGCGCGAAGTTCGGCGAGAGCGGTGCTGCCTTCGGGGGAGTTGCAGTATTCGACCCAGTGCGCAAATTCCTGAGCGGGGAGGCTGCGGACGTTTGCGGCGAGATAGGGCTCTGCGCCGACGAGTTTGCAAAAACGGACGAATTCGTTGGTACCGAATTCGTTGGGTTCGAATTTGTGATTGGCGGGAGACTTATCGCTGTCGGCGCCGATCCAGAAATTGGTGCGGCGTGGGCGTTTTTCGGCCGGGCCGACACCGTCGCGCCAATCGTAGGAATCGGCGAAACAGCCGCCGGGGTAGCGCACGACGGGCGCTTTGATTTTTTTCATGTGATCGACGACGTCGCGGCGCAGACCATCGTAGTTTGCGATTTTGGATTTGGGGCCGACCCAGAGGCCGTCGTAGATGACGCCGCCTAGATGTTCAGTGAAGTGGCCGTAGATGTTGGGAGAGATCGGGCCGAGGGATTCGTGCGGAAGAATTTCGATGCGGGAGTCGGGAGAGGATGCGGCTGCGAAAAGTCCGGAATAGCGAGAGAAGACAAGACCAGCAGAGCCGGTAAGGGCCGTACCGAGAAATCTGCGACGGGAATTCATGTAAATCTCCCGAAATTGCGCGAACGGATTCTACATCGCCAAGACGCAACTAATGACTAAGTGAGCTTGCCGGATTTGGCGAGTTCGGCGTACCACTTGCCGGAGTCTTTGATGGTGCGCTTTTGCGAACGAAAGTCGACGTAAACCATTCCAAAGCGCTGGCTATAGCCTTCGGCCCATTCGAAATTGTCGAGCAAGCTCCAGTGATGATAAGCGCGCACGTTAGCGCCGTCGGCGATGGCGCGGCCAAGAGCACTGAGATAGCCGCGCACGAATTCGATGCGGCGCTGATCGGGAACTCGGCCGTGTTCATCGGGAGCGTCGAGATAAGAGGCGCCGTTTTCGGTGATTTCGATGGGAAGGCCGTACTCCTTGTGGATGCGGAGGACGAGATCGTGAAAGCTGTCCGGCCAGACTTCCCAGGCGAAATCGGTGAGCGGACCTTCGTGGGCGTCGTAGTTGTGGACGCCAGTGCCGTCGCTGGCTTTAGGATCTGCGTTGACCAGTTGGCGGCGATAGTAGTTGATGCCGAGAAAATCGAGCGGGGCTTTGCAAAGTTCCATGTCGCCGGATTTGACGCCCATCGTTTCGAAAGGAGTTTCACCGAGGAAGGCTTTGGGGTATTCGCCCTTGAGCGCGGGATGAATGAACCAGACATTGCCGAGGGCGTGGGCGCGGTCGGCGGCTTGTTTGTCGGCGTCGCTGGAAGTGGCGGGCTCGCAATTGGCCATGCTGAAGGCGGTACCGACCTGAAGTTTGGAGTTGATGGCTTTTAGGGCGCGGAAGGCCTGGCCCTGCGCGATGTTGACGACGTGAGTGGCGCGCATGCAATCGGGGAGGCTGTTGCGAGCGGGAGCGTGAATGCCCCAAGAGTAGCCGAGAAAGGTGAAGACCCAGGGTTCGTTGAAGATGCACCAGTGCTGGACGCGGTCGCCGAGGGCTTTGGCGACGATTTGCGAGTAGTCCACGAAACGCGCGGCGAGATCGCGATTCGGCCAGCCGCCCGCGTCTTCGAGGGCTTGCGGGAGATCCCAGTGATAGAGCGTGCAGATGGGGCGGATTTTTGCTTCGAGGAGTGAATCGGCGACGCGTTTGTAATAGTCGAGACCTTTTTGAATGGCGGGGCCGGAGCCGTTGGCTTGAATACGTGGCCAGGAGACGGAGAAGCGGCAGCTTTGCAAATTGAGCTGCTTCATGATGGCGACGTCTTCCTTGTAACGATGATAGGAATCGCAAGCTACGTCGCCAGTGTATGCGCCTTTTACTTTGCCGACGGTGTGGGAAAAGCGATCCCAGATGGATTCGCCCTTGCCGTCCTCGTTCCAGGCACCCTCGATTTGGTAGGAGGCAGTCGCGGAGCCCCAGAGGAAGTCTTTCGGGAATTGAAATGGGGTGAAGGGCGTGGCGGGAGCGAGAAGTTCGCCGAGGAAACGATGACCGGAGGGGTAGACGGAGAAGCCAGCGGCGGCGCCGAGGGCTGTGCCGAGAAAATCGCGCCGCGTGAACGAACTGGACCTGAAATGATTCATATCAAAGAGCCTCCGATTTGAAATGCCTGGATTTCAAAAACCCGACGCCACAAGCTAATCGTTATTCTTCTACGAATTATCAGCTTTTCGCGGAGGGAATAATACATCAAGAAGGACAAGAATGGCACCGATGGTGATGGCGGAATCGGCGACATTGAAGGCCGGATAGCGATAGGAGCCGATCCAGACTTCGAAAAAGTCGGTGACGGCGCCGTGGATGATGCGGTCAGTAAGATTGCCGGCGGCGCCGCCGATGAGGAGAGAAAGGCCGGCGAGGGAGCGCCAGGTAACGGATTTGGACGCGACGAGGAGCCAGGCAAGCGCGGCGATAAAGATAAGAGAGAGGACGATGAGGGCGATGCGAAGCCAGGGGGATTGCGAGTTGGCGAACATGCTGAAGGCGATGCCGGGATTTTTGCTGTGGACGAAGTAGATGAAATTACGGATGAGTTCGTAGTGCCAGCCTTCGGTGGTGCGCGATTCGATGAGAGCTTTCGTGGCGCGGTCGGCAACGACGATGAAAAGAGTGAGCAGAATCCAGCGAAGGCGCGATGAAACTGTCATGCGGAGGCGACGCCGGCGTCGGCGGTGGATTCGATTTCGGCGAGGGCGGGGGAGCAGCGCTCGCAGACGGTGGGGTAGCGGGAATTTTCACCGACGTGGGTGGAATAGTTCCAGCAGCGGTCGCATTTCCTGCCGTCGGCCCTGTGGACAACTACTACTAGGGGGGTATTCGCGCCGCTATGACTAACAGAACCTGGAGTTTCCGTGGCTCCCATACCGATGTCCACCTGAGAAACAATGAAGAGTGCCGACAAATGCGGCAGATAGTTCTTCAGGAATTGCAGCAGCTCTTGTTTAACCTCAGGCTTCGCATCCGTTCTTGGACACAACGTGACTCTGGCTTCTAGCGGCGCCGAGATAGTCTTGTTCGCGCGCGCGATTTCCAAGGCGCTCAAAACTTCCGATCTAATTTGAAGTAGCCGCTCCCAGGCGTTGACTTGTGCGGGAGCAATTCCGGTGCGCAGTTCAGCTTCTTCCGGAAACAGGGCGACGTGAACGGAGGACGGAGTCCCGGAAGGTTTGGGGAGATACTTCCAGATTTCTTCGGCGGTGAAAACGAGGATGGGCGCGGCGAGACGGATGAGCGCGCTGGAGATTTTGTAGACGGCGGTCTGCGCGGAGCGGCGCGCGGGATTGTTAGGCGCTTTGGTGTAAAGGCGATCTTTCAGGACGTCGTAGTAGAAGGCGCTGAGATCCACGACGCAGTAATCGTGAATGGCGTGATAGGCGCGATGAAACTCGTAGTTGGCGTACCACTCGCGGCATTTTTTCACGAGGTCAGCAGTGCGCTCGAGCATCCAGCGATCCATTTCTTCGAGGCGATCGTTCGCGACTGAATCTTTTGAAGGATCAAAATCGCCGAGATTGCCGAGAGCGAAGCGGAAGGTATTGCGAATTTTGCGATAGGCGTCGCTGAGCTGGGTCATGACGCGCTCGGACATTTTCACGTCGGCCTGGTATTCGACCGAAGCGACCCAAAGGCGGAGAAGATCAGCACCCCATTTTTCGCAGATTTCGTTCGGCTCGATGGAGTTGCCGAGCGATTTGGACATCGGACGGCCTTGTTCATCGAGCGTCCAGCCATGCGTGACGACGCCTTTATAAGGCGCGCGATTCTTTACACCGATGGCAACGAGGAGCGAACTGTGGAACCAGCCGCGGTACTGATCGGGACCTTCGAGATAAACATCGGCAGGCCATTCATCACCGTGGAGAACGGCAAGATTGGAAGAGCCGGAATCGAACCAGACGTCGAGAATGTCATTTTCCTTGCGCCATTTTGACTGGCCACAAGAGCATTTCGTACCCGGCGGAAGAAGTTCTTCGGCAGAGTGCTTGTACCAAGCGTCCGCGCCTTCTTTTTTGAACCATTCGATGACGTTGCGAAGCGCTTTGAAATCTTCAAGGCGCTTGCCGCAGCCCTCGCAATAAAAAACGATGATAGGCGTGCCCCAGAAGCGCTGGCGCGAGACGCACCAATCGGGGCGATGCTCGATCATTTCGTACATGCGGTCTTCGCCCCAGGAAGGAATCCATTTCACTTTGTGAATTTCTTCGAGGGCTTCCGCGCGAAAAGTCTTCAGAGCGCCGTTTGCGGCTTGATCCATTTTGATGAACCACTGTTCGGTGGCGCGGAAGATGACGGGATTGTGGCAGCGCCAGCAGTGGGGATAGCTGTGTTTGTAATGTTGATGGCCGAGAAGCGCGCCGCGCTGCTCGAGTAGCTTTACGACGATTGGATTCGCGGTGAAAACGTCTCTGCCTTTGTATTCGGGTAAGCCTTCGGTGTAAACGCCCCGGTCGTCCATGGGCGCGGCAGTTTCGAGATTGTATTTCTGGCCGGTGTTGAAGTCGTCGACGCCGTGGCCCGGAGCAGTGTGAACGATGCCGGTGCCTTGATCCAGAGTGACGTAATCAGCGAGAACGCCCGGGACTTGAATCGGCAGAAACGGATGCTGGAATTTTGCGTACTCGAAGTGATGACCCTTGAATTTTGCGAGGATGCGGGCTTCCTTGATGCCGCATTCGGCTTGCAACGCAGCGACGCGATCCGCGGCAAGGAGCAACTTCCCTTTCTCGGTTTCGACGACGACGTATTCGAAGTCGGGATGGAACGCGAGCGCTCGATTGTGCGGAATGGTCCAAGGCGTAGTGGTCCAGATGACGGCGGAGACATCGGAGCCGACTTTTGCGTTCTCGGAACTGACCACGGGAAATTTGACCCAGATGGAAGGGCTGGAATGGTCTTCATGTTCAACTTCTGCTTCGGCGAGCGCGGTTGAATCGTAAATGCACCAGTAGACCGGTTTGCGGCCGCGGTAGACGTAGCCCTTTTCGATGAAGTCGAGAAAGGCATTGGCAATGGTGGCTTCGTATTCGTGGCTCATCGTGAGATAGGGATCGTTCCAACGGCCAAAGACGCCGAGGCGCTTGAAGTCGCGCTTGTGCTGCTCGACGTAGCGCGTGGCAAATTCTCGACAGAGGCGGCGAAATTCTGCCGGAGGAACTTTGCCTTTGCCGCCGAGTTCTTTTTCGACCTGGGTTTCAATGGGGAGGCCGTGGCAATCCCAGCCGGGGACGTACGGGGCGTAATGGCCCGCCATAGATTTTGTTTTGACGATAAGGTCTTTGAGGATCTTGTTCAGGCCAGTGCCAAGATGGATGGTGCCGGTGGGATAGGGCGGGCCATCGTGCAGGACGAAGAGCGGTTTGCCCTTGCGGGCACCGAGAATGGCTTCGTAGAGGTTCGCGTCCTGCCAAGCGGCGAGCTGTTTTGGCTCGTTCAGGGGCAGACTGGCTTTCATGGGAAAGTCAGTTTTCGGCAGGTTGAGGGTTTTTTTCAATTCGAGTGGTTCAGCCATATCGGAGCGAGCGCGAATCCCCTTTGTACGTACGGTTGTTTTCCCGGTGATAATTTTCCCTGTAAACAGGGCGGGAAACATCGGAAAGCGGTGTAACTACGTATGTTACAATAACGAGCAAGTGGTGTCAGCCGTCGAGGGCGTGCAACCATTCCCGTGCGCTCAGAATCGTAACGGTGGAACACCCAGCCGGCCTTTGTGCGTCTAAATAGAGGATGAAACAAGTGACGGGATCAAATCTCAAGCTGGTGCCAGACGGGGCCCTCCCCAAGAATACGCCAAACGCCTCGTCTACCGGGCGATCGCCCGATGCATTCGTGCCTAGATTCGGGCGACCCAAAATCCTGATGCCCGATGATTTCTGGTCCAATCTAAAACAGTTTTTGTTTGAACGTCCGGTGAAGATTCGCGGAGATTACCGTTCGCCGCTGATGCCGACCGAGTATGGCGGCGGATTCTGGGCGAACGTGGGTGAATTCTTCAGGTCGAGGCCTGTGCCGAAGGGTTCGACCAAGGGACAACTTGCGAGGAGATGGGACACCAGTTTTGGCGGATTTGGGGATCGGATTAGAGACTTTTTCTTCCCGCCGAAGGTAGCGCCGTTGCCGTTTGATATTAAGCCGGTGAAGGTAAAAGAGATCTGGTCGAAGGATGAAAACTTCGGCTGGACGCAAGTAATTTCGATTTTCGTGCATGCGGGCATCATTGCGCTGATGCTGGTGCCATTCCTATGGCATTTTACGGACACCACAAAAGCGGTTGAAAAGAGCAACGTTACGCCGCTCGACATTTCCGACTACCTTGCGAAACTGCCCGCAGGCGCGAACAAGGCCGGCGGCGGTGGCGGCGCGAACGATCACACGCTGACGCCGGTGAACAAGGGCAAACTGCCGAAGTTCAAGATGACGCAGTTTACGCCGCCGCAGGTGAAGCCAGTAAATCCGAATCCGAAACTGGCGATGGATCCGTCTTTGCTGGGGCCCCCGGACTTGAAAGTAGCGAGCCCGAATTTGCCGACATTCGGCGATCCGCTGGCGAATGGGAATTCCGATTCGCTGGGACATGGAAATGGAACAGGCATTGGTAGCGGAACCGGCGGAGGACTTGGGCCGGGAGAAGGTGGTGGTACGGGCGGCGGCGCGTTCCGCGCGGGCGTGAATGGCGTCGGAGTGCCGACGTGCTACTACAAGCCTGATCCGCCGTACTCGGAAGAGGCGCGGAAGGCGAAATATCAGGGAATCGTGGTCGTTGAAGTGATCATCGAGACCGACGACCGCGTGACGAACGTGCGCGTAGCGAAGAGCCCGGGACTGGGATTGGACGAAAAGACGATTGAGACGGTGCGGACGTGGCGGTGCAAAGCGGCGACCGGGCCGAGCGGGAAGCCGGTGCGGACGTCGGTACCGATTGAAGTGAGTTTTCGCCTGTTCTAGGTTTGAACAACAGCGCGGAAACGCGGCTGATTTAGAAGCAACCATTTTGGAGTTGAGCGGCTCACAGTTGGCAACGTGAGCCGCTTTTGTTTTGGGCGGCAACGGCTCGCAGGGCCAAATACAAATTTGGAAAGGAGCCGGGCCATGGGCGATTCTCTTTCGGTGCGCTTCAGCAGGATTTTCCAAACGACAAGTGAAGAGAGTTGGATTGCGCGAGTGAGGCAAAATGCGCGCGCGTTTCTTGAGCTGCGCGGGGTTGCGCTGGCGCATGGTGGAGCGGGCGCGTTTGATTTGCTGGAGGGACGGCCAGCGCCCGGGAGGAGGCAGAGGCAAGCGGGGTCGCTGGTGGTGCATGCAGTGGCGATTGGGATTCTGTTGTGGGGAGGCGGGCGAGTCGTTCAAAAGGCTTCCGGAGTCCCCGGAATCTCCATAGGTCCGGGACTTCATTATCGACCGCCGGCAATTCTTCGACAGGCAGAGAAGCCAGACTTGGGAAAGGGTGCAGGCGGTGACAGAGGAGTGTTGCCGCCCAATGTGGGAGATTTGGCGCGACGATCACCTTTGGTGCTGCTGCATCCCAAGCTGCCGGATCAGCAGGAGCATGCGATGCCGGTAGAACCGACTGTATTCGGTGCAGAAGAAAGGCGGCGCGTAAACGAGCTCGGGTTGCCCTGGATGAAGGAGAGGACCAACTCGAACGGGACAAACGGGATTGACGGAATTGGAGACAAACCCGGACATACGATGGGCCGCGGTAAAGAGGATGGCACAGGCGGGACGGAGCTGGGCGCAAATTACGTCGCTGCCGCCTATCCGGTGAAGTGTACGTATTGCCCGGACCCGGAGTATACGGATGAAGCGCGGCATGAGAAGTTGCAAGGAAGTGTGACGATGCGCGTGCTGGTGACGCCGGATGGACGTGCAGGGCAGATACGAATTGTGAGAGGGTTGGGGCTGGGATTGGATGAGCGTGCGGTGGAAAAAGTGCGGACGTGGAGATTTCAGCCGGCGCGCGACGCGAACAAAAATGCGATCGCAGAGTGGGTGACGGTGGAAGCGACGTACCGGTTGTTTTGAGGTGAGACGCGCAACTATTGTTTTGGCCGCGATTGCGGTTGGCGCCGCTTGCTTGCCCTCAGACGTCGGCCAAGAAAGAGCGGCGCGAGACGACGGTTCGATTCGGCAGCAGCAATTGCGATATCCGCGCGTTCGAACAGCAAGCCAAGAAAAAGACGCGGCAGTGCGGAAGATGGTGGAGGCGAAAGGATTAGCGTATCCTCCACGGGCGATTTTGTTGCGGGCATTCAAGAAAGAAGGTGTGCTCGAGCTTTGGGGGAGTGAGTCTGAGGCAAGGCCGTACGTGCTGCTGAAATCGTACGGGATTTGCGCGACGTCTGGAGCCTTGGGGCCGAAACGCCGATTTGGCGACGAGCAAGTGCCGGAAGGATTTTACGACTTAGATTGGTTCAACCCGCAGAGCAATTTCCTCCTGAGCATGCACATCAATTATCCGAACGCGGCGGACCGTATTCTGGGGTTTCGCGCGAATCCCGGCGGCGACATTTTTCTGCACGGGAATTGCGCTTCGATCGGCTGCATCCCGATTACGGACGACGGGATTAAGGAAGTGTACTGGCTCGCGGTTCTGGTGAAGGATGGCGGCGCGAAGCATCTTCCGATTCAGATTTTTCCGGCGAGGATGAGTGAAAAGGGGTTTCGCGAATTGGCGAAAACGCATTTGGGGCGGAGCGATCTTGTCGCGTTCTGGGAGAATTTGAAGGAAGGGTTTGAGCTATTTGAAAAGGACCATCGGTTGCGGGAAGTGCGCGTGGTGAAGGATGGCAGATACGAATTTTCGCTAGAATCGGCGGGCGGAACTGGGCATTGAAGCTGCTACGATGAATTTCATGAGAAAACCAAGAGGAATATGGATGGGCGTAGTGGCGGCTTGCGTTTTGGGTGCGGCAGGAGCGTCTGCGCAGAGTCCGGCGGGGACAGGGGCACTGGAATTTTCGGCGTATGTGAGCCCGACGGCGGCGAAGCCGGAGCCCGTGAGAGATTTTACATTCTACGTGCTGACGAAGAGTTTTGAAGAGATTAAGAAAGAGATTGAAACAAAGAATGGTGCGCCGGACCGCGAGAAGTTTATCGCGGGACTAAAACTTTCGCCGGAATTGCGGGAGTGGCTGCAAAAGCACGACGTACTGGACTTAACGATGCCGGGCTTGGACAAGCTGCTGACGGCGGACGACATACTGCATGTACCGGAATTTTTGCTGGCGTATCAACGATCGAACAGCGGCGGGGTGACAAGCGGGATTCCGAAACCGAAATATAAAGATGCGGATAAAATCGAACACCCGGAAAAGTATGAAAAAGAACATCAAGATTATTTGAATGCGCTGAAGAAATTTATTCAGTCGCGTCCAGAGACCGTGGCGGGAATAGAGCTGGAGCTGGACGGAATTAACCCGGCGAAGAAATGGGCGGAAGCGCAGAATGGTTTTAAGAAGCGTGTACGGCAGCAATCACCGATGCAAGCACAGACAAAATATCTCGCGGCGAAAGTGGACACGAATCTGGAAGGGCAAGCGAGCATTGCGCGATTGCCCGCAGGAAATTATTGGTTGAGTACGCTGGATTTGGTGGCGGGCGCGGGAGACTCGCGGTTGCGGTGGGACGTGCCAGTTACAATTGAAACGGGAAAGACCACGCGGATCGAACTAACCAACTTAAACGCAGCGGACACAGAGAAGGCTCCTTAAGGTTTACACTAGAGGACGCCGGAGCGGTCCAGGCCCGAGACGGCGGAGAGCAGCGGAGTCCGCGCTGAAAAATCAGACGGAGCGATGAACTCACCCTTTCATTGGATTGAATTCAATATTTTTGTGTTGATTGCCGTGGCGCTGGATCTGGGTGTGTTTCACCGACGGCCGCACAAGATCGGCATTTGGGAAGCGCTGCTCTGGAGCGGGATTTGGATTGGAGCGGCGGCGGTGTTTGCAGCCGGCGTGTATCACTTTTACGGCGCGCAACCGGCACTGGAATTTTCCACTGGATACCTGATCGAGAAATCGTTGAGCGTGGACAATCTGTTCGTGTTTCTGGTTTTGTTCCGCACGTTTGGAGTGCCGGCGGAATTTCAGCATCGCGTGCTGGCTTGGGGAATCTTGGGCGCGCTGATCATGCGCGGCTTGCTGATTGCCGCGGGCGCGGCGCTGGTTGAGAGATTCTCGTGGATCATGTACGTGTTTGGTGCGTTTCTGATCTACGCTGGCCTGCACATGATGTTTTCGAGCGAAGCGGAAACGCATCCGGAGAAAAACAGGCTTGTGCAGTTCCTTGCGAAGCACTTGCGAATGACAAAGAGTTTTTCCGGGGAAAGATTTTTTGTGCGTGAGCAGGGGCTGCTATTTGCCACTCCGCTATTTTTGGTATTGCTGGTCGTCGAAGTTACCGATGTGACGTTTGCAGTGGATTCGATTCCGGCGGTATTTGGCATTACACGGGATGCGTTTATCGTGTATACGTCGAATGTGTTCGCGATTCTGGGGCTGCGGACGTTGTACTTTTTGCTGGCCGGCGTGCTGGACCGGCTGACGTATATCAAGTTTGGGCTGGCGGCGGTGCTCGTGTTTGTAGGTGCGAAGATGCTGGTGGAAAAGTGGGTTCATATTTCGGTGCTGGCCTCGCTGGGGATTGTGGTTGGAATTCTGGCGATAGCGACCGCCATTTCTCTGTTTGCGAAGCCTAAACAGATCACGTGAGAAGATCTTCAAGAAAATTGCGACCCTAACAAATGGAATTGAAAAGGCTGATTCAGCAGTTGGCTTCGAGGGACCTTGCAGAACGAGATGCTGCAGCCGAAGAAATCTATATTGCGGGTTCCATCCTTGCACGGCGCGCGGCGCGAGAGTGGCTTAAGGATGGCGATTTCACTTCTCTAGTCGAGCCAGATCCCAAGACAACGGTCGGAATTGCCGTTCAGCCAGAATTGTTTCGGCAGATTCGAGCGGCTAACGGCAGTCCTCGACTCGCAGAGGTGCCTCCCGATCAGGACGCGGAGGAATTTGAATTGCATTTTACGGGCATTTCGCTTGATGTGCTGACATCGAAAACGCCGGATGGGAACGGGGCGATTGCGCGGTATCTTGCGCGATTTGGGGAAGGAATCCAGCAGGTGGAATTCCTTTGCAAAGATGTGGGCCGGGCAACACACATTTTGTATGAGCGATTCGGAGTGACGGCAATCTATCCGGAGACGCGAGCAGGGGCGGATGGGACGCGCGTGAATTTCTTTCTAGTGACGACGCACGACAATGAAAAAGTGTTGATAGAGCTTTACGAGAAGAGGGCTTGAGCTGTAATTACTTGGCACCAATTCGTGGCTCAGGAAAGAAGCTTCCAGGCACGAATGAGTTCGGCGACGGTCCAGGCTTGGGCGATACAGCCGCCGGGAGTATGTGGCGGTTCGGCGTCGTAGACTTCGGCGAGTGAACCCAAACCGTAGACTGAAATGGCTTGTGCGAGCGGTTCGAGGAGGCGGAGCGCTGCCGCTTTGTCTTGATAGACGCGAAAGTGCGCGAGGGCGAATGGGCCCAACAACCAACCCCAAACCGTACCTTGATGATACGCAGCGTCGCGTTCGCGCGGCGCACCGCGATAGTGAGCAATATAACCTGACTCGTGTGGGCCAAGGCTGCGCAGGCCAAATGGTGTGAGAAGTTCGGCGTTGCATATATCCACGATGAACTTTTGTTGAGAGGGGGTCAGCGGGGTGAATGGCAGCGAAACGGTGAGAATTTGATTCGGGCGAAGAGAAGCGTCGTTGCCGATGCCGGGAGAATCGATGACGTCGTAGCAGTGGTTACGGGCGGAATTCCAGAATTTTGCAAAACTCGCTTCCGCAGGAGCGCCCAACGCCTCATACCGAGTCGAGGGCAATTTTAGAGCACCGGAAAATTGGATCATGGATTCGAGCGCATTGATCCAGAGCGCGTTGATTTCGACGGGTTTTCCGGTGCGTGGAGTGACGACCCAATCGCCAATTTTTGCGTCCATCCAGGTGAGCTGCACGCCTGGGCCGCCGCCGTAGAGAAGACCGTCGGCGGGATCGACGTGAATGTTGTAACGCGTACCGGCAACGTGAGCTTCGATCATCGCAGCGAGAACCGGGAAAAGCTGGTGCAAAGTCGCGGCGTCGCGTGTGGCTTCGAAGTATTGGCGGACGGCTTCGAAATACCAGAGCGAGGCGTCGATGGTGTTGTATTCCGGTTTGCCGCCGGAATCGGGGAAATTGTTGGGGAGCATTCCGCCGTCAACGAACTTGGAGAACGCGAGGAGAATGTCTCGCGCAAATTCCGGGCGACCGGTTGGGAGAGAAAGGCCAGGCAAAGAGATCATGGTGTCGCGGCCCCAATCGCCGAACCAGTGATAGCCAGCGATGACGCTGTGGCCGTCGGAATTGCCGGGGATAGCGCGCTTCACGATAAATTGATCGGCAGCGAGAACAAGCTGTTGCAGCCAAGCGGAGGCAGAATCCGCAGCGGAGCCAGGGGAGGAGTCCAAGAAGGTCTCAAGCACACCAGCTTCGTGAGCCATTTGCTCGGAGAGAGCAGAATCGCCATCCAAAAGAGTGTTTTCCTCCGTAGTGAAAACCAACGTAAGGGATTTGCCGGGTTCCAGTTCGGCGCTGAATTGTGCTGCAAAGAGATGATCCTCGCGGTCGTCCAGGCCGCGGTCGTGTTCGGCTTTGAAGAAGCAGTCGCGATACCAGATGTGTTGCGGTTCGATGAGAGCATCAGCGCTCTGCAAATAGAATGGAGCAGTGCCGTCGTAAGCGAGGACGCGGACACCGTGTAACGCAGGTTCGATGCGCATGCGCCAATCGCCGGCGTGAGTCGAACTATGAAAGTCACGATAATTGACGAGAGCCTTTGCAATGAACTGGATAGGCGAGGAGGCTTTGAGCAACGTATAGCGAACGTAGGTCGTGTTTTCGCCCTGGCGCATCCAGATTCGTTTTTCGAGGCGCGCGTCGTTCAGGGCATAGACCCAGGTAGGAATGGTTCCATCAAGTCGAAAGCTTTCGATGAATTGAAAGCCTTGCGGCGCGATCACCCTGCTCGCCCATTCGTGCGTAGCGAGTTCGTAATTTGCGCCAGCGTAGCTAACGATCTCATCGAGGGCGGCGACAAGTTGCACGCGGCCAACGGGCGGCTGCAGCGCGGCGAGTAGAATGCCATGATAGCGACGCGTGGCGCTGCCAGCAATCGTACCGGAAGCATAGCCGCCGATGGCGTTGGTGACGAGCCACTCACGGGAAGAGGCGGCCGCGAAATCGTTGCAGATGCTACGTTCAAAAACGACGGCCGATTTTGCTTGCCTGGTCACGAGCTAATTCTTCCCTTTCGCCGGCAGAGTTCTGATTGGGCTCCTGGTCCGCCAGGGCTCGCATCATCAGTAGTAGATACGGTTCATCAGCAGAAGTCGCAGGGCGGATTACGAGATTCGTGTCATTACTCACCGCTCTGCTCGAGGAGTTTGGCAACCAAACCAGTCCAGCCGGTTTGGTGGCTCGCGCCGAGTCCGGCGCCGTTGTCGCCATGAAAATATTCGTAGAAAAGAACGAGGTCACGCCAGTGCGGGTCACTTTGGAATTGTTGGATGCCGCCTGCAACGGGGCGCCTGCCGTCTTTTCCCCGCAAAAAGATGCGGCCAAGACGCTTTGAGATCTCTCGCGAAACCTGCCAGAGGTCGGTTTGGTTGTCGCTGCGGGCTGGACAAGGCACTTTGAAATCTTCGCCATAGTAATGGTGAAACTTTTGCAGCGACTCAATCAAAAGATAGTTCACGGGAAACCAGATGGGCCCCCGCCAATTGGAGTTGCCACCGAAGAGGCCTGTGGTTGATTCGGCCGGTTCGTAATCCACACGATTCACGTGCCCATTTACGTAAACTTCGTACGGATGCTCGTTATGATAGCGAGAGAGGGCGCGAATGCCATGATCGGAGAAAAATTCGGTTTCATCGAGCATGCGGAAGAGGACGCGCTTGAGTTGTTTGCGATTGACAAGGGAAAGCAGACGGCGCACCCCGCGCGCGGAACGCTGGGTCATTTCAATGTGTTCGGGCATGGCTGAGTGATTGTCAACGAACCATTGCATGCGGCGCTTGAACCCTGGGAGTCGATCAATGATTTCCGGCTCAAGCGTTTCGACGGCAAACAGCGGAATCAAGCCAACCATCGAACGAACTTTGAGGTAGTGCTCTTCCCCGTTGGGAAGATGCAGCAGGTCGTAGTAGAACCCGTCCTCTTCGTCCCAGAGAGAAACGCCGTCCGTACCAAAATCGTTCATGGCGTGAGCAATGTGAACAAAATGCTCGAAGAATTTGCTGGCAACATCTTCGTAAGCCGGGTCTTCTTTTGCGAGTTCGAGCGCCATGGCAAGCATGTTGAGGCAATACATGCCCATCCAGCTTGTGCCGTCTGACTGCTCGAGATGGCCGCCCGTGGGGAGCGGCGCAGAACGGTCGAAGACTCCGATATTGTCTAGGCCCAGAAAGCCGCCCTGGAAAATGTTTGCGCCGTCGGGGTCCTTACGATTTACCCACCAGGTGAAGTTCAGGAGAAGTTTGTGAAAAACTTTCTCGAGGAAGCTGCGATCTGCAACACCGCGAACGCGGCGTTCAATCTTGTAGACGCGCCAGGCAGCCCAAGCATGAACAGGAGGGTTTACGTCGCCGAAAGCCCATTCATACGCTGGGAGCTGGCCGTTTGGGTGCATGTACCATTCGCGGAGGAGAAGAACGAGCTGCTCCTTCGCGAAATCCGGATCAATCAACGCCAACGTGATGCAATGAAAAGCCAAGTCCCACGCCGCGTACCAGGGATATTCCCACTTGTCCGGCATGGAGATGATGTCGTCGTTGTAGAGGTGCGTCCATTCCTTATTGCGGCCTCTCTTACGCTCGGGCGGCGGCGTGGGGCCAGCGGGGTCCCCCTCGAGCCAAGTCTGCACGTCGTAGTGATAGAACTGTTTTGACCACAACATTCCCGCATAGGACTGCCGCATGACGTTTTTGGCGTCGGCAGAGAGTTCTTCGGGAATACGCGATGCGTAGAACTCATCCGCGTCTTTAATGCGGGCGGCGAACAAGGCGTCAAACCCTTTGCCAAAATCATTTGTGCCGGGTATACCGGCTTCGCGATCGGCGTGTCCGGGCGAGGTAATAATGCCGACCATGGAAGAGTCGGGATCCATGCCGGCGAGCGGCTCGAGGTCGGTGAGGCGCAGTTTGATGGTGACGGATTGGCCGGCGCCGATTGTTAAGGAATAGTGAGCGGCCATCTTGGTGCCCGATTGTGCGGGATTAACAGCGTCTTTGTTACCGCGAATGATGTACTCGCTAAAAGCGTCTTTTACGTAAGGCGTGCGATTGCGCAAATTAAAAAGGCGAGCGCTATTCGTTTCGTTTTCGGTGAAGAGGAGCTCCGGCTGTCCGGCGCACAAGAGCCAGCGCTTGCCATATTGCCAATGTTGAAGTTCGGCGCTGAGGCTTCCCGGAATGTCGGCGGCTTTGCGAACGATAGGACGGCGAAGATCCTTGCCCCAGGACCAAGTGTTGCGAAACCAGAGCGTGGGAAGAAGATGAAGCGGCGCCGGCTCAGGTCCGCGATTGTGCGCGGTGATGCGAATGAAAATGTCTTCGTCCTCGGCTTTTGCGTATTCGACGAAAACATCGAAGTAGCGGTTTTCCCTGAAAACGCCGGTGTCGAGCAGCTCGAATTCGGGTTGAGAGCGGCCGCGGCGCTTGTTTTCATCCGCAAGCAAGCCATAAGGAAATTCCGCCTGCGGATATTTGTACAGCATCTTCATGTAGCTGTGCGTCGGCGTGGAATCGAGATAGAAGTAATATTCCTTCACGTCCTCGCCGTGATTGCCTTCGTTTCCGGTGAGGCCGAAGATACGTTCCTTGAGAATGGGATCGCGGCCATTCCAGAGGGCAAGAGCGAGACAGATCATTTGATGACGGTCGCTGATGCCGGCAATCCCGTCTTCGCCCCAACGATAAGCGCGCGAGCGAGCGTGGTCGTGCGGAAAAAATTCCCACGCCGTGCCACCGGGGCTATAGTCTTCGCGAACGGTGCCCCACTGGCGTTCGGAAAGATAGGGCCCCCAGCGCTTCCAATAGCCTTTTCTGGCGCGATTCTCCTCCAGGCGGCGGTCTTCGGTGGTTTGAAGTCTGGGCATGAATAAGGCCTCAACGTGAGCTAATGCTGCCAGTCTGGCTGGTAGCGTATTTTCCAGCAAGAACCGTCAGAAAGATAGTTTCCCGGCAAAGAAATTCAGGTTAGACCCTGGTTCTTCGAAGATGGGATGCGGGAATCGAAGATTTGCTGCGGCCAGGTTTTCTTGAAGACGAGGGAGGCGGCTTCGAGCCTATGTAGTTAAAAGTTCCTGGACGGCGCGATGCGCTTCGTTGATCGCGGTGTCGGTATAGGCTGCCGCGGAGGCGTCGGAGTTTGCGATGGCGATGCGGCCAAAGGGCTTGCGCGCAATTTCACAGGGACTTTGGCCGACGGGCCATTCGGGGTCGAAAAGGTAGTTGTATTCGTAGGCGTAGCCGTGCGGCCAGCGATTGACGGTAATGGCGTCAATGTCGCGTGTGGGGTCGAATCCGCCGGGACCTAGCACACGGCCGAGTTGATCGCGGATGCTTCGCTCAAATGTTTCGAAAGAAGTGGAGAGGAGATCGCCGCGGCCGGCGCGGTGCTGGTCCCGCTCTGGAAGACCGGGGAGACAAGGCATGCGCTCCATCCGGACAAGAATTGGTTCGTCCGAACTCTTGGGCGAACGATAGTTGCCGATGTTCACCGGTAGATCGAGATTAACTTCGTGGTGATACATGCCCGGCGTCGAGATGCGGCTCACGCCGAGATTTTGGAACGACTTCCAGTTGCAGATGGCAACTGCTGTGTAAACAAGCGGGATTTTTGCGCCGTAGTGGAGGGCTTCCTTCTGCTTTTCCGGAAATTCGGGGCAAAGAAAAGGAATCATCATGTTCCAGCAGGCCATGACGACGAACTTGCCGCGTGCCGAGAAAAGTTTTCCGTTGCGAAGATAAGTGACGGCGACGTCCTTTGCGCCTGAAGCCTCACCAGAGTGATGCGCGGAAACAACGATGCTGCTGAGGCGTATCCGAACGGGAGAGCCGCTGCGATCGAGTTGGGTGTAGTCCACTTTCGCGGTGACAATGTCCTCTGCCGTGCTGCCCGAAGTGGAAGCGGGAATTAGCTTGCGCACGAGCATGCGCGCAATAGAGGCGTTACCATCGGGAAAATGAAATGAGTATGGCTCTTTGGGAGAAGCATAGCCTCGCGGCGTGTAACCCATGCGTGGATGCGGGCCTGGCTCAAGTTTGAGTCCGCCGAAGCCGGGAAGGAAAAGAACCCAACAGTCGAGAGCGCTTACGGCGTCAATGCCAACGCCGAAAAGCCCATGCGTGCGCTTTTGATAGAGAGGGACAACGCGCGGATCTACTTTCACGACATCTAAAAGAAATTTATGGTAACTGATTCGGGAGAGACGGTCCTTTTTCTCGGTTGAACTGAGCCCGGGGAAAAAGTCCTGGTCCGCGGTTTCAAGACGAAGAATGTCGCGGCGCACTTCTTCGGGCAGCGGCATGCTCGCGATAAATTTTTCCACTTTCTCAGAGTTGGAATTCTCGAATTCACTCGGTGCGCCAGTAACGAGTTTGTCCGAGCCAAACGTTTCCTTATCGAAAAAAACTCCCTGGCCCAGGCCTTTGTAGGTCTCTCGGGCATAGCATTTTTCGGCAAGCTCGGCGGGATGAATGCCGAGTTCGTCCATTAAGCCGCGGGCGACTCTGCTGTACGGAGTCGGAGACTCGATGGCCCAGGTGCCGCCGTTCGCGAGAAGCATCCTCGAGCGCGGACTGAATTCGTTGCGTTTGGCGTGGCCGCCGAAATCGTCGTGGTTGTCGAGGATCAAGACGCGGGCATCGGGTTTTTGTGCGCGCCAGAAATACGCTGCGGCGAGGCCGCTGATTCCTCCGCCGACGATGATGAGATCGTATGCTTCGCCGGTATCTATGGGCTTGCCGGCCGATTTCCAGAAATTGCCGTCGCGCAAATTGTGGGCGGCTTCAAAGGAACCAACATGGCTGCCCCGCAAGCCAGTAAGTGCCGGTGGATAATAGCCGGGCCTGTCTTGTGGGGCGATCTCTCCTGCCGCGCCTGCCCAGACCAAACTTGGGAGAAAGCTTTCGGCTGTGGCAGCCCCGGCGCCGATTGCAACGCCGTTCAAGAAATCACGGCGCGTGATATTGCGAAACATGCCGAGTTCGCGATCGCGATTGCTGCCCATGGCGGGAGAAAGTACCTTACTATAAATCAGCAAAGTTTGGGTAGAGGAAAAAAAGCAAGCCGACGCAGAGAAGGAGCTTTTCGCTGCCTTAGGAGGATGGGCAGCCGGTTTTGTCTAATTCGCGAAGCTTCTTGATTGCGCTGGCGTTGTTTTTCTCCGAAGCCACGAGTAGCAGGACTCGTGCCTGAACGCAATTCACGGGGACGCCATCGCCGCGCAAGTAGCGATCGGCGAGGAGCACAGCCGCGTTGGCATCTCCGGATTGAACCGCGGACCATAGCTGTTGTGGCGTACTCCCAGATTTTTTTGCAGCATTTGCGTCATTGACCTTGCGACTCTCCTCCGCGAAGGGAGAGGAAGACACTGGCGAAATATATTTTGAGGGGTTGCTAGGGGGGATGTGCGTGGCGACGGAGTGCTGTCCGTTCATCGGCGCGGAAATATTCAGCGCCGGATAGGCGCCTGATGTGCCAGACGGTGGCTGCGCGGGCGTGGTTTCTGAACCGGCCGTTGTGTGGGTGGCAGGTCCAACTGAGGTCTGCGAGCCACTCATTCGACTTCGGTAGCCGATGTAGCTAGCCACTGGGATGAACGCAATCGATGCAAAGAGGGCGCCCAGCAAAACTCCGAGAATCAGTTGCCTGCGGCAGAGGGCAACGTGTCGCTGCAGGGATATTAAGTCTGTGGAGTTCACCGAATCAGGGACGACTGATCGAGCAGCATTGGCTGAAGTCCCGAAAAGGCTACTCTCGCGATAAGTCGAAACTTCCGGTTTGACCTGAAGAGAAACGTCCGCTTGCTGCGTGTCCGATCCCTGGGTGTTTTGACCGGAAACCTGTTTAGCGAGCGCGGCAACAAAAAGTTCCCCTTTGATGTGGTTCTCCAAGCCGGGAAGTTCAGCTGAGTAACTGCGAATATGCTTTAGAGCTCGCTGGGTCAGATCACGGAACCGCAAGCCTCCCATTCTAGTTTCGGAATCGAGCCAGGCAACTTCGCCGGTCGCTTCGATTCGATCGCGCAGATTCAGGGAAAACCAGAATTGAATCTCTTTCGGGCGGCCGATCGGAGCAAATGCTTCAAAGCAAAGGCCAGCTTCGGAAATATTCAATATATGACCACCCTCATCGCCAAAAATTTGTATAAAGCCAAACTTGGCAGGGGTTTTGCGTGTGTGCGAACGGCTGCTCTTTAACATAGTCTGAAAGACATCCTCAGTTCTTCGGCACAATCTTCAGGAGGGGGGCGTGGTGAAGAGATACCGTGTAGGTGGCCCAGGACAGGGTCGAGGCTCAACCAAAAGCTAATCCAACATCCATTCTACTTAGACTCCTCCTGTTTGAAAATGGTTTTGCGGCGAAATGAAGAAGAATCAAGAGTTTGGCTGGGAGGCCTGGACTCGAACCAGGATACCCAGAGTCAGAGTCTGGTGTCCTACCAATTGGACGACCTCCCAGCCGTTGTAAACAGTAGACTTACATTATAACTTGCATCTCGTTACCGGGGCAAACGGGGCAAACAGCGGGTAATTCCGCAATGACTTCTTTGCGATATGTAGGGTGCAGGTGCGTGTACACACGAATCATTTGCTCGCTACCGTGACCAATCCACCGCTTGATAATTTCCAGCGGTGTTTCGTTCTGTATGAGAAATGAAACGCGAAAATGCCGAAACGCATGCATGCCGCCGCGAGGGACATTTATCTTCCTCAACAGCGGATGCAAGTGTTTGTTCAACACCAAACAGTTGCGAAGCGGAGTCTTGCGTTTCGATAGAAACACGAGACCCGTTTCTCGTCCTGCAAGGTGCTGCTTAAGCATTTCCGTCACGTATGGTTGAACATCGATGGCACGGTAGGAGTTCGCTGTCTTTGGTGTTTGCAGTATCCCGTTCCACGCCGACTAAAGTAGGGCTTCATTCGTTCCATCCCTCTCCCTTACACGTCCGACCCTACTAGCGCCCGGCGGGCGTTCAAGAGTACGAGAGGGATAACTGCTGCATGGTCTTGCCAATGGGCGGTTGCACACTCCGATGTGCTGGGCGCTTTACGATGGTAGGAAATAGCGCGTTATTGTGTGCAAACGCCGGACTACTCCATGAGGAATCAGACTTGAAAGTGCCACGATTGCTCGATATTGCCTTGAGCAGACTGTTCCGAAGGAGCGCTCCAATCGACGCTCTTAATCACCTGGACTGGAACACCTAGAAAACAGAAATCTCTCAACTTTGGAGGCCTAACGATCCGCAGTCGTTCTCGTTCGGGGCCGTTCAGTTCTTCACGCAACTCCATGAGGAGTCGTCCGAGAGCATTTACACCAACTAATTCTCCGGGCTTGGTCGGCTTGGCGGCCCAAAACTCGTCTCGCGTTGACTCCTCAACGATGGGCCGCTGCCTAGTCGAAAGCAAAAGAGCCCCAAATCTATTCCAATTCTGCGCGAGTTTTACTCTTAGGCACCATCGCATGACCCTAATACGTATACGCTCCCAATCCGCACGAGATTCAACGAGGTAATGCTTCGCTTTCATCTTCGCGGTCATGGGACTTTTTTCGGCAATTATTAGTCGCTGGATTTCCGGACTGAGTGGGTATTTACATGCTTGGTAGAGAGCTTCTGAAGACCATACTTGTGCCCCATTTATATAAAGGGGAAACCCAGAGGACATATTTGAAAGGCCACCAAATTTGCTCGCTGCAATTCGAAACACAACACTTTCCTTCGAACTGTAGGTCCTCAGCTCTGCAGCACGCGAGCTCAATTAGTCTTCCTCGGAAATAAAGGGTACCACGGGTCCGAAGCCCAGAGTGCCAATGGCGAATTGTTTGGGCAATTACGGAAGGTCACTGCTAGCGACCCAAAGCCGAGGGTTCTAAGGAGAGTGTTTCCTAGGGGATGCTGGTGTTGATTTAGATTTGGAGAATTGTCTCTGATTCGAACGCCAGCGCGGAGGAATTCTTGTTCTATCAGGTCGCGTGATTCCTCCGATGAGAAAATGCGGCTGTTTCCCATCGCTCCTCCTGTTCGTAGGAGTGGTGGGTACCCTTCGCTCGTTAGCATGTCCCGGTAAGCGACTATCAGCGGGTCCTCGGGAAGTCTACATGGCCAAAGCACCTCGGAGACGTTCCGCATATCACGTCTGTTCTGGATTTCGATGTGCCGCCAGAATTGGATATCTACGGACTTATGGAGTGCGGCCGCAGCTTCGGCAACTTTCGACCGAACATACAAGACGCTGCTGCTATGCAGTGCCATGGTCACTACCTTCACACTCGATTGCGCCGGAGCCTGTGGCAACCAGGCTTTTATGTCGTTTATTACGTGTCCGCCGCTAAATACCGCGTCATCCAGATAGACAAATCGATTGGCCAAAGGGGTACAGTCTTGTACTGCAACTCCAAGTTCGGCTTGCAGTACCTCGTCGAACGTCCTAACCATCTCTCGTTGACTCTGACCGCGCAGTTGAATATCCAGGATGCCGGTGTTTCTCCAGAACTCTGCGGGGTTGTCGCCTACCAAGCCGTTGTTTTGCGCCACAGCTCCCAAGAACTCTCTTACTTTCTGTCTGGAAAAGTATGTCGTTTGCAGAACATGGAAAACCTCGGATAACAGTGCCGGTCGCACCGCTTCATCAAATTGGTTCACCCACAGCAGGACGTGTGCTGGAGTTGGTGCGGCGATTTCGCCCTGACGGTAGTCTCCAATTAGCCCGGCAATCGAAGTGAGCAATTCGTTTTGGTTGGGGATGCACATCGGACTTGGGCCTCGTTAGACCGTGATTGCGAGAACGACATTCCGAATCAAGTCGTCAATGTAAGCTTCAGCCTGAACTTGCGTGACATGCACCGTTGATGGGTGTGCCGCCGAATTTCTTTTACCCAGTTTCTCAACCAATATCTTGTAGACGTCATTTGTGATGATTTGCGCGGACTTACAAATCTCAATTACTTCCGATTCCTTTAAGTCCACAGCAAAGTCCTCATACTTGGCTATTGTCTGCACTTTGGCATCGCGCCACTTGTTTGGGTAACGCGTTTGATAGATTGCGTTGAACTCTGCTAGTTTGCGCTTGAGGATAAAATTGCACAGATGGTAGTAAGCGATGTTCCATACCATGACGATTGCGGCTCTGGCGGCGTCATGACGCAGGCAAATCAACGCTTCTTTCATGAAGTCTTTTTCGGCCACGTCCGGGATTTTGTCTGGTAGTTCCTTGACCATCTGACGGATATTGAGCGTGATGTCGTGCTCGCCGTACTTCGCGTCGTATTTTGTGCGCAGCCCACCTTCGAGATAATATCCTCGACCGTCTCTCAGGAGTTCCTTGCGCTGCTCCATGCCGGACAGATACTCACTGATGTTAGGCTTGTTGAGAGAAAGCGTGGAATAGCACCAGCCGATATCTCCAGTGCTGAATCGCTCTTTTTTCCTTATTCCATGCTGAGCCCACGCAAAGAATCGAATTCTGTTGGCATGACTCCAACCCGAAAAATCCGTGATTCCTGCGACGAGCGACCTAAGCTCGTCCTCGCCACTCACGGGTTAGGTGCTCCCATTTTGTTGACAGAATTCATGCCATTCCAATTGATTTTGTAGGCCCCGCGCTTAGAGCCACCATCAAACCAGTTCTTATTGTTCTTCAAGTTGCGGAAAGTTTGGCTCGGGTCTGGGGGCAATTGCGATTGCCAGCCGAGCGTCTTGTAGGCCGTAAAGATATGGTCAATCGTAACTTCATCTGTGTTGAAGGCTTCTTTGAACCACGCGGCAATGACCGCGTACCGCTCCATATCTCCTTCGGGATTCTTCTGTTGAATAAAATCGCCCAGTTGAACGGACGCTTTGGTCAGGTCGACATCGCTCAGGAAGGTCGGTGCTTTCGGAGCCGAACGCCGGCGTGCGCTGAGCGCGTCTCCGCCACCGGAGATTTCTTCCGAGGCAGGTTCATCAGGCGTCTCTTCTTCCGCCTCAATCTCATCAGTTGGAGGTGGTTCTTGCGTTTCCTCAAATGTGGTAGCCGAAGCAGCAGTCCGGGGGAGTGTGCGCACCGGCGCGGCCACACTCCGACCAGCCAGCGCACTCGCGATGGATTTCAGTCCGTCGGCGACAGCTTCGTTCTCAACACCTTCCATGTCGAGGTCAAGATACTTGTCCCCGTCCACGTACCGAAATTTGATGTGACCTTTGCCAGTGCCGTTTGTTTTGAGTTCGTCCCGCTTACCCTTGCTCATTTCTACTCCTTAGAACTGTTTTGTTGCTCCAGTTTCTTTGTAAGTCCAGTCTCTGCTCTGAGGCGCTTCTGCTTCGCCGGACGCGGCGCTCGCACACGGAAGAACGGTAGTGTCAGTGGCGGCAAGTTCATACGCGCCGCAGTCGAATGAACGTACTCTCTCCAGTATGGCCAACAATTAAAGACAGCGTTTGCATTCACGAATGCATGCAATTCCTCGGACGAGGGATTAAATCCTTCAGCCATCTCGTATTCCGCAATGAAGGTTGCAGCGATAGCAAGCAATGGCTTACCGGCGCTGCCTTTCTCGCCCGCGGAGAATTTGAATTGCAATGTCGTCCGAAGTGTTTTCTTGTGAATTTCGAACTTCCCTCGATGGCCGATTTGAACTCCCCAGCCTTTCTTGGGGAATTGACAACCGCCTTCGACAAACGGCGGAGCTAGTGCCGCTTTGCCCTCGAGCAGGAAGATGTTTCGAAGCTCAGTTCCCGCTGCGACTTTTCCGGCAGCCTTTATGATTTCCGGCGCTACTTCAGCCACCAAGGACATTAAGCAACCTCTTCGAATTCGAACGTGTAAGCCTTTTTTGAAATGACTTTCGGCAGTGCGGGAGCCGGAGCCATCCGTGTAACGGCCTCTTGCAGCTGGCTATACATGACATTGAGCTTGGTCGGCCCGTTCCAGTGGCCGACATGCACCGTTTGCGAGGTCTGAAGGTTAATCGCGCCAAGCTCTATGTCGTAGCCCAAAGCGTCGGCCAAGTCAGAAAGAGTGCGCAGCGTCATATTGGTCTGTCCGCCCAGAACCTGAGTCACGTATGCTTTCGATTTCCCAATCCGTTTCGCCAATTCACTCTTGGAAACGTTTTGCTGAACCATTGCGCGACTAATGAGCTCCGTGGCGTCAAAAAGAAGCTGCTCTTGCTTCTCAAGCTTCGCCGCTGCCGAATCGGTGCTTTTCCTTTTGTATTCGCTCGCCCACTGTGCCATGTGATTTCTCCTTTTGCCTTCAAGAGGACCACCCTAATGTTTTGGGTTCTGCTCGCGCTTCATGTGTTCCGCTCGGATTGTTTCTGCCGTCTTAATTTCGCTCTTTGGCAGTTTGTCCTGTTTCTTTCTCAATCCGTGGGTTAAGACGAATCTTCCGCCAGGAAGAAAGAACCCGAGAACTCTTATTTGATGCAACTTAAACTCAAACAGCTCCTCGGTGCCTTCCACTTTCTTGAAGCGCTCTCTGTTTTCAACGCGGCCATCGTCTGCAAGGCGGGTGATTGGTGGCTTGAGCTTCCCGCGTTCTTGTTCGGAGAGTTCATTGACGTAAAAATCCTTCGCTGGCATCGCTCCGCTGGGACGGATGGCAAATTCAATCGTGAACCTTCTCCCTGAACAGAGGATATGGCTGGACATGCAGTCTCACGGTCTCATCTCGGTGGGGACTAGCCACACCAAGATGTTAACATATAGCTTAACTCTGTCAAGCCCGAACATAAAGCGAATTCCCGTCGGGCACACTCTTGGCCTAGTATGTCCAATCTTGACCTTGTCGATGCGGGAGCCAAAGGCTAACGCAGCGCTGACGTGCTCAACAATTTAATAGCAATAAGACGTAATTAAAGTGAGCGGCAACAACGGCAACAAAGGTGAACTTGAGTGCTGACAACGAAAAGATGAAAGCGAGCTATGCGACCTTCTAAAAGCTCGCTAAATCCCTCTCGGTAGGAGCGGTTGCAACGCCATCGACCACCGGACTTTAAGTTAGATTCTGGCCCTACCGCCCCTACCGAGACGCTTACTTATACATCTAGCGTAATGAATTGAACAGGATTCACCTCAGCGTAGCCGCGCTTGCCGCATTTGTGGCAGATACCGAACTAGGTGGGGCAAACAACGGGTCAAATTAAGCCGAATTTCGTTTGAGGTAAGCACAACGGTTCGAACGGGTTAGAGTTAAGTTTACTTTACCGTCAGAGTCTGGTGTCCTACCAATTGGACGACCTCCCAGCCGACGGAGGCACAACAAAAACGAATCGCAGCGAGTACCCGATGATCGGGACAGCCACGATTCATCTTTAATAGGTTAAACGCGAATGAAAAATCCGTCAACCAACCGCCACTTGGAAAATTTGGCGAGGTTATTGCGAATCGCGGACAGGAATCATCTGGCCTTTTTCCATGGTAAACTGCGCATCACCCCAAGTGACCCGGTTCGAAGCAAAACTGGCCAGCCAAATCACGAAATGAATTGCGTCGCGCAGGGGGATGAGCCACCAGCGTCGGCGCACCGTGTCATCCTGCAAAACTCTGACGCCAGCTGCCCACGACACCGCCAACCGCAGAATGAGATACGAAGCAATGCAGGCAGCTGCGACGATTTTTGCGGGAGCAAGAATCGCCGCAAGAAAGGCCCAGGGAAGGCCGTGCGTAAAGATGAGTCCAATATAGGAGATGGGGCGGCAAAGGCGAACCGTGCGCGCCCAACGTAGCTGGTGATCCCAGAAGCCTTGCAGGCTTTGTACTGGATACATTGTGGCGACGACTTCGCTCGAAAGGATCACCTCACCGCCGGCTTCGGCGATGCGATTGCCGAGCTCGTAGTCGTCGGCGAGCAAGTGCGCGATGGGTTCGAGGCCGCCGATGCGTTGAATCCAGGACTTCGTGGTGACGATGGAAGCCCCGAGCGCAAAATGAAGGCCCTCGGTGCGCTCAGCAACGAGAACGCCCGCGGCGAAATCCGTTGCCGCGCCGAGCGCTTCGAGTTCTCCAAAAAAACTACGCTGCGTGACGCCCCGATAAAGACTGGTAACCGCCCCCGTAGGGCTGTCCTTGAACGGCGCAACCACACTGCGAAGATAATCGGGTCCGACGCGAACGTCACCGTCGGTGATGGCAAGGATCTCGTAGCTGGCCTCAAGAGCCATGAGCGCGAGATTGTTTACTTTGCGATTTTCGCCGAGAAATGGCGCGCCCGTGATAAGCCGGATTTTTCTCTCAGGATATGATGCGATGAGTCTGCGAATAAGCGGGACTGCAGGATCTGATTCGTCGTTCACAGCGAAAAGAATTTCGTAGTTGGGATAGTTTTGCCGGCAGAAGCTTGCGAAATTCTCCTCAGAGCCGAAGTCAACACCGTGAACCGGTTTGAGCACACTGACGCGCGGGCTGAATTCCGCGTTCGAAGTTTCTTGCCGTCGGCGGGAAAAGCGGAACGCCGAAAAAAGCGCGGCTATATAAAACCCAAGCGAACAGAAAAACATGAGCCATACAAAATAATGACACAGCACGGATGCGAGGTGCTCCAGGTCGCGAGGATGAAGTTGAACAAACATTCTTGAGATGACTGTTATGCCGAAATCCGTACAACTAAGAGTCTAGCCGTTTGCCGAAGTCTCGCGAAGCACAATGCGGCCGCCTTTGACCAATTGATAGCGTTTGTCCCGCCAGACTGCGCGTTTGCTGAGATAACTGGCGCACCAGACAGCGAAGCCAAGTAGATCGCGCAGAGGGTAGAGCCAAGCTCGCTTGAACGCGACGGGATCACGCACGACGCCCCAGCCTATGGTCCAGGATTCAATCATGCGGTTGAGAATTGCGGCTACAAAAAGGGAAAGGCCAAGGAGCCAATGGCCTGTCATCGCTCCGGCAAGCAGACCAAGAATGCCATAAGGCATTGCGAAGACGAGTCCTGTCCCAAAGTGGCCCTTGGGGCGCGACCAACGAGTGCCTTTAGCCCAGCGAACTTGCCGGTCCCACATTCTCTGAAAGGTCATTGGCGGCACGACGTGATCGATGATGTGCCGCGAGAGAACGACGCGATAGCCTGCCTTCTCAATGAAATTGCCGATCACGAAATCGTTCGAAAAGTATTCCGCAGTTACTCTGTAGCCGCCGATCTTTGCGACAGAATCCTTGCGCGTGACGATGGTCGGTCCGAGCCCAAACTTCATTCCTTCGAGTAAGTTCGCGGTGACCACGCCCGCCGTCATTTCAATGGACATGCCGATGGCGTCCATCGCAGACCAGAAGCCCCCGGCGTTTTTCCCGCGATAAAGGCAAGTGAGCATGCCAACGGAAGGATCGAGCATCGGCGGCACGATTTGAGAAAGATAATCGCGCCCGACTTCAACGTCGCTATCGCTGGTGACGAGAATATCGTACAAAGCGATTTCAGCCATTCGCGTAAAGGAAGATGCCGGAGGATTGGGAAACTGCGGAGGTCCGGTGACGAGAATGCGGCAATTGATTTTGGGATGGCGGGCCGCAACTTCCCGGATGATATCCAGGGCGGCGTCATTTTCTTCGTCCGCGGCAAATATGACTTCGTATGCCGGGTAGTGCTGAACAAAAAAGCTGTCTATATTTTCGCGCAAATGCGGTTCTGCTCCATGCACAGGCTTGAGAAGCGAGACGGGCGGAAGCGTCTTTGTTTCAGTAGCGATGCGCTCCTGTTCGCGGGCTTCGCGGTGAAACCTTGCGGCGCCAATGAGCGCGAGTATCAAGAAAGCGGTTGAGGACGCCATTCCTACAAGCGCAATTGCGAGGAGAGCCCACCCGGTGTATTCGATCCATGCAGCCACTTAGCACTCCTGCCGGGAGAGTTGCTTGCGCGCGGCAACCACGGAGAAATCACGCGAAGGGACGAGAGTCTGGAAATAGCGCACTGTATCTTCGGGAAAATCGGTTATGACGTCGTCCGCGCCGGCCCGCCGGAGTTCGTCGGCACGCTCAGCCGGAGTGAGACCAACGCATTTCATACCGCCCGCAACGGCCGCCTGCACACCCGCGACGGAATCTTCGACAACAACGGAGTTCTCTGGCGCAACTCCCAGCTTTTGCGAGGCAAGCAGAAGGATATCTGGCGCAGGCTTGGGATTGCGAACGTCATCGCCCGTAATGACAACCGAAAAATATTCGGTGACGCCAAGAATTTGCAAAGATTCGAGCGTGCGTTTGCGCCCAGCGGAGGTAGCGAGCGCGCACGCAATTCCCGCGGCTCGCAACCGCGAAAGGACTCGAGGAATAGCGGGTTTGGTTTGAAGATTCTTTGCCGCAAGTTCGTAGAGCTCATCTTTGCGGCGGCCCCAGTGCTGAATTTCCGCATCGCTAAGCACGCCAAGATAGTGCTTCAAGATTTCACGCCGCGGGTGTCCTGCATACAAAAAATCAACATTTATGGTATCGGGATTCAGACCCGCTTCCGCCAGGAGAGACTTCCACGCAACCTCATGAATCGGATGGCTATCGGCCACAACTCCGTCTAGATCGAAGATGACAGCTTTCAGCATGGCGAAAGAAAGAATGAATTCCCGGATTTATTCGGCATTGGCCTGCGCCATGCGATGGCGGATCGCGCGAAAAATGGCGTGCGTCGCGCAAAGGTGCGCGTCTTCGATGTGTTGCATATTGTCCGAAGGCACGATGAGGCAGAGATCGGCCAGCGCTTTGATGCGGCCGCCCGCAAAACCAGTGAGACCCAAAGTGTGAAGCCCAAGCTTACGCGCTTCTTCCAGGCCCTGAACTACGTTCGGAGAATTCCCGCTGCCGGAGATTGCAAGAACCGTGTCCCCTTTTTCGGCAAGGCCTGCGAGCTGCTCGGAGAAAATATCCTTGTAGGCAAGGTCGTTGGCCAACGCAGTGATCAGAGGCAGGTTGTCCGTCAAAGCAACCGTGCGCAGACGCTTGCGTCCGGCGGAGACTGTGCCTTTTCCGATGTCGCACGCGAAATGCGAGGCGAGCGCCGCACTGCCGCCATTGCCAAAAATATAGAGCGCGTGGTCGTGCTCGTAATTCTGCCAGATAGCCTCGGTCATCCGGTCTATCACGGAAAAATCGAGACGAGCCAATACGTCCTGCAACGAAGCGAAGTATTCTTTCGCCGCGACACCGGCCCCGGGCGCAATAAAGGTACTTTTCATCTTTGTCGGCAGAAATCCCGCGATCGGGATACCCTTCAAAATTATAGCGTGCCCATAGGGGTGCTACAACGCAAACCGACGCGGAATTGCGAAATAGGTTCGTTACGCGCTCTTGCCGACGGCCAGAATCGGATCATTTTTGCCGTCATTGTGCACTACTTGCGAGCCCTCCGAAATCAGAGCGATGGACATTTCGCGCAAGCCGCTGAGTGCCTCTCGCACCTGTTGCTGCTTTTCTGCACGGCAGCTCAGGAGCAAAAACCCGCCCGCACCAGCACCAAGAAGCTTGCCGCCTTCCGCTCCCGCCTCGCGCGCAAGTTGATAATTCGCTTCAACGACATCGTTCGTAATCCTGCTGGCGACGCCGCGCTTCAATTGCCATCCGCGATGAAGAATTTCGCCGAAGACATTCAAATTGTTTTTTTCCAGTGCGGCGCGCAATTCAACAGCGAGCTCGACCATCTCTTCCACGCGCTGAAACTTTTCCTTGTCGGCCATATTTCGGGATTGCTCGCTGAGAATGGAGGATGCTTCGCGCTCCTGGCCGATGTAAAAGAGCATCAGTCGCCGCGAAAGCGCTTCGCGCGTTTCCGCGCTGCATCGCACCGGCTCGACGTCGACGCTTCCATCTTGATGGAAACGAATAAGATTCAGGCCGCCGAAGGCGGCGGCATATTGATCCTGCTTTCCGATCGGGGCTTTGACGCGTTCCAGCTCAATCTCGCAGGCCGTGGACGCGAGCTGTTCCGGACTTGGCAATTGGGCAGCACGAGCATAGAGCGCATGCAAAAGACCAACGGTAAATGCGCTGCTCGAACCCATGCCGGTGCCCGCGGGAACGTCCGCGAAGCTGGCAATTTCCATGCCGCGCTCGATTCCCACAAGGTTCAAACATTCGCGCACAATGGGATGCTCGATTTCCGCGACACTAGAAACATCTTCCGTACGCGAATACTTGATGCGAATCTTTTCGTGAAAATAAGGATGAATGGCGATGTACATCGCCTTGTCAATCGTGCAACTGACGACTGCGCCGGCCTTGCGCCGGTAAAACTCGGGCAAATCGCTGCCGCCGCCGGCAAAACTCACTCGGAATGGAGTCTTGGTGAGGATCATGCGAGCTTTTCTTCTAGGGCTGCGAGTCCCGCGGGGCTACCCATGTCATAAAAAGGTTCCGTCGTGACCCAGGCATACATTTCGCCGCTCGCGATCAAGCGTGGGTAGATCTCCTCTTCCAGTGAACAGCGTTGTCCAGGCGGCAGCATCTTCAGGATTTCTTTGCTCAAAACGATTGCACCTGCGTCAATGTGGGTCAACCCTTCCGGATCATTCTTACGATAATTCTCGACACGTCCGTCTCGGTTCACCAGCAGATTGTTTGGAACGTGATCGGCGGGGAGGGCGGAGAGCGCTCCCGTGGACTTTTTGTAAGCGACGATGAGCGCCTGGCAACGCAACATGGCGAACTTGAGGAACAGCGCCGAATAGTCGATCGCGAGAAAAGTGTCGCCGTTGAGGAGCACGAAAGTGTTCTGTAGTTTCTCTTCCGCATTTCTTAGCGCGCCGCCCGTGCCGAGAGGCGTCGGTTCATATGAATAAGAAATGTTCAGTCTAAATTTCGCACCTTCGCCAAAGTATTTTTCGATTCGTTCCCCTAAATACGCGACCAGAAGCAGCGAACGGTCAATTCCGCAGGTTTTGAGCAGCTCCAATTGATGCTCCAAAAACGGTTTTCCGGCCACGGAGATCATCGGCTTAGGAATGGTTTCTGTGACAGGGCGCATGCGCGTGCCGAGGCCACCGGCGAGGATGACCGCCTGCGCGTTGGACGCTTGAATGGATGAGCCGTGCGATTTTCCGGAGAAAGAGGATTCGGCCATTGGGCTAATGATAGTCGATTCTCTAAACCTGAACTAACGGAGCGGGATGCTATCCAAAGACACTAGAGCAACCCCAATGCACACAAGAACAACGCCCGCCCAGCGGGCCGTATTCACTTCTTCTTTCAAGACATATTTCGCGCCGAGCGTCCCGACCACATTGCTTAACGCCGACGCCGGAATGACGAAGCTGATCGGTTGCCAGGAAAGCAAGATCAGTAGCGCGTAAAATGAAAACGCCATAAGAGGAATGCCAACCCAGAACCAGCCGTTACACACGGCACGACCCAAAAATTGCAAAAGCTGTTTTGGACGCAATCGCTCCGGCTCGCCCGTCGCTTTCATGCCGTAGGTCATCGCGATTTCGCCGCCCGTGCTGCTGCAGAGAAAGAGTGCAAGAAGGAGAAACGTGGCAGTCACGCCGTCACCTTTTGCGGCGCAGCGACTTCCGTCGTGCGCGGCTTCGTCTGACCAACCAGCATGACGCCAATGCAAATCAAAATGACGCCCACCCAGCGGCGCGGCGAAACGCTCTCGTGCAGGAAAACAACGGCAAGAAACGCAAGGAGCGCATAACCAAAAGCGCCAGCCGGCATGACGTAGCTGTAATCCGCCCAGCTCAAAACGGTCATGTAACAAATCATGAATCCAAGCAAAAAGAGAATGCCCAGCCAGATGACGGGATTTGTAACCGTAAGACGAAATGCGTGCGCAAGCCCGCTTCCACTGAATTCCACGGCGCCAATATTTGTCATGCCGCGTTTCAGCAACAGGTCTCCCGTATTGGCGCACACAACCATCGCCAAGACCATGACCAGCGTCTTAATCCTTAGCCTGCTTTCGCGCCCCATCGTTTTAATTCGAGCTAGTCGTTTCCTGACGCAGAAGGTGTCTCCGGCACGCTAATCATCGGTTTCGGAGCATCTCCGCCTTGACGAACCCACTTCCAGCGCTCGGCGCGCAACTTCAAGAAGCTCGTCGCCTCGTGGTACAGCCGCTTGCGTTCGTGGCTATCCCAAAGCGCTTCGCGCACAATCCGCCAAACCACACGAGGGCGGAAGTAATATTCGTCATAGAAGCGGTTCACCGCGCCCATCATTTCCGCTTTGGAAAGATGCGGATACTCAATGTGCGGCAATTGATGCCCACCGTTGTCGGCAAGCGCTTCCACTCTCAGGAAGCCTTCCTTGGACATCTGATCGTGCAATTCCGTTCCGGGCATCGCGTGTGCCAGCGAAACCTGAATCGTCTCGCAATCGAGTTCTTTGGCAAAATCAATCGTCTTCTCGATGGTTTCTTTCGTTTCACCGGGCAGGCCAATGATGAAGTCGCCGTGCACTCTGATTCCGACCTTCTTGCAGTTCTTCATGAACTCGCGGGCCATCTCAACCGTCGCGCCCTTTTTGATGTTCTTGAGAATCTGTGCGTCTCCGGATTCAAAGCCCACAATAAATAGCCGCGCTCCTCCGTCGGCCATGGCCTTCAGCTCTTCGTACTTGCTGTGGCAACGCGCCGTGCAGGACCATTGAAACTTCAGCGGCTTGAACTTTTGACTCAGTTCAATCGCACGGTCTTTGCGAATATTGAACGTATCGTCGTCGAAGAAAATCTCTTTCATCTGCGGGAAGTATTCGAGCGTCTTTTTTACTTCCGTGACGACATTGTCCACGGAACGCGTGCGCCATGCGTGGCCGGAAATCGTCTGCGGCCACATGCAGAAGGTGCACATCGCCGGGCAGCCGCGCGTCGTGTAAAACGAGACGAACGGGTGCAGCAGGAATGGCACGTTGTAGCGCTCGATCTGCAAATCGCGCTTGTAAATGTCAGATGCAAACGGCAGGGCATCCAGTTCTTCCGTGTGCAGTTGCGGCCGCATCGTGTTGTGGACGATCTTGCCATCCTTGCGGTAACTGGCGCCCGCAATCTGTTCCAGCGGCTTGCCGTGCGCGTACTCCGCAACGGCGTGATCGAACTCGCCGCGCACAACAAACTCAATGTCTTCGCTCGACATTAACGTTTCATCTGGACGAATGTGCCCGTGCGGGCCAACGAAGGCAATCTTGATTCCCGGATTTGCTTCTTTGATTTTGCGAATCAGCTTGATGTCGCTGTGGAATCCGACTGTGGACGTGTAAAGAACCAAAAATTCGTAGCCTTTGCTGATTTCAATCGTCTGTTGCCAATTCACCTTATGAGGTGAAGCATCAAGCAAACGGCTGCCCGGAATCAATCCGGCCGGATAGGTGAGCCACACCGGGTACCAATAAGACTCAATCTCGCGCGTCGCGGGCCACCGCGAACTTGCTCCGCCGTCGAAATTCTCAAAACTCGGCGGATTTAACAACAAAGTCTTCATCACATCAGGCATTCATCACCCTCAGTTTCTAGCAACTTTCTAGAACTAAATTCCCTAGCGTCTGTGGTTTACCGGCATCTGCCCAGCCGGCCTGCGAAACACGAACTCCCCCACCATTCTAGTGTACCCGACTTGCGGGGTTCGCCAAACCACAAATAGCACGTGTTGCGCACAGTTATACGATGCCTGTCGCCAATGCGGCGTTGTGGCATATGTGCACTCGGAATATTGAAATTAGGACTCGGTGTTCGAATGCGCTTGCAAGAGGCGTTCCCAAATGGGTTCGATCCATTCCAGATGTTCGGGCTTCATCAGTACGGATCGCAGGCAAGTCACGGTTTCCGTCGAGGAGAAATTGGCAAGAGCCCCATTACTCCAAAAACGGACTGGGAGCTCGGCTACAGCGAGATGTAAGTCGCGCTTTGCGGCCGCATCAAAAACTCTGCGTGAGCGTGAGGCAGCTTTCTCTCTGCTGCTCTCGCTCGGCAAGAAAACAACGATATCCAACTCTGGCGAGAACGCTGGTGCGAACCGTTCATCTTTCCGGAGCCGCGCATAAAATTGCATTGCCGCTTCCCTACCCGCTTCTAAACCTTTGGCAAATTCCCCGCCGGGCACAAGCGGCAAGAGTTTCTGCGTCGCCCAAAGTGCAGCCGCAGCCGCCCCCGGACGGGAACATTCCATGCTGATTTCGCCCAAGTGCAACTCCGCGGAACTGAAATAGGTATACGGCGATTCGTGTTTATAGAGCTTGCCGACGGCAGGGTCGCGGAACAGCACGCAACCGCATCCGTAGGGTTGCAGACCGTGTTTGTGTGGATCGATTACGATAGAGTCCGCTTGACCGACCTTCGCAAAAGATTGCTTTGCAGGCGCGGCCAGATTTGACGCAAGCGTGAAGTAACCACCATAGGCTGCATCCACATGAATTCGGAATCCATAGCGCTCGCGCAAGGCAAGAATTTCTGCCAGCGGATCCACTGAACCAGTCGCCGTGGTCCCGAGTGTCGCTACAACCGTTCCCACATTATTTTTCTTCAACCGATCCTCGAGTGCGTCCAGATCCATCCGCCCGCGGGAATCGCAAGGAACTGCTTCGAATTCCAATTGCAAAACGCCGCTGATTCTTTTGTGTGTATAGTGCGCTTGTTCGTTCGCAATAATTTTCCTGCCGGGATGACTTTGGCCTGCGACCCATAGCGCCTCGAGATTTGCCATCGTGCCACCGCCGCAAAGGTGGCCAAGAAATTCCTTCCAGCCGAACATTGCTGCGATTTCCGCGACAGCTTCCTTTTCTAAAGCGGAGGTTGCGCGACCACCGTCAAGCGCGTGATTGTTGGGATTGATGTACATCGCGAGGGCGTACGCGAGTCTAGCCACAGGATGCGGCGGCTTGAGCATCTGCCCGGCGTACAGAGGATGGAAATACGGAAAATTATCCTGAAGTTTATCTGCGGTCCTGTTTAGTACTTCGGTTAATTGCTCGACAGTCGCAGAGTGTGCCACAAATTCAGGCAGGCGCCGGAAGCCCGTATCAAGTTTTGCCAACGCCGCGCTCAGAACGCTCAGGCTTTTGGAATCAAGCATGGAGTTGCCGCTTACGCATGCCCACCTCTACTCGAGCACTTTGTCCAACTGCCCTGCGGTTCGAAGCAGTTCGACCTGCGCCTGCTGGCGCTGGAATGTCGCGTCGAGATACGCCATCCACCGGTCGCTCTCTTCGAGCCGCGCGCGCTCTACGTCGCGCAGATTTGTTTTTCCCTCTTCAAACTTCGATTGCAGCGCTCCGACACTCTGCTGCGCCAATTGCAGTTGGAGTCGCGCCACTTCTTTCGCGGCGTCCATCTCGCGCAATCGCCGCGTTTTCTTCCGAACATCGGCGCTTACCTGATTTTTCTTACTCTCAAGCATTGCCTTGGCAACCTGTAAATTCACGTCCGCGAGCCCGACCGCCGCTTTCGTCCGCGCGCTGAAAATTGGCATCTGCACCTGCGCGCCCGCGTTGTAATTGTTTCGCTGAAAAGTCCGGAAAAACTGATCGTAGTTGTTGAATCTTCCAAGGAGACTATATACGCTCACGAGCTCAAGCGTCGGCCAATAACCGCCCTTCTCTCCCCTATAGCGATATTCTTTTGCCCGAACGTCCGACTGCGCAAGGCGGACGTCCGTGTTGTTCAGCATCGCCATCGCGACAAGATCTGCGCCTTCTTGTTCCGCCGCTCCGGGCAAGTCCTCCGCGGCCAGATCAAATTGCTGTTCGGGCGCAAGTCCGAGCTGATCTCGCAAATACGTTTCCAGCTCCTCTTCACGCCCCTCTAATTGCAAAATCTTCTGAGTGACTTGCGCCTTCGTCAACTGAGAACGCGTCACTTCCATCGGCAGCTCGAATCCTTCGTTCGCTCGTTGTTGCGTCACGCCAAGAATCTTCTCCGCGCTGTCATTTTCCTTGCGAAGCAGCTCCAGCGAGTGCCTGACTTTAACCAGCTCCAAATATCCAGTCGCCGTCCCTGCAATCACGGTATTTCGCGCGTCTTCCAGCAGAATTTTTTGCGCTTTAGCCTGCTCTTGTTGCTCCTTCGCCGCCCCGCGTAAAGGGAGATTGAAAACCTGTTCCGTGTAGGTAACGTTGAAAATGGCGGGCGCTCGGCCGCCCGGCGTTTCCGGAATGCCGTACGTATAGCCGGCCCCGGAGCCAACATACAGATTGGGCAGAAAATCTGCCTTGCCGATCATCGCCGCCCGATCCGCAACAGACGCCTGAATTCGCGCAATCTTGATGTCTTTGCTGTTCTGCAGCGCGAGTTCGAGTGCACGCTTCAGCGTAAGCGAGACCGGTGGTGGTGTTTGTTGCGCCGACGCACTTGCCACAGCAAATGCAGCGAGACACAGGATCGTGGCTGCTCTGTGGAATCGAAGCATGGGAATCAACCTCCAGTTTTATGCATGACCCGCTATTCGTAACGCAAGGATTCAATTGGCTGCAAGCGTGCCGCGTTGTTTGCAGGCAGATAGCCGAAGAACAAGCCGGTTGAGCACGAAACAACGAATGCAATTACGACGCTCATGGGCGAAATTGGAACGCGCAGATTGCCGGGCAGAAAAAATTGCGCCGCCACAGGCACCGCCAACCCGATCAAAATTCCCATCACTGCCCCGCCGCCGCTGATCAAAAACGCCTCAATCAAAAATTGATAGAGGATATCTTTGCGTGGAGCGCCAATTGCTTTCCGAATTCCTATCTCGCGTGTTCGCTCTTTCACGGTTACAAGCATGATGTTCATGATGCCGATGCCGCTGATCAAAAGCGCGATGAACGCGATCACGATCAGAACAATCGTCAGTGCCAGAGAAATGTTTTGCGCAGCCACAAGAATGGCCGTCAACGTCCGCACGTTGTATTCCGCCTCCGGGGGATGTCGGCTACGCAGCAATAGACTCACTTGTTTCTGCACGCGTCCGACATCGTCTGCTGTCCCCGCCTGCGCATCCAGAACGCGCATCACGTCAACGCCCGTATACGATTTCATTAGTCCAAACGGAATCAGCACCGACTCGTCCTGAATGTCGGATAGCCCAAACGTTTCGACTCGTTCTTTGAAAACACCGATGACCGTGAACGTCAGTTCGCCCATACGGACTTCCTGCCCGATGGGATTTTCATGACCAAACAATTTCTCGGCCAATTGCGTCGTAATCAAACAGACTTTGCCACGGCTTGCCATGTCTGTCGCATCAAAATAGCGGCCGCGCAAAACCACCAGCCGTTTGATTTCTTGATAGCCCGAGGTGACCCCGATCAGCGTGACGGGCCGCACTCTTCCTTCTGCGACCACGGACATTAACATGTCGCTCGTGCCGGCAACTTGCACGACGCCGGGAATTGACCGCGCAGCTTCCATGTCTTGCAACGTCAATTCGTGGCTGAGCGGCTGGGTCTTGTCGGGAGTCTTGTTCACCTCCACCCACACCAGGTTCGCGCCCACGCTCTCAATCTGCGAAATGACGAATTTCTTGCTGGTCAGGGCCACTGTCACCACAAGCACAATCGAGGCGCTGCCAATGATGACTCCAAGCGAGGTCAGCGCGGCGCGCAGTTTATTGGCGCGGAGCGCGTCCGTTGCGACGGTAAACGTCTCGTGAAGATTCATTCTGCGAGCTCACTGCTTCTTGACGCGTTTCAACGCTTCGGCGGCGTACCGGTTCTTGGGCTCAAGCTTCAAGGCTGTTTCGTATTCACCAATAGCCGTATCTCTGGAATTTTTCCGTTCTGCGAGCCTTCCCAACCAATAATGCGCCATCGCGGGTGAAGGATAGTTGTTGCGTCGCGGCGTTTTGTTCATGTATTCGTGAATCGCCGATTCCGCTTCTGTAAGCTTTTCGCCCCGGAGAATACGTGTCACGGCAAGATAAAACGTGCCGCGCGGATCCTTCGCATCCAGTTTTCCCCCAACTTCCACGACCGCAGCAAGACGATCCGCCTGATCCCGTTTCATGGCGTAGTCGCCGATGTCATACACCAAGTCCACTGATTTCGGATTGCTCTCGAGCGCCTTCGTAAATTCCGGGTCCGCTTCGGTAAAATCCTTCTTCTGCCGGCGGCAATTGCCCCTCGCGTAGTGCCCCTCCGCTGCATCCAGCGAAGCCAACTTCTCGATTTCCTTGAGCGCTTTGTCTTCACCGCCACCGACAATTCCTGGAGCGCCGCAATCAAACTCGATCAGGGCTTGCATCGCGGAGAAATTGCGCTCGTCCAGTTCCACCGCCGTTGAGAATTCCCGCCGCGCTTTTTTTGCGAGCGACATTGCACAAAGCCAACCGCAGTGATCCGCCTTCTCCCCATAGGTACGCCCAAGCCATTCGTGATAAACGGATCTCTTGGGATCTATGGCTACCGCACGTTCGGCGCTCGTTATAGCCCGGTCGCGATCCTCCATTTCGTAATATGTTTTCGCGAGCAGGAGGTGAATCTCGCCATTGCGCTGTTCGGCTTCGCTCGCGCTCTGCAGGATCTGCACGGCCTTCGGGTAGTCGCCCTGAATGTAGGCGCGGAGCGCTGCCTCGAACGCCTCGCCGGAGTTCATGCCATTCGCCGTGGAAAGTCTCGCGACAAAAAGAAGCGCGATAACGGCGTAAATGAGTCTGCTAATTCGCATTGGGCCGCCCCAGAAAATCGGAAGCATCGGAACTGATCACCTTCACCAGCATGCCGTCCCGCAAATCGAAATCGCCGGGGAGAGCCACCATCTCACCTTCGCTTAGCCCTGCAAGGACTTCATAGTTGGCAGCGTCCGCGATGCCCACAGCGATCGGGCGCCTTTCCAGGCTGTTCTTCCCCACATTGATTCCGCCGTCTTTCACCACAAAGACGAACCGCTTGCCTCCATCGGATTCGACCGCCGACCGAGGCACAGTCAAAACATTGATCCGCTCGCGTGCGCTGATCCGCACATCCACGTTGATGTTCGGAAGCAGCTCCAACTTTTCGTTGTTTACTGAGCAAAGCAGTTCGCCCACGCTTCGCGAGCCGCGTGGCACCACTTGTTTTGGAATAACCGCCGTCTTCCCTTCCCAGCTGCGATTCGGCAACGCGTCCCACGTAATGTGCACCGGCTCGTTCGGCTCCAAACCTCCCAGTTCCGGCTCGTCCACAAACGCACGCACGCGCACCTTGTGCAGGTCCGCCATTTCGGCGAGAAGGTCGCCGACCTTCACAAAGTCGCCCTGCCTCACAGGCAGCGAATACAGCGTCCCGTCCGCCGGCGCCGTAATCTTGCCGTCGCGCACTTTTTCATTCAGCGCTGCCACTTCATTCTGCGCCTGCTGCACGTTTAACCCGTACTTCCCTGTATCGAGTTTCACCGCGCGGTCAAATTCCTGCTTCACGGCCGTCTGTCGGTCCACGTCCGTCTGCGCCTTGGTCAACTCCAATTCGTTCGCAGCCAATTCGTCCTTCGTCGCAGCTTGCTGCGCGATTAGCCGTTGCAGAGCATCGTGATTCCGTCTGACTCGGTCGTGCTCCGCAATCGCCTTCGCCAAATCGCCGGAGGCCTTTGCCGCCGCGTCCGAGCGGCCACCGCCTTGCGCCGCCCGCAAATCATCCTGCGCCTGCAGCAATCTTGATTGCGCCTGTGCCAGCAGTGCCGCCGCGTCTTTCACATCCAATTCCAGTAGCAACTGCCCTTTCTTTACTGCCTGCCCTTCGAGAACATGCACTTTTTCAACAAAGGTATCCAGTTGCGCGCGCATCACGTACGGTGAAATCGGCTCCACTTTTCCATTGCTCGAAACCGAAGCCACCAGATTCTCCCGCACTGGCTTCACCGCCATGATTTTGGCAACGGGCTGCCGTCCGCTCAAACGCACCAGGAGATAGGCCACCCCAGCGGCCAGCACAAGAAAAATTAAAATTCTATTGCGTAGCTTTCGTTCCATCGTTTGATTTATCTCGTCTCAAGCCGTCCCGGCACACGGCACACTCAAAAACGCTCCGGGCGTTCCTTCCCCCCACTTCGGACTTTTGCAAAGCTTGCTGGCCGCCGCCCCGCGGGATGTCTCCCAAACAGTTTAGCAAGAGCGTTCGGACTTCCACTACTGAAAGCGAAACCTATCTTGCCCACTCTCAAAGAGATGCGGGAGTGCCAGGCAAAGATATAAGTGTCGGGTTTGCCCTTAAACTCAACGGATTTTCCGACACTTGTGTTGTAATCTTTCCATGCCTTTGGCCGTATTACCGTCAGAACGGTCGCATTCTACGTTGCTATCCTGTGAGGTTTTCCCTGTGATTGAAGCTCGCAGTCTGTCCAAGCGCTTTCATGATAAGAAACGCGGCGAAATCCGCGCCGTAGATAACGTCAGTTTTGTGGCCAAACCGGGCCAGATTTACGGTCTGCTCGGCGCAAACGGTGCCGGCAAGACGACCACGCTTCGTTTGCTCGCCACAATTCTCGAGCCTACCGACGGCACCGCCGTCGTAAACGGACATGACGTCGTCGACTCCCCTGAAAAAGTGCGCGCGTCCGTTGGATTCCTTTCTGGCGGCACTGCGCTCTATCCGCGCCTCACTGCTCAGGAAATGGTCGAGTATTTTGGCCGCTTGAACGGTCTCGATGAGGCCACGTTAAAAAAACGTGTCGACGAGATTTTCAACCGGCTGGACATGAACGAGTTTCGCGACCGCCGGTGCGACAAGCTTTCCACGGGCATGAAGCAAAAGACTTCGATTGCGCGGACCCTCGTCCACGATCCACCGGTCATGATCTTCGATGAGCCGACATCCGGCCTTGATGTTATGACCGCGCGCACCATCATGGGTTTCATCCGGGAATGTCGCGACCGCGGTAAAACTGTCATCTTCTCGACGCACGTCATGAGCGAAGTGGAAAAACTTTGCGACGTTGTGGGAATCATTCAGTCCGGCAAGCTCCTCACGGAAGGCACCCTGGGCCAGCTTCGAGAGCGGCACGGCGAGCAAGACCTCGAAGAAATCTTCGTCAAAGTGGTCGCGCCCTTATACGTCGAACCGGAGGCCAAATAATGTCGTTCCGCAACATCGGTATTGTCTACCGCAAGGAACTTCGCGAAGCGCTTCGCGACCGCCGTACCGTTATCGCCAGCGTGGTCATTCCGCTATTTTTGTTTCCCCTCTTGAGCGTGGGTTTCGGTGCCCTCGTCGGCAGTATCGTCAAAAAAACGAAAGAAGCCTCCCCGAAAGTCATGGTCGTGGGGGGCGAAGATTCTCCCAAGGTGCTCGCCGCGCTAAAAGCAACTCCGAAAATTGAAGTCGTTCCCGCGGCTCCAAACTGGAAGGATTTAGTCGTCGAAAAAGAGATTCCTGTTGCCGTGGAGATTCCCACGGGGTTCGACAAGGGCGTAGCGGTCCAAAAAAAGCTGCAAGTAAATATCTACAATTACTCCGGCGAGCTCAAATCCGAAATCGCCGCCGGAAAATTGAACGACTCGCTGAAAGCATATCGGGATGAAGTCGTGAAGGGCCGTGTTGTGGAGCACAAATTGCCTGTCGAAGTCCTCGATCCGTTCGAAGTAACCCAGAAAAACATCGCGCCTCCGGAAAAATCAGGCGCGGCGCTTTTCTTCGGCGGATTTATTGCCTACATCGTTGTGTTTCTTTGCTTTAACGGCGGAATGCATCCCGCGATCGATTTGACAGCCGGCGAGAAAGAGCGCGGCACGATGGAAACCATTCTTTCGAGCCCCATCTCTCGTTCGCACCTCGTATTCGGAAAATTTTTGCTCGTGCTCACCACCGCGCTTGCGACTGCCGCCCTCTCCGTCATCTCCATGGGCATTTCGTTCGCGCTCGTGAATTCACTTCAAGCCAAAACCATCCAGGCAGGAGATGAAGGCATAGAAATGCACATCGGCGTCGGCGCCGCTCTTTCTGTATTCATAATGGCGATCCCTTTGGCTGTCTTGTTCTCCTCGGTCCAGCTGATGGTCGCTTCCTTTGCGAAAACCTACAAAGAGGCGCAGACCTACCTCGTACCGCTGATTTTCATCGTCATCATCCCTGCAATCGCCGCGATGTTGCCTGGTGTCGACCTAAGCGCGAAGCTCGCGCTTGTTCCCATCCTCAACGTCAGCCTATTGTGCAAAGAATTGGTAATCGGTACGTACCATTGGAACTTCATCGCCATCATTTTCACTTCTACTTGCGCCTACGCCGCCGTCGCGCTCTTTCTCGCCACCAAAATGTTCCAGCGCGAATCGGTTCTCTTCCGCTCCTAGCATCTTGGAAAGGAACTCTGTGCGCACCGTTTTCGTATCTAGGACTGAATGAATCGGCTCACTCGAATTCTCCTGATTCTGATTCTCTTTCCCCCTGCTCTTTCCGCGGTTGGCGGCTGGTTTGCCGGCCCGATGTTTCTGCATCCCATGAAACGCGCGCTCACCTCGGATCTCATCCGCGAAGCGGACGAAAGCTTCAAGCACACGCACGCGCGCCGCGAGGATTTCACCGTGCGCGCCTCCGACGGCGCTTTACTCCGCGGCTGGAAAGTCCGCGCGGAGAAGCCGAACGGCTCGTGGGTCTTACTTTTCCATGGCGTCTCGGACAATCGCGTCGGCGTCATTGGTCAATCCGAATTCCTGCTGCAAAACGGTTACAACGTCGTGATGATGGACACCCGCGTTCATGGCGACAGTGGCGGTTCGATTGCCACCTACGGCTGGCTCGAACACAAAGACACCAGCGCCGTCATTGACGCACTCGAAGCATCGGAAAAGCTTCAACACCTCTTCGCCTTGGGCGAATCCATGGGCGGAGGCATTGCGCTGCAATCGGCGGGAGCCGATCCGCGCATCGAAGCCGTCGTCGCCGAAGCTTCTTTCGCTAATCTCCAGGAAGCTGCCTACGACTACGCCGGTTTGCGCCAGTATCCCTGGCTCGGCAAAACGCTTTTTGCTCCAGGCGCCTGGCTCATGGTCTATCGCGGCGAAAAGTTGGCTGGCTTCCCCGCCGCCGAGGTTTCACCCGTCAAAGCCGTTGCCGCCCGCCCCTTCCCTGTCCTGATTATCTGCGATGAAGAAGACCACGCGCTTCCCTGCCGCCACAGCGAAATGATTTTCCGCGCAGCAAGAGGCCCGAAGGAATTTTGGCGGGTTGCCCGCGCCTGGCACACTGCTGCTCTCGGCTACGAACCAGCCGAATTTCGAAAGCGCGTTCTAGGATTTTTCGATCGCCAGCGGCAAGCGCCACAAGAACAAGCGCACTAAAGTGCCTTGAGCACCATCAAAATGCGGTCATCTTCATACATGCCGCCGCGCGCATGTGCGTTCACTGCTTCGAGGACCCCGTCCAGAATCTCCTGCGGCGCCAGCGCTCGCAAACGGCCGACCAGTCCCGCCAGCCGCGGCCGTCCAAATTCAGTGCCGCTCGGATCCATAGCCTCCGTAATTCCATCCGTGCATGCCACAAGCAAATCGTCCTTGCCCAGCGCAACTTCCCCGCACTGATACTCTTGCTCCGGCAACAATCCGACCACCATCCCGCCTTCCGTAAGCCACTCGCACGAACCATCCACACGAATCACCGCCGGCGGCACGTGCCCCGCATTCACATACCGCAGCTTTCTTCCGCTCTCATCCACGGTCGCGAGAAACATGCTCAAATATTTTGTCCGCCGCCCGCCGGATCCTGCGACCAGCATTTTTTGGTTGATCGTCGCCGGCAATTTTTCGAGTGGCCCCGGCTGATCCGCCAGTGCATGCAAGGTGGCCTGCACGTTGGCCATCACCAACGCCGATGCCGCGCCTTTTCCTTCTACGTCCGCGACGACAATCAGCAATCCGCCTTTCTCTTCCGGCTGCAGTCGCAAGAAATCGTAATAGTCTCCGCCGACCATTTGCGATGGCCGGTGGGAAACCGCAATCTCAATCCCGGCAACCACCGGCGGCGCGTCGGGCAGCAATCCCGCCTGAATTTCACGCGCCAGCGAGAGATCGCGCTCCAATTTCTCTTTTTCCACGCGCTCGCGGTGCAGCTGTGCCTTTTCCAGAGCAATTGCCACGTGCGCGCTCAGCGCATCCAGAAACGCTTCATCCTCGCCCGTGAAGGGTTCTTCTTTGTTCAAAAGTTGCAGGACGCCGACGATATTTCCTCCCTCGTTTCGAATCGGGAGGCAAAGCAATCGCCGCGTTGTGAATCCCAGCCTGCGGTCTATTTCCGGCTCAAATCGTGGATCCTCATACGCATTTTCGAGCCGCACCGATCGCCCATTCTGCGCCACCCATCCTGCAATCCCGCGGTCCGCAGGCAGACGAATCACCTGTTGTTCCAGACCGAGTCCCACCAGCGACCAGATTTCGTTTTTCTGTGTGTCCAGCAGAAACACCGTGCCGCGCTCCGCGCCGCTTTGCCGCGTCGCAATTTGCAGAATGATGTGAATCAATTCGCCCAAATCGAGCGTGGAATTTAGCTTCTTTGTCGCTTCAATGATGCTGGAGAGTTCTTCCATTGTCCCGCGCCGCTCAGCCAGCGCTAAGGCCAGCGCCGCAAATCGCGCAAGCAGTTCCAGTTGTGACTGTACTTCCTCGGGAAACGTACTCTCCCCATGCGCTTCCAGTACTCTCATTCGAAAATCGTCGCTGCCGAGCGCGCCCGTCCACACCGTCGAGGGCATCGCGCTTTTTTCTCTGCCAAACAAACCATCCGGCCGTCTCGATTCGGCAGGCAATGTGCCGATCTCGGCCCACACATCCGCTTCATTCTGCTCAATCCGCCAAAGCCGCGCACCCGTCACTCCGGGCAGCGTCGCAGCCGCCCGCACCACACGCAGTGCAAGTTCATTAACCGGGATCCGACCTTCCAATTGGCCGAGGGTTTCCGCTAACTCGGGAGGCACCCGGGCGGACACACTTCGTTGTGGCGTTGGCTGCATGGCAACTTACACCGCTGGCCGCGGTATGCGCCGCCTAGCCTAACAAGAGTGGACGCGTCTGAAAAGGGAACACCCTAACTTTGCTTTGCCTTGGGAGACCTTGTCTGCGCCGCCAGCAGGTTCTGTTCCAAATCTATACATCCCGCATCATATTCATAACTTGAGTAATTATCTCTTTTATTATCGCATAGGAGTAGCTACGTCAATTTCATTTTGGCGTGTCGCCGCAAGTTATTGAGCGGATAAACTCAATCTTGAGAAGAGGTTCCCAGAATGGGACTGTGGCTTGTTCCAACTTGGGAATTTCCCGGCTTCTTGCCCTCGCCTCCCCACCGCACGACCCCTTCTGTCCTCGTCATCCCCCACACGCCCAGACCCTTTCCGGCCACGGCAAGCACACTTCCTGTCTCATCGTTTCCGATGCGATCCCACGTGTGGCCCGCGTCTCGCGAAAGATAAGCGCTTCCCGAACGCATCGGTATCATCCAGAACTCTTCTCCAATCCACGCGCGCCAGGAAGCCGCCGCGGGCAATCCTGCCTGCACAGCTCTCCACCCACCCGTGCCACCCCATTCCGTTCCATACGCATACTCCCAAACTCCGTTCGCGGCCCCCACGAGCAGCGTCCCCGCTCCTCGGTTCTCGGCGCTGATCCAGAGCGGCTCCCCCGCGCGTGGCGGAACGCTGGCCGGCTCCCAGCTTTTCCCTGCATCAATCGAGCGGACAATCGAACCCCGCGCGATCGCAAATAATTCCGTCCCAGCATCATTTGCGGCAATATCCCCAATCTTTCCCGCTATTTGTCTCTCTGCCATTCGCTGAAACGCTCCGCTGCGCAAGCTGCTGACCCAGAGCCCATCGCTCGTGGCCACGAACACGCGCCCACCTGCCGTCGCCACGTTATTTACCACCGGCCGCATCACCCTTGACGGTCGCGAAACCTGTCGCTTCGATTCGCGTAGAAGCGCTGCCGCGACAAATCGCACTTCCTTCCACCTCCCAGACCGCTTGTCAAATTGCGCCGCGCCGCCTTCCCGCAGCGCCGCGAACCAGCTATCTCCAATCGAAAAAAGCGCCCGCAGTTCACGCCCAGGTCCCGCCGTTCGCCTCCAGTTCTTCCCACCATCCAAACTCTCGAACAAATCTTTCCCCGGCGTGTCCGCAGCCGCGAGCAAATGCTCTGGCGCCGCTGCATTTGCGGCAAACGCGCTCAACACGCGGTGCGAAAAATCTGCATTCTGCTCCACAAAACTTTTCCCGCTATCCCTGCTGCTCCGAATCCCGTCCTCGGTTCCAAGAATCAGCTTCTGCCCGCCTTCCGCGAAGGCGATCGCATTCACGATCACCTCCCTTGGCGTCATTCGTGTCCAGTTCTCTCCCGCGTCGCCCGACCGCCAGAGCCCTTCCGTCGTTCCCGCATACCACACCGCCGCGTCGCGCGAATCCTGTGCAATCTGCTGCGTCCGCCTTGACGCGTACGGAATCCCCTGCAGCTTTGTCCACTGAGCCCCGCCACTCTCGCTGCGATAGATTCCCGAACACGCGCTCGCAAAAACACGCGCGGCATTTGTCCTGTCGATCTCCACGCTCATGATGTCCGAATCGTCAATCATCCCGGCGGCAATCGCCGTCCAATTTTTCCCGCCGTCCGCCGTCTTCCACGGCAGATGATACGTCCCCGCGTAGATCACGCGCGCATCCCGCGGATCGATCGCAATTGAATCCAGATTTCTTATTTCCTCATCTCGCGCCGGAGAAATTCGCGTCCAGTTTTTCCCGGCGTCGCTCGTGAGAAATACCCCTGTCCGCGTTCCCGCCACAAAAATTTCCGGATTGCTCGCCGGCTGCGCCAGCGCGCGCACCGCTTCTCCTTGCAGTCCGGCCTTTTCCCAAGTCTTTCCGCCATCAACGCTTCGATAAACGCCGCCGCCCGCAACCGGATCTTGCGTCCAAACCGCCGCATAAAGCGTCGAACGCGACTTCACATCAACCACAATCTTCTGCACAACGGCATCGGTCCTCGTTCCGACTCGCCCGCGCAGCTCCCAACGCCCACCGCCACCCTGCGAAGCAAAAACATGCCCATCCGCCGTTCCGAGAAATACGGTCCCATCTCCCGCCGTGGCCAAAGACAACACATTGCCGCCTTCCGGCCCCACGCGTTCCCACGTCTGCGCGCTGCCCACAGCACAGACGCAAAGGAACAATCCTGCCGTCGCAATCCCGCGCAAAACGGTCCCGCCAATCACCTTCTTCACCGATTCTCTCCACTCAAAAGACCGCGGGCTCCTCGGCCGTCCAGCCAAAGAGCCCGCTTGTTTTCCTTCTCGGTTTTCGTCACTGGTCACTAGACATTAGCTACCAGTCACCGTCTTAGTACGTCGCACCTTCCGGCACAATCACGAAGTCCACGCGCCGGTTCGCCTTTTCTTGTCCCTTTTCCATGGATGCTTCGCCAACGCGCGTCGAAATACGCGTCGCGTCAATACCCTTTTCGCCGAGATATTTCTTCGCCAGGTCCGCGCGAGTTGCCGCCAGCTTAGCCGCTCTCGGCTCCTTTGCATCCGCGTAGCCGACAATCACTAGCTTCGCAGTCGGGTCGTTCTTCAACCGCAACGCCACGTCGTCACCCACGCGCTTACACGCATTGTCGAAACGCGACGCGCCCACTGCGTTGTAACCGCAATCGCCGGCCTTGCTCGCCTGCGGTGGCGGCGGTGGCTGTTGCACGTCCACATTCGTCGAAGACTCCGCTGTCCCGCCCTTGCCGTCACTCACGGCGCATTTCACGGGATAACTTCCGGGCTGCAAGCCGGTCGAATCGAACGTCGCCTTCGGCCCGTCGCCCGTCACCTGGCCGGCGGCCGCGCTGTAGCTGTATGTCAGTGGATCGCCATCCGGATCGCTCGCCGTGGATGTAATTCCCGTCCGCTCTCCCGGCATAATCGGGCTGCGGTCCGTTGTGCAGGAAATGACCGGATTCTGATTCGGCTTCGGCTCCACCTTCAAATCCGCGGAGCAGCTGGCCGTGCCGCCCTTGCCGTCATCCACTTTCGCCGTGGCTGTATACGTTCCCGCTGCGAGGCCGCTCGGACTCCAGCGCGCATCCGCGCCGGTGCCTTCAATCGTTCCGCCCGTCGCCGTGTAGGCGTAAGTCAACGGATCGTTGTCCGGATCGCTCGCATTCACATGGAATGCAACCACATCGCTCGCTCCGGCAAAAACCGAAGCAGGACTCACGGAGCACGCCGCAACCGGGGGACGATTCGCCGCAGGCGCCGGTGTCGACGGGAATCCCCAACGCAGAACAAGGCCCGATCCCAGACGCAGGTTGTTCTGCCGGCCGCTCGAACCGACATTTGTCCCTGTGAAATTCGTCATCAGGTAATCAATCTGCGCAAACCGCCACGCCAGGTTCTTGTTGAAAACCACATCCACGCCGCCTCCGCTTGCCATGGCGAACGTGGATTGAGAATCCGTGCCCGTCATCTCGACTCCGGCATTCGCCGCACCAAAAAGAAACTCGGCAAACGGCACAAAGTGATCGAACCTCCGCAAATTCAGCCGCGGTCCAAACAACAATGTGGTGAAAGAGCTCTTGATCTGATTGCCGCCGACGTTTCTCTGAAAGTTATATCCGCCGAATTCGCCCGTCAGTCCGAGGAATTGCGAGGGATTGTAGGTGAACGACCCGGTTCCACCGTGTGAACCAAACGAAGTGAAAGGATCTCCCGGATGAACGTCCACGTAGCTATATCCACCCGCAAGCTCAAACTTTGGAGTCAACTGGCCCGGCGCAGTCTCATCCTTTGCCGGGGCCGGAGCGGGGAACGGAGTCATGCGCGGCTGTGCCGGCAGCGCCCACGGGCTTCTCGAAACGGCAGCCGGCGCGCTGAACAAATTGGTCTTCGGTGCCTCGCTCACGCGCGCGGAGTCACTCGCATTCGTGTCCTTTTCCTGCGCAAATGCGGGCGAACTGATACACGCCCCCACAACCAGAACTGCGAACCACTTACGCATTTTCTTCCTCCATAAAATTCTGCTTTGCCGAAACCCCTGCCGCGCGTCACTCCGGTACGCACCACCCCTGTTTTGGTGCAAGATTCGGGAATTTTCAGCGAACTGGATGCAAAAATCCTTCGCTTCGCGACACCCGCAGCTGCCCCTGTGGGCGCCTTTTCCGGGAAACTTTATCCCCCATCCGTTCTAAACGCGGAGCCAATAGCGTATTGCAGAGGGTACGTCCGCTGCAAGTATTTCCTCACTGAATAACGGTTGGCCCGCGATTAAACTCCGGCCGCGCAAATCGCGCCCGCCAACACTTCTTTCCGTCCGAATCTTCTGCTAATTTGGAAACGTCTATAGAGGGCCTTATGTGCAGAAATATCAAACCTCTTTTCAACTTCGACCCGCCGGTGACTCCCGACGAGGTCCGCGCCGCCTCGCTCCAATTTGTCCGCAAAATCAGCGGCTTTCACAAACCATCGAAAGCCAACGAAGAGTCCTTCAATGCCGCGATTGAAGAAATCGCCGCCGCGTCTTCGCGTCTCCTGCGCTCGCTCGAAACCACCGCCGCTCCACGGAACCGCGAAGAGGCAGCCGCCAAAGCCAAAGCTCGCGCCGCTCAGCGCTTCGGCGACTGAACCAAATTGTGTCTGGCCGTTTCATCTCCTCGTTTTTCGATCTGTTCGAAGCGCTGGCATTTTCTGCCGTCATCGCCCTCTACATTTGGCGCGGCCAGGACGCCGGCCCGTACACTTGGCTGGTCTTCCCCGTCTGGCTCCTGCTCAGCTTTGTTCTGCATCATGAAACTCCGAAAACGCTCGGCTGGCGCGCAGACAATCTCGGGGCTGCGGCGAAACTCGCCGCTCCTGTTTTTCTTTCCTTTATCGTCGCCCTGATTTGCGTAGGCATCCCGCTCGGCGCACTGCATCGTTTGCCCGCGCACCTCATCGAGCCGCGCCGCTTCATCGGCTATTTCGCTTTTTGCACGTTGCAGCAGCTCGCCCTGCAGTCCATGACGATGAACCGCTTGCTCAGCGCATTCCCAAGCGCCAACATCGCAGCCATCGTCGGCGGCCTGCTTTTCGCCGCACTACACTGGCCCAACCCTGTCTTGGTTCCCCTCACACTCCTCGGCGGCACCGCCATGTGCTGGCTCTTCTCCCGCCACCACAACATTCTTCCTCTCGTCCTCGGCCAGGCCATCCTCGGCGCCCTCGTCTTTTGGGCCTTCCCCATCGCCTGGCACCACTCCATGCGCGTCGGCCCCGGCTACTACTCCTATGTAATCAGATGATCGGCCGTCCGCACTTTTCCACAGGAGTACTATGCGTATCTTAGAATTTCGCGTTACTTCTCGGCATAGGACTTAACTCAAAGGTACTGCCTGCCATATAAACCGCCCACTCTCCCTCGGAAGCCCTATACCGACCATGAATCTTCCCTGTCGTACCCTTATCGTTGCTAGTCTGTTTCTTGTCGCTGTACCTTTCGCGAACGCTCAGGGTTTCAACTGCAACGGCACGTGCGAGCCCGACCCTAAGCGCCCGGTTCTCTCCTTCATCGACAAGTACTGTATGGGCGGTAGCGCAAAGTAACGGCCCGAACGTTTATTGCAGACCAGGAGGCATCTTAAGCACTCAAAGCGTGATTCCATCAAGAATTGCCCACGAAACCCTTCACAACGTAAGTGGCAAATCTGATGAAGACATACAGAAGGCTTGGGGCCTTGAAACGGGTGGAGGCTCAGATAACATCAGTCAACTTCTCAAGGACAAAGGATGCGTTAAGGACTAGAGCATGAAGGCCTATTGTGCCGTATTCAGCTTGATGATCTTTTTCTTTCACTGCGGTGAACACCAGCAAATACCAGAACAACCTCAGGAAAAGGCAATAGAGACTTTTGATTGTGGCAAGTTACCTGGAAAAGAGAAAAGCATTAGGTATCAGATTGCCAGAAGAACCCGCACGAACGATGGCGTCCTACTGCTCAACATAAGTACCGACAAGAAAAACTTGGAACACGACAACCTAATTGCACTCGCCTGTCGATTACGCTCAGATACGGCTACCGAGTCGCGAGTTTTTGTCCAGATCTTCGACTCGCGTCGCTCAGCGGAAAGATATGTTCCACAATGGCAGAACGAGAAACCTCCGGACTCGCAAAAAAACACTTCCTCGTGGCGAGCCACCTACCTTCGCGATTCAGTGAAGCGCGAGCATTGGGTTGCGTGGTACTCTGGCCCTCCACATCAACAAGAAATTTTCGTTGCCCTCGAATACAAACATTGAGAGAACTAGGAAACTCAGGCTGAAACTCGGGGACGAAACTCGGGAAACTCGGGGACAGACGGGACGTTTTCCATGTCCCTGTCTTAACTTCACCATCGATTCGAATTAACCGCTGTGCTATGATGATGCTCTTGACAACACAGCCATTCTGCTCTATACTGTTTATCTGATTTGGCGACGGCTCAACCGCCGCCCTGCCCCGAGTAGTATTTCGGCGCCGCGCTCTTTACGCATCTCCTTTAGAATCAACACTTATGAAAAACCGGGGAGGGGGCATGCCCGCCACAGCTTTTGCGAAGGCGGGTTGGACGGCTAACGGTGAAGGGCAAACGGTAAACGCCGCCTCGCTCAGCTCGTCAATTCCGGTTTACCCCGAGCGTCTTTTGCGAGGGGTCAGCCCCGGCCAGGTCTGCGTTCAGCTCGGCAACTCCGGGCAGCCCGGCCATTCGCTGCGGGAAGTATTCCCGATGTACTGCAAATCTTCGATCCCGATCTTGCTTGTATAAAAACCGTCGCAAGTCATGTTCCGCAACAACGAGAAAAACGCCACGCCCTGACTCAGCGACGCATCTTTCTTTGCGTTCTTGCGATACGCAATCAAATCCAAAATCTCTTTGCGCTGTTCCGCCGTGCATTCGAGATAAGTCTTCCCGTAATCATCAGCGCAGCGCGAATCGAGCCACAGCAATCCGCCTCCGAGCTTCACCTGAAACTCGTCGTTCTCGCTCGTCAGCAAATCAATGAACTCCGGCGCCCCCGCTTCGAGCGCCCCGGCCGATTTTTCATCCTTCGGAAGAATCGTGTCGCACAGGGAGCGCAAGGCTTCGTACTGATGCGCATCGAAGAATTTCGGCGTGTACTTCCCTGCCGGAGCCGCCGCCTTTTCCTTGTGCACCATCTGATGCGCGTACTCCGCCGCCTTCGCCGGAATCACCTGCAACACCGAGCCGCCGACGGCCCCTGCCGCCAGCGTTCTCAGCACGTCGCGCCGCGTTACTCCCTGGCCGCTCATCACAAACTCCCTTTCTTCGCTTCTTGCAGCAAAAAGTCCGATGCGCGCCACGAAAGCGCCATGATTGTTAGCGTAGGATTTTTATCCGGATTCGTCACCAGCGGCGCGCCGTCGGTAACGAAAAGATTTTTCACGTCGTGCGCCTGGCAATATCCGTTCAACACGCTGGTCTTTGGATCGTCGCCCATTCGCGCCGTGCCCACTTCGTGGATGATTTTCCCGCCGGCTTCAATCCCAAATGCATTCGGACCGTCAATCGGCGTGCGGCGTTTGTACGTTCCGCCCATCGCTTCAATGATCGAGCGGAAAGTTTCCTGCATGTCTTTGGCTTGGCGGATTTCATACTCGGACCATTTGAAGTGGAATCGCAGCACCGGAATTCCCCACTGATCCACTCGGCTCGGGTCGATTTCGCAATACGTGTCCGGATTCGGAATCATTTCGCCGCGCCCCGCGAATCCCACGGTGGATCCGTACACTTCTCTTGCGCGTTTCTTCAAACTTGCGCCGTACCCCTCTTCTTCATGACAAAGATCGCGAAACATTCCCGCGCCAGGCAAATCCCGTCCTCCCCACATCTCAATGTGGTAACCGCGCGGAAAATCATTTTTCCGGTCGTATTTCCACCACGGCATGTAGAGATGCATGCCTCCAACGCCGTCGTGATTGTGCGGCGGCATTTTTGCCAGCGCCGGAACTTCGCCCCAGCCGTCGCTGCCGACCGAATCCATTAAATATTTTCCGACCGTGCCGGAAGAGTTCGCGATGCCGTCCGGAAAAAGCGCGGACTTGGAATTCAGCAGCAACCGCGCCGATTCGCACGCACTCGCCGCCACGACAACCGCTTTTGCGTAAACGCGCTTTTCGCTCTTCGTAGCTTTATCTACGTACGAAACAGCTTCCGCCTTGCCCGTTTTCCCGACAACAATTTCGCGCGCCATAGCGCCGGTAATTAGCGTCAGCTTTCCCGTCGCCATCGCAGGCGGCAACAACACCTGGCTCGAACTGAAATTCGACGCCGTCGTGCAGCCTCGGCTGCATTGACCGCAATAGTGGCAAGGCGGCCTGCCGTTGTGCGCCTTCGTCAAAATCGCCAGCCGCGCGGGAATGCACGCGATATTCAGTTTGTCGCAGGCTTGCTTGACCAAACGCTCGTGGCAGCGCGGTTTCGGCGGCGGAAGAAAAACGCCGTTCGGTGCGCTCGAAACATTTTCTTGCGAGCCGAAAACTCCGATGTACGACTCCACTTTGTCGTAGTACGGAGCAATGTCCTCGTACGAAATCGGCCAGTCATCGCCGAGACTGTCTCGCGTCTTCGAGCGAAAATCCACGGGCGCAAACCGCAGCGCGATGCGGCCCCAGTGATTCGTTCTTCCGCCGACGATTCGCGAGCGAAACCACTGAAAATCCGAACCCGGCGCGGAAACATACGGCTCGCCTTCGATTTGCCACGCGCCATTCGGCGCGAGGAACTCGCTAAAATTCTCGGCCTGCTTCCCGCCCACACCGACGCCGCGATGCGGCAACTCGTACGGCCACATGAACATCTTGTAGTCTTTTTCGGGATGGACTTGCGGTCCGGCTTCCAGCATGACCACATCCAGACCGCCTTCGGTCAGGATTTTTGCCGCCATTCCTCCACCGGCGCCGGAACCGATGATGCACACGTCATAAGTCTTCGGCGAACGATTGACCTGGGCCATGAAAGATTCCTTCGATTAGAGTTCGTTCTTTCTCATCTGCGAGACAGCATAATCGCATGCCCGCGCGGTCAATGCCATGTACGTCAGCGAGGGATTCACGCACGAGGCGGAAGTCATGCACGCGCCGTCCGTCATGAAAACGTTCGGAACCTCGTGCACTTGATTGTGCGCGTTCAACACGGAAGTTTTTGGATCGCGGCCCATGCGCGCGGTGCCCATTTCGTGAATGCCGAGACCCGGCGGTGACATCTCCGAAAAAACACTGATGTCCTTCGCGCCGGAAGCGGCAAGAATTTCCGCCGCTTGCACGGCAATATCGCGCGACATCGTTTTTTCATTCTCGCGCCAGGTCACATTGATGGTGAGCGTCGGAATCCCCCACGTGTCCAGTTTTTCCTTGTTCAATTCGACGTAGTTGTCGTGATACGGCAAACATTCTCCGAATCCGCCAAAACCCATGTGCCACGGGCCGGGCTTTTTCAGCATCTCCTTGAAATCCACGCCGAAGCCGCTCATGTAACTTCCGCGGCCCCAGCCGTCGCGGCTTCCGCCACCCTGATATCCGTAGCCACGAACAAATTCCCTCTGCTTGGTTTTTGCATCAACATTGCGGAATCGCGGCACATAAATTCCGTTCGGACGATTGCCGAAAGGCATTTTGTCTTCGTGGCCCGGCATGGTGCCGGAGGCGCCACTGCCCATGTGATGATCCATGACGTTGTGGCCGAGTTCGCCGCTGCCGTTGCCGAGCCCGCTCGGAAATTCCGCCGTGGCGGAATTCAGCATGAGGCGCGCGGATTCGAGTGCGGAAGCGCAGAGAAAAATGATGCGGCCTTTGAACTCCAGATGCTCCTTTGTTTGCGCATCTACGACACGCACGCCGGAGGCTTTACGCTTCGCGGAATCGTAGAGGACGCTGTGAACGACGCTGTAAGGCCGGATCGTCAACTTTCCTGTTTTCGCCGCAGCGGGCAGCGTCGAATTCAAACTGCTGAAATAGGACTGCGTGATGCAGCCGCGATGGCAGACGCCGCAATAATGGCAAGCGGCGCGTCCCTTGTGCACGCGCGTGAGCACGGCCGAGCGGCCAATGGTCATGATGCGATCGTCGAAATGTTTCGCGAGCGCGGCGCGCACGTCGAGTTCGACGCAAGTCATCTCCATCGGCGGGAGAAATTTTCCATCGGGAAGCTGTGGCAAGCCTTCGGCCTGCCCGCTAATGCCCGCGAACTCTTCGACATAGTCGTACCACGGCGCGATATCCGCATAGCGAATCGGCCAATCGATGGCAACGCCATCGCGAAGATTCGCTTCAAAATCCAGATCGCTCCAGCGGTAGCTCTGCCTGCCCCACATGATAGATTTGCCGCCAACCTGACGCCCGCGAATCCAACTGAATTTGGTGCCCGGAGCGTTTGTGTAGGGATTGTCTTTGTCGTTGACGAAAAATTTGTGGGAGTATTCGTCGCACGCGTAATAACACTCACGCTGCACAAATTGAGTGTTCGCTCGCTCGGGACGCTTGTCCCAGTTGCGGTACTTCAACTCCCAGACGGGAACGTGCTCGACGTAATCTTTTTCCGGCACGATAGTGCGCCCCGCTTCGAGAACAAGGACGTTCAATCCTTTTTCCGTAAGCTCTTTCGCCGCCCAGCCGCCGGTGATTCCCGAACCTACAATCAACGCGTCGTATGTGTTCGTCGTCGCCATCATTTTCTCCCAGAGATTACGCGTCGCCGAGGGCGGAGCCCTTCGGCGCACAGCCGTGGAAAGCGCCCGGCATAATTAATTCCGGCACGCTCCTGTTTTCGGGGTTCAGTTCCTTGGTGATAGCGACTTCGGATGTGTAGTAGCCATGAATAGTAATGTTCTTGAAGACGACCCAGAATGGCCCCTTCATGTGAGCGTCGGGCTCCGGAACCGTGTTCCCATGCTTAGCGCGGATCTGGCGGTTGGCCATTTCGACATCGTCAATGGCGCGGAGCTGCGCTTCTTGCTGTGCCGGAGTCGCATCAACAAAATTCTTGCCAAAGAGCTCATTGCTCTGCTTGTCGATATTCGCGAGGCCCTCAAGAAAGTTTTTCCGTTCTTCCTCAGTAGCCCATTCCGTCAAAATCAGATCAATGAACTCGTTTACGCGCGCGCCTTTCGCGCCGGGCGTGTCGGTCGCCGGAATAATCAAATCAATCATGGTGACGACAGTTGCGTTCTGATGCGGGTCCAACGTTTTCAGCGCGTATCCTGCCTCTGGCTGCGCCTGCCGCAGCATCGCAAACAATTCCGGCGACACGGCGGGCAGCACAGCTCCGGCTCCCAGCAATCGAAACAACTCTCTTCGATGCATCGCTCCTCCTCGACGGAAGCTTTTATTCTCCGATTAATTCCTTCCGAATATTTTTCAGAACGTAGGCGGCGCGCTCGACGCCAACTTCACCGGAGAGAATTGGATCCTCGTTTTCGATGCTGAGGATGCCTTGATAATCAATGTCCATGTAGGCTTGCAAAACCGATTTCCAGAGCGAAGCGCTGTGGCCGTAGCCGACGGCGCGGAAAGTGTCGGACGCCTGCTCGAGATCGTTCTTATCAAAAGCAAAATTCAGCACGCCATATTTCGCTAGATTATCCGGAAAAAGAACCGTGTCCTTCATATGCGCGTGGAAGATAGCGCCTTGTTTCCCGAGGAAATGAATCACTTCAACGGGATCGCATCCTTGCCAGAAAAGATGGCTCAAATCGCAGTTCGCGCCGATCTCTTCGCCGACCGCTTCGCGCAACTTGAGCAAAGTGCGCGGATTGTAGACGACGAAGTTCGGGTGCATTTCAAAAGCAAGGCGCTTAATTCCATGTTCGCGCGCGAATTTCGCCGCCTCTTTCCAGTACGGAACCACTTTCTCTTTCCATTGCCATTGCAGCATCTCGTTAAATTCCGGAGGCCAGCGGTACGTAATCCAGTTCGGCTGCGTATCCTGCGGCGTTCCGCCCGGGCAGCCGGAAAATCCGACAATCACTTTGACCTCGAGCATTTCCGCCAGCTGCACGGTTTTCCGGAACGTGTCGGCATCTTTCGCGGCATGCTGCGCGTTCGGATGCACGGGATTGCCGTGGCAACTGAGCGTGGCGACGCGAATGCCCTTGTCTTCAAATTTTTTCAACCATGCTTTCGCCTTGCTTTTGTCGGCGATCAAATCATCGAGCGGGCAATGTTTGTTGTTGGGATAACCGCCCGTGCCGATTTCCATCGCTTCGAGCCCGAGCGCCGAAACTTTTTCGAGCATGGCGTCGAGCGAGAGGTTGTCGTAAACCGGATCGAAAACGCCGATGGGGATTTTCTTTTTCGCGCCGACGCTTGGTGTGCGCGAAGGAGCGGGAGGAAACGCCGCACTTTCAGCGGGCGATGCAGAATCGGACGCGGCCCAGGCTGCGCCCGCGGGAACTGCAGCCGCCGCTGCTAACAACCCACTTCCCGTTTTTGTCAAAAATTCTCTGCGCTTGAGCGAACTGGAATCAGGACCACTTGCCATTGAGAACTCCTGAAGACGCGGTGATGAGAATGCAACAAAAACCAACCCGCGGCATTATACGCCGCGTGAGCCAGCGCACAAGTGCAGAAATGCCAGTAGAAAACCGTTATACCAAGAGCAGGCGTAAATAAAGCGAAGTAAATCAGGAGAGCATGGGATGCAATTCATTCAACGCGGGGATAGAGGAGGGCGCAACGAGCGCGCGTTCCTGCAACTCTTTTCCTTGTTGAATGCTTTGCAAAAGCATTTCGATGGCGAGTCCGGTGTTCGGCGGCGAGTAGACAGTGGCCGCGAGCAAGCCGCTGCGGACCCAGGCCTGGCCTGTTTTTGGAAGGCCATCGCAGCCGGTGAACGGCAGTCTCAGCCAGCGCTCGCGATCGGATTCATTCAACAATTCTTGAAACGCCTTGCGCGCGCCGATGGCCATGGAATCGTCCTGCGCGCCGATCAAATCAACTATGGCTTTATGCGAAGTCGTCAATTTAAGCCAGGAGCGCACGGCTTTCTGCGAGCTCTCTTCTGTCCACTGGCCTTTCAACGCGGTCACTTGAATATTGCCGGGCTTGGTTTCGAGCATGCCCTGGGTGCGCTCTTTCGCGGCGGAATTCTCCGAAGGACCTTGGATGTACAGCACGGAGCCGCCCTTGGGAAGTAAGGCGGCGAATTGGCGGCCCTGAATGCGGCCGATCTCGACATGGTCCGCGCTAATTGTAAAGACAGGAGCTTTCTTGAGAAGACGGAGTTCGGAAACGTAACTCGCTTCGCGATTGAGCACGGCCCAGCCGATGCCGGCGCTGACCGCGGCGCGCGCGACTTGCGGAAGCGCGGTGGAACCTACGGGTTCGAACAGTATGGCGTCGGGACGCTCCTGCGGATTGGCTTGAATGACTTGCAACAACTGCGTGCTCTGCGTGATGGCGTCGTTGCCCGCGTAGATGACCTGCGCAGAAACATTGAGTCGGCGCGCGGCTTCTTCCGTCGCGCTGGCCTGCTCGATTTGATAATCGTTGTCGTTGTTGGTCAACGACACGAGAAATCGCAGTTTCTTCATAAATCCGGGCTAAACCGGATGGCGCCCGTCTCCAAGATACGCCGACTGCGGGCGCCGCACCTAATTTTGTTGAGACTGGTTGCATCCCAGTTACATCGTTACCCGCATGCAAAGTCCTGCGAGCGATAAGAGTTCCGTGCGCGAAATGTTTGATTTCCCGATGAATATGGATTGGTTTTGCAGGATAGTTACGCACACGAATTTGGCGTAACCTAGAATGTCCAGGTAGATCTGGTGAAACAAGTTCATGTCCGGCGAACAGAACAGCGAAAAAGACTGCCGCAAGGGGCTGCGATCGGCGCGGCGCCTGGTCATTAAGCTCGGAACGAGCACGGTAACCGAGGCGAATGGCGAACTGTGCGAGAAGCGCGTGCTGCCGATTGTGCGCGGCATCTCCGAACTTATTCAAGAAGGCCGGCAAGTTGTGCTTGTGACTTCCGGAGCGGTTGGGCTCGGCCGCTGGCTGCTCGGTTTGCACTCGGCGCGATTGAAAGACATGGCGGTGAAACAGGCGTGCGCGGCGGCGGGGCAAGGTCTGCTCATGGCGGCGTACAAACGAATGTTCGAAGAGCACGACGTGAAAGTCGCACAGGTTTTGCTTACGGAAGAGGATTTCAGCAATTGGCGGCGGTATTCGAATTTGCGACGCACGATGGAAAAGCTCATCGGATTCGGCGTGCTGCCGATCGTCAATGAGAATGACACCGTTTCCACGGCGGAGCTTGAAGAAAAAGGCGAAGGACGCCGGGCGGCGTTCAGCGACAACGACCGGCTTGCGGCGCTCGCGATGAGCGGACTCGAAGCCGACGCGCTTGTTTTGCTGACCAATGTTCCCGGGCTGATGCATTTGAAAGGCGGTGCGACGGAAACGATTGGCTTTGTGGATCAGATCACGCCGGAGTTGCGCGCGCTTGCTGCCGGGCCTTCGCTGGGCGGTCGCGGCGGCATGGCGACGAAGCTGGAAGCCGCAGAAATCGCGATGAATTGCGGCGGAGCGGCTGTCATTGCTGACGGAAACGATTCCGGCACTTTGAAGAAAATCTTCGCAGGGGAAAAACAGGGTACGGTATTTGCACCGGGACCGCGCATGAAAGGCAAGCGGCGCTGGATCGCGTTCGCGGCGGGAATTTCCGGGCGCGTTGTTGTGGATGGCGGCGCACACCGCGCGATCACCGCGAAAAAAGCGAGCTTGCTCCGCAGCGGAGTGGTGCGCGTGGAAAAAGAATTTGGCGCGATGGATGTGGTCAGCATCGTTGACGTGAATGGGCGCGAATTTGCTCGCGGGATCGCGAATTGCGCCAGCGCGGATGCGTTTGCGCACAATGGCGCGGAGAAAGAATCCGCGACGCAAAGCAAAAACCTTGTTTTATTTACGCGAGACAACATTGTACTGCTGGAGGCTGCGCGATGAGCAACGCTCCGGCTAGCACTGCAAGAGCTTCCGTCCGCGCGCAGGCACGCGCGGCGCGCGCAGCTGCGCGCAAGCTGGCGCTGCTTTCGAATGATGCGCGCAATTCCGTTTTGCTTGCGGTTGCAAAACGCACGGAACAAAACGCCGCGCGAATTCTCGCCGCGAATATCGAAGATTGCAGAGCGGCCGAAAAACTGGTGCGCGGCGGAAAGATGAGCGCGGCTGCATTCGCGCGCCTGCGCGTTTCCGAAAAGAGTGTTCGCGAGATGACTCAGCGTTTGGAAGAAGTGGCGCGGCTTGATGACCCTATCGGCAAGCGGCTCGCCACAACGGAACTCGACGAAGGGCTCATCCTTTATAAGGAGTCGTGCCCGCTGGGAGTCGTTGCGGTGGTTTTCGAATCCCGGCCGGATGTTGTGCCGCAGGTTTCCGCGCTGGCCTTCAAATCCGGCAACGCAGTGTTGCTGAAAGGTGGCGCAGAAGCGGCAAGGACGAACGAAGTGCTGGTCGAGCTCTGGCGAGAGACGCTGCGCGAATTCCCGGATGTCCCCGAGGCCGCTGTCACCCTGCTGCAATCGCGCGCGGACGTGATGGAACTGCTGCAGTTGAAGCGCGAAGTGGATTTGATTGTGCCGCGCGGCGGGCGGGAATTTGTCGAGTACATTTCGGAGAACAGCAAAGTGCCGGTGCTTGGGCACGGCGAAGGGATTTGCCACGTGTATGTGGATCGTGCAGCCAACCTCGCGAAGGCGGAAGCGATTGTGATGGATGCGAAGACGCAATATCCGGCGGCGTGCAATTCGATGGAGACATTGCTCGTTCACTCGGATGTTGCTGCGGAATTTTTGCCGCGTATTGCGGCGAAGCTAAAAGATGCCGGCGTCGAACTTCGCGGATGCGAACGCACACGCGCGATTTTGCGGGATGCCGAAGTGAGAGCGGCGACGGAAAACGACTGGTCCACGGAATATTCCGATTTGATTCTCTCCATTCGGGTGGTGGATTCGCTGGACACAGCGCTAGATCACATCGCGGAGTATGGCAGCCTGCACACGGAAGCGATCGTCACGGAAGATGCGCGCGCGGCGCGGCGCTTTCTCAACGAAGTGGATGCCGCGGGCGTCTATCACAATGTTTCGACGCGCTTCGCCGACGGCTACCGCTACGGTCTTGGCTCGGAAGTCGGCATCAGCAACAGCAAATTGCATGCGCGCGGGCCGATGGGAATGGAAGGGCTGACCACCTATAAGTACAAACTTGTCGGCAATGGGCACATAGTTGCCACCTACGCTCGTGGCGAGCGCATTCTCCGACACCGCAAACTCGAAACCTAAATCTCAAAATGGAAGCATGGCGATCCTGGCATTGACTTCGTGGGGGCGAGAGGAGTAAACCTGTCTCAAGTTCGCCCCGCTGTAGATCCAGGTCAACGGACAACTCTAACTGTACCTTTCTCCTTCGGTAGCGATTCCATCTCTAGCCTGCATCGCCAAACGGGGCGAGCGTAGACTTCCGGCGATCGCAAAAAAAAAATGGAGGACGCCAATGACACGGTACATTACCCAATTACTGGGATCTGTTGTCTTCACTATCCTCTTCGGTGTGGTAACCGCACAGGGCCAACCAAGCTGCTCAAACGCTATCCTCCAAGGGAGTTACGGTTTGCACGCCACTGGGGCCGGCGGAAACTTTGCGGCGGTCGGTCGATTTACCTTCGACGGAAAGGGCAACCTAACGGGCACGCTGTTTGCCAGGGTAGCGGGAAACGACGTTGAACTTCACATTACGGGAACTTACACGGTCAACTCGGACTGCACAGTGGACGACACCTGGAACTTTTCCGGCAACTCCAGCACGCACAAATCGGTGATCGTGGATCAGGGCAAGGGATACTTCATCCTAAACAATACTTCGGGTGATTCGACGATCATAAGCGGCGAGGCTCGGAAGCAATTCGCCAAGGATGAGAATAACGACTGACGGAACCTCGGATACAGCTTAGGACTGTTCTCGTAACCGCTTATAGGGAAGACCTGAGCGGCCTGGACCGGTGAAGAATGGCGCGCTCGGGGCGATTCGAACGCCCGACCTTGTGCTTCGGAGGCACACGCTCTATCCAGCTGAGCTACGAGCGCGCAGTGCAATTTCTATTCTAACGTGAATTTGTAAGCTTTGCTGCTAGTTCCTGACGAACGAAAACGTCGGCTTCAGCCCTTCGCGCGATCGCGAATCGAGTGCGCCAATTTTTCAATCTCTTCCGTTTTTCGCACCATGGCTACGGAAAGCACGGTCGTCGCATCGGTTTTTTCCACTTGTTCCTTCAACTCCGACGCCAGTTGAAATAATTTCTCGATGTCCTTCTTTATGTCCTTCTGATTCTGTTCGAGGATAGCTTTGGCGCGCTTGGGGTCGAGGGTCGCATCCGGAGTAGCGTCCCCACTCGGGCTCGTTCGCGAGGGATTGCGCTGCGAAGCATCCTGGCCGCTCGCGAGCCAGGCTCCGACGCTGACCATCCCGGCCGCGCCAGCCACCCATTTCAACGCTTCTCTTCGAGTCCCGTACATCTTTGCCTCCCCGGCACTAATCCTCACGCGTGGGCCCGGCGCTTGAGCCGACTCCATCCCTCAATGCTATACTCGCCCTGCAAATTGGCTATGTCCAGCGCTCTCAAGTTCCTGTCCGGCATAACACTCTCCACGGCGCTCCATCTTCTCGGGATCATTCTTCTCGCGCTGCTGGTCAATTACTTTCTGAAGGTACTCACCAAGCTCATTATTAAGCCAGCGAGCGGCCAATCGCGCGCGGCGCAAGTCCGCGAACAGCAGACGCGCACGCTTGCCGGTGTGCTCTACAGTGCGGCGAGCAAGGTGGTCTGGGTGGTCGCGCTGATCACCGCGCTCGATCTCTTCGGCATCAATCCCACGCCCGCGCTTACGCTCGCCGGACTCGCCAGCGTCGCGGTCGGCTTCGGAGCGCAAAACCTCGTGCGCGACGTCATCACCGGTTTTTACATCGTGCTCGAAGACCAATACACCGTCGGCGACACGATTCAAATTGGCGACACCAACGGCCGCGTTGAGCACCTGACGCTGCGCCGCACGGTGATTCGCGACGCGCGCGGCGCGTTGGTCACCATCGCCAACGGCGACATTCGCACCGTGGCGAACCTCAGCCGCGACTGGTCGCAAACGTTTGTGGACGTCGCGCTCGCCCCGGAAATTGCGCTCAGTCAACCGCTTGCCGCGCTCGAGGCTGCGTGCGCGGAGCTTCGCGCGGATTCCGCGTGGTCGCAGGCGCTGGTGGACGGCCCGCGCATTCTTGGGGTGGAATCAATCAACCGCAGCGCGACGCTGGTGCGCCTGCAGGCACGCACGGCGCCGACCCGCCAGGACGAAGTCGCGCGCGAATTGCGCCGCCGCATTCACGTCGAGCTGCAACGCCGCGGTATACCGCTTTCTAGCGTTCAGCGCATCGAATTAACAGGTGCCACGGAAATTGCCGCAGAAGCCGCAGCCAATTCGCTCGCCGGAAACGACCGATGAGGCAAGGAGCCAGCCTATGTCCAACGTCACCTACGAAGAAGTGAACCTGATGCTCCGGCTCTACGACATGCGCCGCGAGCCGCGCATCCGCCAGGCGCGCAACTGGTTCGTGGACCACTTTCATCCGGCGAGCGTGGATGACCTGACGCAGAAATATCCCGCAGGAACCGAGGAATACACGAACATCCGCATGGTCATCAGTTATTGGGAAATGGTCGCGAGCATCGTGAATCGCGGTTTGATCAACGACGAATTGTTTTTTGAAAGCAACGGGGAGATCTGGGTGGTGTGGGACCGCATTCGGAACGTCGTGCCGACGTGGCGCGCGGCGTTCAAGAACCCGACCGTTTTTTGCAACATGGAAACTCTTTGCAAGCGTTTCGAAGCGTGGCGGGAAAAGCG